>Ga0210059_1001499_pt1 | contig 35239 bp, 18 predicted proteins | sample Ectturendosymbi2_FD_188042 | JGI IMG/M metagenome (GOLD analysis project Ga0210059, IMG submission 188042) | Ecteinascidia turbinata endosymbiont from Florida, USA - Sample 2 (SPAdes) (version 2) | ecosystem: Host-associated > Tunicates > Ascidians > Unclassified | place: Key West, Florida... | reverse complement strand
CAGTCTCCTTGGTATAACTGACGAACCCATGTAGCTAGCCATACAGTTATGCCTAAAGCAGCTAAAAGGTTAAACCACCCCAAAATCCTAAAATTTAGCTGTAAAAGGTGTTATTTACAAGTGCTTTGGATTTTCATTCGTACTTTTGCCATAACGTGTTCTTAACCATTTGGAAAAGTAAGAGGAATCGTTATTTCACTTTAATTTTAACCGTAGGTGGCATGTAATCCTTTTTTGTGAAAAGCCCTTCGCACACGCTTATCACACCGTTGAAGCAGGACCTTTTGAGTTAACCTTTATTTAGTGGTTTTGAAGTTTCATCAAATAAAATAAAACCATCAGCGGGGATAGAAGTATTTATTCTAATGTTTATGGAAAAATATGCTCAAAGTTTCGTGCATTTTTCTTACAATGATTCAGCTTCTTGTTTGCAAGAATTTGAGCCCTCAACCCTGAAGCAATTTTTCCACCCTAACGTTTTGAAAAAGTTGAAAGCATAGCTGAACTGAAACACATAATCATCCTTGACATGTTCTCACGAACGTACCGTACCTGGTAGATGTGTAACATTATGACCTGTATCCTCAGGGCAGAATACCCACAAAAGTATAGTCTTTCAGGATCTGCTTTTTGTTTGGTTTAAGATGTTGTTTTAATATCAAGTCAACCTTGTGCTATTGGGTCTAAAGCAGAGCAGCATTTCTTCAACATTTGTGGGCAGAGATGTGGTGGCAATTTTATAGGTGCCGCAGCTCTGTGCTAGATTTGGAAAGCGGCAATTTTTAGTTGCTGGAGCTCTGCTTGGCATTTTCGCTTTTATTTGCAGGTAACGACTCACCATACACTGGTAGAGGTGGCGGAGCGGCAATCCGGCACTCTCCGACAGCACTATACCACTGTTTGTGGGTCACAGCCCCCTAGTACATCCTACTAAAGGTTATGGACCGCTCCAGAAGAAATTTTTTATAAATATTTGATATTCCAAATTACAGTAGGTCATTTAATCATCGTAGCAGTAATCGAAATGTCTGAAAAGCATATTAACCCTTTAAATCACCTTCAAGGACCCCAGGTTAAGAACCCGTGGTCTAAAGGAATAACCCAATGTGGATTTGCTTTAGGGAAAAGTGAAAAAATGTTATTCATTCACTTGATGCGCAGGAAAGAAAAAGCAGACAATTTCAGTCCCCTACTCTAACCGTTTGGTTAATGCAAACACACGCAAACAGATGTAGTCGCTTACCCCAAGGGTCGTTATGCTATCAAATAAAGAGAAGAACCAGAGGTATTTCATGAAGTGACGCGTAAAAAATATCATCAAATTTTTCGCCCATGCTTTCGGCATTGACAGACATCAATATATTTTGTTTTTGGAACGTTTAGAGGTGCTGGACATCCTTGGCTCAAAGGAGTAGACATCAACGCTTATGTCACAGTAGCGAAGGAGAAGCATTTGCTTAAAAATTTTCTTTTTTTCTTATGCCAATAATGTCCCTTTCACTTTTATCAGATGTGCTCTTGCTTTTGAGAACTGGTTTGGAAATATTTTGTCGTAACTCTTCCATAAGGCAAAGTACAAATACTTTGCGACTGATGTGTTTTCTCGAGACCGTCTTATGCGAAATCCACGCATTCAACGCTGCAATGTCAAAGATATGCCATCAAACAGCTACAGGCCATTTCTGGATGCCGAATGGTTGTTTTTATGCCGAATGGTTGTTTTTTTACCAACCTTGTTTTTATTGTAAAACAAAACAGCCTTACATTTCTTTGTTGACGCATCAATGGACGAAGAATTGTGCATTCTTGAAGGTGGACACTTTCTCTACTTGCATTGTTAATTCACGAGCAGCCCATGATGTTGTTGGTTATAATCAGGACTACCATACCGTCCTTATTTCTAAGATTTGTCCTTATTTTGCAGTGCTACGTCTTAGAAAATATTAATACCCTTGTTTCTAAGAAATGTCCTTATTTGTGACTTGCATTATTTATTTTTTCTTATTTTCTGTAGCATAACAATTTCAAACAAGCAATATGTGATAGACAAACAGATCATTTCTATCTCATCGTTAACATTTTGTAATCAAAGTTTTTTGATGTCATGAAAGTAGTATAATCTTGCAGCACAGAGACGTAACGCACTATCATGTATTGGCTGTCTAGTGTGGTTAGGGTTCTTAGGAAAGCTGGCTTTGTAGCGAAGGTTTAGTATTTTAATTGATTCAAGAAATAAGCAAGCCTGAAAAGCATTTTCCGTGACGATTCCAAGAATGAGGTCGAGAATAAGACATTGCTGAAGCAAATGGTTCCTGGAGATAAATAGGCAAACATGTGATCTAACATTAGTCGTGCAAACAAAAACAATTGTTTTCTTTTTAGGTAATAAACTTGAATTTTCCTAGCCGTCCTTATTTTTGGTTCTAGATCGATGATAGCCCTGGTTATAATAATAAAATTGTTGTTTGGCTTTCCGCCTTTCATAGGTGTTGTCATTTTTTAGGTGATCCTATGTGGTTCGTTCTGACAGTCCCCACAATGCTTGCTGAAATTTTTAGTAATTTTGTAGCCAAATCCATACTGGTAAAATCGCCAGTCATTATATTATACCTCATTGACTTCACAGCAGTAAGGAGACACAGCAGTCACATGTTGAGCTAGATTAGGGCTTTTCAAACTATGGGTCGCGGCCCCATTTGGGGTCGCAAGTTGTAATTCTGGGGTCGCGAAACAAATGGTTTGGCAAATCAGATATAAACGTTTTCGTAAACTTTACAAGAAAATTAAATGTAGACCTGCAGTGAATCTATTTTTACTGTATTTTAGGGGCAATTCCGCGTTTCATGCTGTCAGTTGTTTCCTAGGATGTCTGCCTGAGCTATCAAACGATAATACTCAATCAAGCACAAGTTGTGTTGTTACGTATGATTGTGTTAACGCACCCACCAAAATTGATGTTGTTGCATTCATTCCGACAAGAAGGCATGCGTGTGTAGGCTAACTGCTTTGAAAGCACACTGAGTAGTTTCAGACTAAAGTTTAAAGCTTCATACACAGCATCAGAAGTATTTTGGAATTTGATTCAGGAAAAACTGAATCCACAAACCATACAATTGAAATTTCAGGAGGCCACACACCTGCCATTATAAGCGCAGGATGAGTTTGCGGAGTTACTAAACGACAAACATTGGCAAACTGGAATTTTCAAAGGAGAGTTTATGTGATTTTTTGACAAGAACAAGAAATGAATACCCAGCCCTTTCTGAACCAGTTGTTTATAAATTCTTGCCATCTTGCACAACATATTTGTGTGAAGCGGCATTCTCAACATTGGTAATCATCAAGTCAAGCACCCGATGCTTTTTGAAAAATGTTGAGAATTTTTTTCTGTGTTGACTAATTGTATCAGCTTGCGAATGGATGATCTAGCTGTGTAAAAATCATCAAGTACATCCATCCCATTAGGTGTGCTTGATAACTTCTATAAACTAAACTGCTTTTGTTAATTTGTTTCGCCTTACTGTTTCCACTGCACGGTTGTTTTATTACTGTATACTTACTTTCGTGGATTGTGTGCATTTGTATGATTTCGTCACAGAGAAAAATGCCACTTGAGATTTGTAGTGGACGTTAACACGCATCATTAACAACAGGCTATCCATTAAGGGGTCGCACAGGAAAAACGTTTTGAAATGGATTCGCAGAACAAAACGGTTTGAGAAGCCCTGAGCTAGATCAACCACTTGACCTGTAATTTTCTCTTGTACTCCTAGTAGAGTGGAATGTTCACAACATTTTTTTTGGAGCTAAAACCCAAAATTTCTTTCCAAGTTTGACGGGCTTATAGAAAATAAACGGGCACGGATTTTAAATGACATCAATTCCTCGTCGATTGTCAGGTTGTAAGTGGGAGTGTTTGCAGCGAATGGGTTAAATAGGTGCCTGTTATGCGTGAAGCTGTCGGTATCAATTCTTTCTCCATGTGTTGATTTGCCATCGATCACAAAATATCGCAGTGTACTTTAGACGTCAAAATTTGGCAAGTCATATTTTTCTGAAAAATATTGGACACGTAAAATTTATTCCACCAAATGTGTAAATAGTCAGCTTTTCCGTAATTTTCCTCGGCTTATCTTGATGCAATAAAAGCTTGAAGGGTGTCTGCAATTAAATCCTAGGTTGGATTTCGCTTTATTTATCCAATCACAGTATACTTGTGAAGCCTTGAATCGTCGATAATTATCGAAACAGCTTCCACACTGTGTAGTGTGGTGACGGAGAGCTTGGGTTCACGTAATACTTTTCATTTCATTCCTGCTGTTTTTGAAAACATATGAAGATTATACTGCCTTCCACGTCCCGTTTGACCAGTCCTACGTGAAGACCATTCCTTTCTACTCTATCTACGACTGCAGAACTTGAGTCTGAACCTTTATCAATTTCCGCATCTTCATCGTCGGCTGTTGGAACCTTTTTTTTGCCAAATGCCGGGCATTCTTCCCATTGCTTCCCACGGTATGCAAGCACTGCGTTTTTTGTGAGATTAACCAAAACTTTCCTGACGAATTGCATTATAAACACAAATGCCACAAAAAGAACAAAAAATCTTTTGTCAAATGTCAGAGAGAAGTTTTTATAATCTATAAAATATTTGCCAAAATGAAAGGCAGTATTTTCGGCGGTCATTACTTTTTCTTTTCGGATCTTTTCTGAATGACGTGTGTAAAACATTTTCTTGAGATGAATGGAAATTAACTACATGGATAATGGGTTTTTGGAAAACAAACATTCTGTAGCAAAAAACACGTTCAGTTTGTAGCAAAAAAAACGTTGCGTAATTACCAATGTAATTCACAGGAGTCTTAGAGAGTTTGCATAAAATAAATTTCAGCATCAAAGAAACTTAGGTAAAGTGTGAAACTATGAAGTCTATAAATCAATAAAAAAATTTTTCACCTTTTCAACACACATCTTTTCTCTCAAAATTGTATATTGGATCAGACAGGCGCACGCATTTCGCAAGATAATGATGCAAAAGCTGAAAAGTTGCGATGCTGTTTTCATGTTTTTAGAGAAGTGTTGACGGTGAACTGCGATACCACATATCGAAGATTTTGCTAGAGAAAGTTCAAATTGAAATAGTTAATGTACGCATGTGCGCTTGCAGCGTAAGTGAAAGTACGGAAGTACAGACACGGTAACCATGTCGTTTCACGCAATACACACAAAGTGCAAAAAAACAAGATATAGCGCGATGCATGTAGTAAACAATGGCGAGAGGCACAGGAAAAAGAACGATTGGATATAAATACTTTTTGTACATTTTACGGCATACTTATGGGAACAAGGACGTAATGATGATGTATCCTACTACATAGTAACATTGATCATGTTTTTACCTTAATGATAATATTATGATTTTTCACTTTAATATTGCCATGCTACCACTGCTATTAATGTAAACCCTTTGTCTTGTGGTGGTTCCTCATACTATTGTGTGAGGGGCGTGCTTAGGTTCACTATATTGAATATCTTTGAATATCTTTATCCATCAACTGATCGCATTATGAACAAAATTCAACATCGTCTGAGTAAAACGTTAGAAAAAACAGATTACAAATAAAGCACAAACGCAATGCTACCGAGCGTGGTATCTTAATTATTGTTTGAAATGCACAAAGTTTGCAGGATGTAACAATTAAAGAACAACATTCTTGTCAGCAATTTAACGCACTTGGGTCGTCACCTGCGAAGGAAGTGAACATGAGCTGCCAAGCATACCAAAAGCACCGCGCCACGTCACCAGACGACTTACAGCGTGATTGATTCAGTGGGGCATTCACGATCTACAGCATTGCACGCACAATTTGAACCAAGAAACCACGCAAAACAAAGAATTGTCATGCTCCTCTCTCACATCGCGAGCGGAGATCATCGAGCGACCCCGTGCACACCACGGAGCCCGATCAATGGCAACCACTCTTATCTTGTAAACAAAGCACTCCATTGCATAGCGCTTACGGCCACACATCTCTGCCTTCAGGGCAGAGCGCCATAAATGTTATGGCACACACCGCAATCGAAACTCGCGCCAAGACCGCTAACTAAAACTAGACTCGAGTTGCTCACCAGCGTCCCATGAAAAATACGTACTGCTATAAGAAATAGTGAAGCCGTAAACCACAGTATGCTTACTCTTGTACAGATTGAATCTCCTGCCTGCTGCGTTTCATGTATCCTAGCGAGTGTTCACGTGGCTCTAGTGGATCCTTTGGAACAAGCGCTCGTAGTGTGATTTTATACAAAATAATCCATTTGGTTCTTCATATTAGGTTCTGTACAATACAATTGTGCTGGAATGCAGATATCTTGCATTTTAGAGAATTCTGGACAACTGTAAGTCACAGCAGTTCTAACTGGGCTCATAATTTTCAATATGGTCATCTTCTTTAGATGTTTGAAAGAGTAACGATTTTAGTTATCTTTAGATGATCGCGCGTGTTTGATTTTGTCTTGAATAAAACACTTCTTGCAGAAAATGACGCCAACTGAAAAGCTGTATAACTTAATCCCATGGTAAGTAGGTCGTTTAAGACATTTCATGGCACACTGCACCTGTTGTGTGTACACATTTAGACATGTTTTCGAAATTAAGGGTCACAATATGTGTAATAACTAGCGTTTTTCCTACGCTACAGAAAAAATTTCGCAAACGTCCGTGGTTTAGCTATTTTTGTGAGTAGAAGGTGCTAAAGTTAACCATACTATACTAACCATACATACTAAGGCGAATTTCAAAATTTTCGGATTTGAAAATCAAAATGTCAAAATTTTAAACATGTATTGCTATTTTTGAAAAATATTTCAGCAAAATCCAAGTTTATAATTGAAAACCACAAGGGCACCAAGCAGTTCACCTGACTCATAAATTTTACGTTAATGCATGCCCCTACGCAAGTGCCTAGAGAGTGTTACTACAAAAGTCTTGCATTAATATGAAGATTTACAGTAGATGAATAACTACTCACTAGCGATCGTTCTGATAAAATCAGCTGACCTATGAATTTGAGAAAAAAGCTAGTGAAATTACAAGTGATGAATAAATTTATGCTGTTTTGTGTGCACTGAAGTTTTTGCTGATGGTCATCCAGTAAAAGAGGGAACAGTTGATGAAGTAAATGGTGTTGCCTTTATCGTCTTCATTAAACAGACATCTTTGGAAAATTTGCAGAATCTCTTAAAAGTGTAAAGCTAACGAGCTTATGTTGATGCAGTGACAAACCATCGGGATAACAAGTAGTCTCAGAAAAAAGCTGTTGTGTTTCATTCAACTGAATTTATTGACTTCACTGAGGACACAGCAACCAATGGTTTAACATTCAAGTCAGTCGTTACAACAAAAGCTGCTGCTGTGTGCGCTGCTGGTGGTGGAAGCAGTGACAAGTATGCAGCTCACCTACTTTCTGTACTTTCTACGCATTTAGGAAATGAAGAATGGCATCTGATCCAAAAATATTAGATTGCGTTGAAGGCTTGGCTGAAGAATGAAATTGAACTTTCGATGCAGTTTAACTATACACAGGAGCACAAAGCCGCAGCTTAAACACTAAAATGCAAAATACATTGTTGAGAGGATAGAAAAATCTATATTGCATTACTACCCTGTTGCTACTAATAAAAAAAATTTCCGCAACGAACAAAAGTTTCTACGGAAAATGTTCTGACACGCTTACGATTTTCGTTTTTTCAAATGCACAGGAGGTGCCTATCAGAGAAGCACCATGATTCGGGCCGACACGACTGCTGCACTTTCAGGAACGGGAAAGGCCACTTCCATTTGAGATGAGGAAACCATGAACAAGCAGGAAATTTTTACATGACTGATATATCACACACTCACAGAATCTTGAAGGAAAACCTTGAAGAAACAGGAAGTTTTAACATATCGCAGTGTCCTATGGCACCCACCTCCACTCCTCGCTCTCGCCTCAGTGCTGGGATGAATTTTTTTCTCATTAGTTAAATGTATCGCTCTGCGTTAACACAGTTACCGGACGTCCATCAGCGCATCCTCGAACTAATATGTTCCGATAATGCCATTACGACACAACGCGCACCAAACAGTCAATTTCAACACACTAAGTGGCTGATAGTGATGCCTGTGAGGCTGAGCCTGAGCCCTAAAACGCATATTCTGTCTGTTCACGTGACCATTAAAGTGATAATTTGCCTTGTCACTGCGATAATGAAGTCCAACAAATAAGGATGATATGCGATTCGCTGACTGATGATTTGCCCAATGGCACGTCTCTCAGACGTATTTACATCGGCCTGAAATTGTAAAATCTGCATACGGAAACGGGTGAAGATCCAGGCACATTATTGGCATAATCAAACTCCTTGAAAGATCTTTCTCCTAAGACAGACATCTTGTGGATATCCTTGGGGACTGCTCCAAACATTGTCTCACAGTCATGATGTGATTTTTGATCACCACTATTTCCCAAGTTATGACCCAAAGTCTTAAGAACTTCAAAAATGGCAGAGTCGCCGAGGGTTAAGCTGTTAACTGAAGTCACAGGCCTGATTCAAGAAGGATTTGCCGTTCGGTTCGGCTGAGGAGAAACTTTCAAGAGAAAACTTGCTGTGAAACGGTCTCGTCCTGACGATCTCCAACTCCCCGGAAGCACGCCGGCAGGACGACATCACCTCAGGTAAGCGGCCTGCGGTACGTTGAGCGTACTGTCACCAATTGAAGATTTCGTGCCCTGAGGGAGGGTTTGCTCTACATGAAAGGGTAACTGTGCTTTGAACGCAGCAGGTCGATCCTGTAACCGTTTATTTGTAAGTCGAGAAAACGCCAAATTTTTAAAAGATTGTTCTCGCAGTGCTGAAATTCTAGACAAAGCTTAGGATATATGATTTGTAAGTACCATTCTCACAATGCAAACGTTTATGTACCAGGCATAGCTACTCTTTCTTTTAACATCAAGCAAGGCTTGAAATGTGCCATGGTACAGAAATAGGAATAGATATACGTACGTAAACAACGGTGGAAAGGTTTGCATATTGATGAAAAAAACATTAAATTGAGCAGGCAGATAATCTCGTAACAGTTGAAATATATAAGAAGATGCAGTAAAGTTGGTGTGGGCGTTATAAAACGTGCGTGCGGTGAGTTTTTGTTTTATATACCAAAGCGAAAAAAGATGAAAAATTTCTTTCCTTCAGAGACATAAATTAAGCAATGGCAGTTTGATGCAACACATGTAAGTTTGTTGCAACTCCGATTGCAACAGAAATGGTCACAAGTTTAAACACCTGCAATTTTAGTTCTTCCTGATACTTCCCGATCTGCATCACAATTCACGAACACAGACGTCAAGCAATCACTAAGACCATTCTGATTCAATTTTCTACTACCATTGAGTAACCGTAGGTCGTTCACTCTTTGCAACTACATTCCTTTTCCAAGAATCCTCTGGCAATTGACACCATTATCTCCGTGTACAAAACGAAAGCTATTTCATAACCCCATCCATTCCTCTGATAAACGTGCGATAAAAACGTCGATTTCGTTGTTCATGTCTCCAGTTACGATAAGTATGATACTTTATGGCAAGGCATGTATTTCTGTAACAGCCTCAAAAACTGCAGCCCTGACATACTGCCTGCAACGATACTGTATGTGCAAGGCTCAGTGGTTTCTCATTGATGCAAAAGGCATCCGCCAACATTATCATTGTTTGATATTGTGAAATAACCTCATTGTTATTTTGTTATTAACAGTTGAAAAACCAACGTTTTGAAACCTTGAAGAAGTGTAGGGGACGTTCAAAGTTTTCCTTCCACCATATGGTATAATTTTTATCATGTGACGTCACTTCTTGTTGTAAAACAACTTCACATTGTCACAAATAACAAATCCATAGTTTCTAAATCCTTACATCGGTTAAAATGATTCATTTTCGTCTAGATTTAGATTTAAACAAATTCACCTTCAAAGGGAAAATCACCCTGAAGCGAAGGTGTTAAAAGTCTCAAGAACTCTAAAATTAGACTCAAGTCAGAAGTTGTACATAAGAACTCCACAGCGGAGGGATAAAGTCGGAGCTAACCTTAAAAAATCAACAGTGAGAGGGTCAATAGGTATAACTAACAAAACAACGCAAGTTATTCAGATGCTTGGTTTCAAATACAGTATATTTTGACGGCTGTGATAACAGACTTCCAGCCATTTAACTCTCTTGAAGGACAATGCACGCACCATCACTCTTTTATAGTATTTCTGGGAAAACTACTTTCTGAAAAGAAGTTCAACTTTCTGTCAAATGCCACTTCTTTTGTGATCAAGCAGAACTGTTATAAAGCGCCTGTATGCCCTCGTCAGACTGATGCACTTTTTTGTGTTACAACATGAAAGGGCCACATTTGAAAACAACATAAATTAATTCAAAATAGAATTAAGCTAGTCTTGAAAGTGACTTCCTTAATCGTAGAAGTATTCCTTACAACAGTGTGGTTCAACTACTTTTGACCTACGGGCCAGTTTACAAAATCGCGACAACTCGCGGGCCACTTCCAACAAAATGATGCATAAAATAAGAGATTCGCGACATTTAAAACTAAAAAGGGAAGATAAGTGAGTGTGTCATTTAAATTATTACACAATACCAAATAGCAATTTATTACAGATCTCTATCAGTGGGATGTCTGTGGTCGAGGCTTCTCTGACACTATCATTCCACTGTCAACACCAGTGTTAGTGGTGCGAATCGAACACTATGATCCACTGTTTCGCTTGCCCTTCGATTTCTGTTTTCAGACTTGACTTGCTTCGTAGTACAAAATGTACCCTCACACATGTATATGTTTCCAAACATCGAGTCCATTTTAGCGCGAAATCTTCAGTTTGGGATATTTATTTTTGCTGAGTTCATTGCGCCAGATGCACTCTTCAAGACAACGAATGCCGGGGCACCGATAAAACGCAGAGGTTATCCAGACAGGTGCCCCAGCGGAGGGTAGCGGCGGGCCGTACCTTCTAATTTGACCGTAAAATAAATAAATAAAACAAAATGGTACACATAAAGGTATTATTCGTTGTTCTTGTACAAATGCACTTTATCCAGCGCAAGCAACTCAGTGAGAAATACGTAACCTCACACGCTTTTCAACAAATTTCTGATTTGAAGATTCTTTCTGAATGTTTCCGCGAAAACGCTGTAGCGGCCCGTGGGCCTGTAGTTGGACCACACTGCCTCATAACACAAACGCCTCCCATTTCGAATTGGCCAGGAAAGTAGTTGCGCTTTCACATTTACAGTAAGTGAAATGTTGAAGAAAAACTTAAGTCATTGGTAAACGTACAGCCAGGTCTGAAAAAACATGCTATCGGAAGCAGGTCTTTGTAAGGCTCACGGCCGAGTTTGCAGGTCAGCACAAGAAAAAAGCGTACGAAAGAGGAAAACAATGCAAAAAACGTGTCTGATGTTCAATTAGTTTAGAATGCTAGTAGGTTCTTCTGTGGCAAGGTGTTGAAGAGCTACTATTGTCGTTGCCTGCAACCGCGAAAAAGCTGGAATGTATCTTTTTTTTTCATTTTACAGTTTTGTAACAGGTTACGAGTCATCGATAGTTATTAAATGTGATATTTTCAATGTAAAACAAAATAAAAGATGAAGACTGGCCACAGCAATCAATGACATCTCTTTTCTAATAAAATAATTATTTAAATATAACACCTTGACAAGAAGAGAGTGTAGACAGGAAATCGTTGCAATTATGAGTGAAATGAAGTTACGGCCACTATTAGGTTTGCCTTCCATAACCTTAACCTGGAAACGCTCGCACAATTTTCTCGAGAACCTGCCAATTATTAAAACACCGTTTATTAAAATAAGTAAACGCATTACAAAATTTACTGTTTTTCATACAACTACCTGTACTTGCGAGTAAAGTGATCCGTAATTCATGCCATTCGAGATACTAATCATATCCGTACGTGCTTCCTGTATACAATTAGGTGAAAATGTTGTTCCAAACATTTATTACCATGGTAAAGTCTGAATGGCTGATGTTTACTTCTATATCTTGAGCAGATCAAACCAAATTGGAAAACAGATTTTGGGTCATTCTCTCGTAGTTTATAACTATCTACAAAAGAAAAAAGGTTTGAACTAAAAACAGGGAAAACGTTAGCAGAAATTTAAACTACTGGCTCGATAAACTTGCAGAAATGTATGCATTTGCTACCAACCACAGCAGCTTTTGCACATAAAACCGGTTCGGCATGCTCTTTTTGAACTGATGAACATTTCTTTAGAAATGGAATTGCGCTTTTTCATTATTAATAAACGCCCAATAACTATTACAGAAAGCCAGACACAATTACAAATGTAGCACAGACATCTTTTTTTATGCATGAGTTCCTTTTAGTCTGAGTTAAAGAATGTAAGCTGTGTTTTCTGAAATATAACATCGGCCAAAAATCAGCAATGCAAGATACTTGTTCTAATTTGGACTTCATCCATTGCTGTGCAAGATTTTGCTTTCAGCTTCATTTACAAAACCTTACCCAAAACGTAATTTTGAAAAAGCTGTATTCGAAAGGATGACTCAAATCTCAGAAATGTAACTTGGCTGCATACAAATTTTGAGTTTGCTTCAGACGTAAAAATTATTCTACAAAAAAAGACTGAAAAAGGTGATGAATTGAACCTTTCGATAAATACACGAAAGATTTAGAAAAATCAAATGCAATCAATTATTTAATCTGCAAAACGTGACAATAAAAATCGATTTCTCTAATTGACCACGAACGAATAGAATCAGCTTTTTGATATCTCTGTAAATTTGTTGTCTGGTACAACACAAAATTATATTAATCAGTGAGATAAAACGTGCTTGTATCTGCTCTGGCAGTAGGGTCCTTTTCGGGCAGGACGTTCTAAGCAACGGTTTTGCCCGAAGTGAAACGCAGCCTGAGGCAATACCGCCAAGCGCTTGACACAACGCGGCATCCCGACAGGAAAACATTTTTACACCGACTTCTAATTTGCCGCTCGCAAGGTACGATCGAAAAACGCTTCTGGAGCAATATTTCAAAAACCTGCTCCACTGCCACCCCTCAGTCTTTCCAGTTTCAACTCGCAAGCTCGTCAGAGATTGCCTAAGAAGCATCATAGTGCTTAGAGCAGAAGGTACACTTGCGTGTGGGTGAATTAGCTTAACCGTTATTTCCATGTTAATAGGTTGAAAATTGCATTGTTCAGAACAGTTTTATATAACTTTATGCCTGTTTTTTTCGATAAAGAAGTAGATGCTCTTCAGCTTACAATAGTTTCAAACAAAAAGTCGATGGACCAGAACCGTACCTTTACCCAATAATTCTTTTTTCAGCTAACGGTGAGCTTTTTTCATGCCTGCAGATGCTACGGCTGAGGCATGGTTGCAGAAAGATTCTTCTGTATATAATTGATAAGTTTTTCTTGACCAGACAAACGTTTCCATAAATATTGGTGGACAACAGTGCTAAGCTATGAAATTTTGCTGATTGCACATGTGTTAATATTTAAGTTCGAATGTTTTCTTGTGCTCTTTTGTGAACAGCGTATAAATAGCTTGTTGCGATTGTTGGAAGGTTTTCAATCAAAAGCACAAGTATTCTAATTTTTGAAAGTTCCATAAAAGTGATGTTTTTGGCGTTTGTTTGCGAAAACAAAATTTAACAAAATATTGAAATTAACAGGAATATTTAAAGGGTTCAATTTTCATTTTCCACTAGTAAAATGTACTCTGGGGTGGACAAATAAAGCTTACCTATGCTTGGTTCTTACATGGCATTATCCCAATTTTGAATATCAAAAAGTTGTGTCATATTGGATAACAAAGTGTACCTTCCGGCGTAAAATTTGTGTCCAGCGAAATTGGGATTTGCGATAAAGCTTGAATTGAGATAAACAAAATGGGTTGCGTGGTTATATTATATTAGTCGGCATATCGAATGTTTTTGTGGTTTCGACAAGTTTACTTGCTGCGTAATTTGAACTTAAGCAAGGTTTTGTTAAGGTAACACGTTAAGATCAGGAGGAAAATACTTCCAAAGTCATATAAAGCACAAAACCAATAGACAACATTTCTTGAACGTTGAAAAATCATTGAGCTTGATCTTTTCAGCGCTGTGAATATTTTTGCTTTAGCGTACAAACATTAAGGGTCAGATTAACTTCTGTCAACATGCATTTATGAAACGTGTGAGAAAATTTGAAACAGTGGTGATTTGATCTTATTTGCTGTGGTTCAGTAGATGCTTTTATAAACAGAAGATTCCAGTCGCAAAAAGAGCTGGTATCTTCATAGTAAAATCAACGACTAAAATCACTCTCTTGCTGTTCATGACATATATTGCCGCTGGAGACCCCGTCGTTGCTGGATAAAAAGCAAGCAAATCCTTGTTCTGAATCAGGGTTGCTCCATGTTTTTGCGTAAACTTTACAGTTTGATATAAACGCCGTTATTGGGCGATTTGGAAAGAATTGCAGTTGCAGTTTTGAAAGGGGTGAGACCCGATCTAAGTGAAATGACTTTTAGAAAGGATATAGCAACAAACGTGGCAGTTAAACTTTCAGATCTGCGACAAACGTCTGGTGGATAACAACCAACCCTACAACAAACGTTATGCCATCTGGTACCGTTCCCTATCAGGTCGAATTTCGCCTCGAGCATTTTGTAATCCAGCATCGTGATGGCGCCTGCGTCGGCAGCTTCGCGTGTTATTAGCAAATTTCTACGTAGACTTGATGCATCCGTTCCGCAAAAGAAAATGTCATTGGCACAATTCATCAAAATTTATTTATAATCTTTTTGACTTGCAACATGCAAATTTTTACTTTATATAAATGACTGTCTTTGCTTTTAAAGGTACGCTTAAAGATAGCAAACCGGGGAACATGTTGTCGGTTTCAAAAGCACCGTATCGTTTTAGCGTGAGGGGCATGAAGGTACGATTTTCTTCAAAAGAAGTTCGTCATTTCAAAAACGTCAAACAACTTTAAGAAATGCAAATGTTTTCCGTGTTAAACTTGCGGTAGGCATAAAACGTTTTTAAGGCTGCAAGAAACATAATGTTGCGCTCAGTTTAAGTGTAGGCTTCATCTACAGTTAATACTATGTAGATATAGGGTGAAACCAGTCAAACCATACGTGACCTATGTGTTTATTGTTGTAGTGGGTGTGCTCAACAGTTAAAATGCTATACTGACTGGCAGTGATAAAAAACAGTGTTAACAATATTACTCCCCTAACTACCTGAGAAAGAGATAGATAGGCAACAAAGGTAACAAAGATAGGCATTTTGGAGCAAACTTATGAACAGCTATTACTCTGCGTTATGAAACATTTTAGTCTAAAGAACTTACGATCTCTGCCGAGACAAAACATAAACCTTCTCTACCATAAATCAATCTCATGCCGATGGGCGTTTCCGTCATGCGTTTGAACAACTTTACCGAGAGAAGTGTTGAAATACGCTTTTGCTGCCAGCACTGCGTATGCCTCTGGGCAATTGTCAGCAAGATGTTTTATAAACTATTTAGCAATTACTTGTTTTGATTTGCAGGACACCATGAGGGTTTGTCTGCTACTTCTGGGACTGTCAGCGGCAGTTTTGGCGGGTAATTTTTTATACTGAATATAAATTTTGAAAGGATTGTTTAATCATTGCTATAAAATGGAATTTTGCAGAATAAAAATGCAACTTATTTATACTGTGCAGTAATTTTCGCAAGACTTTTCCCTGATCGTGTTTATGTATTTTTTGATTAATGTGGGAATAGTATCAGTATCAGTTAACTCTTTCATTATTTGTTATTTTCTTATTAACAGCTGACTACAATGAAAATCCAGGATATGGTAAGAATCTTGTTCTTATCTTTTGGATTTGTGATTTATCAAAAATATTAACTTGCAAAATGTTTCCCAGTAAATCCAACGAAAAGTCACAGACATTTTTCTGTTTATATCAGGAGACACGTAGAGCAAGGAATGAAAGTTTCTGAAACAACGACAGTTTCCAAGATCACGTGCAGACATTGGTTTTTGAGTATTGCTTATTAATGGTGGTTTAAACATTTTTATGGGTAACCTCGGAATTACGGTCGCATGCAATTCGACGGATTTATTTAACTGCAATTGGCGGCAGGCCGAAGCCTGAATAATGCTTTTTGTCAGGGCGGTTGAGGTGAACGCTCTTGGCCATGGACCGCTACGGCGAGTCAAAAGGAATCAAGGTCCTTTTTGCGTATTTGCTTTTCTTAACCAAATGGAACTTTCTGCACAAATTCAAGACCATTATGACTGAGTTCACGTTTGCATTTATGCCTCACAGCATAAGCATTATCCTGCTTGCCATTTCAGGCGAAGATCTCAACCACATAACAATACAGCCGTTACTGTGAGACTTGCATGCGACACAAAACAAAAAACATGTTTTAAATCTATTTTTTTCAAATGGAACAATTTAACAGTGTTCATATTAAATAAAATACGAACGTCTTTGGTGACTCAGTATTATGCAAAGTTATCAAATTAGTGTAAATCTACTGAAAAATATTTTGAAATATCTTCAAACATTGCATAAATGCTTTCACTCAGTTATAGTGCTTGCTGCTGAACGTGGAACTTTGTATGTGAAAGTAACAATTTTATGGCGCGCTCAATTTTTGCTTCTGTCAAACTCGACAAGTAATCTTCATTATGTTTGTTTTCTTCAAGTTCTAGGTGCAAATCTGTTTTCGAACATCCTATTGTCAAATGACTTGATCGATATAAGTCTTGTCTGTAACAGTGCAGTATAAGCTGTGTATAAACTTAATATTCGTGGCAAGTTTAGCTTGACTTTTGTTTTGCAGATATCGACAACGAAGCTCTTCTTGTTTTTTCCCTTGTGTCAGCGCAAAATAATGGAGGTGATTATTGCAAAAAGTCTCAGATATTTTTTTCTATTAATGTCTTAACTCTTTCATTGGACAATCAAATAATTTCGAACTTCTCGAACTCTTGTTGTTGGAAATTTTGTTTTTTATTATTTTAGATTGAGAGCGGTATAAGAAGGAGATTTGTAATAAGTATTTATGGGTATATATTTGCAAAGCAATTTACTTAATTGTAAGGGTTAAAGCTTTGTTAGAGCTTGCCAGTTGTTTGCTTAGTTCTGTAATAAAACCAAAAAAGTGTAAGTTAGCTTTCATAACAATAAAAATCTGGTATAGGAAAAAGAACGTTCTATGTAACTAACACGAGAAAGCAGGTTACATGAATACCTTATGTGAAAAAACGTAGCGCAAGGCTTCGCATTCCAGCATGAGCTTACAATACAACTGTTTTTATTCAGTTGATCCAACAAAAATTGTCGATCTCATCCTCCCATCTCTGTTCAAAGATCGATTAAGCTTTTCAAAAGAGAAGCAACTGAAACTCCTCAGTGCGGGGGGTCTACGTCGCGGTGAGTAAACATGCGATTGTACGCCTTAAATTCTGGACTTTGCGTTTTATAAAGCAGACAGTGATTTTTGAAAATACTATTTTGAGCAGCTCTAGGATTTCTTTAGGTGACGAACTAACTGTTTCACTGTTTCTTCCCAGAAAAAGCAACTGAATTGCTGCGTGATCTCCTGCCTATCATGAAGACTGACAAAAAATCAACTGAAGAACAAACTATGGCAATGCTCTTGGCCACGAAGCAATTTTGTCGTAAAAGCAAGCAGAAAGACTCTCATTGTAAGTCAGGTTTGAAACTTTTTACAATGATCGAAAAAATTATACTGAACAAAGTAATTTGAGCAACATTTTCATAACTCTTAGCTAGAGCACATCTTTTATTTTATAAAGCACAGCCAAATGAAGATTTTAGAGGCCTATATGTTATTAAAAATCATTCTGCTGTACAATGATTCAAAGCAGAATTGCCAAAAAGTTTTTGCAAGGCTTAAAAATTTTACAATTCAAAGTGTTTGAAAAGTCAAATGCAAGCGATATGCCTTTGTGAATTGTGTTTTTCTGTAACTTTGGATTTGTCTGAGTTTGTTCACACATTTTCCTGTTCCGACTTGTTTACTGAAGAGACAGTGGTCTTTTTGAAAACATTTGAAAACACAAGGTTGGTTTGTTTCGCCTCAAGCGTCTTATGCAGCTCGTTTCATATGAAGATCAAGTAAAGCGTGCAGCATAAATTAAAAAAGTGATTAAGCACAAAGCGCAAATTCGTTGTTTCAGGCCCTGACGAAGAGGAAATCGTAGTCCCCCTGGTTGCCCTCACCACAGAGAGAGGTTGCGATGGAAGGAACATCGTAACCGATGGCGACGTTGCAGACAATGAGACATGCGTATGCGAAGACCAGAGCAATATGCAGTTTTGGATATCTTTGTTCAGCCAGTTCTCTGATGGTAAAAAGCAACATGTGGTTTGTTCTGAGCATATGCGTTTGCTGTTGTATTTTTAATGAAAAAAGTCAAGGAAAGTCATTTCCGCTAGGAAATAAGTCAGACGCTGAATAGTTCATATCTTTCTTACTTAAAAATTACAGCATACCCCGAGTTTCATCATAGTATTTCATAATTTGAAAAACAAAGTCGATATAAACAAAGAACTGGTAAATTTTGCTTTTGATCGTCCTTTTGTGCAATTGCCAGGGGCGCACCTAGGTTACATGGCGCCTGGGGCAAGAAACAAGTTTGGCTTCCCGTGTTCGAACCTGAGTTTTTTTTGGAGTAAATGTACTGTGTTGAAGAAAGTATTTGCGACATTGTTGGGACTTTTTGGCGCCACCCAGTGATTCGGCGCCTGTGGCATTGTGTTCCCATTGCCTCCCTTTATTACGCCCCTGGCAATAGCGACAATTATCTTTCTATCGATGCCAGCTGACCCATTCAGCTAAAAAGCATGCTGTAAAAGGCATTCAATTTACAAATTTCTACATTCAAATTGTCAGGCAAATCTTTAAATTTTAAAAAAGTGCAGGACGTTACTTGGTTTATCCAAAGTAAGTAAATCAATTGACATATTGCTGTCACTGAAAGTAATTTGTGCGATTTGGAGCTTGTTTAGACCTTATGGGTTTAAAAAAAAACTTTACATGGGCGTTTCATTTATGAGTAAACTCAAAGAGAACGCACATGTTTGACCATGCTATACCAAACAACTCATGTGTATTATATTTAAAATTTTTAATAGAAGTGCAGTAAAATACAAATCAAATTTTTGTTGGATCTGCCGGTAGCTGTTGTAGAGCAAAAGATAAAAGTAGAGGCATGTGTGGAATCCAACGTAAAACTTTTGATTGGCGTCATGAAAAACAATATGTTGTTACTGTTGTTGTTCTCTTCAGGCGAGAATCTCTTCCCGATCATAATGATGATGAACCTGCAATCAGCAACTTGCAAGTACGTTTCAACAGACTTTCTATTTTCAAAAGCTTTTGCTCCGAGATATGTTTTTGTTGTTTCAACTATGTATCCCAGACAAACGTTTGCCACAATATGTTTAGAAAAGGAATTTTCCACAGAGACATTGGCGCATACACATAGGAATAAAATTAGTAAGAAATGTACTGCGAAAACTGAATTAACTGAAAGAACTTTGAAAACATAGCTGCTTGACTATCACGGTTGCTGGCTATGAATGAAATAAGCGAAGAAATTTCTTGATGTAGCTTTTGCCGAAATTGAAAAGTCTTGTGAAGCACGAGGGAAGAAAGAATGACAGTCATCCTCAAAAAATTTTATACGAGAGAAACGAGGCAACTTCTTGGTTTTGATGCTAAAATCTGGCTTTCATTTTATTACTGTAGAACTGCCATACTGCTATCTTAAGCCAACAAAAACACTAAAACTAGTTCACACGGTTGATTAATTGGTTTCCTCTGAAACGATTTCTACTCAACACTAATGAGTGGGTTCTTTCTCACACAGTGGCACTATGAAAGTGTCAAGCTCGCCATGCAAGTGCACCCGGGTCAACTTGGGACACGAAGCAACGTTGCTTCAGTATCTTATGACATCGCCGAAAGTTCGAGCACTGCTCACAGGTATGAATTTTAATAAGACGTTACACTTTATCCGAGAATTTGTTCATTATTATTGATGAAGATACCGTCAAAGCATTCGTTAACGTTGCCTTGTAAAAGAACAAAGGCGGTGAGAGGTTGTTTTGTGAGGTTTGCTGAATGTGAAAAAAGATTTGCTCCACCAAGATTGGTTAGACAAAGTTTTTCTCCACTAAGCTAAAACCTGTTCCTTAGTTTCAATGCTCACGCAGTTTGCATCGTTGATACGTTTAGTAACAAGTTTCTGTAAAAGTAACGCAGTCAAATCAATCAGAGAAGTGGTTTATTAGGAAATCGATTTCACGTATTTTGTGCATCTTCAGTCCTGTAAATTGCAATCAAAACTGACAAGTGAAATTGTGAATAGCTGAAGCAAGGTTTAAAGAAATTACCCAACGTTTAGTCTCAAACACAAGCTGCAACAGTGGAGCTGGCCTTCAACGAAAGCTGAAAAGCAAACCAGACGCTAAATATTGAACGACTAGGTTTAGGAAAGGTGGTGATGAGTCAACAACCACAGCGGGTCGCGCTACACACCAGAAAGCAATTTTGTTCGGCGCAGACACTTTGTTTCTCTTGTTTAGCTATGCTTAGCTATGATTTAAAGATTTTCTCTTGCTTCAGCTCATTTTAATCAATGTTGATTTTGCAGAGGAACAGCGAATTGCCTTAAAAAACGCTATTGGCACTCCAGAACACCGGTCAACTATGAATTTAAATGATTATATCTATTACTCTTTGGCCGGTGTCAACACACCCCAAATGCTTTCACTCTTACAAAACAGAGGAGAAAGCCAGGACGTTATTTTGCAGAACTTGGTTCTTTCCAGCATAGGTAAGTCATTTTGCAATTTGTTTGAAAGCATGCAAGGAAAGCATAATCGTAAGCTGTGATATTATGTGAACCTTTAATAGCGACGAGATCGGCTGTTAATATAAAAAGGTTGTTTTAATGAAAACATCACCAAAATCAACAACTTGCTCTTTGTACAGGTCTTGATTCATCGATGGTAAACGTCATACTAAACGGTGGATTCAACGACGACCCGAACAAAAAAGCTCTTATCAGATATATGACCAACATTGGGGCACTCCACTCATCCGTTATCCCACTGGTTTTTGGGGTTGACAAAGGAAAAGACTTCTTTTTCTCCAATCTTGTCGATTCGGTAAAAATATTAAATGAAGATTTGCACCGTAATGGTTTTCAAATAAAAACAGTTTAAGTTCAAACTCGAGCAAAGTATGAGTTAGTTTTGTAAGATAAAGTGCGCTGCAAATTCAAAAATATCTAACCAAAGTAAAGGTTTTCCACTGAGTATTTATTTGCACACGGAGGTTAGATCGGCTAGTTTCACCTATTTTGAGTGATATATAGTGTCAAACCGAAACGAGAAGGCAAGGTTTTGCAAAAATTGTTTCATGTTTTACGTCAAGTTGTCTCGGAAAAAGTGTTTTGTTCGTTGAGTAATTCTTTTCTGCTCAAACAGATCGCTTAGCAAAAAACGTTTCTGAGCTAATGTGTCAACTTTACAGGGGAATATAAATCCCATGACTGCCTTAATATATCAAGCCTTGCAATCGGGAGCCCCGCAGGAAAAAATTTTGGAGTATCTCACTCAAGCTAGTAAGTTGCACCCGTTGCTGTGTTTAAGGAAAAACTGTTTTGATTAACCACAGTTATGGACAATTTCCAAGCAGATTTTTTGATATTCCTTTTTAGAAGGAGCCACGACTTTAACCCGCCGAATGCGTTTTTCAACTTCATGTAGGAAAAAGACAATTCTTGTACCAACATGTATTTTACTACTTGTGACAAATAACTAAGATTTTTCTAAATCATGAGGGATGCTTATTGTCAAAGTGGGTTTGAAACCTCTGTTTGTTTTCAATAAATTTTGGCCTCATCATCTTCAAGCCATTCGTTGCAATTTATTACTTGTTTCTTAAAATTTAAATAAATACTTTCACATCGATTTGAGATAACGCATTTTTATGTTTTTTCACTGATGTTAACTCAACTATGTATATGTGTTTTATATCCTAAAAGCAACGTATAGCCTATAGTTTTTCAATTCTCAAGCTGTAGGGTCTACATCATGAGCAACGTCTGCACAGACATTAGCACAACTGTTAACAACGGGCTGAAGATTCCTGGTCAGTAAACCAAGCATATAGTCGGTAAAAATCATGGTGTCTCATTCATTGATGTGGACGTACAGTATTTCTTTCATTAGACGATGTTGCAAACCGCAGAGTCATCGATAGGGATTAAAATCTCAATACGAACTTTCACGTCCGGGAATCACTGCAAAAAAGCATTGTTTTGATATGTTGTTTTAGTGCCGCTTACATCAGGTAACTATCTCAACAGTCAACAAAGGAAGCTGCCTTGCGTGTTTAGTAAACTTGTTTTGTTCTTTTTCGTATAAAGTTGCCGGTGCGCGAGACCCCAACTACTTCGTCAGCCTTGGTAGGCCGTACATTCCGGCACTTCCAGCAGGAATCTTCCCTGGAAGTCAACTGCACTTTGCGCACTTCGAAACTTTGGGAGTCAACACCTGCGCTTTACACGACCTCAGAAACAGGTATAGCAACAACATCAGCCTAACTGGTTTCAAGCAACGTACTCACACAATCCTCCCTCAAGGTCTCGAAAGTTTGGACAAAAAACAATTATCTCAGCTTGTTACCAGATAGTTACCTTATTATACAAGATCGCGCGTTCTCTTCTGCTCCACCTTATGCTTTTCGCGTTTCATTCCTCCTGAACATTCTACTGTAATTGTTAAATCTCTGCAAAAAATAAGTGAAACCTAGTGGATTCGCAACTGAGGCACCCAGGTGGCTACTCTGTAACTGTCCATTAGTTTTGTCGTAGTCACGCAATTTTTTTATTTTTCATCAACCCTGTCACAGCAACCTACTATAAATTGAAAACTACAGCCTTGATTAGTACATTTGATCTCCCTTCCTTTATTTAAGGTTATTGATGCAGGGGAAGGTGGGGTACAATCGACACTTTTTTGCATTTTCAACCACTGCTACTTTATTTCAAGTCCAAACAAGCTCAAAATTTGTCACACAATAAAGCAACTCTATACACACAATATCATGCCAAAACATGAAAACAACGCCTTTCAGAAAACAATTTACAATCAATTTAAAAAGGGTACTTTTTCTGTCGAGTGTGCCCATGCATGGGGCATACTCGACATGAGCATGGGGTACACCTGACCGGTCAAAAACTTGGGTTGCATGCACTGCATAATGTTCATGTGATATCCCATGTAAAATAGGCACTTGCGGACTGCCTCTCCACCTTTTTTACATTCTAATTACCCACTATCACTGCATGGCAAAACAAATTGTATGATTACCAAATATTCAATGAAGCCAATGCAGTATGCTGAAAATCATGCTTTATGATACAAATATAATGTGCCTCTAAGCACATAATAAACCTAGAAATGCTCATAGATTAGAATTATTATGTACTGCATTCCAACATAACCCCTCAAGCTTTACCTTGTTTAGACTGACCTAGTAGCAATGTGTCGAGTGTGCCCAATTTTTTTTCTCAGATGTGCCCCATGCATACCTAAGAAATAAAATGAAGAAGTACCAACTCAACTTAAAAAGAATTTAAAATATGGCATTACCAAAGAATGTCGCACTGCCCTGACTACAACGTCACAAAAACTCAGAACAGAAGATGTTGATTAACGTGGGCAAAACTCAAATCTAAATGCGATTTTATAAATTACTTTTGGGTAGTAAAAACACAACTTTCTCTGTAACTCGTAACAACGGCTGCCTATCAACGAAAATTTCACTTTGGTACTACGGCTGGTATGAGACCAAAGCACCATGGAAATTTTAAAATTCAACGTTTTCAACTTTTGAACAAATCAAAACAGACGACTGCGCCCCTAGTCCTTCTGTGCCCCACCTTCCCCTATTTACAAGTAAATCGCAATAAGGATTCAACCACTTGTGGCAAGCAGCAAAGACAATGTTATCATAGGCATTAAGATTGCGATGTCCATGGAAAACTTAGCAGTTCAAAGTGACTTTCAAATATTGCTTATACTTCAAGCTACAAAATGGAAAATCGCATTCAGAAAAATGTTTCCATTTGAACGTAATAGACGTACCGATTATTGAGGAAGAAAAAGTTGAAACGTTGTGCTCATTAACTTACTTCAGAGCTCTCAGCAAACTATTACTTATTAAAATTTGAAAACTTTAGTGCATTTGTGAGATGCTATTCAGATTGCTGAAATTCACTAATTACTAAAAATAAGAAGCGATATGTAATGGGCTGCATCCAAAAACTTTAAAACTTGTATTTTTGCTGCAGGTACGATTGCGGTTACGTTGGGATCAGTGCTGCAGAATGTGAGACAGCTCCATACTGCTGTTACAACGTAAGTCCCCATTTGGATGGAACTTACTGCTATTGTTTTTACCCATTTTTTGCAAAACGTCCTGAACTTGTCTGTCACCATATATGTTCAAACAAGAAACTGTTTTGAAATTGGGAATATGCCGTCAAATTTGCAAAAAGTCTGCAAAACACATCAATTGAAGAATCATGCCAAAACTTGTTGTATGTCTTTTACCAAGAGTTTTGTGATATTGTTTTTCCTTGCGGTCACAGTGCGCAAAAAATTAGTACTTAAGAACAGTAAGTGGTTAGTTTTTTTATCATAGATGTACGGTAGAGTGTCTTTGCTATATGTCGAATTGCATTTGCAAGTTACAACAATTAAACCTAAGAAAAGAGAGCAAACCACGCGTTAATTTCGGATATGCAAAGATAAAAGTTTAAAAATAAGGGTGATAGAGGGTGATACTTGAGTTTTTTTACAAATCTTGCTGCAAAACAGCAAAGGAGTTGGTATAAACATATAAACTTTGTTGAACCTTTCTGAGTGTTTAATGTAAAAAAATATGTAGCTCTGCTGTTTGTTTTCAAGTCTAATTAAGTCCAATTCCGAAACAGTGGTTTTGCTGATCGGAAAAGAATTAGATTACAAATTATCGGTTTCATGACGTTTTTTCAGCCGGTTTTTATGACGGATGTAGAAGTGAGAACTGCAACAGATGATGCCATTACTTCAGCAACAGCTGTCCCTTGGTGTTATTATAATGTTTTCTTCATCTTCTATGAGTCATGTGAGTCTTCAATTCTTGATCAATTTTCCTATGCCATTGGCATGAGCTTTTCCAGTCTTTTCTACTTGTTTGATTAATTGCTTTATGCAATATATGGTGCATTCATTGCATAGCTGTGTGATTACAATGATAAAGAACAGAGAAAAATACGTTTACTGTGAATTTTCTTGTTGCTAATGTGATATTTGCAAGAAGATGACACAATTTGTCATTTTAACTTTTTTTACTTCGCGAGATGATTCACAAGCTTTTCAGTATCTGCCTCTTGCAAGTGATTTGATATTGCCTGATGCACATCACTTAAAAACAGCATTTGCGTTGACTTTTATTTCAGATTATCTGACAGTCAAAAAACCAGGTGAATTTGCTGCTCCAATCCAGTGCCTGCCGCTCTTTAAGTATGGCCTCCGTTTTGACCCCAACCTGTATTACTTGTATGATTCAGCAAATCCCAGCAACGGCGTTGGTCGATTCGTATATCCGGTGAGTGCTTCCACAAGTATAATACAATAAATATCTAGGACTTCTAGCTATACAGGCACTCTTCGCTGACGCGGTCATCATGGCGTTTGCAAACTTATTCTACCTGAAACAAACGGTTATGCTTTGAATAAATCGTCCATTAATTTTAAAGATCGCAGAGCTTGTGGGCAATTCAAGTTTTTACAAAACAATTTTTGTTGGTTGCTACTGTTATCACGCTTTACTTTACAACTCAAAGTTTACAATTTTGTTTCATGCACTGCTGTTTGACAGCGAGAAGAATGCGGCTTCCCAGGCATGACTGAGTTTCAGTGCGTAGCCATCAGAGGCTGCTGTTTCGACGGAGATGCACCTTTCCGTGTACCCCAGTGCTTTAAGCCCAACGGACCAGGTCAATTCAACTACGATTCCAGCAAAATCCCTGAAGCTTACAAAGCAGGTAAAATTCGTTTCAACGTTCATGAAACTCTGTCAATTTTCATTCATGTTTCTCCATTTTGGCGGCATTTGGAATAGCGGGTGGTTGAAGAAAATATTATTAACGTTGCTCTGAAAAACGTCCAATTAGAATTATCCAAAGTGTTACCCACTGTGGAAAGATTTATTCCTCTTAAACGAGAGCGGTCAAAGTCATTTGACTAATGGGAAATATTTTCAAGTTACACGGTTATAATAAGAAATCTTAACCGCATAAATCAGGGTTTTTTAACCAGGGGTGCTGAAATCAATTTTAGGGGGTGCTGGGGAAGGTCACATATGTGGCGGTCAAAGGTAAAAGGAATATGATGGACTGCACTTGTCTTTACTTTATCCTTATAGTAACCATGTGTTAGCCAATGGTAGGGGGTGCTGAACTGCTTAGGGCCTGACCAAAAGGGGTGCTGAGGTAGAAAAATGTTAAGTAACGCTGGCATAAGTCATTCAGGTCTGCTGTTTGCAACTTTAAGCAAAAAGAAATAGTTACCATTATTCATTTTTCAGTTGATGGAGCATGCCATGCAAACACATACAAAATTCCTCTTCTTTACTACGATCGTGTTGCTTGCCACTACCCATTCAAATTCTACATAAGTGGTTACAACATTCTCGCCATACCGAATCCACTAGATTGTCTGACGAAACTCGGTAAGCTATATTTTATCTACTGTAAACCTACAACATCTAAATACTTCATTAATTTTTGCAATCTAAAAAATTGTTTTTAACCCAAGCCTTTAAATCTATCGACAGTAAAAGGATATACTATGCCAAGTATGTGATACAGTCGTGTGCTACTATTTTAGTTCGATCACACTCGGGTGTGTTTTAAATTTTCATCGTTTTTTGCCAGTTTTATGGTGATATTTATCTGTAACAGAATTTGCACCCGAGTTAAGCTTAAATTACAACAGAATTAAGCTTAAAACACAGCTGAAAATTGTATTGGCGACTCATAAATTTTCAAGCATGTTAATGTTGTTTCTACAACAGCTGGCATGCCGGGAACAATTGAGCGCATTGTTTACAGATAGATGTAATCATTGCAATTACTTTTTACACAGGTTGTTGCTGGGAACGTGACGAGAAGGTAGCTGAAACATTTCCTTTCGTGCCACGGTGTTACAAGCGTGCTGGCAATGTTCCTTTCCCTAGTTTCATCGACCCTGACAATCTTATTACAAGATCGGGAGACGGGAGTAAGTTTTACTGTCTTGATTTCGCGAAGAGTTGTTTACCCAGGCGCGGATTTACCATTAGGCTGAAAGGCTCAAGCCTAGGGCCCCCGAATCGGAGACCCCAAAATTTTGAGAGCAATGACAATTTCAAGGATTTCTGAAAGCATTATATTTGCAGTTTTGTTTTGCTTCCACGCACGTTTTTTTACTATGCCACTAAGAAATGATCTTTATAAAAGAATAAGCGCGAAGGATTGAAGTGAATCACGATGAGCATTCTCTTTTTCTGGGGTTGAGAATTGGTTATAGTTACGTATAATGTGTGGAACAAAACGCCTGAATCTATTTTCCAGATTACACGATGCCAGTTAGGTACTCAATAAATATGTAATGGGAGTGTGGTCAAATAATTTCGCCGCTGCCTTTTTCGTTAGTTTCATTGTGACTGCTTCTGTTGCTGACAGTGCCGTGGTAGCCCAACTCTGCCCCCCCGAAATGTTACCAGGGGCCCCCAATGGTGATTTATAAAAAATATTTCGGCAAAGCGGTACATCCCAAGGCCAAATGGCCTTCAAAACAAAATATCCTAATTTTTTGTTATTTTATTTAACTATTTTTAGTTTCATTTGCGGACACAATTTCGACAGAACCGTCGGCATAAATCTTCAGTTTCATCTAGAATCTGTTTGGTTAAAAAAGGTGATGGGGCCTCAGGGCCGTCGCCAGCGGGGGGGCAGTGGTGCCCGGCCCCCCCATTTGAAATCGGTGAGCCCCCATTTCACATTTGGCCCCCCGGTTGCTGCATACATCCAACATTGTATTTGAAAAATGTGCCCCCCCCCTTCTGGTTTTTAGCCCCTCCATTTGGTTTTTGGCCCCCCTGCTGCTAAATCCTGGCGACGGGCCTGTGCGGCCTATAGCCAAAATTTCATTTGTCAAATAGTCTATTAACCCCAATAATGCTGTTGTTTCAACAGCGTTCGTAATTACACTGAAGGGCCGAAACATGACTTAGTGAAAGCTTCGACAGGAAGGTATAGCCTGGTAAAGCAGCAGGGCCAGAAAAATCAAGAAATGACAATAACAGAAATGGTAACTTTAAAATTATTGAAGTGAAGTTGATAAAGCAAGCAGGGCATGCCTTCCTGGCCCTGACAATGGCACGTTATTGGTAGATTTGTAAGCACCCTAGTTAGGCAAGATCCATTGAACAGCCCACCCGTCCTACACAAAGATCCTTCTACATATTATCCCATTGTACATTGCGGAAATAAGAAGGAAGTTTTGTACATTAGAAAAGTTGAGTAAATGAGTAATATATGAAATTGGAATTAACAACAAAAGTATTGACCCTATGCAACAAACCTGAAAAGCTGCGTGAATGTGTGTTCCATTCGCTTTCATCATGTTTATTCACCTTTACTTGGTGGACGTTCGTCACTTTCAGAACCACATAGTTGTATATTTCATGGCTCTTTTTGGCGCCCCGTTTGGCCTAGCCCCCTAGGTTCCGGCGCTGATCAGGCAATGTTATTCCAAATAACAGTGGCAGGTGCTGCTCATTCGATAAATACAGGACAGAAAAAGATGCGGATTAACAAAAACTTCACTGATTTATAGGTTTCATATCTAAATTTGGGGGGTGAAGTTTTGTTTGGGGGGGTTAAGGTCTGAATTTTGGGTCCCCTATTACAGCGTGGGCCCCGAATTGAAAGGTATGAAGGGCGGCTGACACTGCTCTGGTTCCTGATATCGAGAAAATTCAGAGTAAAGTAATATGATTATGAATTGGAACAACTTGTTCAATGAATGTAGCAAGCACGTGTAGTGCTGATTTGTATGACATCGGTCGTCGCATTCCTGCAAGAGGGGCCCCAATTTGAAATAGCCTAAGGCCCCGAAAATGAAAATTCGCCCCTGTGTTACCTTTTCAGTAAAATTAACTTACAAACGCACAACCGAAACAGCAGTTATATTTGGAAATTGTTTGTCATACGTAATTGTTTGCTCGTTTGGGAAACACTGAAAAATTGACATGTTGCATGAAAATCTGTCTACACGTTACAGAACTCATTTTAAAGAAGGATTATATAAAAAAAAACAATTTAATGTAAATGCGTAAAGAAAAACAAACTTACGTGCAAAGAAATGTTTCTATTCTTGTAAAAGATTTATAAACGAAGTGTTGTTGCAGATGATACCAACAGTATCGTAGAGCAGATGACTCAAAATGGATATCCACCAGTTCCGAATGCTGCTGGCAATTGAAAGCAAAAATTTCAAACAATTCAAGCGCACAAAGAGACTGACATTTACAGACACCTGTCCTGTAGTTTGAGTAATTGCGTATTTAAAGTTTTTGCGTAACAATTTTTATTTTTTTGTTGATGTCATTTTATTATAAAGAGATTTCCAACATTTTTGTAGTGAAAATCGCCGCTTAGCCATCCAAGAAATATTATGACTGAAAACATAATCATTTGCAAAACGTTTGGGTCAAACACTATTTATTGTTATGACAGCTTTTAAATGTATTTATCAATTTTTTAGAATGTATTGCTTGGCAGTCAGTAAAAATCTATTTTGTTTAATGCAAAATGGCAATAGGCAGTTAGGTGCATAGAAATTAATATAGCAGAAGAAACTTCGTTTTGAGTGGACAAAATGTGTTGTGTTTTTCAAAGCGGTAGTTATAAGATCGCATAGTATCGTACGTTTGGTTAGATAACTCTTATCAAATTTGTTTGACACACAATCAGCTTATACATACGTATAACCGTAGTTCTCAGTTTGTAGCAATATCATGTAGATCGAGATTGTTCTCCCCTGTAAGTTATCAGTATACTTGCTTTTTCTGTTTTCGGATATTTGTGGGTATACTTATTGATGTCTTTCAAACATAAAAGCATTGAAAAATGAACTTCCAAATCATCCATTTCTACTGCTTTTTGACATCTTGTTGCCTGGCTGAAATCGCTTTCAGCACAGAATGCTTTTCTGTCAGTCTTCATCCTTTATTGTGTTGTGTTTATCAGTGAAGTGCTTGAAACCATCGCACAACAATAGGAACGTGGCAATGCTCAGTGCTCGACTTTTTAATCAAGTTATTTATAAATGCAAGACTTGTTAAAGCCAGGTTTGTTATAAAAGTAATCACCACATAGATACGAGTTGTAAAACACTGTTTCATTAAACAAAGGTACCAAGTGCACGAACGGAATCAGCAGTCAAGAAAATATGTTTTCTTTGTTTTCTTTCTTCCAAAATTCTTCTACCTTTAAAATCATTGATAAATTCAATGGAAATCTGCAAACACTCCTTCGCTAATATTTTCCTAATTTTAGTCGTGTGAGCAGTAAATCGTTAAATAATAAATTGCACCGGCTGGTTTCTATTGTGTCAAAGGTCTTTTTCATGTTGCTATTTTATGCCATTGCAAAATCTGCGGCTGTGATACTTAAGACAAGCTCTTCTGGCGTTGGACAAGGTCAAGTGAACCTTTCACAAGTGTTGGGAATTGTGAAAAGATTCTGATAGATAAGCCTACTAATTGCAATGAATGATCACTAGGGCCGGTCCTAGCAAGTGTGGGGCCCAATGCAAAACCTAGACGCGGGGCCCCTTTGAGCAGTGATTCTATGACGTCATCATGTTCAGTCAACCGTGTTATACGACCATGATAGTACGCAGAAACAAAGCCTTAGCATGAGAATTGAGCACGTTTGCTAATGTTTCATAGTAGAGGAAACTCATCGCTAGTTCCAACAAGAACGTTGTTTGTTAACAATGAGATTTATAAGCCACTTCTACTGAATTCTCGAACTCAAGGAGTATCTGGCAAAAATGAACAAACTACCCGAGCACCATGGCGCGGGGCCCCCAGAAGCGTGGGGCCCAATGCAGTTGCGTCGGTTGCATCGGCTTAAGGCCGGCCCTGATGATCACTATAGCTAATACGCATCAACTTTTGTGCAACTGTGGAATGGACGATTGTTATACAATCCTTTTCATATAAAATCAAGTTATGTTTCAGCGTATGCAAAGTGAAATCTTACAGTACATGGACTTCAGTGTTCACTCTCATAATCTACTTCAAAAGATTAAATAAGTCGGATGATTATAGAAAACTTCATTTAGTTGAAATGGTTTTCGAGTTTCACATTTGTTGTTATTAATCGTTTTCAGAGATTTTCACGTAAAAAAGTGCCGAATCTTAGAATATTTCCACTTACATACCCTAAGAAAAGAGCCAACCTTGTTGACGTCCTTGCACATGTCTTCCTTTTCAACAATTAGGCACTAGTTTTTTTACAAAATTATGTTAAGTAACAAATATGCTTTCAACTTTGAATCAAAAAGATTATTATTCAACGAAAGCAATTCTTTCAAAAGATTGTAATTATTAACTCATAGAATTCCACGTTTTTTGTAAATTCCAATACAATACGGATTTGTATGCATTCAAAGAAAAAAAATAAGACAGTTCATTAGTAAAGTAGTCTTTGGTTTAAGTGTTTTTTTAGCAAGAGCAATTGCTCGTAAGCAGTGATACAACAGGAAAGATAAGAAATTGTAAGAACGGAATCAATGCTTTCAGTTTTATGAATAATATTTCTAAATTTCAGCACTGTTTTTGTGCTTTCAAAGATGACAAGAAATATTTTTGTGATTGAGCTATAGAAATCCACTCGATAGAAGTGTATCGGTAGCCATAACAGGAATTTCAAAGATTTCAAGTTTTGTTATACTTCGATTACAAATAAAAAAACAATATAACAAACAAACATACAGTACTAAGTTTAGATTGTAAACAAGAAATAGAAGTAGTACTGTACCTATTTTGGTAGGATGCAAAAAACTATAAAATTTTTAAAATTTTCCAACTAAAAATAAAATTTTTCCAACTAAAGGAAACAGGTTTTGTAAGTAATTTCGCAAAAGAACAAAATTACTGTCTTTTTTGAACAAAAATACTAAAGTGCATCAAATTTGAAAGAAGCAAATTCTGTTGTCGAACTATTACTTGGCCTTGGATTTTGAGTATGCAAGAGGCGTAATTTTTTTACTAAATATATACATATCAAAGCTGCAGAAAACTGTTGTGTTTCAAATCAAGTGTTCTACAATGAGAAACTTCTGAGAAAATCAATGGTAGATACATTTCTTTATTTCTTAGTATTTTTATTTCTAATGTGTTCGCATGTGACTCTGTAAAGCGTAGGACGTCGTGCAACGGCGGAGCGAACTCTGCGCTCTTCACTGAACAAAGTTAGATACAATGAATTAAATTTAGATCCTAAAACTCTGTTCTTCATGCTATGCGCCTAACTTCAATTCAGTTTTGCATCAGCTGCGTTCACAAGACATTTGAGATAATCTTGAGTCATACACGAAACTTGATGAATCAATATTTAGCCTTTTCGAGCATCACACATACCTATTCAGAATTTTTGGTTATCCAACTACAGTAGTCTGTATTAGTGTTTCCAACCAGGGTTTTCCCGAACCCGAAACCCGTTTTTTTTTAAACTACCAAACCCGGGTATTTTTCAAAAACTTGAATTGCTGTTGCATTCAAATATTAGTAATTCTGATAGCACTGAAGTTGCAGATTGGCGCATGTAACGGCCAAATTAGCACGATTGAATTTTCAACTATTATCATGAGGCACGAGGTGCGGGTTTTGCTCGTTGACCACCGTACGTTCGGTGTTGGTCCGTTTATATTTTTGTTCAATTGATCTATTTAGACGGATCGTGACCTTATTTTGCACATAATAAGTGCTTACGCGGACTTTAGTCTTTTCACTAACCTAATTAAATAACAACCACGTGAGGTAGTTCTTCAAAGGTATGCCGTAGTTTCGTAGTTACTACTTTGTTCATTTATAAGCTGTTATGTGTTAGTTCACATAAAAACTGCTGTGATTCTTTGCAAAGTCGATTCGTTCCTTTTCCATTTGCAATAAGCTTTTAAAAAATGTTTGGCTTTCCTTTAGAAGCGACTTTAAGTCTATTTTTAATCATACAAAGTATTGAGAAAAACTTTTTTTAATCAGATAGCAAAGTTAGTACTTGCTATTTATTAAAATTGATGGAAAGGTGTGAAAATACAATGCAGTCTTACACATAATAAATTTGTGCTAACAGTTTTTGCAGTCCCTCAAAACCTTTCTTCTAATTTAAAATCCAATCCATTTTATTTTCAAAAATTGCTGCCAAAATAAAAATGTGTTAGGCATGCCTCTGAGTACCATATATTGGTTCTATGAATACTTAGACTTTTTAGCCACATATGAAGAACAATGTTACTAAATTGAAATTTTGAGAGACTTAATATTATCGTATGTCTTTTTCTTCAGGCACTATTTTAATTTGTCAAAGTAGGAAATATGAACATTTTCAGCAGTGTTTGCGTTTCTTTGCTTTTTAGTAGTGCTAATCCATTGCCATGAAAACATGTTTCCTCACGAAATCCACGATTAAGCGAGTCTACGTATGAGATGGAGCTGTACAAGCACAGTCCACGGCAATACTCCAAATACAGTGAACTTAGCTCTTAACCGAAGCATTTTGCGTCAGAAAAACAAGGCACTCCAAATGGACTGTAGTTTTTAATGACTGCACAAGACACATTCTAAACAAATGACTGCATTTCTTGTTGCAAATGTTTACAGTCGCGTTCGTGTTTCGCACAAGAAACAACGCATCCACGGAGATTTATGGTGGGTTTAATTATCGAGCTCGACAAGCAATACTTGACGATCTTGAAGCGCTGGTTGTTTTTCAATACACATCCATTGGCCGACGACGAAAGTAGCAAATGACGTGGATTTCATCATTCACGCTGCTACAAAAACTATGGCATGCAAGTAGACCCTCCTGAAATTCAGCCCATACTAGTTTAGCATTTTAAAGAAGCGGCATTGCTCATTGTCCATCTTTGAGCAAAAGTGATTCGCTGAAAAATGCAAATAAAAGAAATTTTTCGTTTTGATTTGTTTCTTCAGCACTCTTGGTTATCCTCCAAATGATTGCTCGCGGTTATAGCAAATTACATATGCTGTCACACAAATCAGTTAGTCCGCATACACGCTTCGATTTCCATTTTTTGTTTTTGAACTTACAGTTGCTGGGAATACAAATTAATGGGCTGTTAGGATTTTTCATGTGAACTCTTTTCGCTTTTGAAAAGTCCTTTTAAATGTGTGTAACGGCGAAAATTTCAAGAATATTTCCTATGACTGCACCACAACAAAGGATTGTAGTACACCATACCTTTTAGTGTGTGCTACGCATTTCTATATATAAATTAATTGCTATTACACGTTTTGTGCTTGAAGGAATAACAAAAAATTATTTATTGTGTAAATACATCCATATGTGTAGCAGACACCTTATGGTCTGCACATTCATTCCCATAAAACAGCCAAAAAAGCTCAAGAAACAAAAAAAAACAGTACGTACTAAATCCGGTACGGCTACAAGAAAAACGTGACTGCTATGACGAAAAATATCCGGCCTTGCCTAGCAACGAAAAACAACCGGCTCGAAAGGACTAATCCAAACCGACAGAGATATGCCTTTCTCACTGTTGCTAAGCAACAAAATCAAATAATGCAAACTGTTTGAACTAACCAATCAAAATTATACGAAATAACGTAATTGCTGAATCGTGATCACACGCCCCCAAATTGTTACTAAAAATAGAAAAGTCTTGTGACCAGTCACATGACAATCTGCCTATGAAAAGGCCGATTTTCGGTCATCAAACCAGTTCGCTTTTCTCTGAACTGAGGACTCCTTCACTGGTCTGCCC
>Ga0210059_1001498_pt1 | contig 35256 bp, 21 predicted proteins | sample Ectturendosymbi2_FD_188042 | JGI IMG/M metagenome (GOLD analysis project Ga0210059, IMG submission 188042) | Ecteinascidia turbinata endosymbiont from Florida, USA - Sample 2 (SPAdes) (version 2) | ecosystem: Host-associated > Tunicates > Ascidians > Unclassified | place: Key West, Florida... | reverse complement strand
AAGAACATTTTGCAATGCACCTGATCTCGACTTACAGTACAATGTTGGTGAAAAACTAAGAAATAAACATCAATATTCTGATCGCTAAGGGGGGTGCTTGAGCCCCTTCAGCACCCCCCCTAGCTGCGCCTTTGAGTGCTGTACACATTGATCGTCGCCTCACTTTTGTCAAAAGTGATGAAAAACGTTAACTGCGCGAAGTATTTGTTTTTTTGCTCGTCCTGCGATTGCTTCTATACTTGTGGAGTGCGGAGCATATGTTACCAAAAGTTCCGTAGTAATTGGCGTGTACCATGGCATTTCGTTAGTCATCTTTTAATCGTGGTACCATCACCAATACTGCAGGTTAGTAAAATTTTCTTCTGGAAATCTTCCAGTCAAACTGCTTTGCCCTTCAATTGAAAAAAAATGGTTGGAATAAAACGTAGCAAGTGTCATGTATTAAGAAGCTGTCCAGCTGCTTATCTGCCTGTGTTTCCCCATACAAACTCAAACAGGCTTTTTACTTTGTTGGCCTATGCTTAATTTTACCTAAAATACCGCCTGTGGAGTGCTGTTAACGCTAGATTCAATGAAGATGATTAGGTAAGGTGCAAAGAGAACAACTTATGAAAGGACTCTTAATTACGTGTTTTTTTGTTCAACCAAACCTATGTTTAAGCAATCGCGTCAATTATAATTGATAATTATCATTAGTAACGTTGGTCTAGAAGTGACTTTATTAATTCAGTCTACTAATGTGCTTGATATTACTTGTGTTGGTACTGCATAGGATGCAGCACACATTCATCTTCATGAAGTAATAGATGAAGCTAAAGACGTCTACAGACAGTTCATGCAACAGGTTAGTTATGCATGGTCCAGCTACTTTTAGTGGCAAGTGGCTCGCATACTATTTCCAGTAGTAGTATAACAACATTTCTCGTAGTGGTATATTTCTCTGTTTTCATTTTGCTTGTCGCGATCAAGACGAGCTGGAGTTTTCTCATAGAACACTGCGGTGGAAGGAATTTCAAGAGAGACAGTGCTTGGTGTGCACGATGAAGCCAAAGTGGCTTCTCTTAGTCTATTGGAATCGTGCAGGAACAGTTGCTGTTCTGTATATCTTTGTGAACAAATGGAATTACTGCGCAAAACAATTTCCCAATACAAGAGAGAGTTCTTACAGCAACTGGTAAAAGAAGAGGTTGGTATGTTCATTTGACTACTGTCTATTGAAATGAATCCTTTCACACCTAAGAATCAGACACAAAGATCTTGAGAGTATATGTTTCGCCAACAACGTAGGCATCATCAGCTTTATTCAAATTCGTTTCACCACTTCATTTTTAAAAAAGTTGGTTTTACCATGTTTTCATCAAGGTTATCCTGTTTAACTGTTGTGTAATGTTGATTTTCCAAACTGATTACCATCGAAAAGTGCAGAAATGGCTTAATGTTTTTAATCTGGTGAGGTACAAGCTGGACTTGGCAGACAAAAATGAGTGACGTTAATATGAACAGAGAATCTTTTCTTCTAGTCTATTCGTGAATAGATATATTGAATTTTCGTGTTAATAAAATCGTTGGGTAATTCCTTAGCCCGGAGGTTTTCAACTTATGGGCCATGGCCCAGTAGTGGGCCATGACGCTGTTTTCAGTGGGCCACATAGCTTTTCTACCATAAACTCAATTTCTACCATAAACTCTTGGTGTTTGTTGAAACTTGGTGTTTTTCATTGAACGTTAAAGGGCCAACGCCATTTCTTACTAATTTAGTGGGCCATGAGCAAAAAAAGGTTGAAAACCCCTGCCTTAGCCCCATTGCTAATTGCATCTGAGCGTATGTTAGTTTGCGCTGTTTTTTTTTGCATATTTAAGATTAGCAACTAATGTGTTCCAATAAATGCATCGTACTTCTTGAAAAGTAAGCTTTGTTAAACGAGCGGTAATGGAGGTTCTGAACTAATTTTCAATCAGGATAGATTTTCTCTGTTGGATGCCTTTTGGTGAGAGGCCTGTTCATAGCTTTTTTCATTTGCAGAGCGATCCAGGCAGTGTACCAGTTATATGTAGAAGAATCGTTAAAGAAGCTGTCAAGTTATACAAAAAAGGAATGCAGGTCATACCGGTGCTCTCTGTTGGTTCTTTATCCGTAATTTAGTTTTCAACCTCCAACTTCAAATCAACCTTGTGCGAAGGCTGCTTTCAGTATCTGAATTGCTGCAAACTATTTTCAACGTACCAAAAGATCAACTAAAAAATCGTGCCCGAACTCGATTTTTTAGGTTAAATCCAGGATATGACGCTTTGTAACTTTCCAAAGTTGTCATCCACTCGGAGATGTTCTACTGCACACATTGTGATAATTCTTGCAGTAATTTGCAGCTGATCTAAGCCTTTGTTTCCGAGTTTGTGGGTCATGGGGCTGTTGTTCCAACTGAGCCGCGCAAGCAATTGGTAAAAATTACGTACAATTGCAACTGTGATAGTAAGTTTATTTGTTACGCTACAGCATTGCAACGCGGAAGAAAACACTGCTAGAATGCATCTGCAATCAGGACGCCGAAAAATCCTTAAAGTTGTCCGGTCGAGGCGTCCCAAAACTTTAAACCAACACAGTGTCACAATGCATGAACGTATTGTAAACAATGTACAAAGCACACAATTGACAAAAACAAGCAAACAAAAACAAACATATTCACAAAATGAGAGGAGTCAATACCTATGCTGTTTGCAGAAGGTGACATGGGGCAACAACAGTTTCGGTATCACGGTTGCTCCAGACCCTTGCGTTTGCTGTGCAGTCGAGAAGGGTTGATAAAAACCACGATTAATAAAAAAACATAACGTTGTTTTTTTACATCAAGATCTTTTTTTTTCATATTCAATGTGTAGGGGGTGGCCACCTATTCCTTGTTTTACTTTTTGGTAATTTATTATGTCTGTGCTGTGTAAGTTTCAAGTACACCAATTAGAAGAGCTGAACTTTCATTCAAACTTCTTTGCTCAAGTTGTGCAATACGCCTTAATGCAAATCAGTTCATAACACCAACATCGGTACGCAAAACGAAACATTTATTAAAATGGCAAACTCAAACCATCAATTTAGCAAATCCCATCGTAGTATACTAACAGTTTTAACTTCTCAGTCTGCAACAGCTGGTGATTTCAGTCCACATGCCATTTTTGCAGTTAGTTGATATAGAACCTATGTCCTCACAGAAGTTGTGATTGATGAGATTGCTTTTAACTTTTATTGTCATGAGAACTCTCTACCTTTTATACTAATACAAGTGAAAACCGATTAGAATGCCAATTAAATTTGTCACAGAGATCACACAAAGCTTTATAACTGCACATGATTTTTGCTTGATTTTTTTGATGTTTGCAGTTTGATTTAATCACTGATTTAACTCCTACGATATCTGTTTGAACTTCGAAAAAGTTACCCTTCAAACATGGAAAACATGAAGGATCAAACGCCAAAAGCGAGAAATTTTTTTTGATAAGTTCGAATAGTACGGGGCTTTGCTGAATATATTTTTCTGAAGAAATGATCCTATAAATATCTTGACAACTGGTGTAAATTAAGAAATTGTTTTTTTAGTTTGTTCATAAGACCAAAGTTTTTTAAAGAAAAATTATTTTAAAGGTAATATCGTAAAATATCACAAGTCAGTTTTTAAAGGAAAATATTAGGTACCCGGTATAGACCTGTAAGGATCCGATTTTCAATTCTAGGGACCCGAATCGGGTCCGAATCGGATCCCTAAAACACCTTTAAAAAACGGGTCCCTAAAACACCTTTAAAAACCCCTGCATAAGTATAAATAAAATTGTTCCACTTACTGCAGGTTTTTTTGAGGAAAATGTTAGGTACCCGGTATGGACCTGTAGGGACCCGATTTCTCTGATTCTAGGAACCCGATGATAATTTTCTCTGATTCTAGGGACCCGATTTTCAAATCTAGGGACCAGAATCGGGTCCCTAAAACACCTTAAAAAACCTGCACTAACCAGCAAAGTTATCTTGCGCAGAATATTGTTAAATTGCAACTATTTTTCTGCTTGAGATCCGCATCGTAATTGAAAGCTTAGTCCAAAACTGATTGTAAAGCAATGGGCGTCCAGACATTAGCTAGGCCCGAAGCATATTAATTGATTTTCACGGAAAACCAAAACCACGCGAAACTGAAAGGCAATGCTTCACCACATTCGAGTGCGACTTGGTATCGGTGAGCCGTGCGTTGTTCGATGATACAGCTCCTCGCTGCGACCATCCGTCAAGGTGCGGACAGCAGTCAGGGTGGTGTACCAGTGAATGTTTGTCTCTAGCAGATGTGGGTTTTCAGTCAAAAATTGTTGTCACCTCGCATTGTTCTGCATGTTGCCCACGGCAGTGAGGGATGGTGTGTGATTGTAGTTGTTTGTGTAAAAAGTGCCTAACTTCGTTGAAAATTACTCCAAATGTTATTTGAACCTACTCGAATTTTGTACCACATTTGAAATCCTGCATGAACACATGGTTTTCGTTGGATGTTGAATCTGGCAAAATAGTCGTAAAGGCTCTGATGGTTTCGAAGTAAATTTGCGTTGATAGGTTGTTTACCAACCAAGTTGTTTTATTTTTACTAGGAAGACAATTCAGGTTGAAATGTATACTAATGCATACCATTCAATTTTTGCTTTCTTTTATCGCGCAGTTCGATACAGGCTGGGTTGACGATCAAAGGTTCAATCGAGTTGACGCTGACCAGCGTTCAGCAGCCTTGCAACATTTGAGGAACCAGCTGAAGCGCATTGTGCCTCACGATGACGTTTACATACAGTCTATTCGGCTTGAAGTAAAGATGGATCTTATAAACGAAATTACAGCTGTGAAGATCAAAGCCCGGCAGGTATTTTCTGGTGTTTTGATAGATGTTCTGATATTTTTATTTCTTTCATATTTAGAAGTTTGAATCACTGTTGAGGTGCCAGTTCACAACGAGAGGAGTATATATGACCAAAGTAACTTAGTAAACTAAAATTCAAAATCTTTGAAGATCAGAAGGAAAAATGAATTTGAAGTTTCAGTTCGTCCTTTCATTGCTGTAAATAAACAAAGTATCTTTATTTGATAATATGTGGTAAAATACTTGTGGCTATAATTTGCTCGTCACTATTAAAATGCAGATTAAAACGAAACAGTTGTTTCACATCAAAGAGTGTGAAAAAAGCGCAAAAAATCAAAATGTCTGCTTGTCTAAATGCGGAGACCCCAACTCACGAATCGCGCATATAGTTTCTAAACCTTTTTTTTTATTTAGCAGAGTCAGGGACGAAATTTTGATGTGTGTAGTGCTGGTGTGTCAGTTGTCAAAGTTGAAAGCCACCGCAGTGACAGCCGCAGTTCCGGATCGTCCTATCGTGGTTAGAAAGCTAATTGTTTAGTCACCCTACACTTCAACAAGTCATGTGCTGCTAAAGAACGCCGGAGCGCGCTGCGCAAGTCGAAAACATGCTATTAAAAAGATTGTGTAACTTTAAGTAGTCCTCAGATGAATGTAACTTTCGGAGGTAGAGTGGTTGCTTGTGGAACAAGCTTATCACGCATGCTGAAGTTGCTCGACAAATCGGCGGAAAAGATTGCCGTCAAAACACACCTAAGCATGTTGATCATTCCAGTTTTGTTTCTAGCGCGTTATATTCCTGAGGCAACGTGCATCGTTCTCAATGAATTGCAAGTAACATGAAACGTCTTCTTAGTGTGCTTTCTTGCACGCACGTGTGCCAAACACATGCAAGTTCGCTGTAGGTGCAGTGTATACAGGGGCGCAACGAGGTCACATGGAGCCCGGGGCAAGAAACAAGCTTGACGCCCACATGTTCCAACCAAGGGTCTTTCGGAAGCAAATGTATTCTATTGAAGAAAGTACTTCTGACATTGTTAGACTTTTCGGCTCCCCACGCAGTCATTCCGCGCCTCCATAGTGATTCGGCGCCCGGGGAATTATGCCCCCTTTCCCCCCCTCGTTACGCCCCTGAGTATATATGAACAGACTCGTGTTGCTTTGCCAGGAACATTCCTGCAAGTAAAAAGACAGATTAATACTGCAGTAGAGTAAGCCTCTTTCGGGCAAGCAACTACACAAAAACAGCCAAACGACCGAAAAAAAACATTGCTGTCAATGATGGTCAGTCGCGTCCGAGCTTAGCGCTGTAGTTTACCATTACAATTGCTATTCTTCGCAGGGGTTACGCAACTTTTTGGTCTGGCCGATTCCGTCAGAGGTAGAGCTTGATTTGCAGAACTCATCTGGGTCAACAAAGTTCATAAACTTAATGGAACTGGAAACTACATGATGAAATTACCAATACACTTAGCCAAACACTCCGGTTTAACTAATGCATTGCACGTACTATACCTGTAACAAGCACATCAGGCTGTTGGCAAGATTGCCAGACAGCATTATCGTTCCATCATTGTAGACCAGTGGTCTATAAAGTTTTAATACCTCAATACCCCTAAGTCATATTTTCGTCAATCTGGATACCCATTTTCAACAAGTTTAATAACAAAAAGTTATAAGGAATAAAATAAAACTAGTGCAGAAATATTCGCTAGAGCAGTGAGGGAAAAGGTCAATGCAAAGGCTGAATCACATTCATCAGTATCAATCTTCTTTTCCATGTGGGTACAGTGTTGTTAGGTTGCTAGAATGAATGTAATGGTAGAGTGTTAACACTAAAAAACTCAATGGAACAACACTGTTTAAAAAGTAAACAATGGTAAATCGTTGACCAAAACCATCGATAGGTATCAACGTAAAGTCAACATACATTTTCTGTGATGAACTCAGCATTCACGGCGTTAAAAGTTGCGAGGTCTAGTTATGAGCACTGGAAGCGAATGTGCGTTTGCGGTAGCACGTGGTCAGTGATTCAAGGCTCGTTTGAATGATCGTTGCCTGTTCTCAAGAACCTGTTGACATGAAATTGTGACATTTTGCAGATTTCTTTTTCAACAGCACGCGTTGATTTCGTGTATAACAGGGGTGGGGAACATGCGGCCCGCGTGAACATTTGAAATGGCCCTCATCAGAATTTTTGTTACCCAAGTTAGAGTATACAACAAGTCAAAACGAAACTGCATAATAAGCAGGTTCTTGTAATTACTATCTATAGACAGTAAGTCAAGATAAGTCGCTATTTCCTCATAGTGAGATAAAAGTAGAATTTTAGGAGGATAAAATTAATAGATTTGCGGGCCGCCAGCGATAATGCACAGTTCAAGCGGCCCGTGATAATAGATTCCCCATCCCTGGTGTACAAGATGTTGCTTAAATAAGCCGCCTGAGACTTCGTTGAAGTTACTTTGTTTGACATCACATGGATTTTTTACAGAAAAAATTGTACAGGAAATGCGAGAAAATTTCGCGACAGCATGTGGTAATGTACCGAGATCTTATTCAGGTAAGCTGGCTTTGAATTGTGGTTCGTACAATGACGGATCAATTGTTTGTTGTCAATCAAGGCTTGCTTCAAATTTGGTGGAAGTGGAGCTTCGGAAATTGCAGTGCTTAGAGTGTGCGCCTGCGGAACAACGCGCTGCATTGATTCAGCCTCCTTTCCGCTGTCTGGGGTAGTGCCATCCGAAGTTTTTTAATGTGTGGATAAAGCTTCCCAACGGGTTTTGGTGTCTAGCTGTTCACTGCGACCACTATTCTTCAATCGCAAACTTCTATTGTGGTTCACGCTGCAAGTTCCGGCATCAATTCAGTGCTTTTGTCTGCCACTCCATCGCTGAGTTTCTGTACCGTTACTTCCTACAATACATTTTGCTGCAGCTTTCTCACCAGTAGGTTTCGACACTCGTGTCTGACACCCACGGGGAAGACTGGGGCGGTCAACCCCTAAGACCTAACAATGTAACTTTATTCACTAATATTTGTACTATTTGGAAAACAACATGTTGAAACCAATTCTGACAATGAATCCTCCGCCTTGTTCGAAAATTTGTCTTTTCATTCGCCTCCAAAGCCATTCTGCCACCCATTGTTTTGTAACAACAGGGTCGTGATGTATGCTTTATCTCTCTCACAGGGGAAGCTATTGTGAGACTAAGTTTGTCACCATAATGAAACGACACAGATCGTAGGGTAACTTTTAATTTTTGTGAAAAAAAGTGATAACTTGTGTGTCGAAAGCATTTTTGGAAAGTTTTTATGATGCCTGCTTTGTTAACACTGGAGAATGTTCTACGTCTGCTGCTGAAGTCACTGATACGGACAAGACTTTCATTCCTCGACAAAATGACGTTAGGTGACACATTTATTCGATTTCTAATACTTATGACTTGGCAAAAGTTGAGTTGCTAGAGAAACCCTGGAGACCTCCGCTTGATTTTAATCTGACATTTTCTACTCATAAAAGAGGAGAAGATGTCAAAAAAAAACAATCGCATTTGGATAAATTCCTGCGGTTGGTCTACTCGTTTCGCCGTCTTTCAGCTGCTGTGGTATCTTTTTGTTGCAGGAGACTTTCCCCACGTATTGGATAAACAAAAGTAGGTTTCTTAGCATGCATAAAAAAGCCCTGTGTGAGGCCTCCGATCGGCTCAATGCAGCTTTCGACGAGACTGAGAAAACAATCCCGGCTTATCGCATCGCTCATGAAGACTTCCATTCAAACATTGCATCCATGCAAAAGGATCTCGAAGCAATTCTAGCTAATCGAGAGGTAAATCGTGTCCCGCACTAAGACTGAGTTTCGCCGCCTGGAGCCGAGTTGTTGTCGTTAGTATAAGTCAGCCTGTTCGGTTCGAGTATCAACGCAATTCCTAGTGCAGAGGAGATATCACTGAAAGATCTCACTGCTGCTGGAATGAATTGGGTGCGCTGTATTCTGCAGAAATAACAGACAATGACCACGATGGCGCTGCGTTCCCAGTCGAATCAAATATCAAATTGTGCGGGTGGTGAGTGAGCAGGGACGAAGTGGTGTTCAGTTCGTTAAAAGCAAGTCGAAAAGGTGCCTACTTGTCCGTGAAACAATATTAACAACTTAGATGAAAAAATATCGCTGTATTGCATAGCTCGATAAAGATATGGCGCCGCAGTGATAGGTCAGGTAAGGAAATTTTAAATCCAAATTAGGGCTTCTCCGCAACTTTGGCCTTATAATATCTGAAGCAACAAACTAAGAGGTGTTTTCGCGTTCCTTTATAAACTTTCTTTTTTTCAAGCACCTTTGTAAAAACGAAGTTTTCGCAAACACAGTTACTGTAGCTTCGAACTTTTTCCCGGATCAATTGTCTTCTACAGCAACCAATGCTTTGCCGGATTGTGCCCCAAGTCGGCGTGCTTGTGTTGAGAGCGCCATTTTGAAATGTATTGCTGAGGCACAATGGTTGTCTCATGACATATCAAACCAGTGATTAAGGTTCGTCTAAGAATGCTAGTTACGGACGGTGAAGTTCTGCTTTCCGTTTACAAAACGCATTACTTGGCCTCAAACTCTGTCTCAAGACTTGCAGCGCTTACTTAGGAATTGAATTGTGCTGGAAGACCATTTTTAATTTTGCTTGGGGGAGTGATTGTTCAAATCTAGCCCACCTCGGTTACTGTTATCTTCATCTTGGGCAAGCAAAACTTGGACATGCTAGAAAAATTGGATCAAATTCAGTCAATATGCAGGTCGATACTTGCTGATGACCTTTGTCAGTGTTTTGAAAGTATGTGTGCTTTGACTGTTTGCAAACTTTCATTTTATAATTATTGCACGCGTCGCTTATACGATGTGCCACGAGGCAGTCCTAGGTGTACCACAACGTTTTCAAAACTGATGACAACTTTGTTTACCAGCTAATGCTTTGTTGAAATATGATCGGGAAGCCTGTTCCTGATGTATTCTAGGTGTAGCGAAACGTGTTTATTGACCAATCTCTTGTGCAGCGATGCCCTTTAGCATCATCTTGCAACACTACATGCTAGTAACTGTATTGTGGGTTTTCATTACACTGTAAATAGGAATAACAAGCGTTAAATCTTAGGCTAACTCTTCCAATGAGGACGTTTATACCAGTTACGTTTCATGCAATGTGTGCCGCAGTCAAAGAATGGATGAAAATCACTCGAATAAGTGATCGTTATATACTTGAACTCGTCGTTTTTGCCTGGAGAAATGTCTCAAACTATGTCTAATGCTTGGTGGTTTCTGGTTGCAAAACGTTTTTATGGTTTCTACAGGTTCAACTGCAGCTTTACTACAAGCGCCATTTGTCGGAATTTTTTCATAGATATCAGATTCGCCATCAGGTAAAATTGTCTTGATTTGTCTACTTGCTTGGTATATCTATTTGCAGCTAAGCCATTTCTAAAGATAAAGTGCAAAGGTGTGGTGATGAAACTTGGTGATTACTTTCGGCGCAACCTGTGTGCACGTTATACGACTAACCGTAATGCACTTTTGCGAAACTTGACATCAGAACGCTCTCGTATCAAGCAAGCCAACAACGTTGACCCAGAATTTCCGACTAGTTGTGTTGCAACTTTACGAAATTTCGCCATTGCTTTGAAATTACTCAAACAATTTTTTTTCGATGAAAAACTTGCGAAAAAAAGCATAGACGGGACGACTTTTTTCCTTTATTTTATTTGGGTGACCGTAGTTGGTGGCAGGCCGCAGCCGGAAATTTGCTTCATGCACGGCGTTTGAGTTAAACGCTCTTGTCCATTGCCCAAGGACGACTTTACTACAAAAAGATGTGTTAAGTAAATCTTTCAAAATAGTCAGACCCTTCAGTTGCAAGGTGTCAATCGCAAGGGGTTGGAATACCTTGCACCCGCTTCTTTTCATATGCTTTCTTGTTGAGTCTCCTTGTATTTTGCTACTCAACTGCGATGCTTATTTAATATTACAATTTCACTGATCTGAATTGTAGTTTCCAGAAGGTGACCCATTATGTAGTTAAAGTTGATAGATTCGTTGGGAGTATAGAATCGGCTGTATTAATCTGCAGCTAATGTATGTAAATACCAATGCAGATTAAATAGGATGTGTATCATGTCTACTAGTCTTCTCCGTTGCTTATTAAATCTATTGTATAGTTCCACGGAATGAATGCTAACCCGTACAACATACAAAAAATCTGGGTTTTTGTGCGGGTTATTTTAAAAACTTTTTACACATGTCCCTCTACTTTGCTGCAACTGCCAGAAGTTACGTTGTCCGATAATAACATTGTGTTATTGCTGATTAGTGTATCCAAGATTACTACATCCATCAGGTGGTACTTTGGATCTGTTAATTTTACCTGTCTTGGTAGGCAATGTCTGTTTAACATGTCGTTTTTTCATCCAGTCATTTTAAAGTCCTCAATTCCTGTCGGGATGGCCGCGAGGTCGGCAGACCAAGGGGGTCTCGAACATGGACGTCCGCAGAAATTTTTCCAGGGGAGAGCAAAGTCGACATTTTGCTTATTCTTTTTAGCTTGCTGACGATGCAATGCAAATGGACGTTCACAAAACGCTTTACCCTTTCAACACCACAAAGAAAATGACCCATGTTACGGCAACAGTCCCACAAACGTGCTTCGTTGGCAGCAATGCTTCTTTTTCATTCGTGCTTCTTTTCACACCGTATAAAACTACGTGGCTTATTGCTATCAGGAGTTATTGTCTCGCTGCATTACCTGCTAAGCCGCCACGGATATATGCGTTCGACAGTCACATGCGGCAAAACGTCAACTGTCATAACTTTTTTGTGAACCTGAACCTTTGTTGCCATGTGATTATTACGCAATAAAAAACAATATTAGAACAATCCGCTCCCAAGTTTTACAACCTGACTCTGCACTCTGCAGGCAATGGAGCAGATTTAGTGAACTGCAACCTCATCACTGCAAGACACCAGAACAGTGAACCGCGGCTCTTGTGCAGTTGGATTGTCATATCGGCAAACAAAACTGCCATTGCAAGATTTAAGTCAGATAAGCTGCCGACTTCAGGTTTCTAGAAATTTTTTATTCTTGGTCCCAATTTCCAGCAAATGCCCATTTTGGCCCCTGCCGACGCCCATGGCTAGTGGGTCACCTACAGTGGCAAGTGGCCCCATTTCAACTAGTTTACCCCCCTGGCTGAAACCTCTGTAGAACTACTGTCGAAAAGAAGCCTGCATAAAACAGGGGCGGATCCAGGGGGGGCGATTGGGACCACCGACTCCCCTAAAACCGAGAAAAGTAACTATATTCACCATGATTTTGTACAATTCGGAAAGCAACATTCGCGATAAAAAGCCATTTTGTCGTCCATTGTTTTGTCACAGCAGTGTTGCGAAGTAGCCTATACTTCACCTCTCTTACAGCAGCGAAGCCGTTATGAGACTTGGCTACCAAGTATTGCTGAAATCGCCACTCTAGACCTAACTGGCTGGATCCGCCCGTGCCATAAAAGTAGTTTAATTAAGCTATTCACTCAGTTCAGGCACATTGTTCACACTTACGGTCTCACACCAAGGAATCTCACACTAACAATGGATTTTTCAAACTTGTGGAAGCATTGGTACAGATTCACCCATGCTTCTTTTCATACAGTATAAAATTACGTGTAATTCCGCTATGGCCAAGATGTCTGCGTTCAACAGTCATGTGCGGTAAAACGCCTTTTACCATTATTTGAAGTTAACCTTTGAAGATTTGTTATTGTTATGCGGTAAAAGCCAACGATAAAACAATACGCTTGCCAGTTTCGCAACAACCTGCCTCTGCAGAAAAAAGAGTGGACATGATTGAACTGCAAACTCATCACTGCATGAAGCCAGAATAGTGAACCTGGCTCATGTGCAGTGTGAGTATCATACCGGCAAACAAACTGCCAATGCAAGAATTACACCAATTAATTGGAATTTTGTTTCTGACTTCAGGTTTTCTAGAAATTTTTGGTTCTTAGTCCATTTTCCAGAGGGGGGCAAATGGCCATTTTTCACCCCCTGCGGACGCCCATGGTCTCGAAATACCTCGTAGTTTTCAGCAACCTATGGTCTTCCAGAGGACCATAGGACACGTCCTCTTTGGTGTTGCACTGTCTCTACAAGAAAAGCACAGGTTGCATTTACGTGAAAAAGTAATGTCGATCTGCAGGCTTGTCCATGGGAATGTAATTCCTATGGGAATCCCATGGGACACGTGCCATGGGATGGGACAGCACACATTTGTATTTCCCATGAAACTCAGAAATAGAATGAGAGTGTCAGAATGTTACTGAATTGTCATACTTAGACTATACTTCTGAATTTTAAAGTCAATAAATTTTGTCGTTTTGCATGTCTCTTTGTACATGTAGTCCTATTCAGTAGATACTAAACCTAAACTTTCATAAGTTTAGTAATTTTAATTGAATTGTATTCCATATTGATATTATAATAGTCTAATGGGAATCCCATAGGATGGGACAGATAAATATGTCCCATGGACAACCCTGTCGATCTGTGATCATCATCATCAGCAGTTTTCGTAATGTGCAGGGGATAGGTATGTACAAGCGGCAAAGGTAATAATTCTACGCGATGAAATTGAAATGAGCCAATCAATGCTTACTGTAGTAGCAACCTGCCACAAATCACTCCGGCCTCGAATTCATTACAGGTGGGGCATCAAAATAGACACGAGGTTTCTCCTACGTACTGTAGTAACAACCACCTGAGGAAATTTAAAGAGCTGTCGCGTGCACGTATAGCGCACCGCCTCCAAGTAAACCATGCATGGACGGCAAATCTACGAGCAAAAGCGTAATAATGTAGAGTAGATGGAATGGAAATTGCATATATAATCACTGACGGGGCAACAATTGCGAATTGGTACATAATTTTAGTCCTGAACGATTTAGACTCGTGGTAGTTGCACGAAGAATTCAGTTATCACTTGCAGACGTGAAGACCTCATTACACTTTGTCAACGTCAATGAGCAAATAAGGCTTCCTCAAAACGTTTTCTCTTTGTGCGAACCCCTTCCACCCAACAACCTGTTCTTCAATCAAAAAGCCTGATCTTATCACCTCATATTTTTTGAGATTCGAAACTCGTTTGAGTTTAGAAACTTACCTGTGACCCACTTCAAATCGTGTGCTTGATACCTTGCGACACGAGAGTTTTCTCTTTGAGATTCTTCTGTTGCAAGCCTCGCGGGTTGCAAAGTCTTATAGATTTTGGTAAAAGTTGTCTCTGATTGCAGCAGTAACTTTTGACGAAAATGTGTCGCTTTTTTAAGTGAGAATCAAATTGAATAACGCGATGAAACTGACACAAACAATTTGTTCCAGAGTTACGAAGACTTTTTTCCACTCAACGACTTTGTATATCAGCAAGAACATTTTGCCCAACTGACTGTCTTAACGACTTTCATAAAGACTGCTGTGAATGAAAATAAAGTCACTGAACTGATGGTAGGCCACATCGATGATTTGATCGAAAAGAAGATTAGGCCCGAGTCGCTAACATTTTGGAAAAAGATATTTGAAATTGAAGTGAGTATCAAATTTTTAACTTTTTCTCGCGGATCATTTTGGCTAAAGGCGAAAGGAGTGATGGAAGGTTCGGTTCTTTTGCTTGAGGTATTGCGGCGATCGTTGAGAAAGCGTGCTTTGTAGTCACAAGCGTGTTCCGTGTTTTTCAAAATGCAGCCTGACAATTGTTCCTGTTGGAGGATTTAGTGCATGACTATTAAGGTGCGAACGGCCATAGTAGGATAGTGACTTGAAACGTTATTCAGAATTTTGATTTTTGTCTTGTTGCATTTGATGAACCTTTGCCCTAAAGTTAATATTTTGATGCAACTTGCAACACCGATATCCGAATCCATCAGTGGATGCCACCCGATATCAAAAAAAGTTGTTCAGTGCCGAATTGCTGATTTGACTTCAGATATTTTGGAAAATTTATCTCACGTATGAAGGCCAGTCCTTTGAAAAACCTCCCTCCACTTGTACGAGACTGCAGATATTTCGAACTGCAGTCAACGTATTGCACCGGTGAGGTATGTCCATGTACCGAAAACAACCACCAAAGCAAAAGATGTGCTTCAATTTGTGAAAGATTTCTTTGTGTCCACTGATAGCGCTCCTGCCACGTTGGGAAATAAATTGGGTTTTCTGCACTGATGGAACAGGAGATTCCACGCTTGCAAGATACTAATCACTGTTCCCTGCATCTTCATGCTTTGGCATCAAAACCCTTGCCTCCGAAATTGAAGAAACTCCTTTACTTCTGCAAAGATCATCAACTGGGCTAGGGGTCGGGCTCTAAATCACCGCCTTTTTAAGTCACTTGTGAAGATCTTGGAAGTGAACATACAGTTTTACTTTTCCACATCGAAGTCCGCTGGCTCTCACATGGGAGAGTTTTAATCCGCTTCTTTTATCTGTGAGAACAAATCGTTTTTTTTCCGGAGGAACGTCACTGTGATTTGCTTCAAGAGTTGGAATCGCAAGAATTCTACCAAATCTTAGCGTAACTGAGCGACATCTTCACTCGAATGCATGATCTGGGTTTATCACTTCAAGGCAAAAATACAAATTCATTGAATTGCTATTAAAAGCTAAACGCATTCAATGATACGTTTTCTCTGTTGTGCCGGCGAGTGACAAGAGGGAATTATTTGAATTTTCCATCAGTTACAGTCGATGACAATGGAATTTCGAGTTTGATTCCTAGCATTTGTGAAGAAGTTGTGGCTGATTTGGAAGTGCTGTCTACGTCATTTGATAGATATTTTGATATAAAGAAGATGGAACATACGTAAGGATTGATCATGAATCCTTACGTCAATTGGATAAAATGTCAAATGATGAAGAGATGAAAGAAGATTTTATTGAATTGCGTTCGTATCTTGCTCTTGAAATGCAATTTGAGAGAAACTTTGGATAGTCTTGGTGCTCGGCTGTGTTTGTGCTTCCAAAAAGTGTGAAACTGCGTGAGCTGTGAACCGCGAAGGCACATTTCTTAAAATCAGCCGTCTTTAAAAGACGCTTACAATCTTTGGATTGAAGTGTGCCAAAGAGATAAATGTTTATCTACCATTGGAGAAAGGACTGGTTAGTGGTTTATGTGTCTCTCTAGAGCAGGGGTGCAAAAAATGCGGTCGCGCACTCGCGCCGCGCTACCAAAAACTTGGAGTGCGCTAACTAGATTTGCAGCAACGTAACATTAACATATATAGAGTATAAGATTATGGCATGCCTCAGGTGGGCAGAGGCATATACATGATAAGAAGATAGTCAAACTTATTTTGTCTGTAAATTTGTGGAAGAAGGTAGCCAACTTTAATTTTGTCTGGGAATAAGTAGAGGTAAGAAACCAATTGCATATTGTCTTTCCTAAGTTGTATACATTTTACACTTTATGCAAATGAATGCTGTATGGCAAAGCTTTAATGTTTGCTCTACTAAAGATTTTTCTGTGCTATTAAAATTAACAGAAAAGTTTGCACCCCTGCTCTTAAGTATGTGATGCGAGCGAGCTGTGAAGCTAATGGTAAAGGTTTAAAACTAACTAAAGTTAACAAACACCTGCACAGCATGTTCATAAACAGTTACTTAAGAAATTATAATTTTTCAAAGTTTGACGTTTGCTGAATTCATTTGCAAATGAGGAATTTGTAAAGGCCGGTATGGTCTTTTGCTGCATCTGCTTAATACAAGTTCGACTTGTTTGGAACGAGAGGGTTTTTGCATGTTGGCAACAAGAAAAGCAATTTTGTAGATTTTAGGCAAAAGTTCGTCACTCGCCACCGCAAGCTTCATATCTGAAAAAAAATCAAATCCTAGATGTGAATTTCTACGATGATCACACGTAGTTTAAGAAGCTACAATATATGAGAATGTGGTTGCTCACTTTCTGATTATAGGGGAGCGTCTAGTTAGTAATGGATCCCAACAGAAGTAAGATGGCATCCATTGCTAACCAAATGATTAGAACTGGCTTGACCTTGACAGTGCTCGTATACCTGTCGAAAAGTGACCTGAAATCAGCCGAAGCAGGTTTGCGTTTTTTTAATCAAGTGTTAGATCTCAGGAATCGGTTTTGGCGCTTTCTATTGCGGTTTAAAGAAATCAGAAGTAATATGACAACGTATGGGAAACAACAAACGCGCGGTTAAGTTGTCGTGGATGTAGTAACCCGTTTGTGGTAAAAAATGCTCAATGCGCTCAGTCGAATGCTGTGTGAAACTTGCAGTTTAACGTAACGGCGAACATTTGCGCACTGACGTATGTTGTCCTGTGGAGAACATGCGCAAGAAAGTATGGCTCATCATTGTTGGACAGTAGTCCGTGCAATAAACTCCACGGACAAAGCCAACTTCTCGTTAAAATTGTAGATATCGCGGTTTACGCCTGCTGCTTTGTAAAGATACCGATGTTTCATTGAAATATGCCTTTCAGAGCACTTTCTTTACGTCCTGTACATTTGAGTTGGTCATGAACATGACGCGTGGTAAAAGATTACGAAGCCAACTAAATTGCCTGTAGGGAGTTAAATTTCTTAAAGGAAACTCTAAGACCTGGTATTTGTTATGTTTCAGGAAGCACTGGAGGCCGTGGTGAAAGAAGCTGTAATAAAATACCGACAGCTTATGACAGTAAGTAATAGATTTATAATAGGTTTCTATCAACAGAAAAAGTTAACCGTATTTCGTGGTATTTTTTCAATGTTTGTTAAAGCATCCCATTCCGCTTTTAACGGTGTGACGCGCATGGACAGGTTGTTTTCAAAAAGGTCCAGTGTTCTCTTTTACGAAGTGATCAGATTCGCCAACCCAGCGGTTCTTAACCTTTTCGGTCTAGTTTCCCACTAAGGCCAAGGGGTTTACTCATTGTTTTCACTTAAGGATTTCACTGATTTACACCATATCAATCAAACAGAAAAGTAAAGTGCTCATTTTAAATTTTGAATGTGATTTTTGCGATTGCTTTCACTTCACTAACATCTCGATACCAGGATTAATGGAAAAAATCTTGTGTTATTAGAAGGTGAAACTTGTTTCAACGTGTTGCAAGCTCGGTCGTCCAAAACTACTTTAGCACAATTCCGGAGGCATGGTTGCACTAGTTATGCAATGGTATGAGATTTTTTCGCTTTTAGCAATGCGAGGTGCAACCACATAGGATGCCTCAACGGACAAATTTGCTTGGGTAAATGTACGTCCTGCATCCAGTCTGACACGTTTGAGACAACCTTCCTCAAAATTACGGTAAAGTAGCCTACTCAATCGATTTGCTAGGTTGCTCTGTGTGAGCGTTGTTCAAATGCTGCTTGAGCTGGAATGATTTCAAACAGGTGTTAGCCAGTGTTTTCATGTACAACATACCCTTGCGGGATGTATTCTCCACCTTTCTGGAGGCAAGCAACGCCATATCTGATGCAGTCTTCCTTGTATTTTCGCTTATTAGCCTTCGTAATCGATATTTTTGCACTACACTAGATGTCATTCAAAAATAATGATTCGTTAAGAAGCTGGTTGTCATGTTTCACCGCAAAAAAATTGTAATCTAACTTGTTACAACATAACATCATCTCATCTTCACCAAAGTATAATTTCAATTCAACCTTGATAAATCAAAGTCAGCTTATTTACATATCATTCGTACTTACGCCACGCAGTACGCTTAACCTAATTACCTACCTTTAGCAACCTTTGCTACCTTTAATCAACAACGGTCGTTATTTGATTGCGACTTTTGAACATTGTTGAACGCTAAAAACGCAATAATTGCAAAACAGTGCACTGATTGACAACCAGATGTTTCTTCAAAAATTAAGTTAGTGACTTAATATTTAGATTTCCTTCCTTGGGTATTGGAGTAAAACAATTTATCACTGCACCAAATCAGAATTTCCCACTGCATGGATGAAATTTCCCACCGGTTAAGAACCCCTGCATTAACCGAACTTACCTTTCTCGCATTCGATTCCATGCACGCAGAGTTTGAGATCCTGCTCACACGTTGTATTACAAAGTTGTTTGCTGCTTTTCGTCAGCGATGGACTGGGGATGCATACAAGTAATCCTAGGGCGAGCTGAGCCTGAATCTAATTGTTTGTATTTCCCAGTGCCCACGTCACTTGCTTAAAAACTGGATCTTGCAGTGAAAACGACATGCTTTCACTCGAGTGGCAATTGTAGTTGTCTTTGTATTCCGTAGGTTTTGCTTTTGGCAGTAGCTCTGTTCTATGTATATGCTTGAAGTTGATAGTGCAAGATTAAGTATTACATTTTTGACGAAAAATTCACTTTTTTTAAAATCCTTGGATGTTTAACCTCACTTAAATTCTTTTTAGGAATTTGAAAATAGCGCAGTAGATTGGTAGAATGAATCGACATTGCATCAGGAAAGCTTTTCTGTTGGAAAAGTTGTCAAATAAGTTAAGTCCCGAAGACTGTACGACGCAAGCTTTGTGTTTATTTATGAAGGAAGGCCTCAATCTTTCCACATCCGGCATTGAAGGCCTGCACAAAAAAGCTCTGAAAAGTTCGAAGAAATCCGTAACTTCATCGAAGTTTTGGTCAGACGAAGCTACCAGGAACGTGTTGGACAATAACTTTAAGAAAGATGTCTCTGTGGAGAAAGAACGCATTGCGGAGACCGTGAAGTTCTTGGCAAGGCGACATTTTATTGTTTTGGCGAAACGAAGCGTTTGTCTATTTCGCAACGAAAACCTTTTTTCGATCATCACTGCGAGTGAGTTGCAATCGGAAGCAGCTGACTTGTTATGAAGTCAGTTGGGTCGCTGGTGTCCGCACTTTAAACTTTGGATTAATTAACTTTGACTTTGATGCCATCGGGCTTGTTTCCACTTTTATGGCCGTGAAGTAAATTTGCTTGGTGGAAATGACCAGCCTCACCTAGACTTGTTCTGTTCGTTAATCGTCTCTTTCCTTTGGCGCTTGACCTGAGCATGCATCACCACACAGCCCTGTTTTATTTATATGGCATCTTTTTTTTCGTAGAGCGCTCAAGAAGAAAAATGGATGAAGTCGGTGATGGACGCCATGAAAACGTACGGGGATTTGATGTCTGTTGAGGTACGGTACAGTTGCTCGTTATACTGTATCTATATGTGAAAAATATTTTAGCAGAGCAGCTTTTTGACGGAATTATTTTTGCGTTTTATTGTGAGCGACGAACTAAATTGTTCTTTAGTTAGTAGTTCATAATTTCAGGTAAAATCTACTTTAAGGTTTGGCGTTGTAAACTGCACTAGGCATTCTGTGTGGAGCTAAAGCGGGGTTCGGCAATCTTTCCCTAGTCGCGGGCCAAAAACAAACTCTGCAAGGTATTACGGTCCGTACTAATTTTCTACCAACAATTCTGTTCCCTTTGTTATTTATGGTGTTGTTAAAACTTGGGAATTTACGGAATTATAATCATAAAGAAAACGCAAAATGCGACATACAGTGCATTTATAGCACAGTGCGGTTTCTCATAAGTAGTTACGCGTAAATATGGAATACAAGAATTTGCAAGGAGGGGAGATTCATAAGATACTATATCACTAGGCGGGCCATACAGTTACAATTTGTAAAGGGGCTGTGGCCCGGATGATTTTGCTTGCCGGGCCATAGGTTGTCGACCCCTGAGCTAAAGCCTCGGTGTGCGTGAGACAACGAAGTTTGAAATGTATTTAAGCTAGTATGTATCTTGAGTGGTTTTGTGCACAAACTAAGAAATTTTATCTGCAAAGCTGCGCTTAAGTGCAGCACACCTGTGTATCGCAAACTGCATTTTCCTGTGTGAACTATAGCTTGCTCGAATGCTTTTAAATAAAATTATGAAACTTGCGCTTGTGATGAGTTTCCGTTATTTGAGAATCTGTCATTCTTGATTGCATCAGTATTTACTCTGCTTCAAGGCAGTGTTAGTAAAATAAAGGAAGCTTAGACCCTAGCAATGTAGTATTCCAAGCAATTAATTTTTTTTTCGTCTTCCACTACCCATTTTCGTGGTAGCGTTAACCAAGTATCGCAACGGAAAAATTCAAAGCAGTTGTTTTTATACGCATGACATCATCCCCCCCCCTTGGCACTGCTACAGCACGACAAATTTTGCACCCCGGCTGAGTTCCTTGAACGTCACAGTCAGGCCATAACTGCGGCCTTGTCAAAAGTGAACGGTGGAAAGAAGGGAAATAAGGACGTTGAAAGCAAGTTCAAAGGCATGTTGACCAACATCACGGAAAAGTACGAGCAGGTGGCTCAGATTGAACAAGTAAGTAATGCCAGATAAACAAGGTAGTGACTAGTGACTGGTATTCAGCACCACGCTCGTATCCACTATAAATACGAGCGATGTATATACACGTGCTATCTCCAGTGGCGTAACTGATGGGGGGCAGGGAAGCGAGCCACTCACTGGGAAGCTAAATGTAAAAACCGGGTTCCCGCTTAGCGTATACTTTGAAATTTAGTATTCTTTCGGTTTTCAATAAGTTGTTTTGTTTAGTTTTTCGGTGTGTCTTTGGGTTTTTAGCTAGTATAGACACCCGGATTCACTATCATTTTTCAACTTTTTTCATTTTTCAATTTTTCAAGAGTGTTGGCTAGTGGGTCCTTTACGGTGGCCAGTGGGCTCCCTTCAGCTAAATTTCCCCTCTGGCTCAAACCTGTAGTTCGCCACTGACTTCCTCTCTTATCATGATTAGAAATACCGCCTGTGCCTGCGTGTTGGCACTTATATGATCGTTATCCTTACTGCAACTTAGCTAAGCTTTTCATTAACTATATGTTACAAACTGCTTTAATTTGAGATTGTGAAAATGTGGGGAATCGATGCAATGGATTGTTGGAACCCCATTTTAAAATAGATCGTCTAGAAATTTTCGACGCTTGGAATTTTAAAAAGTTGATCTAGGGAAAAGTTTTGATTTCATCCGCTAAGCCAACAATGTAATATTCGAAATGTAATATTCTTTGCTGGAAACTTTCGACAAAAGCTACTTTAAAAATTTCATGGTTGTCCTCTACTACTGCAGAAAGTCAAGAGCTTGTCGTACATAATAGCGGAACACGAGCGTTTGAAGAAAAACAACCTCACGGTAAGCGAAGTTCTTATACGTCGCTATGCGGCGTCATTTCATACCAGAATTGAAGTTGGCTTAAAGTTGATATTCACCTAATGTGTTGCTATTTATTACACTTTATAGCCATGCATGCAAAGTAATTTACACCAAATAGACAGAAGCCATTTCAAATAGTTTAAGTGTTGCTAAGTATTCAAATTCACTTGATTTTGCCACTAGATGTGCTATGCTTTGTTTTTCTTCTTGCTGAGGTTTCCCTCCGAGTTTGCATGCTTTGTTTATTGCGGAAAGGCGCGCACAATCTCACGACACATGAATCACAGCAGAACGAGGCATAGTGAGGCGCTGGTATGCGAACACGATAGAACAGCGTGATACAACACGTAATTGTACAAAGCGCAGTGGCAATTTTTGGGCCACCGCGGGCGGTTGAATCCAACCGCGGGCGGTAGCAGCATTGGCCCATGAGCTGAGTGCTAGGTTCCTTGCTCAAGGGAACAACCGGCGAGGGGAATCACAATTGTGAGGCCAGCTCTTTGCCGAAAGAGCTAATTGTTTTTCTTTAATATCGTGGTTATTACGCACCGAAAATGGCAAAATTTGGTTGACTTAGTGACAACATATATCTCATTCACACAAGAAAATTGTGTCATTTTACGTCAGACGATAAAGTATGTGTGGCGGATTGATTTTGTTGAAATTCCGATTACCGATGCTTAAAAAATTTTATCAGAAAATTCTGTAATTTGTTGAAATTCAACGAAAGGTCACTTATGTCGTGATAGCATTACTGGAGAGCTTTTGGCTTGTTCAAAAGAATTTAAGCATTGCGAAATCCATAGATGTTTTTGGTTAAATTCTGCACCCTCTAAACAACCAAGGAAACCCTTCCTGTTCTGCCTATTTTGAAATATTGCCCCGTTTTTCTTGTCTTTTGAAAACATGTTACAATAGGTGATGCTTTTATATTTTTCCTTTTGTTGAAAAGTTATGGGTTACGGAAAGTAATGCGCTCTGCTGAGCAACTGTTCAATTCATCAAATGGTTATGTCTGGAGATTAAGTAATTACCCACTGTAATGTTAAAAAACATTTAAAATTGGGAATGCATTTTGCGCCCCCTTTTTTTGATTGTTTCCACTATACGCCCGGTCTGAATCCACACTGACTGCAAACCTGTTGTACTTTTTGATCTTCACTAAACTGCATTCTCATATTGGTGGACTTTGATGTATCTTTCCATTCGGAACAGCAAGCTGTCATGTAACTTATATTCCAGGATACATATATATATATATATATTATAAATAAGATATACATTATAAATAGGCTGATAAAAACACATACTTGTTTTGACGCATTCTTTGTTTCAGGCGATCACGCCGTTCATTCCCCCCAGTGAGTTATTCTTAACTGGAAAGCAGGATGATGTGATTGGTCATGGAAGATGTTCAAACGTGAGACGGGCTCGCTCCACCATGCATGGCTGTGTCGCTATTAAATCTTCGCCCGTTAGCGGCAGTGAAGCTGAAATCGAGGAACAAATAAAAGTGTAAGTTCTTGCTTTGTCCGCCGTTCCGTTTCGGCAACGCCTTGCGGTGCCTTTTGACAGGTTGCGAACGGGCGTTTGTGTGATGTCTGCGTTGACTTATTTCACATACTGACAATAAATAACAAAAGAACGAGATGATAATCGCTTCGAAAAACTTCTGCACTAAAATGTATTGTATTGTGTAACGTCTTCACTCCCACACGCAAAACGCTAGACTTTTAATATGCATCGCAGTAAAGAGAAAAAAATACAAATACACGAAAGAAGACGAGGATGTATACATTGCGGTAGCATAGAGTATAAAAGGCTGGGAAGGGTTTTATCATCTTAAGTTGATGTGCGTCGTATAAGAAGCGGTTGCTGTCAGGCTCCCGGAACGTCATTTACCATTGAATCCAAGTGTGTCGAGGCCTGACTCTTCGTGCTTAGAGGTGCTTGGTGAGAAAGGTTAGCAGTTTGATCAACTCTTTCAGTAAAACTTTGCAACCACGAGCAAAACCTCACGAAGCTATGCTTTCGTTTCTGCGGCATACTCAGGCCCTTTGTCAGCAGGTGGAGGTGTAATGCTTGACGGCGCACTTGCATTTATCACAGCTCCACTAAAGTCCACTAGCGCCGATAACTGTTTTAAATCTTCTTTTTCTTTCTCAACGAATTGTGAGGATTCAGTTCGTCTTCATCCAAAAAAGTTTAGTGTAAGTGCGTTTCTTGTACATCGATTGTTATGAACTGCCAGCTAAGTTAAAGACGGGTTAGGAGTCAAGTCATGATGTTGCGTTTGCTTTTGTCTTTTCAGGGTTGTCGACGAAATGGACGTTTTCCATCTTAGTAGCCACGTAAACGTATTGAAGCTTCTCGGATACACATGTTGGGAAGGTTTTGTTGGTGTAGTGACCGAATATGCAGCCGCTGGCGATCTTAAGTCTCTCCTGCTTTCGTCCAGCAACCCACCATCGGACCGATCCATCTCCATGCTGCTCCGACTGCGATTTTGCTCCGAAATTGCTTCAGGATTGGCTTTTCTTCAGTCAAAATATTCGCTTTCCATACCGAAATTTTCGACCGGTGATGTTTTACTTGATCGCGATTTTCGATGTAAAATCGCTGATTTTAAGTTTTCGAACGTAGTTGTCCCGGCCCTTGGCGACAAAAAGGTGGAGACCGTCGACTTCGTCCTTATGATGCGCGCCATTCTTTCTCTTCGCGAGTCTGAAGAAAACGAGGCAAGGTCTGACGTGAAGGTAGGACGTTTCTTTGCTGCTTGCCGAAGTGACGCAAGAGCAGGGTGATTGCGAATATTTGTGATGCGTAGACAAGTTTGTACACATGGTCTTGGTTTGAGTGTTTCCGAAAATGACGCTCGTTATAACAGTCAAGAAAAACAGCATTTGATTTTGAGAACGCGTTAGCATTTTAGGTTTGAGAACGCGTTAGCATTTTCTGATGAATGCTTATCCTGTAACTTCGTGTTTTTACCCTAATACGTAATTATTCTGTTATGTGTGCTTATCATTTAACTGTGTCGACTTTATTCATTGAAACCGAGCAGTGAGCTCTGCATGCAACACAGGGTGGTCCAAAAAGATGTGTACGTTTTTCATAAAGTGAAATTCTGTATTGAAAGGAATACTTGGCAATTTTATTTCAAAGGCTGTCTTACTGACTTTAAACGTTTGTGTGGTGTAAGTTCCTCCTCATACACGACGACCACGATTTTGCGAGCACAGCTTAATAGTTTATAATGTGCTCGATCCAAGCTCCTTGGTGTTGAATCACTGTGGCTGCCCTCACATTGAAGTTTGTAATGACCCTGCCCAACATCTCATGGGGATTTCTCTGCTGATGTCCATTCGAATGTTACTCTTGATCGCGTCAATAGTTTGAGGATTGTTAGCACAGACAGACCCTGTCTTCTAGGTACCATCACAGAATATAGTTCAAAGGGGACTGGTCTGGAGAATGTGCAGACCAAGGCTGGTCCGTACCACGGAAGATGAGCCTGTATTCAGTGAAGTAACAATGGAACTACTTGAGTGAAGCATCACCGCAATGCGGTGTTGCTCCATCCTGTTGATTCATGTGACCACTAAGCTGGAAATTTGCCTCGTCACTGAAAAAAATGAAATCCAAGAAATTAGGACGGTCTTCGATTGGCTGACTGGTGGTTTACCCAAAGGCACGTCTCTCACGATTATTTCCATCGACTGAAGTTGCAAAATCTGTATCTTATATGGAAGCAGGTGAAGATCCTGGTGCATTATGCGCATCACTGAACTTCTTAGATCTATCTCCTGGGACAAACGTCTTGTGGATTTTGTTGGAGATTGATCCAAGCATTGTCTCACAGTCATAATGTGATTTTCTGTCCTGACTGACCGGGGCCGGCCACTGCGACCTTAAATGTTATCCCGGGCACTTCCCGTCTCCCTGAATTTGTCCAGGAGGCGCTTTGTTGTGAATCTCGTTTGGGCGTTTCTGCTTGGAAAGTCGCTCCGAAATTGTCGTTGAGTTTGGGCAACTGAATGTCATCACGAAATAGACCTCTGTAATCGTGATCCTCTTCTGCCTGGAATGACTTGCTGCTTGATCCATTGAAGCTGGGAATTAAAACGTTGGGGCTCTAGATATGATTTAAATCAGCTAATTTTAACCCAAATGGCTTATTGAGCCAAAAAGTATGTCACTATCTTGACCAGGGCCGCACGTTGAATAACATATTATTGAGTTGTATAACATATTATTATTTGATTGGCTTACTTTGATCTTAGCGAACTAATTTAACCTAAACTAATATACTGAAAGCGTTCGAATCCTAACTGCAGTGGTAACAGACGTAATAAAGTGGCACAGAGGACCACCTACATCAAAGATGTCAAATTCAAGGTTATCAGAATAAGGACAGGTTGTCAGTGTGCAGGATACTTTTACTACAGCGAAAATCTAAACTGGGCCGCGGGTTGGACATAGCTGATTTAGATGGAAAACAGAAGCCTGGGTTAGTTTGATTCGGAGTGATAGGGATAATAAAATGGATGCATCTTTTTGCAATATCCTATATATAGCTTGTCACGTTCATTTGAATTGTGAGCTGCCGCCAAGTAGCATATGCTTTCGCAACTGAAGCACTGTCTTGTTTGGCATAACTTGTCCTTCATTGTTATAGAAAACGTTTCAAATCCATGTTGCAGCTTTCTACGGTACGTTTTGTGCCACATCAGAGTACAGCGTACATATATCTTTTTGCAACTTCTGTACAAAACGCTTGTTTTCTTAATGATACTAAACGACTTTGTGATGCTGTTAGGACTTGGAATTGAACTTGCAAGAAATAGAGGGTCTCCGCAACCGTCTGAAGCACAAACACGAGATGCAGAGTCTCGACACTATGCTATCGACGATGAAGCGAGCGGTCGAACCGGATGCATCTCTCACTGGAATCCGTGACCGCCTTGACGCAGCGTTCTCCTCATATTCTCCCAGCCTTGTCCTGGGCGCGGTGGCGTCCTTGAGCCGTTGGTTTCACGTAAACCAGGCATTCCGTGAAATGAACTGTCCGCTGTATCAGCTTGTCGACCCTGGGTCGGGTGATTGACAATATCCGGGCTTTCATCTTGTCGGGTAGTTACAGTTCTGTGTTGACGCCTGCTTGCCGTCACATTGACAACAGAACCAGGGTTGCGGAGTCGGAGGTAAAATGTCCGACTCATGTCCGACTCCAACTCCGATATTTCCAAATTTCCGACACCGACTTCTTAACATAAGGTGAATGAAGTTTGGTTGTCAACAATTTTATAGCAACTAGCAGTCAATGGAAATCGTGGTACACAGCAAGAATTCTCTGTTTCAGGAAGTTTCAGAAGAAATTATACCCATTCAATAGGCGCGAGGATTCCTATCTCAGGAAGACGATGTAAAAATGATTCAGTTGGAATCCTACTCCAAATGTTCTTAGGAATCCGACTCCACCCAAAAGCCTCCGACCCCGTTACCCTGCACAAAACCCTACTCTCACCTTACGACTTCTTTTACATGCGTTGCAATCGTCTTTTTAATGGGGACGCGTAGCGTAGAAATGCAACGTGCCGACAGCTGCGAGTTTGTTTTTTTTTTAAGTTAGCTTGTTTATCACCTGTTCTTGTACTGTTTACATCAGTGACTCGCTGACACAAATCATGGTCCCGAAATAGACACGGCTTCTGTTTCAAGTTTCAAACATTATTGTGTGACCTGCAGTGTATTTCAACTTCGATCATGCAAATCCATTTTTTTTGTTTTTATTGCGACCCTTTCAGGTTTAGCGTATGTCGCGAGTGCTTGAAAGCCTCATCCTGTCATTGCAAGTGTCATGAATGAAAACGACATATGTGCCGATGTCGGTTGTTTGCCACAGACGTTTGCACTACACACATGCTTTTTGGTAAAATTGTAAGTTAAGTCGGTAATCAATGCAGTTTAAAACACGATTGCGAACCGGAGATCTAAGTTACGCAGTCCAGGTCACAAATCGAACAATTTGCGAACCTTTTGCCATAAAGTCTGATTTTATCGTTTGCCATTTCACAAGATCTGGCATCGGATGGAAGCAGTGCTGCCTGAAAAATGCAACTTTTACAGATACTGTTTTCATTGCTGTCTGCGTTTTGAGATAAACCCATTCTTATTCCTCACCTCACCTTTACTGTAGCGATCGTCATCGATGGCGCGCTAGAAAAATATTTGCTTTTGTGTTAAAGTAGCGTCTACAAGACGACAATCGAGTGGTGCACTTCTATGCGCTTGTTGAGCATCGACAGCCTTGCAGAGACAATGCTACTCGATTGCCAGGAGAGGCACTCGTGAGCTCCAGCGCTGCACACAATGACTTGCTCATTAACTTCGGTCGTGCTTCCTGTCGAAGCTCCCTCTGAGGCCGCTGAAAATTTTCACCGGTTTGCTTATTCTTGTTCCGCGGTGGTGTAGTAGGGTTTTGGAAATCTTCAGAAATGGTATGTCTGCATCTGAATTGTTCCATTTGGAATGCTGTGCTGCGTTCACTCAGAAATGTTGTCGATCAATGAAAACGTGTAAGATAATGATGAGCTCTTTGTCGCAAGTTTGCAGAGTTTGACCTAGCGCTTGACATTATTTGAGGAAGTTTACGACGAAGCCTTAGTCATTTGGGTGGCGCAGCGTTACTTTAGAAGTCACTGGCAAAAAATTCAGATTGATGTAATCCAGTTACTTATTTGATCTGAGTGAAGTCGAGCTTTCAGTCTAGACTTAGACTTTAGAGCAGAGGTCTTCAAGCTTTCTTGTCAGAGGGTCACATGAGCTGCTTCACAACAGCTCGAGAATCGGACGTCTTACGTAAAGGGGCGTAATGAGGTTAGATGGCGCCCGGGCCAGGAATTAAGTTTGGCGCCCCAATGTTCGAACCTGAGGTCTTTCGGAAGCAAATGTACTGTACTGAAGAAAGAGCTTGTGACATGTTGGAACTTTTTGGCGCCCGGGTAATTGTGTCCCCCTTCTTACGTAATGTGGTTGTTTCGGGATATGTTACATTCTACCAAGTTAAAAAAACTTTCGTAAAAATACAGTTAATGTTTCATTATTCACAAACACTTTGCGGCCGGATGAAATGGTTTCCCGGGCCGTAGTTTGGAGACCCTTGCTCTAGCAAGAGCGGTGCAGCCTATAAGCACACGTTTTACACATACAACCGAACATAACCATATACTGTATTTACCTTGCGTTCTCTACAGAATTTGGCTAAGGTTTCCCATTTCGATCTTGTAGGTATATTGGGGCAGGCGCGCAACCATGGGGGTTGCGAAATTTTCAAAACACTGCATGGCAATTTTGACATTCTTGCGGAAATTTTCAAAGCATAAAGATGAAATTTTGTATTCTAATCATTTCAAAGAAAAGTCCCTATTTGAATTTTTCTTTGTGCAGTAAAACTCGTGTAATTCGTCATCGTTTATTTGTCAATTCGCTTAATTCGTTGCTTTTTCGTCGGTCCCGGCAGAAAACCTATCTTTTGTGTACATTTCTGTTCGTCTAATTCGTCACCTCTTTCTATCCCTTAGAAGCGAGAAGCGTTTTTTCGACTAATACGTCATTTGCAGTTTCGCTTTTGATGTCTAAGCAGCTAGTACGTGTGGGAATTCAAACAAATTAAGGATCTTTGTCTGAGAATTGCTGCACCTCGCAATTTGTTTATCGAATTTATACACGAGGTGCGAGGCACGACCCGACTCCCCATTGAGAGAACGCGGAAAAGTTTATTAAAGATTTAAAAGGTGCTTGGTTAAATGGAGGGGTCTATATAGAGCAGAGGAATTAATTGTTGTATTCAGCCATAACGTCATGAACTTGTATTTTACTGCAAATAAGAGCACTCTGTATATATACATGTTACTATGATAAAGTATACGAGCTTCTATGATAAAGTTTTCACCTGTTTGCATAATTCGTCACTTCGCCTAATTCGTCACTAATCCCCTTGAGGTGACGAATTAGGCAAATTCTACTGGTACTACTGGTTAATTATCTCCTTAAAAGATTTATCATGAGGCAGGTCATTTAATCGAAAATTTCGTAAATTATTGGTATTTTAACCAAAAATATGCTGGAAGTGTCAAAATGTTGGAGATAGTTTATAATGTTGGTATTTCTAAGGCATTTTTATATCCTTTTGTTGGTGTACCACTTTTTTCTGAGACAGGCCTCAATTTGGCCTCATGAAACTTTGTACCTTTAGGGAACTGTTGAACTGTGCAAACTACTGAAACTTTCAAAGTGATCAGAGAAATCTTGACATGTTGGTTGTGATTAAAAAGTTTGTGGTCACGTCAAACCGCTTGTTCTTCTACGACCTTTTGATTATTTTTGTTAAGGCCAAAACGGATCACCATGTTAACAGTAAGTTACATTTCTTAAAATAACGTTGTTTATTTGCATTTTCGGTTCGAAACCCTATTGTTTTTAACTAAATTTAGCACGAGGACTGTTTCATGCTTTAGAGTCTTCCTGGGTTGTTTCCAGTACCACGGCTTGGGAAAAAAGGTTTAGTAAAGTGTCATATGAGTGCCAGTCAAGTGTTGAACGCACCTACCTATTACACCACTTTGGCTCCAATTGACGCTTTACCAGACCCTAATTTCTGCAACCAGTGCAAGCCCTGAAAGCTCATGGCCTTAAACTTGCTTCTAAAAACTTTCACACAACTCGTGGATGCCAGATAAGGCCTTTTTGCCCCTCACACACCTGATCCGTTATGCGCCAAAGACACAAGACACCTGATCCGTTTTTCCCGAAATAGAAGCATTCAAAGATCCCCTCACCTTTGACATGGGCTATGCTTCAAGCTTGGGATCTTCATTTGTGATAGAAATTCAAACACATGCTAAAGGAATAGGGCTAGAACGAATTTGCTAAAACAAGACGAAAAGTTAGGCAGGTTTACTAGTAGCCTATACATCTGCCACGCTAAAGCCATGACTGCACTGGTTGAGTACGGAACCAGGTAGTGTTCCAATTCGGGGCAAAATTTTAAGGAAAAAAGTTTTTTTTCGGGTTTTGAAATGAATGCTATTTTTGGGGATAAAAGCTGAACATCATTTAGATCAGGGGTCTCTGCCTCAAATTGCTCCTTGGGCATAATTAAGACCTACAGAGCAACACGAGGGCCGCATTATGATGCTGAGGCAACAATGGCGGTACCTCAACCTCACAAGAAATAGCCGTTATATCTTATTTCCTGCGAAAGATATCGTGAGTTACAGGCAAATAAATTCTAGCCGTCTCTACGTTCGTTTGAAAGTCTCAACGTTCATTTAAAAGGAACTTTTTCACTCGCTGGCCAAGCACTTAAACACCAGTGAATAAATCAAATAACTTGGGTGTTGTTTGTCTGAAATTTCCCAAACGCATCGCTGACCGCAAAAAAGGGCCTGGCCTTTTGAACTAGCACGTAACATCTTGTAAATGGACTAACTAGCAACTACGGTATAGCTTTGAAGAACTACCTGACACGTAGTTGTTTAATTAGGTTAGCAAAAAGACAAAATTTCGCGTAGACATCTTTTACGAGCAAAATGATGTCAGGATCCGTCTAAATAGGTCAATTGAACGAAATTATAAACGGACCAATAACGAACGTACGGTAGTCAGTGAGCAAAACCCGCACACTCGCGTTTCTAGGTAACAGTTGAAGGTTCAAACCTGCTACTTTTGGCCGTTGCACGCGCCACTCTTCAACTTCAATGTTATCAGAACTACTAATATTTGAATGCAACAGCAATTCTAGTTTTTTTTTAACACCCGGGGTTGCTGGTTGAAAAGAAAAATGGGTAGTAGAAAAAAGCTAAAAAAACGGGTTTCGGATTCGGGTAAACCCAGGTTGGAAACATTAGAACCAGGTGTTTGTATTAGGCTACTAATTTTTACTCTGTTCTGTTGGTTCGGTCTGCATCTTCACTAAAACTGAAAAGTTCTCATTTTCGGAAATGTTGTGAAGAGAACTTTATCTGTGACCGTTTGCGAAAAAGTTGTACCACGGTTGAGTAAGCATGATGACGTCTTCGAATGAAATTTCATGAGAATTGCCCCCCCGAAATGAAGAGCTGGTTGCGCCCCTGTATTGGGGGCTCAAAAATCAAGGTCCTTTCATCTGCTCAGTTTCACAGAGTTACTTCTGTGAGGGTCGTCACGCAGCACATTTTATCAATGTTGCGGAAGACCGACCGAGTTTGGAAAGCTACCAGTCTACGATTACAAGAAGTCCAAAAGCCGCGCAATTTTTCCAGGTTTTAAATACCCTCGCTTGTCAGGCGGGCGAGGGTAGCGTACATGGGCGTCGGAAGGATTTTTCAAAAATTTTTCTAGGGGTGTGCCAAAAATGGAGCAATTTGTTTTTCCCACTGAACTAAGAAAACAACCTTTTTTTGCTGAAATTTTCAAAATCGAGGGAGGCCGTGGACCCCCTCCGAGACCCATGGTAACATATTTAACGTGTTTTCGGTTAGATGCAATTTTGAGACTCCTTCGCTTTGCCTTCTCGTTGCAAACAAAAAGTTTGACATTTGCAGCATTATTTCTGTCGCCCACACCGAAGACCATGCTCTCAGTCGGTAAGCTTCATGTTTAGAAACGTAGCAAGTTTCTGCATGATGGGCGGAAATAATGTCATCACAGAAAGATAAGTAAGAACGCTGCAGAGTAAATGTATCTATGTCGAAATTGCGCTATAAGCGTGCACAGTTTCAGTTCCCCACCGGCGTTGGAAGGGTGTGGCAGGGGGCTTGACCTCCTGGATTTTCAAATTTAATATTTTCCTATTAAATTTTTTGTAGAAAAATGTTTATCTCTTGGTTTTGAGTTGGTAAAATGAAATGTTAGCCCACACTGGAAAAATATTTTTGGCCACCATTTGGGAAAATATATTATTTACACATGCATGTGTCTAGTACTACTGAAGGTGTACTGGTTGCAAACAATGATGCTAAGTTTCTAAACAACCTTCAATTACAACCCCGAAATACGGCTACAAGTTTGTTTCAAACGGCTGTAGAGATTGCTAAAATATCTAACAAATTTTGAAGTGTTTAAATTGAAACCTTCCCAATCAACGTAAATTAATTCTAAAAAGGCCTCGCTCGTTCTGATTTTCATGTTGGCGGACATTACGTGAAAACAGTGGCAGAGTTTATCTGTTTCGTGGTGTCATTTGCCATGTCGGGTTATTTGATGCACATCGGGGACGAGGTTTGTTTTGACGCCTTCCTCCATAAAGTCGAGCTTTGATGTTAATCACAATATCAGATCAGCCAACATGGCGCATTTCCGCCGCCTTACGTTCTGGACGGGACAAGTGTCCAGCTCTGTGCCACTTAGAATACCACTGGTTCGGATGCCTAGTGCATCTTCTGTGCCTGACCTAACTTGGAACTTTAGCCCTGCTATTTGTTGTGTTCATGATTACAGTCAAGAGGCTTGATAGACAACATATAGCCCAGGGGTGTCAAACTCATTTGGTGCTGTGGGCCATATTTACGCAGTTAGATTTTACGCGGGCCAGACAATTTTGCACATAATGATACAATCCGTATTTAAATTGCTATTTAGTCATAGTACTGCGACTCGAAGGAACTCGACATACTTTGGTAGTTACAAGCATGTCAACAGCTGGTACCAAAGATTGAGCAGTCGCAACTTTTAACGCTAAGTTGAGATGCGCATCCGCCAATTGAGACTTTTAAGTTCATCAAACAGAACAGTTGTTCGCAGACATAAGTACCAGCGAACATTGACATGGTCTTCAAATGTTGGTCCAAAGTATTGATGGAACGTTTTGATTCCAACATTTTCAAATTTAGCTTTAACAACACTGTTGCACTGTAACTCAATTACTTCCATTTGATGCTTGTGTGGCACCTTTTCAGCAATGACAGAAAAAAGGATACTGAAAATAGCAAAATCAGTTTCCAGATCTTTAAATTAGTCTTTTTTTGAAAGGGTTGGAAATTCTTCGAATCCACCTGGAATCTACATAAACTCATGATTTTGAACTGAAGAAGTTTTTACGGTTGGTTTGCCTTAATTTCAAGTCGTAATGTCGCGTTATGAATATAAACAAAAACGCAACTCTGCAATGACATAATAATAAACGTAACTCTGTCAGACCTTTAAAGCACTAGTGTTTCTGTATTATTTCGAGGAATCAGTCGACTGCCATCTGCTTTCGTCTTTTTGCGATGATTCAAACTTGCACATATCTCTATTCAAGTATGTACTTTCCACGATGGGTGTAAGCAAGGAATCGATCAGTAAATTTTTAATAGGAAATCGATTTCACGTAAAATTACGAATCCTCGGTCCTTATGAACCTAATGCAAGTACAAAACTGACATGACGCGGGCCACAAAACGGACCATGGCAGGCCGGATTCCCTCTGCGGGCCGCAAGTTTGACACCCCTGATATAGCCCAAATGGAACATCACTATAAATAGGTTGATAACCACTGGTGTACTGGTCTGTTAACGCGCATGAAACAGCAAGTGCTTTCAAGCAGACTGAACTAACGCGTAACCGTAACCTATGACTTAGAGCCCAACGCATTGTTGAGTTTTGTGGTATTTATTATTTAATTTTTAAATATTTGCAACGCAGTATGAAGGTAACGCCATGATTTTACGAGCATCTTATCAACACGTCGCTTTAATCTATATCAATACTTCCGACCTATATCTCAGTACTCATTTCATTTGCGGCACACTACACAAGATAAACTTCAGCTCCTTTCCTGGGTTGTCACCTTATCGGTTATCGGTTTGTGGTATTCGCGCAAGTGAGATTTACGAGCCATTTAGCCTAGTGCATAGAAATCTTTTGTGTTAAAGCCTAGTGGATAAAACTTGCCAATGGATACTAAAGTATGAGGTGGTCGCGGAGTGCAGTGCAGTGCTGCAACTTAACGCTGTGAAACGGATAGGGTCGAAGTGTGAGACAGTCACCACGAATGGAAGTCGACAACGGAAAGTTTATCAACGGAACAGAACCAGAGTTGATGCTTGATGTTTGGAACCGCATCGGTGCGTCAACATTGGTGATCTTTCAAATCCCTGATTAAAACAGTATAAAAAGAACTTTTGTATAGCACCACTACGTTTCTCAGTCATCACATCATTGT
>Ga0210059_1001497_pt1 | contig 35261 bp, 21 predicted proteins | sample Ectturendosymbi2_FD_188042 | JGI IMG/M metagenome (GOLD analysis project Ga0210059, IMG submission 188042) | Ecteinascidia turbinata endosymbiont from Florida, USA - Sample 2 (SPAdes) (version 2) | ecosystem: Host-associated > Tunicates > Ascidians > Unclassified | place: Key West, Florida... | reverse complement strand
ACCGAGTTCCAGCCAGGAATGTTAAATTTACCTTCATTCTTTTTACCTGCTGTTTTAATTGCAGAGGATGCAGCAGCAAGCAGAGCACTGGTCAACTCTGTATACAACTTTTCTATTTCTTCCAGATATTTCTCATCTGTACAATTAAAGTTTTGACAGTGCCTAACCTCTGTGGGCACTTGCACTTGATCAAGTAGGTTTTTGCTTTCATGGTAGTATTCCTCTCTTTCCTGGGCAGTAACCTTAAGCCAGTCAGTTCGACTTGGCTGTGGCTCCATCACCTCGTCATCAATTCAGGAAGGTGGGAGCACTGAATGCTGACTGCCACAGCCCGATGATCAGAAATTATGAACTCAGTTAGCACATCCATATTGAACATTGCTTGATGTGCTGAAAAGGATGAGACAAAATGGTCTATCCATGAAGTTGTGTTGTGTGCATCACTAATGTATGTGAATGTATCCTGGGGCAGTAGTGCATAATCAGAAATGATAAAGTCATTTTCCATACAAAAGTCTTCCAACAAACCACCAAATGCATTTGTGGTTCCAGCGTTGAAGTCCCCTACAAAACAAATATTTGGGCATTGCAGCTCCCCACATAATTGTCTCAATTTTCCCAGGTATGCCAAAAATTCATCTGTGTTAGCTTTACTGCAGTATGGTAGATAAACATTAATTAAGCATAACTCTGATTTTTTTAGAAACACTCTTAACCCTATTATTGAGCCATCACAATTTGAAAAAGATGAAGCTTTAAGATTTTTAGACCAATATATGGCAGTTCCACCATGACCTCGACCATGAACTAGGCCATCATTAAAGTCATAGTCTGCCCTCCCAAAAGCAAAATGTGTCACACTTAAACGGGATAAATTATCAAGTTTTTGTTTTGCCAACCAGGTCTCTTGAAGTAAAATAATCTGGTAATCATTTACCAATTTTTGCACATCAGGCATGGAAGACTTAAAACCCCGACAGTTGTAAGTGGCCAGACTGAGATTGTTTAATATCCCTTCCATTTTTGCTCATTGTCTGAACTGGATGATGGCACCAAACATTTGTTTGGGTGCCAAGAACGTGGTTCGAAATGTGTCACTAATGGACATTTGTGACGTTCCAATACAAGTTCTTGCGGCCATTTCCAGCAGTTAAGCATCTCGCTTATGTCACCTTCATCCAGAAGTTTTGCTGAAATTTTGAAAGATGCATATGGATACAAATTTCATAAAAATTTATGTTTGTGTCTTTGTTTCAGACATGAATGAAAATATATCGACGTTCAAGGGAAAAGTGGTGGAACTTCAAGCAACAAATCATGATCTTGTTTTGACCAACAACCGTCTGGAATCAACGTTGAGAGGTAATCAGTATATTGTGAAGGAAAAAAATTGCCTGATGGTTTGCTAACTATCAATCCATTCTCGAACATTTTTGAAACATCACTTAATCAACGTCGAAACACATTTGTTTATTTTGCATATGTATCTGGCAGATAATACTTCAGTGACGCATTATTGAGCCTCATGGTTTATGACCCTATTTATGTAAAAAACATTATTTTTGATATCTTCCATTTAGACCAGTGTTCTTCAACCTTTTTGTCATCGTGGAACCCTTGATATACTTTCGCGATTGTCATGGAACCCCCATTAAGAAAAATTAAAAAAACACGAGTTATTTGTAAGAAATTCAAATATTTCCACTGGACTTTGGCTGAAACTACTTATTCTCAACAAGGTTACCAAGCTGTTTTCACCAAAAACGTTAGACCTACTCACAAAAAAGCCAGAAAGCCGGACTTCGTCAGAAAAAAATCCAAAAAATCCAGACGTAGTTGAAGCCAGATCTAGTCACAAGAAAAGCAAACAGAACAGATTTAGTCACAAAAGAACTTTAGAAGCCCGACCTAATCACGGAATAGGCCAATTAGTAGTTATTGAACACACATCGCTTAAAAACATGCAGTAGTGGCTAATGCAGTAATGAACTTTTCTGTCTGTCTGAATCTTTATGTCGCTGTCACGTTTACTCAGGGCTCCCATACCGTGCTTATTACTACGATTTGTCCATGTTTTGAAGGATTGAGTTTTGTAAAATTTTGCTGTCCTTATTTCTGTCTCTCCTTATTTAGACTTGCATCCATATTTTTGTCTTATTTTCTAGTCAGCAATGCGTTTGTGGAAGGGATGTTGTCCGTTATTTCGAAACAATAGACCAAAGTTTGAAACAGCCTTAGCGAAAAGACAGTCAAGTCCATCCTACAAGTGAAAGTAAATTCAGACAAGAGCTGCAGTGAGATTCACTGAGTAGTCTCTAAGGACAAAGCATTCCCAAAGCAGACCGTTCCTAGTACAAAATACATGTGATGATTGAATACATTTCGTTCAGCAATTTCTGTTCCTTTGTATCTTGTTTTCTTTCCTAGTTGTCCTTATTTTTGAGTTCAGATCAATGGCAGCCCTGCATCTACCAGATTACTGTACATTTTCAAAGGTTAACTATTAGCAGCAATAAGAATGAATATAACCCTCATTCCTACTGTCCTGCTGTAATTTCGCTTGACACCAGCAAATACAGGAGAATACCACTGCTACGTAGGACAACTGTTACATCACAGATTCAGTTAGTGCAGCGATTCCCAAACTTTTTCGAACCGTTACTCAAATCAAGAAGGTCATCATGTCTCAACACCCTCAATATTTTTTTCGCATTTCAGGTTGAAAATTTATATTGCAGTGGACACTCAAAATACAGACTAGCATTGTGATTTTGGTTCCGTGTTACACACCGAAGAATCGCATATTATCCCTGGGGGTAATTTACCCCAGTTTGGGAATCACTGCGTTAGTGGGTCAAAATACCTTCACCAGCAAATTCGTGCATTATTGTTCTGAAAAAATCCAGAAAAAACCCAGAAAGTACCAGCATTCGTCTGGTATTTTTATTTTTGAAATTAAGCCAAATACCTCGAAAAAAGGCCAGAAAAGAATAGAGTTCGTCTTTTTCATTTTGTGTTTTTGAAAAAAGCCAAACACGTTAAAAAACAGATTTCCACATCTGACTTCAAAAAAGCCGAATTAGTACCCCTAGCACTTCGTCTGCACTACTGTGAACTGTAAATCGGCAGCATAGTATAACTGTGATGCAACAACAATGTTTTTCCTAATTGCACAACAATGAACAACAAGTGACGCAACAACTATAAATATTTCTTGTTCCGCTATCTGCACTCACCATCCTGTACAACTAACTGGCCTACTTGCAGTCTGAATGCGGCACGGTGATCTAAAATGTCATGACGCGTGAACATACTGAAGCAAAAAATCATTTTGCTGAAAAACGAGGAACCTTCATGGAAGCCTTGAAATCCACAGAACACCGCCACATGTTTTGTGGCACAAAGCGCCGGATTTGAGGGGGTTAAATCCCCCCACAGCGTTGTTTAATCATATGTGTGACATGCGCGTGCCACTTACAAATTTGTGCCGAGAAACATATTTTGTAGACTCTATCGGCAGTATTTTGCTTGAATATTATTTGATATTGCGGCGAAACACCTATTACCCTATATACTCGCTTATTAGCCGCAGTTTTTTTTAACTTGGAATATGGCCTGAGCTTTGCGTCCGGCTTGCACGCGCAACATACCCAGATGGACAAAGTTTTTACATGAGCCATCACCGAATTTCAGTCATCCAGTCGAACCGCAAATACCATTTGGCAATAGGTGAAATTAGGGCGCTATCATTTCTCAGTCAAAATTCGACATAACCTCGCAGGATAAAAGTGTACAGATCTACTTATAGAAGAACTTTCTTCTTCCGACGAAGAAGATTTCTTAGGTTCTGAACAATAAAATTGACTTTCATTACATTTGCCTGTAAAAATCAATATTTTGTGGTTGATTGATCGCGCTGGGTCTTCACCAGTGAAAAGGTCAATTGACCTGCGGCTTATTCCTGAATTACTCTTGATTCTCGACATATGGCTAAAGTTCCTGGTGCAGCTTATCAGCGTATGCGGCTAAGAAGCGAGTATATACGGTACATACCCGTATTAGTTTCCTGAGAGTCAGTCAGGTTCCTGTATGCATGGAAAGCAAGGCCAAGCCATGTAGCACGCACTAGCTTACGTCTCTACTCGTGTCTGGTAGATTTTGCGTCTGCTCAGGTCGCATATGGGCAGCATTGCTAAGTAGGGCTACCATTCGTCCTCTTTCAGAAGTGCATGTCCACGTTATTTATGAGAGATGAAATATTCAGTCGGGTGGTGCTGGCGATTTTATAAGCCATGTCAAGTAATCCAAATACAATATTTCATTTTTGTGATGAGGAATGAAACTTGTCCAATACGTGTAAAGGCAAGAGTGAGCTTGCATCCGATACGTTGTTGTTTGTAATAAACAAGAGAGTCACGGCACTCCAATTCATTGATAAAAGTGATGCTGCAATATACGTTGCTGAGACCATTAAAGAAAATATTCAGCGCACTCTGGTCGTTGAAAGCAACAAATATATCATCTACATAGCGCCAAAGAACGTTTGGATTGTTTTGAACGTTAATGTTTGTGAGAGCTTGATCAATAACATTCATTATTACACTCAAGTAAGTGACAATCGTGAATTGTCCTCCATTGTTCTTATGCAAGTGGTTCTGAACAATGTCAAAAAGCAAACGAGGCCAAAATGAGAGAGGAAAGAGTTACAACCACATGGAATGTTGTCTACGAAACGTTTGACCAACTATGACATCAGCACAAAAGTTCTTCAGGACTCTGAAATTAGATGACGGATAGGTGCGGTCAAGGAGATTTATAACTGCCGTGGTCTTTCCAAAGGTTTCAACAGACATTTCCGACGAATCTATGTCAATTGAATACCTGTCTCCACCCACAGGTAAGTTTAATCGATCGCAAACATCAAGGTCGACGAAGTTTTCAGACGCGCCAGAGTCAATGAGAACCTGCACAGGCGAGTCATTCAACGTCCCAGGTACGACGGCAGATCCTAAACTCGATGGAGCAGAAGCAAGGAAAGGTCGATGCACAGACGGAACAGGCGCAGTGATAGCAGCCGAAGCAACATCATTTGATGAACTTTTATACCGACAGACACGAGCGAAATGACACCGTTTTCCACAAATAAGACAAAAGACGTTGCGAAAATGACACATCTATCGATTTCGGGTAAGTGTCTAGACCACAAAAGCACGATACAGCTTCAACAACTGAAGAGGATGATAGCCTCGTACAGGTGGCAGCACCAGAATTTTTAGCGGTCGAGCCAGATATCATCATGGGCTACGATTGATCGATCAGGGACAAGTGGGCCCATGCAGGAAGAGTAGCGATGAACTCTGTCAAGGTTATCAGCTAATTCAAAAGCTTGGTTCAAAGAGAGTTCTTCCTTTCCAAGTAAACGTTGACGAACAGCAGAAGAAGCGATTCCACTTATGAAGCTGCGAGTGAGTTCTTCTCGATACATGTCAGCAGTCACATCAGAAAAAGCACAGTCTTCAGCAAGACCTTTAAGGACGTGTAATGTTGCAATCGGAAATCCTGAGCGGCATGTGCGCAAAGTTTCGCACTGTGGCAGGAAGCAACAATAGAGTTCACATGCCATGTTCACTCTATTATTGCTTGTTTGCGCCACATATATGCATGGTGTTGTTCTTCACGTACATCCCGTTCGAGGTGATTCACACAATCAACGCAACACCACCGGAGAGGTTACAACAACATCCACTCCTTTTTGCAACGAACCGCACCGATCGCACGTTCTTTGTTTGAAGGCTGAACACCGCACGACCTTCACATCCTGGTCACAGCACCATTTTGTTGCAATCGGAAATCCCGAGCGGTATGTGCGCAAAGCTTCGCATCGTGGCAGCAAGCAACAATAGAGATCATGCTCGCAATCTCTTTTGCTATTGCTTCTCGTGCAACATATATAATGCTGTTTTCCTTCGCGCACATCCCGTTCGTGGTGAATCACACAATCAACGCAACACCACCGGTAAGTAAGCAAGCCTTGAGTGAAGCACGCCCTGAGTGAATCAGAGTCCTTAAGTGCCACAATCACAACTATATATCGCACGGCAGATTTCAACTACAGTAACAATAACGCAGGGTGATGTTCACCCGAAACTGCTATGTTTTCAACTTTGTGGAAAATTGCAGACAGCGATCACGAGATTACGCGCACCAGTCGAGAAGTTAGACAAACATCTCCAGCTACTGAAGCGTGGAGGGCGCTCCTGCATGTGCTTAGGTATGAACCACGTGATCACCTCACTTGACCGGGAGGAATACACCCTGGGCTAGCACTCTAGATAAAACTTGGTTCAAACCGCGATGACGAAAAACAAATCAAACGTTACGAGTTTTGCATGAATGCCACTTGCTTTCGTTTCAATTTCCAAGCCCGTTACCCCGTCGTTGCCAACATCAATAGAAAGCAAAATTTCCAGCACAGCCTCGTAATTGAGCAAAACCCCTTCAAAGAATTTCGCTTTGGCAGTCCATCTCGTAGAACACAAAGGACGCAACGCACCTCCAGTGAGGTCGAAATTGAGTCTCATCCTTTCGAAGAAACATCGTCGTTTTGGAGAAAACTGAATAAGGTTGGAAAACTCCTGAATGGTATCCAGTGCGTTTTTCGTCATCAATATTTACATTGAACAGTTTTGCACAGCCTTGTTTAAAGAATGACAAAAGCAGTGAATAAAAATTGCATTGGGACATTCAGATGTTATTCGTGCTTGACCTCCAGACCAGTGACCTTTCATATTACAGGCCTCATCTTACGCTTACCCTCTGCAGTCGTCCAAGTCAAGTCCTAAGCGGCAAACACTTTCTTTAATGATTTTTGTGACTTTTTCTGACTCATTGTTTCCTCTTTTATAACGACCGACCAAAGCTTCATGAACGACATAAACTTACTTCTTCTTTGAAGCCGGAGTCCGTAGCCTCGTCAACTATGCGCGAAAAATACTTGTTTGCCTTCACATCGTGCACGATACGTCTCTAAACAGAATGAGTCATGATTTCAATAATTTCATTTTGCAAGTCGTGCGAGGTCAAACTGATTTTTTTGTAACCACTTTGCCAAATCATTTGAATCTTCACACAAAAGCTTCAACATCTCATTAAAATTTTCTTCATCGTCTTTCTGGTCCAGGCCCGTCGCCAGGATTTAGCAGCAGGGGACCCAAGAACAGGGCCACAATATAAAATACAGCATTGGATGTATGCAGCAACAGAAAGGCCGGGCACCACTGCTTTTACAAACAAGTATATTTCGATGCTGATGAATAACAAGAACAGATTTTGGCTAATCGAAGTCAATTTTTGATGTTGATTTTCTACTGAGATGTATCCAACCAGATTTTCAAAATTTTACTGCATGAAAGAAAAAATATTCACATGAAAATTTTATTAAAATCTTTTTTACTGTCTTTTGTTTCAGATATGAATCAAAGCATATCCACATTGGAGGGAAAAATGGTGGCAGCTCAAACAACAAATCAAGAGCTCAACATACGCCTGGAATCAATACTGGAAGGTAATCAGTGTGCTGCGTCCAAACGTCGACTCGTTTAACTGTCTCACAGATCCTGGCGACTCGGAAACACTGTCCACACGGTTCAACTCACAAAGTTCGCTTTTGATGTAAACAGCCACAATACAGTTCATGCAAGCCACGCAACGCAGTAGCTCAGCAAGTATTTCACGAGCTAAAGTTAGTCGGACAGTTATGCCGTCAGATAGTTAGTCGGACAGTCAGATAGTTAATCAAGCAGTCATAGAATTAGTCAGGCAAACAAGTAAGATGATCGGGCAGTCAGATTTCCGATTGTCATGGCTCGTATCACACGCAACATCAAAGCACCACTATGGGGCGCCGTTTGTAAAAATATTATATCTGACAGATTTAGCACAAAAACTACTATCTCTGAAAGAGATAGCGATCTCTGCATGCAGAGATGTTATCTCTGGCAGAGATAGCTATCTCTGCATGCATGCAGAGATGTTATCATTGCCAGAGATAGCTATCTCTGCATGCAGAGATGTTAACTTTGCCAGAGATAGCGATCTCTGCATGCAGAGATGTCATCTCTGGCAGAGATAGCTATCTCTGATGCAGAGATGTTATCTCTGGCTGAGATAGCGCTGAAGCGTGTCGAAGGAAAACATGGTATCCTGTCTGAAGAAAAACTTGGTGTTCTGTTTCACTAATCTAGACAAAATCAAAACTGCTGAAATGGATGAATTCCCTGGCTTCATATAAAGCCAGGTGGTTTCAGGTTTAAAAACTGCTCTTTTGATTATAACCTTCCGTTGTGTAGACGAAAGACTACAAAAAACTTGGGATGGTTGTCTCAGTGCTAGGGACAACTTTTGCTGAAATTTTGAAAAGAGGTTCTGGTCAAATGTTCCGTCCAACCATTCCAACTTTTCTCACCAGGCGCAGCTCACCACCTTTGAGCGCTTTCAGATGCAAAAAGAGAATGCTCTCACAGAACAAGCGCGTTGAAAGCGAAGTGCTCGCTTGGAGACGAGCATTGCATTGAAATGAGAATAAAGCTGTCAGAAATAGCGCATGGAAAGGAACTGCTCGGTGAGGACTTCTTGCCCAAAAGTAACGTCGAAAACACATACCACCTTGTAGCATTATAACAATAAACCCTACTGCTTTGATAATCAAAGAAACGATGTACGCATACGTTGTTATTTGTAATAAGCTGCAGTTGTTACTTCTTACTTTTGAATTGTTCAGTTGCGAAAATTTTAAGCAACGAAAGCTGCAAACGTAATGCAATGCGTCGTGTCTAAAGAGAAATTTGTTCTTCTCTGTTAGCGATTCTGGCCAAAGCTAGGAATTGCGAAGTTCAGTTGCGAAATTTAAAGCAACGCAAGCTGCAAACGTAATGCAATGCGTCCTGTCTAAAGAGAAATTTGTTCTTCTCTGTTAGCGATTCTGGCCAAAGCTAGGCTACTGCTTGGCGTAAATACCCTGGGTTTGTTTGAAGCAAGATACCTTCAGGTTTAATTTATGTTTGTTTTTGTTATAGTATTGGTTTTTGTAGACGATGAATGGCAGACAACTTGTGGTGGTTTGTCTTGGCATCATTTTTTTCGCCAAGTTTCAGTTTTGTCATTGCCGTTGCCAAACACAGTTAGCCTACAGCCTACCTTACTAACCAAATTCTAAAACATTTGTATTCCTCATTTGACTGATATGCACCTATTTCAGGCAAGGCAGCTTAAAACAAAGCAAGGTAGGCCTGCCCTTACTTAAAAACCAACTGTTCTGTGGGTGATAAAACCAGTACTAAATCCAGACCGTGAACAAACCTCAATGTTAAACATTTTTGTGGTCTGTCAAACTCTAAAATAGTCTTCCAGTCCTATTTTCTTGCAGCAGTCCACATTGAACTTGGTACTGATATTTCAAAACCCCAAACCAACATCTTTTCAACTAATTTTATTTAATGCAATCATCTTCCATACCATACACTGAAGAATATTTGAAATACGCTACAGCAACACATTTCTTGCATTTCCATCTAGGTGCATTTCCACCTTTGTTTCGTCGCTAAGATGTACAAATATTCCTCGTGGGACATACTAGCAACAGACATTAAAGCAGTAGCAATTACAAAGTGAACACTTTCAGACCCAGTAACTGTGTTGGCAACAACAATGACAAAATCGAACTTGGCGAAAAAATTATGCCAAGACCACCACCACAAAATGACTGCCATTCATCGTCTACAAAAACTAATATTATGATAAAATATCCCAGAATAAAGACGTGAAACAACAACCCCAGGGTATTTACGGAAAGCACTAGCCCAGCTTTTGCCAGATTCGCTGACAAACCCCAAATTTTTCTTTAGACAAGACGCATTACACCTTACGTTTGCAGCTTGCGTTGCTTTAAATCTCGCACCTGAGCTTCGCATTTCAGTGCAGGAATGCTGGTTATTTTAAGTAAGAAGAAACTACAGCAGCTTATTACAAATGAGAAAGTATGCACACATCGTTTCTTTGATTCTCGAATCAGCAGGGTTTATTGTGATAATGCTACTGGACTGATGTGTATCTACGTTATTTTGAGCAAAAAAGGCCTAATCGAGCAGTTCCTTTCCATGCGCTTTTTCTATGACAGCGTTTTTCTCATTACAATGCAGTGGTCGTCTCCAAGCGAATACTTCGCTTTCAACGCGCTCTTTCTGGAAGAGCATTCTCTTTTTGCACCTGAAAGCGCTCAAAGGTGGTGAGCTGCGCCTGGTGAGAACAGTTGGAATCGTCGAACGTCACAACTGACGAGAACCTCTTTTGAAACTTTCAGCAAAAAATGTCCCTAGCACTGAGACAAACATCCCAAGTTTTTCGTAGTCTTTCGTCTACACAAACGAATGTTATAATCAAAACAGTAGTATTTATACCTGAAAGCAACTGGCTTTATATGACGCCAGGGAATTCAGGCATTTCACCAGCCTTGATTTTGTCTAGATTACTGAAACAGAACAGCAAGTTTTTCTTCAGACAGGATACCACGCTTTCCTTCAACACGCTTCAGCGCTATCTCAGCCAGAGATAACATCTCTGCATGCAGAGATAGCTATTTCTGCCAGAGATAGCAGTTTTTGTGCTAAATCTGACAGATATAATATTTTTACAAACGGCGCCCCATACACCACCTCGGCCAGACTTGCTCACTCACAGCGCCACGCTCGCGAAAAAAGACAACTACCAAATTACGCAGTTGGAATGCCAACCAATTAACACGGGACGTCGGACGGGTTTGGCGCACAGGAACGAAATTACAGGGCAACGGATAGTTCAACTTCGTAAGTAAAATGAAAATGAAACGATGTTGCAAATAAGATAATGCATATTGAATAGCAAGGTACTACCTAGCTAGAAACTGGTGCGCGACTTGTAGACACATGGCAAGCGGTGACCATGGCGAAACAATAAACGGACAAGACGTAAATAATAATGGAAACACCTAAAAACACTAGTGTGTCTGTATGCTTTCGAGGAATCTGCCGACTGCCATCTGCTTTCGGCTTTTTGTGATGATTCAAACTTGCACATATCTCTATTCAAGTATGTACTTTCCACGATGGGTGTAAGCAAAGAATCGATCAGCAAATTTTTAATAGGAAATCGATTTCACGTAAAATTAGGCATCCTCAGTCCTGAAAATTGCAAGCAAAGCTTACAGGTGAAAAGTTGAAAGGCTGAAGTAACAGCAGAGAAAAAAACAAACTCAAGACTATAATCAAAATTTCGTAACACAAGCTCATAAATCATACCAGCTTAACAAACTGACTGACGTCAAGAATACTAGTGGCGACAAAAAAACTGTGGCTCATGAAATAAGTGTTTACTCAAAAATTAAAAAGACGTTTACTCAAATAAATAAATGACTGAAACATCTAACTAATTGATGCTAATGGCTGACATAATTCTCCAACTAAAAACAAACTCTTGGTGAAATGATTAACAACGGTAGAGAAAAATAGAAAGCCATGTGCAGGCATTAAGTCTCTGTGGTACGCATTTAAACCTGCCACGAGTTCGCTTTAAACGCTGCGGTGGGAGTAAGCAAGCTGTGTTGAGAGAAAAGCTAACGCACAAAGCGGAAGACAACATCGGATTGAGTGAAACAACACAAAGCATCGTAATAATTATTTCACATGGGAGAGGATCATGTTCTGAATGTTGATTTGCGCGTCAATTAAGTTGATTCCATTTATTTTCACAGATATGACAACTTGGTTGTTCGACAAAAGTAACGGTGTATGCTTCGTGCAGAGGTGGCTTGTTTGTAGTCCATCATGATCCAAAGTGCGACATCTCCAGTTTGTACGATATATCTCTAAACCTACTTCGTAACAATGCACCACGATCCTTGACATTAAGCCTCTCATCAATCTGCGAACAAAACACTGTCGGATGTATTTGTGTTTTGTCCTGTAGCTAACTAGCCTAATAATCCAGGAGATTACATTTTGAAATATTTGTAAATTGGAGAGTTGGTATAGTTGATGATTCAGTAAATTTCCCCCCTAGAAAGATGAAATTTACCTCCAGAGGTTAATTTACCCCAGGTTAAGAATCACTGCAATAGGGTTTGATACAGCTTCCTGAACTGGTGACATCGCGCGCGTCTTGACTTGCGAAGCGGCGTCATCGTTGGTTTCCATGTAAGGACGCTCACGTTTTTCGGGAGAAGTTTGGTTGCTGCTTTCTCGTGGTTCTTTTCATCGCTTGAGAAACTTTGTTTGCACAAACTCTGTAGTAGAAAGCTGAAGTAGCATTTCAAAAGCTGCTTTTAAAATTCTCATGTTCCCCCCCGTCAATACTAATCCAAAACATCTTCAAGTGGAACATCGCTGATTTTTAATCTCAGAGTTGTGTCATTTCGTAGTTGAAGACATGGCCGTCGCTAACGGGTGGGCCAGTGGTGCCCGACCCCCACATGTAAATTCTGTGCTCCCCCATTTCATGTTTAGTCACCCCAATTACCACAAAGCTAGAAAATTTCTACGCGCAGTTGTAGATAGTCAATAAGCAATAGCTTGTTGAATGACTGTAGTTCACGACACTGCCTTCGTTTTTCAAGCAAACAAAAGGGCAAAATTCCACTGTTTTTGTCGCCGGAATTGCCAACATAAGGGTCTTGAATGCTTCATGTAAACTATATTTTTGCCTGTGGTAAACCAAGAGTGCGTCTTGATTTTGATGGACAGTAAAATTGTACGAAACGAAGAATTCTGCGAAGTTAGTGTTTGATTAGTCACACGTAGGTTGTGTACAGTCAGGTCCGGATTTACCAATAGGCTATATAGGCATAAGCCCAGGGCTCATGATCCAATGGGTCCTCCAGCAAACTGTCTTACGCATCGAGTCAATTGCCGTTACTGTGTATGATCAGTTAGATAAATAAACATTCGTCAACAATTTATGTTCTTAGTTTTTATTCATTTAATCAAATTTTGTGTCGATAACGCCAGGGTCTTCCAAAGAGTTTATGACATTTGGTCAAGCCGCATGCCGACTCTAGTGTCGCCATGTTAAAGCCTTGTCTAAATGCCCATTTGCATTGTATCATCATCAGCCTGAAATGGGCAAGCAAAATGTCGACTTTGCTGATCACTGGAAAAATTTCTGTGAACGCCTATGCCTGTTTTGTTTATGTTTATAATGTAACTTCTACTTTGTACTGTGTTATAAACAACCATTTTTGTGTTATTCGAGTATCCTTTGTTGCAACCTCTCGGTTAGCATGTCGTTGAATGTGCGCTTGACCAGGAACTGGGTGTGCATGAAGACCTACATCCACATATACATGGCACGAACATGCGAAGACTGTAGCCCATATATTTGTAATACACGTGAATTTAAAAAAAATAATTATTGCATTCCCAAACGCTGGCCAATGGGACCCTTCAGCAAAGTTTGTACCCCCTGGCTGATACCTCTAGTTACGCCACTGCGTGGAAACCCAAATTGCACATTATTGAAAGGCATCTGGAGTGAGAACTGTTGCAGCAGCTAAACTTTGTTGAAAGCTGTGGGAAGCTATTCTGCTCAAATGTAAGAAACGCGCACTTGACAAGCTTTCGCCTGCAGTGACACGTTGTGATTTCCACGCATCAACAGGCCTGTAGCAGTTTTCCTACAGAAATGTTATGAAACAAAGTCGCTCAGCGTGAATTCCTGTCGTCACAGTCAAACAGCAGCGGCGATTGATCCTCAAACAGGGTCCCTGAAAAGACAACCGAAACGAAACTAAGCATTCAACAGGTACAGCTTAACTGAGCAAACAAACTTTCCTATCGATTAGATCAGGGGTCTCCAAACTACAGCCCGCGGGACAAATCCGGCCCGCTGGGTCTGGAGTGTTCCATAACCTGTTGAGGCGCATTCTTTCGAAGTGCAGAAGCTAAGAATCGATCATGTGCTGTGAAAAATTTTTACTCTAAAGAAAAAACGACAATCATATCAAAGTTCCTAATTTCGTTCGGGCAGAGAAAAAGCTTTTCATCAAATCCTTCTTGTTGGTTTAGGTACAAATGTCTTAAAAAGGATGTCATGAAAGTTAAACATTAGTATTGATGGTTTATCTTCATCTTATGAAAATGTTTATAGCTAGGGTGTCTGCATGTCACACCGATTTAATACGTAAGTATACTTTTTGTGCCAATTTAGTAAAAAAGTTACATCATGGGTGGGGAATCTATTTGCTATCACGGACTACATGAATTGAGCATTATCGGTGGCGGTCCGCAAAATCAATTGGTTTTACCCTAAAATTCTACATTTATATAACTTTGAGGAAGAGTGACTTCTTACTACCTAAGAACCTGCTTATCATGGAGCTTCTCAAACGCATCTCAAGCAAGCGGAGATGAGCCATAGAGAAAGCTCGTGACGTAACAAAAGGGTACACAAACGGTGTCCAGCCTTTATTGAACCACTTTCAGCAACTCAGAACGCAAATCATACTGAAACTCTCCTTGAAGTCTTGTGTTTCACATATAAAAAATGTTTTTGGAATTTTTAAAGAAAAATATTTTTCAACGGGTGCAACAATCAGTGACACATTTTTTCATTATGAAAAAGAATCACCGAAACATTGTTTAATTGAGTAAAACTTTCAGGAACATAGTTTTTGATTCGTTGAAAAAAGTAGCAACGGGTGGTTTCATTGGACAAAATGCGAAAATGAATATACACCTTTGTTAGTTACTATGTAGTTGCTGCCTGTCAGTAGCTAAGCAATACTCTCGGCTGACACTTAACAATCACACCCTGTATTTTTTTAGATCTGCACATTTTCACCGCTTTTTCATCAAGTAGTTTTCAAGAAGACGGGAAATCGAAGGCATTGGCTGACGATCGTTTACCACTGAATTGTATCCAATCAGATTTCCAAATTGTTGTTACATGAAAGAAATGAAATCTGGATACAAATTTCAAAAAAAATTATTTTTGTTTTTGTTTCAGACATGAACAAAAATATATCGACGTTCAAGGGAAAAGTGGTGGAACTTCAAGCAACAAATCATGAGCTTGTTTTGACCAACAACCGTCTGGAATCAACGTTGAGAGGTAATCAGTATACTGTGAAGGAAGAGAATCGCCTGACGGTTTACTAACTATCAATCCATTCTCGAACATTTTTGAAACATCACTTAATCAACGTCGAGACACGTTTGTTTATTTTGCATATGTATCTGGCAGAGAATACTTCAGTGACGCATTCGTAAGCTCCAGCGTTTATGACCCTACTTATGTAAAAAACATTGTTTTTGATATCTTCCATTTAGACCAGTGTTCTTCAACCTTTTTGTCATCGTGGAACCCATGATATACTTTCGCGATTGTCATGGAACCCCCATTAAGAAAAATTAAAAGAACACGAGTTACTTGTGGGAAAATCAAATATTTCCACTGTACTCAGGCTGAGGCTACTTGTTCTCAACAAGGTTACCAACCTGTTTTCACCAAAAAAGTTAGACCTACTCACAAAAAAGCCAGAGAGCCGGACTTCGTTAGAAAAATTCCAAAAAATCCAGACGTAGTTGAAGCCAGACCTAGTCACAAGAAAAGCAAACAGAACAGATTTAGTCACAAAATAAAAATGAAACGATGTTGCAAATAAGATAATGCATATTGAATAGCAAGGTACTACCTAGCTAGAAACTGGTGCGCGACTTGTAGACACATGGCAAGCGGTGACCATGGCGAAACAATAAACGGACAAGACGTAAATAATAATGGAAACACCTAAAAACACTAGTGTGTCTGTATGCTTTCGAGGAATCTGCCGACTGCCATCTGCTTTCGGCTTTTTGTGATGATTCAAACTTGCACATATCTCTATTCAAGTATGTACTTTCCACGATGGGTGTAAGCAAAGAATCGATCAGCAAATTTTTAATAGGAAATCGATTTCACGTAAAATTAGGCATCCTCAGTCCTGAAAATTGCAAGCAAAGCTTACAGGTGAAAAGTTGAAAGGCTGAAGTAACAGCAGAGAAAAAAACAAACTCAAGACTATAATCAAAATTTCGTAACACAAGCTCATAAATCATACCAGCTTAACAAACTGACTGACGTCAAGAATACTAGTGGCGACAAAAAAACTGTGGCTCATGAAATAAGTGTTTACTCAAAAATTAAAAAGACGTTTACTCAAATAAATAAATGACTGAAACATCTAACTAATTGATGCTAATGGCTGACATAATTCTCCAACTAAAAACAAACTCTTGGTGAAATGATTAACAACGGTAGAGAAAAATAGAAAGCCATGTGCAGGCATTAAGTCTCTGTGGTACGCATTTAAACCTGCCAAGAGTTCGCTTTAAACGCTGCGGTGGGAGTAAGCAGGCTGTGTTGAGAGAAAAACTAACGCACAAAGCGGAAGACAACATCGGATTGAGTGAAGCAACACAAAGCATCGTAATAATTATTTCACATGGGAGAGGATCATGTTCTGAATGTTGATTTGCGCGTCAATTAGATTGATACCATTCATTTTCACAGATATGGCAACTTGGTTGTTCGACAAAAGTAACGGTGTATGCTTCTCGTAGCATTGATTGCATTTTTTTCCGATGTTCTAGGTGGGAGCGCTGATAGTTTATATTAAATAATGGCGTGCGCAAGGGAGGGGTTTGGGGTTAAACCTTACCCTTTGAGCTTGATATTTTACAATACTCTATTACCTGCGTAAAGGGGTTTAATTGTTTTCGCATACTTTTTGGTTGAGAATTTGTCGGCTTAATGCAAATACCATGGACTCGGAATGAATTTGCATGCAATTTTCAAGGAACATTGTAAATGGGCCAAAAAGCAAAAATTAGATTTTGGAGATAATCTCCGTTATCGTCTGTGTCCATAAACCATCTCACCATTTTTGCAGACCTTTCGTGCACTACGCGTGTTTAAGATTGTGCTCCGCGATAGTTCACTTTATCCGAAACAATCGCCGATATTTTGTACGGCTAAGGCTGATAATCGCAAGCACTGACACGATTGGCTACATTAAGCAATTTCTATAGCATGGTAAAACCGTTGCACGAGCTCAAAAACCGCAGTTCCTAACATAGAAGCATTCAGGCATTTGATAATGCCTCAGCAGGGAAACAGGAAAACTAAACGTTTTCTGGACTTCCAGGCCCGTAACCAGCTTTGGACACCGGAGGGGGGGCGAAGAGTTCTAAGAAGGGGACAAATCTCAAAAGTATGTGCAATAGTTTCAAAATACGTCCAACACATTTTTCCTGTGGGGCGAAAATTTTTCTAAGGGGGGCTTCGCCAGCTCTGGTTATGGGCCTGTGGACTGACTTCTATACATCACAAAAAATCAACATTTTCTTGCGTACTTTAACCGTTTTGACAAAATTCGATCTTGCAAACCAGGTTGTGCGTCAGCCAGTCCAGCTGCACACCTTCAATGCTAAACTGCCCGTATTTGACGAGAGAGTAGCGCAACCTGATTTTGTAGCTGTAAATTGCTCTGACGTAGTGATGAGTGTGTTTCACGCTCCAGTTTTAACGCACAGCCTGATATCTTTGCAGTTGCAGTTATGAACTGCTGTGTCGTAGCCTTGAGTATATTTTCCGCCGATATCTTAAATTGGAGCGCTGATAGTTTATATTAAGTGCAATGACACATGAAATAAGGATAGTGGGTGTAGAAGAATATGCCTTTTATGTCAACAGACGTCACCAAAATGTTGGTTTGGAAATATGGAAATGACGTCAAATTGTGACGTCACAAACAGCGCACACCAAATGCAAATGACCATATGACCCTGAACCAAACCCCCCCATGAACATTTTCTGCGTACGCCACTGAGCGGAACCGTTACAGCACATGTGTAATTATCACAAATAAATATCTAGAATGAATGCCATTGTTACTAAACAGTGTCTATGGCCTAATTGCATAAAAAAGACCTTTAACTCTCAAAGTTTGAGCTTCAAGGTATGAAACGTATATCACCGGCATATTCACGCATTTAGCTGCACAAAAGCAAAAATCTCCGATGTACTTTTAATCAATCTAGGTATGACAAACTTCAACTTACAGAAATGTGACGAAACATATCTGAAGGAATATTTGCCTAACATTACACAAAGTATCTGACACAAAACTAGTCTACTAGTTGCCACGGCCAGCGAGCACGCCTGTATAGCTCGCTTACAAAGAGCAATGATCGTTTCTATTTCAGTTATTGTACCTCAAAATAATATACAGTATTTTGTCACAGGATGCCAAGTCAAGTCTTTGATTACAATGCGCCATTTCTGGTAATGCTTGCGAGGTAGCTGTCTCCTCTTACACAATGGCAGGCTGGCAGCACGGAAGTAAACATTCAGAAGTCTGCCGACAATGCCCCTTGTATCCATGAGAACAGAATCAGAATAAATGTCCTTTTCGCGTCGACGTTACTGTTTGTGACGGAGATTGCGAAGAACGCCCTCAGTTTACGAATTACTGTTCTAGTCGAACTCAGACGTTGTTTGCTAATATGTTCAACTGAAAGAAAAACCGGACTTTAGCAACATAATGTCAAAATGCGCAAGTATAGAATATGGAAGATTTGTTCCATTCCCTACATCAAATCTTCCATTCCATCCCTATGCCATTCCGTATTCCATACCGATTTTTTCCTTCCATTCCATACCACAGTATGCCCTGGGCTACAGTACTGAAACAGAGATGTGGTTTTAATTTTTTTGTTGATTCTGTGCGAAGTGAGGAAGACATGTACAGGGTGACCCAAAAAGATGCGTACCCATATTTTGTTCGATAAAAAACCCATTTTTTAACGAATGTCTTTTCTGTTGCAGGACGTGATAGGTGAATCTATGGATGATCGTTTGCAGCTATAGTTGCCCCAAAAATGTCTTGGACAAATCAGCAGAAGATATTCTCCCTGGAGACCTATTTTGCAACAAAATCATACCAGAGTGTACAGATTCAGTTTAGAAAACGTTTCCATTGTCACAGCTTTCCACCAAAATCAACGATTGTTCCACCAAAATCAACAAAATCAACGATTGTTCCACCAAAATCAACGATTCCACCAAAATCATCGATGTTGGCGGCTCGTGGTGAAATTGGCCGGGAGGGCTGCGAAATTTCATCTCTGGTTGAACATATGGGATTGTCACAACGGCTGTTTTTATAATATAGTGGCGTTTCCAGTCACTCCATCAGTCCTAATCTTGTCAAACTCGTAATTTTCAGTTGTCCTTATTAATACATAGAAAACATTCACTCCAGTTTAACGAAACTGAACCCTAAAGCGTAAACAGGAACACAAAAGAATTAAACCGGTCCCATCAAAAGTATGACGCATAACCAAACCACTGCCATCAAAGCTGCAAACGCGAGAGTCGAACCTAGCATCACTCGCACACCAAGCTTGGAATATTCCGCTCGACTAATGAGGCGCTGTTGTTAACACGACAAAGCTTAGCATTTTATTCAAATCGTGTCATGGCAGCAGACCTAGGCTAGAGCCATTTTCTTTGAGCTGGTATTTTAATCATGTTCCTTCGAATGAAGTTTAAATTTTCCAAAAAATTTCGAACCATACATGATTTCACACAAGATTTCTCGTTTTTTGGAACTGGATTGTTATGCTTTTCCAGTAAAAGTTTGTGTCCTGAATCAGTTACAGGTGCAACGTTCACCTTACCAAAAATTAAAGGTCTACTTATGCTTGCCAGATTTCTCATGCTTCAAATTTTTCATATTTTAGTGTTTCAAACCAGTCACATCTTGTGTTGTCCAAGAATGAGATCCACCAACTACTGCCATACATCTTGAAACGCCAACCCTAGAAAGCTTATCAGCTTAGCCTACAGTTTCAAGCTGCGCTGTTGCAGATAAACCAGTGGTTCCCAACCGCGGAGGAATTCCTCCCCAGGGAGGAATTTCATGAGTTCAGGGGAGGAATTTCCACTTTGTACTTAAGTTATCTATTCAGTGTACAGTAAGTGTTGTACTTCTTTTTCAAGTTGGCAATAGCTCTTTCAGTTAGTTATATCGCTTTTATTTATAAGTTATTTAGTGGACTATCACACATTTTTGTTGAGAAACTATAGTGCCATTACTTGACAGCAAATAGTTTTGTCCCACTTGCATTAATCAAGTTATTGTCATCAGTAAAGACCATTGTTATAATTGTAGTTAATACTAGCCTACAAACTCGAACAATAAGCTACACCTTGTCAGGTAAACGGCAGATGAGAAAGAATCTATTGGGAGATCAAATGTTCCTGCAGACTCGTGTAGAAGGGGAGGAATGAAAAGAGTTTTGTGTCATTAGGGAGGAATGAAAAGTTCCAACATGAGCAAAGGGGGGATTGCATCAAAAAAGGTTGGGAACCACTAAGTTAAACGAAGGGCTGTATTTTCGCAGCCCAAGATTGGCGACCAGATTCGAATCCAATGCCGCCAACATCGCCAGAGTACGAGTAAAAGCATTGTTAAACTTAGTTATAAAATTCAATATCCAAGAAATCCAGGTAGTAAAAAACAGTCAAGTTCATATTTCCTCCGTTTTTTCTTTAAAAATTTATCGTCAAAATATCAAAAACCCTTTGCGATAGGCGGATATACCACCATGTTTTTTGCAGCCAATTGTTTGGTTTCTTTCCTTTAGGGCTGTGCGGATGACAGCCCCGAAATCACCAAATTCTTCGGCAAGTGTGCTGAAAAGGTCATCGCATAAGCGGCGTCGTTGGAAAAAAAGCGAAACATCGGTTTTGTTGGATTCCTAGGAAACGTTGACCCGAAATAGTGTCGGAAGTAGCGAAAATGATTGTGTTGTGAAATTTTCGTAACTAAATCCAAACTTAAGGTGAGTTTGGCCTTTGGCGGAATCTTTTCCCTTACATTTTTCAGGGAGATCTGCAGCCAGGCAGCCCGTCTAGACGAGCCGCCCCTGGCTATACATATTATTGGCCAGAAATTAGGTAGGCTACGGGCGGTTGCCTTGAATTGTGTTTAGTGCTTATTCACATTCGCATTGATTGTGCTGCAAAACTTTCATATGGAAGTACATAACAACACACTGTTTAAGTCCATATCATGGATTTACTCATCTCATGCGAAGATGCAAACAGATTGATTTTGGAGGTTTAAAGCGACGTGTCTTTGGCTTCTACGGACTGGAGTACAGTACAACTGCTACCAAGAATTTGAACGTAAGTGGTCAGTGCATACTATAGGCTACTGTAGTGATTAAATGGCATTCTGAATAAAGAGCGTGGTAATTATTATGCTGGTATTCCGGGTTTAGACATTTTTGTATAGAAAATGGTTTGTCAGGTTGTTTTATGTGGTAATTTTCGTAATACAAACCATGTCCAAAATTTCAATGTTTCTGTTTTAAGTACATACCCTAACGTTTATTGGTTTTACAAGTTCTACAAGCCCGAAAAAGCAATTGAATTGATCAATGCAAATAAGAGCTAGAATATGACTGTGCAGTGTATTTTGCTAAATTTTATTATCAGGTTTACATCTTTGTCAATGCTCAATTGACCATTGTTTCTTTTCTTGTACCTTGCTTCAGATATTGAACTTGGTTTAGATATTCAATGCTCATTTGTGTTTGTCTTCTTACATAATACGAAAAAGGCAGCAACACATATTAATCAACATAGGCTAATTATAACTTATATTGGGCAACGTTGTCACAACGATAAACAGAAGTAAACGCGAAGGCATTGTACACATATACTTGATGAGACTCAGACCATATGTATGGCCTTATTATGTACTCCGGCATGCAAGCGCGGCGCTCACAACAATGGCTGACATGCTTAAAAGTACAAGTCCACCAACAGGTTTCGCTTCATTGCATCAGATTAGCTTTGATTTATTTAATAGTACACTGCATTATAAGCATGCCCTACAAACAAAAAGGTAACGTCTAAACGACCGTATCCAGTTTTCACCTTAAAGACTGAAAAACTATACTTCGGATTCAGTTTTGTGACAGATACATATAAAACTGAACTAGAGATGTTCACACGACCATCAACGTGGGTGAGCGTTAAGTAACTAGGCTAGTTCCGTTGTGCAAGGGGTTGCCTGTTTGGGTCATGGTTGCAGAGTTGGAGTCACAACGAGTTGGAGGTTTTTGGTTGGAGCTCAAGTCGAAATCCTAACAATAACAGGAGTCAGTTTTATAGTCGGATTTTTTGTCTGACTCCGGAAGTCCATTTGGATCATATTTTACATCACACTCCTAAGTGGGAATTCCAGTTAAAATGGTACAATTTCCTGTGAAGCTTTTGTTAAAACATAATTCTTGCTGTGCACCATGATTTGTAGGCCTAATGATTGCTAGTTCACTACACAAATGTTGATAGCCAAACTTCATTCACTTTACGTTAAGGAATCGGAAATTTTAGAAAGGTCTGAGTCAGTGGCATAACTGATGGGGGAAAAGAGGGTGAACCGCCCACCCTGGCAAGCCAAATATAAAAACTGGCCCCCCTTTCGCTGAAATTTTGATATTTAGTATTCTTTTGGTTTTCAATAAGATGCTTTTTTCAGTGATGATCGGAGAGTGAATTTTTACTATCTGATTTTATCCTATTTTTGAAAAATGATATCTGTATCCGATCCGAATACTGTTTTGGTTGAAATCATACTATCCGAAAGTGCATTGTGATGCACAACATATACTTTTTGTGCTGTGTCTATTTTGCCTTGTGAAGCAGATTACCAGTTGGAGCTATTTTGCTTTTAACTGAACACGGTTGGTTGACGTCGTCACATGACAAGCTTGGAACCCATGTCTTGCTTAATTGACCATGACATCTGTAATAGCTCAGTCCCATGCATTGGTGATGGTTGTCATGGTATCAGGGCTGGCAAGCAGTTAACACAGCTTCTTGTTTGAATTAAGTGAACTCCAGGCTAAACCCTAACTCTAAACACTGAACCACTAAACTTAAAACTTGACCCTAAACCTTGATCATAAGCCCTGATCCTCTACCTTAATCACAAACTCCCCAACCAATTGTCTCTGCAGATTGTGATTGTCACATGACCACTTCAAACAATTGTGTTCAAATGAAGGCAAAATAGTCCCAACACAAGTTTTGCCTGATGAAGCAGATTAGGCACTACCTGAATGCGTTGTGCAACTTTGGGCCCTGTCATGTTTATAAACAGGAAGTTTGACATATCTTCCAAGCTTGACATCGCGTAACCTAAGTACTTTTCCTAGTCAATTGCATTGAAAACAAGCTGGAATTTTGCCACACAGTCCCGTCGCCACGGGGATCTTTGGTGGGCTTAACCCCTCCGAAACAAAGCTCCAAGCCCACCAAATTTGATTATGAAGCGCTATAAAAGTCCTTATTCAAATTTCAGAATGTCTAGCCCCACTGCACAAATGTAAAGCCGCCCTGTATAAAGCCCCACCCCCCACTCCACTAATGCAAAGTCCCCCCATAGACTTTCTGGCGAGGGTTCTGTTGCCACACCAGGCTTTTCATTAGCCATTTCTTTGGTAACAATGCTTAGATTTCAACACTATCCACAAGTTCACGTTAATACTTTCATTTATTAATCCTACCCATTGTTGCTCGTTAACCAAACCTAACTACACAGCAATGTGTTGCAGTTGACTGCATCGCCTTGAACTACTGAGGCAAGCACAAGAGAAAGATATCAATTCGGGCATTAACTTACAGGAAAGCAACCAACAGCAATAGAGCTCCCTCACTGAATTCACTCTACTATTACTAGTTTGCACTATCATTATATAGGGATAAGAAAATTATGATAATTCGCTTGTGGTGACTATCACAGTGACTTGGTACCCATGGGCGCCATCTAGTGGTGACCATTCATTTGCATGTGGCACCATCTTCTGGCTGCCACATCACTTCCCTCTCCATTAGCTTGAAGTTCTATCACTTATCATCCGCACTTTAACACTCAATTTACAAGTTCGACCCTCACCCTTTGGTTCAAGACGATCTTCAATGGAGGATATTATTGAGTGGGGCTTATGGCTTTTCTCTCAGGTCCCTTATTAGGCGCCATTTGTTGCAGTTGACTGCATCGCCCTGAACTGCTGAGGCAAGCACAAGGGAAAGATGGCAATTCGGGCATTAACTAACAGGAAAGCAACCAGCAGCAATAGAGCTCCCTCACTGAGTTCACTCTACTACTACTAGGTTGCACAATCATTGTATTGGGATAAGAGAATTACGATAACTCGCTTGTGGTGACTGTCACAGTCACTTGTTACTTATGGGCACCATCTAGCAGTGACCATTTATATACATGTGGCGCCATCTTCTGGCAGCCACAAATGTTTGTCTGCACACCAAAATAACATATAAAACAATACACTGGTCGAATATGTGTCATTTATATTGAAATGACTGACTAAATATTCAGTCTAACAAGTCAATGTCACAAAACAACAATTTTGCATATCACGTAGGCGGCAGACCATAAGTGTGCATGGACTTGAGTTTGGTCATTTTGGACACGGACTCTCGCCGGGTCCGGCAGGAACCGGATGAAGGTTTTCTTAACAAGAACCGAATCCGGTCTGGATTTGGATTTTGCAATTTGCTGATGAAGATTGGTTTGTGAGGCTGAGCTGTGCGTATAATTACTAATTACGTATAACCTGCTATTGTTACTATAGTTTTACAAGTCTTCCAGAGTGATCCACGCACTGACAGAAAAGTAGACTACGCAGTTGCAATGCATGAGTGATTAATGCACATGTTATTTTCATGGCTGCGTGATGTGCCAGTGTAATGACCAGTGTTGCCACCGCTGTTTTTTCACTAGATCTTGGGTTTTTCCTGCTTTATCTAGGGTACTGAGGGTTTTATTGAAAATATGTTTTTTTTACTCTGGTCAAGTTTCAGAAATGGGAGTGGCTCTAAGATACGGCTGTGGATCTTGACATTTGAAAACTTTTTCATACTCCACCTGTGACGTAAGTTGTAGTTGACTGCATCGCCTTGAACTACTGAGGCAAGCGAAGCATGGCATTTACTGATAAGCAAGCAAACAGCAGTAGTGGAGCTCCCTCAACGATTTCACTCTTTACTTTCACTAGTCACCACATTCATCTATCAATCGGGATCGCAACCATAGCAACAGGAGATCACCCATCAAGTTCATTCGTGTATTACTAGGTTGCACTATTATTACATAGGGAGAATGAATCACGATCTTTAGTTTGTGGTGACTACTATCACAATGACTTGTTCCTCGAGTGAAACCATCTAGCGATGACCATTTATTCACATGTGGCGCCATCTTCTGGGCGCCACACGTAACAGTTTCGCACGACGACAGTGCAGTTACAGCACTGCACTGCAGTAGGCAGCCTAATAGGCTTGGTAGAAACGAACGAAACGTGAAAGATGAACCACAAACCTAAACTTAACCCTAACCTAACCCTGATCCTAATCTTAACCTAATGCTAACTTAACGCTAACCATAACCCTACACTATGACTAAGCTAAGTTTAGCTAACCAAACTTAACGTTAACCTAACCCTAACGAACATAACCCTAAGTTAAGCTAACCTAACGCTGTCCTGTCCCTAACCTAATACTCATCCCTAAACGTAATACCTTAGCTTAAAAAAAGTAAAGAAAAAAAGTCAAAGAAAAAGTCGGCAACGTGAAATTCGAACCGAAAGCCATTGGCATAGTAGCCGTAGCGCATAACCGTTACACTATGCGCTCCACATAGTTTGAATGAAAAACTGACCCTTTTTTTATTGCGTCAGGACAGCTGTATCCGTAGTCATTTCCTTTAGAAATGCATGTTGTATTACTGCATTTTCAGTTTAGGAATACAGTAGTTTACAGGCTTAAGATAATGTGCAGAATCAGTAGCCAAAAGCCAGTACAGTTGAGTAGGGCTAGGCTTCACCAAATTGTATGAAACATTATATGGTTTACAGATTAAGCACTACCTAGGCATAGGTCAGCACTCTAATCTATTGCTGATATGTCAAGGGCTGCTTGTTCATGATTTTTCAATGTTTTATGTTTAGTTTTGAAGATGTTATGATTGAGAATCTCCTCCTTCTTGCGGGCGCATTGTGATATGAATGTAAAATTTTGAATGTTAAATTAGTAGTCAAATATAGCAATGAATACAATGGTTATGGTGAAAAGAAAACTGTAAGACCTTGAATGTTGTCCAGGGGTGTAGTGTCAGTGAATGCAAAACATGCAGTGCATGCCCTGTTTTCAATGAAGAAAACCTGATCACTTCAAAATTTTGAATGAAGTTTTAAATGACAAACACAAAGAAAAGTAAAAAACACAAACTCCTTGTAAAACTTCGTTGTCAAAGTTTTTTTCCAATAAAGTTTGTTATCGCAAAAGAACTGTTCAAAGGTGCTTAGTTTTGCTAATATATTCCGTAAAAAAAATTGAGTAATCACGCATGCAGAACGGGAAAACCGCATGCAAAATCTGCGATTGAATGCGTGTGTGCAAAAAAAATGTCAAAACTAATTAAGTTTTTGTTAGAAATATGCAAAGGTTTTGAAGCTGAATAACCTTTTTTGCTAATATGTTGTAGTACAAATTTTGTACTTTTCACAAGTGTTTGTGTAGTAGCGAAATTTTTTATTTTGGGGTGCCTGTAAATTTACTTTCCGTAAAAACTGCGAAATTGCTATTACTTACAGTATAGTCAAGGCATGCACTTGTATGGCGCAACCGACCTGGAGATCTGAATGTAGTCACATGACCGCTGTAGCTCTGTGTTGTATTTGCAGACTGCAAGGAAGGGGCAATTTGGAAAGATAACGTTTCAACTTGCAATTATATCATATGAGAACAAAAATTGGAGCTATGATGGGAAAGTAGCTATTGGGATAGCGTAGCAATTAGGCAAGGTTTAGCCCGGCCCCAAGCGTTTACAAATGGAAGAGGTAGTCTACTAGGTGCATATTCTTAACTAACTAGCCTAGCTAAGCCAACACCGGACTTGTCTTGTTGAAGCTGGTAGGCTAAAGCCAAACAATGGTTTTCTAAGGAAATTCAACCTAAACCTGTATGAAAAGTTCAACTGATTCTGTGGAAGCATTTCAAAATATTTAATTTTATTGCTGACTGTGCCGTGTCTGCTTATTTTCTAACAAAGATAGTTCAGTGAAGGGATCAGCACAATCAGTGACAATCAATGCAGGTCGATGTAAATAAAATAACTTGAATTGGCTAAAGGCTACAGATACTGGATGCCATGATACGACTGATTCACATTTGACAGCTTCTGTAGCTCACAACACATTTGGTCAAACCAGCATTAATATGTTGATGGACAATTAAAAAGTGCAATATTAGACTTCAAAAAAACACTTTGAATGACCATAGGATAGGCTACTGTACGTCCTAAGTGCCTTTTTGAGGCACTTTGTTTAATAAACGTGCTTGCCAAAGTATGTAATGTGCAAGTTGTGAGAATTGACAGTTGATATTACTGCCTTTATTGTAATGTGCAAGTTTTGAGAATTGACAGTTGATATTACTGCAGATGGCATGTGTGCCAAAAGAATAAAAATTATGTATTTTTTGATCTTCTGCTTCCAAAGTTTTGTGCAGTTTAGTCCTGATCTAAGTGCTGCAGTGAATCCAGTAGTCTAATTGCTTAGACAGGTGTCATGCATGGCAGTAGTTAATAATTCTTTCCGCCTTTGGCCTAACTTTGATGTTATGAGATTTCAATCATTCAAGGTGTGCAAGCCAAATGTAGGTTCAAAGTACTGTTGTTTAAGTTGTTAGCCTGTCATATGTACATAAATCTGAATTGCTTGTGAAGTGTATGTGTTTTGTATATTTCTCATGTTTTGATCTCATGGTGAATATGTTGTTGTGTGAACAAGTTACCTTTTTATATAGAAGATATTAATTTCCATATATTTTGTTTGGTTAAGTTGACTAGTGCTGTGGTCATTGCTTCTTGATAACTTTCTGTTCTAGAATTTTGGTTACTTACATTTTGGCTGTTTCAGCCTGGTGGTGTCAGTGCCATAGTGCACCTAGATTTAGTCACAATATAATTAAGACCTGGTGAGTGATTCAGAAAACCTCCAGAACGGGAGTTAAAAATATGGTTATTAATCTTCTGCTTGAACATGTGATTGTCAGAGTGAATGACATGATAAAGATCTTTTTTAAGTCCAAGTAAACTTCATGTCACTGCCATGTCAAATTATAAATAAACTGGTGCATGTGTTGCAATCAGAAATGTCTTAGAGTAGTGTTTCATAGTTTATCCAACCCTCCGGACCCTTATTTCTGAGCTTGATGGTTATTTCAGCAACTGCTCAGAAAAAATTTTTTTTCAGGATGCAAAAGAATTAAAATTGAATTAAAGGGTTGCAATGTTCCAAGAGAGATTGCCCACACTAAGTAATCGGTGCATTAAAAGTGCCAAACTTAGGCAAACAAATTTTAATTAATTCCTAGGTGATTTTGTTACGAAGAAGGCCAGGAGAAAAATTATTTTTAACTGTTTACTGTCCTCTGTTCAGTCTTGCTTGATTCAGTGATTGTAGCATTTTGTACAATTTTCAACAATGACAGCATAAGGGAAGTATAAAACACTCCCGTCACCACGAGGATTCCCTCCAAATTGAAATATGAAACATTGCAACCAGTGGAGATTTTATCAAATTTTCAGAATGTCAAGCCCCCATGAGCAGATGTAAAGCCCCACATAGTGAAGACTTTTGCCGACGGTTTTAGTTTAAATCTCATATGCTTTCGCACGACTGTTTCGTTGCGACTAGCATTCGATTCATAGCAGTTTGAAAAATGAAAAAGCGTGCGAACCATGAACCTACCAGTTGCAACCATTTGGGTGCATTTTACTTGATGTGTTTTGCTCATGTGTGTGAGATTTTTACATTCGTGGTAAGCGAGTGGCAACATGTTCCACACGTTGCGCTATCCTTATGCCGCCACACATATGTGTAAGGTCTTGTTTCTTTGAGTACAGATAAGAAAAATCAGATGTGAAACTTATGAAACCGTAGGCCATGTGTTGTGTCAACTATTTAACCAAGACATTTCCCGTTGGTTTGCCTGCAAAAATTGGTTATCTTGTTCCTGCCAGGCAAGTACGATTTCAACAATTCCGTGCCATTGAACGCTTTTGCGTCGAAGGCAGCAACAAGTGCAGTGATCGTGGGGCACTATAGTAATGCTTTCGAATTTTTCATTGACCATAGGCTACTTTTAGAGTGTCCACATCATCATTTTTGGCTAAGCTTAAACTGAAAAGCGCTTTTCCGTTTATCCTCGCAACAATGTGAGAGGGGGCCTCACACGTGGATTAGCCTAGGGCCTCGCATCAGCTACACCTCACCCTGTGTGCAATAGCTGAAATTCTGAAAGATAAAGCATCGTGTTTAAATCACAATTACTTGGAAACTTTTGCAAACAGATCGTACTGCTGTTAACTGAGCACGATGACGTCACTGAGACACAAACCTATAATTGCATGCGTAGTCAAATCACCCACGCTACGCCACTGATGTTTCAACATGCATTTAATTGAAAGTAAAAGAAAACAATCAACTTTTTTTTGAAAAAATCTAACTAGCTTTTTAGTGTTACTTCATGCTTTTGATTGCCTGCTAGCCTACTTGCAAATTGTTGCATGTTTATAAATAGACTTGAACTTGTTAAAAATATGATGCAAATAATGCATACTACCTTAATATTTATGTGTAAGTAGCGTGCGTTTCAAGTTTGGTTTTGACTTTTTTCAAACATTTTGTATGTCCGGGGTTTTTCCAAGGTAAATTCTGTGGTTTTTCTTCATAGCAGGGTGGCAACACTGGTATTGTCAGATCATAATCATTATACTATGCTGTTTTTGAACTAATCTTAACACTCCCATGCATTTTGGATTGGCTGTTGTGCAATATTTGTGATTTTCCAACAAACGTTTATGCGCCTGGGTATATATATATATATATATATAATTCCTGCATTAGTTTCATTGGAATTGCGTTTTTAAGACAGGTTTAGCTATTTTTTCCAGGAAGGCGTGCTGAAAAGTTCAATTACGCTACTGTAGTGTGCAAGCATAACAACATTGCACCATACAGTAGCCTAACTAGCAGTCTCAAGTAGTTTACAGTACTGTATATGGCAGAACACAACTCTGTGCTTAAGCTGCTCAATGATGGAAAGCTGTCAGATTAGCCTTATGCTGGTAGTAAAAGTGACATTTGGCAAGACTTTGTTTAGGCTACTCATTCACCAGCAGTGATTGCACATCGATTATACGTCATTGTTTTGGGATATGTTACATTCTAAATTGACAAGTTCTTAGTTGATATATCATGATTTCATTATTAACAAAATATCTTACCAGGTCGAATGAAATGGTTTTGTGGGTTGGATTTGCATTTGGCCTGCTGGCCATAATATAGGTAAGAGACCCCTGGCCTATATCAATGCTTCATATGTTTTGATATCAATATATGTAGTGTCTATTTTTGCCAAGATTCTGGCGGCAATAGTTTGGCTGAAGCTATTGTGCTGCCAGTCCAACATTCAGTCTCGTGGCATGACGCAATTCGAATAAAAAGGTCAGTTTGTGACAGACATGGGGTAATCGATCACAGTTTGTTGAGTAATCGTAATCGATTGAATTGACCAAAAATGAAAGGTAATCGTAATCGCTTACATGGCCAATTTAATCGGAATTGACGATTACGTTCGCGATTAAACTTTGAAATCTTCACCCTACATCACTGTGCACTGAACTGCGGTTGTGATGGCTGGGTTTCGTCCTTTATGATCATTTCTTATGGTTATGTTTCAAGGATGGCCACTTGACTGTCCGTGTGCGTTAAATCCAGATAGTCCAGCGACAAGCACAACATTTGTAGCAAAATCTCGCTTTGTTCCAGCTACCATTCCTGTTGGCCGCCAGAAGTAACGTAGCGAGTCTATTGAGATATAGCAACAAAAAGAAGAGCTTTACTAAGAAACGAGTAGACACTTCAGCAACAGAATAGCGGGACAATATGAGGAAATGTGTTGGTTTTATTTATGCATATTCACAGTGAACTTATGAAAGTAAGCATGCATATAATTAATACAGTAATTCAATTTTTTTTCAAAGGAATAAGGTACTTTAATCCAAGTCAAAAATACTTTTCCACAACACTGATAACTAGCATGTCATCCGTGATCCACCAGATACTTCTAAAAAAACTCAAGGAAATCAGTGAGGTTTTGTTGACCAATGACGTTTGGTCCAATAAACAGATGAGCAGCGAAATTGGCGTCTGTATTCATTTCATTTCAAATTAAAGCTACGCAATGCTATGCTGGCTTGCAGACGATCGTAACCCGAACTAGCGAGAAATAGTCAGCAATTTTGAAATTATTAACAAACAAATTTTAAGCGTTGCTGGATGAATGTTCAAGCCTGATAGATTTTTTGACAGTTACGCCGAAAGATTGAAGCCTTGATGTTTATCAACCCTACAGAATTTGAACATTGATCATTTTTGTTTAATCAATATTTAAAGTGTTTGTTGCAGTGGAGTAACTTATGGGAGGGAAGAGGGGCAATTTGATTCCGCTGGCCAGCAAATGTAAACCTGGCCCCCACTTAGCTTATATTTTGCTTTTAGAATTCTTTTGGTTTTCAGCAGGTTGTCTTTTTGGGTTTTTCGGAGATTTCCTGTTGATTTGGGGTTTTAGTATAGCCATCCACACCCTGATTCACCATTATTTCTCAAGTTGTTTTCCTTGAGTGTTGACTTGTAGGTCACCTACAGAGGCTAGTTGGCCTCTTTCAGCTAAGTTTCCCTTCTACCTCAAACCTCTAGTTTCGCCACTGTTTTTTTGACCGCACGAACATCTCATTAAACAGTTACTGTACATTTTTATAGGTGCTTGATCCTTACAAATTAGTAATTTCGTTTAGTATATTCATTAATATCGCATGTTGTCTGAAAATATACTTATGTCAAACCATGCTGATTGACCAAGAGTTTTTTTGCCATCCAATATCCGGGCAGAATTGTGTCAAATTTATAACCAGACTAAAAAGCAACACTACTAATATGTTCTATATTATTTGCTAAGTTTAGATATTTCTTATTTTTAGTCTGGGATGTGCTTCATAAGAAATGCATTGCGGAGCAGAAACTTCAAAAAATGCATGATCATCTTCACATATGCTTATGCGTTGCATATGTGTATGCAGTGGTGGCTCATGACTGTGACTTGTGGGGGTGTTGCATCTTCTAACCAAACTTGTATGAAGACCAAGCTGCATCACGTTGTCCATAATGATGTGGACTGTTATTACACATTACATCTCCCTTTCTATGAACCGATTGTGAGATTTCTGTCTATTGCTGTGCTGCAGTGACATGCTGTGGGGTGAATGACAGCCAACACACTGGTATCTTTAAACTTACATGCACATATGAAACTGGTGTAAATAACAACATTCAGCTCAGTGATTGCTCATCTACTGTGGTCTACACTTGTCTCACATGCATAACATTGCCTTCACAGTCATTCAATGAATAAACAAGTATGTTTTGCAACACACTGTTGGTCCAAAAATAACATAACAATTAAACCCTTTAACGACTGTGACCGGCCATTTTTTGGCAGAAAATCGCCAGCCGTAGAACTAGAGAGCTGTTCAAACCCTCTACGGATTCAGCAAGTCTTCTAGTTGACATCGAAAAAAACGTTTTTCATTTTCGATGGGGTTTTCTGGAAGTGACGTCACAATGAGGGCATGTATTGGAAATTTTGGTCACCTTTGCCTGGCCCTGAGCCCCAACCCATTGACCCATTCTATTGGCTCAAAGTTTTGTTGAAAACCAGGTCAAAATCCGTGTCTCTAGAGCCCTTGTATGACTGGCTAGCTTATCTGTAGCCAAAATTATAGGTCAAAAACCCAGTTTTTTGCCTAATTCAAAACCTATTAGAAGGCACAATTTGCCCTTTCAGGGCAAACTTTGGCCAGCCATAATTCGACAGCAGATTGAGCTAGAGAGCTGTTCAAACCCTATAATGACTAGTGGCGTCGTGTAGTTAAGATTAAAAAAAAATTGCTAAATTTTGTTGTGGGATTTGGGCCAATGGGATCATGACATGTTGCATGTTTTTTGGTCATTTATATGATGTCATCATCCGATCCCACACTCCAATATTTTGGCTCACTGTATTTTAGAATTCTTGGCGAGAATACGCGTTTTTAGAGCCATTTATTGAGTTTCTAGCGTTTCTGGTTCAAAAGTTAGACCAAAAAACAGCTAATTGGTAAGGGGCTTTTTTTCAATACTTTTGGGGGATTTCTCTAATTTATTTTAATGTTTTTTGGCCCTAATCATGGAACCAGGAACTCTGAAAACCCATTCTGACCCTTCATAGCCCTGAAATGTACCCAAAAAACAGCTAAACTAGGAAAAAAACGATTTCATTTAAATGTCTCCTGCGGGTCTCAAAGGGAGGTAGGGCAAAAATGCTGACACCAGCAAAAAATGACATAAACATCCTATTATCATATAAGCATTAAAAAAAACAGACATGCTAATCTGAAAAGTTTTTTTTTTATTGGAAACTACATAACTTCACAATTATTTAGAGGGTTTGAACAGCTCTCTAGCTCAATCTGACGGCGAGTTATTGCCTGGGGAGAAATACCCTTGAGAGTGACTTTTGGGGGAGGAAAATTTTGGTCATTTTTTGGTTTTCAAGCCATAATTTTTGTTCCCGATATGCTAGGAGGTCAATCAACGGCTCTACAGATGCAGATTTTGAGTTAGTTTTCAACTAAACTTGAGTCCGAAAATGGCTCATTTGGACAGCGCCAGGGCCAGGCAGAGATGGCCAAAATAACACAAAAACGCCCCTACTTGTGACGTTCCCCTCAGAAAACTTCAAACCCAAAATGAAAAACTCTTTTTCGATGTCACCTAGAAGACTTGCTGAATCTGTAGAGGGTTTCAACAGCTCTCTAACGGCTGGCGATTTGCGCGTGGTTGTTAAAGGGTGAACAACTATAAATATCATTATAATAATAATGATATTTTATTGCGGACTCGTGGTCCATATCACAGACACAAGAGCACAGAAAGTTGTCAGCTATACATCAGCATACATTACAGAAATGGTGTTTTCACATGACCAACACTGGGAGGAGCAAAGCTGTTTATCCTCACCACATCTGTATCATCATTCGCAAAAGCACAGAAATGGATAAACAATACAGTAGGGCATTACACAGCCGGTATTAGTACGTGTCCAGCCTTGAGAGGATTAAGGCACTTTCCCAGCACTTCTTTTTTTTATGTTTGGTGTTTACACAGTGTCCACATATTTTTGCTACACAAAATCTATTCTGATGAGATGCAAACCCCGAAACATTTCACGGACAACTACTGCATTCGGTCTCCATACAGGAGTGTTGAATAATTGAGGAAAAATGAAGATTTGTAAAAAGCATCAGACATTTCAAGCGATAGAATAAAAAGGGTGGATGAAGATGTGCATTGTACAATGAATCGATGCAAGTTGTTTCTTAGCACGGCATCAGAGGTCCTGACACAATGGCTAACTTGGTGTGGGCGAACACTCAAATTTCTGGGTATGTAATGCATAATTCGATAGGCATTGTTATATGCAGCACGTAAGCGCTTCATACTAGTCTGCGTGTATTTCCTCCACAATTGGCAAGCATACATTGGCATGCAATAGGCACGAAATAAAGTGTTTTTTATTGCAGTAGAGCACTGATTAAAAGCGCCTCTGTGTTTGTTTGCTGCACAGTACAGTGATTTCACTTGTCTCTGAATGTCATCATCATCCTTCAATGATGCATTTATCCACACACCAAGATATTTCACTTGGTTGAAAAATTCTACACGTACACCATTTAGGAAAACGTTTGATGGGGCAGGTTGTTTATACTTTTTTGGGCAAAAAAGAACACCAATTGTTTTGTTACAATTAAAAGTGATTTCATGTTCAGCAGCATAGTCACCACAAATATTCAGAAGACATTGCAGCCCATTAATACTGGGGCTGAACACACATATATCATCAGCAAACATTAGATGATTCACAACCATATTTCCCACAGTGCATCCCACCCTGGCTGATCCCAGCTGGATTGAGAGTTCATCCAGGTAAACAGC
>Ga0210059_1001496_pt1 | contig 35264 bp, 19 predicted proteins | sample Ectturendosymbi2_FD_188042 | JGI IMG/M metagenome (GOLD analysis project Ga0210059, IMG submission 188042) | Ecteinascidia turbinata endosymbiont from Florida, USA - Sample 2 (SPAdes) (version 2) | ecosystem: Host-associated > Tunicates > Ascidians > Unclassified | place: Key West, Florida... | reverse complement strand
CGTTTCGGCGACAGGACGTTTCGGCGACGGGACGTTTTGGCGGTGGTGGTCGCAGATGTTTTATATATATAGGGAAAAAAGCGTGTTTTTGAAATACTTTCAATGGTTAGATTGCAAAGGATAAGTGTTTGATAATCGTTTTTGTTGTTATCCTGAGGGCATGTGTGACTTCACGTCCGCCGGAGTTTGGAAGAGTTTAGTGTGACCGTTACCATGTTTGGAAGGAAATATGGCTTCTGACGTTTCTTTTTGCTGGCATGAGGCGTTTGTAAGTTTACACAAAAATTAAGACCTGGAAAGAAAGTTTTACTTCAGCTTTCGCGTTGTTATTCTGATTGCATTTCACAGCTAATTTAAGAGTACATTCGTTCTTACTTTCTGTCGGTTGCCTGTCAGTGTACGAATCTATGCGTACTTCCAATGCCTTACCACCAGTTGCTTCCGGAGTGTGCGAACTCCTGTTCCAACAGCAGTGTGCCGAAGATTGTCTCTGGGCGAACGCGAACACGCGTTTGGCGGAGTCGGATGCCAGAGTTTGCTCAAAGGCAAACTGAAACTCACATGCTTACAATCACATGCCAGCAAGCTTTTTCTTTGGACGTCTGACAAGTTTTCTTGGCCACCGTGGCCATGAATACCAACAGTATGACTTTTCCTAGAGCAATTGAGCACGGTTGAGACTGTGGCAAGTTATAAATTTTGAAGCAACAGCGTTGATCTGAAGTCCATCGCCGAAAGGGCACTGGCCGAAACGGCCATCGCCAAACCGGCGTCGCCAAAATGTCCCAATCAGGAGCAAGATTGCTTTTATGAGTACGCTTATTTTTGTGTTTTTTTATATTTTACGTTCACTTTCATAAGTTTATGCCATCTCTCTATTCTACGAAAGTGGTAACTGACTACATCTGTTAGACGGTCCCTCTTAACCAATACAATGTTCTAATCATATTTTCAGCACTAATACAGTTGATATTGTGATTCCAAGAAAAATCGCTGCATCTGTTTTTCACCATCAAAAAAAACTTAATGTCGTTTATTCACTTTCTCTATTTCCATTTCAACTTTTCCAAGCCATTCCCTTCATATAACTACATCTTACATTCTTGTCTATTGGAGTAATTTTATCTGAGTGCAGTATTGAGTGCTGCCTGGCCATCAAAAAATTTTAGGCCATCAAAAAATTTTAATTTTGCTCCGATGTTTGTGTCCGTGTCATTAATTCACAACGGTTTTCTGTAGGATTTCAACTGAAACAAATGCCCGTGCTGTTTCCAATCCTATTTAAAGTTCTCATGAATTACATAGCAGCAATGGGTGGGATTTGGAGGGTATAACTGTAGGAAGCTGCAATGCGTTTTGCGACCGCTTTGGTAACTTTCAACCTGTATTTGATCGCAATTCCGCTGCGTGTGATCAAGATGGAAGAAGAATGAGCACTGAGATAATGTGGGATTTTGTCTTACCAAACACCAAAGCAATGTATGCTACATGTAAACGATAATACACTGCAGCGGTAGAAGTACGTTGGTATAGTGTTCATGCTCGAGTGGCAGAACAAGAAGATTGATATTCCACGGATTAGTGAAGCAAATGCAGCATTGCATGGTATTTACTACTCTGCAGACTAAAGAGAGGAGCTTTGAAACACGTCGATACTTTCAGTTTATGAACGATTTTTGCTTCGATCATTAATCTATGGTCATCAAACTTGAACAATCACTAAAAGAGTGCTGTTGCATGTATATGCGGCACAGGTGGGAGTTAGTGAAACCCACGACGAGATACTTCGCAATAAAGTGTGCGGCGATGCAATTCGTAAAGCTCTGAATCTCAGCCACTTCTCCGAAGTGAGAGATCCAAGTTGCGATGTTTCAGCCATGTTGCCAAATTGCCTCAAGAAAATCGGCGAGGTGAGTCATGCTGGCTGCTCCCACGCTAAATTATTACCCAAGAGCAGGTGGCGTGATTACATCTACCGTTTATTTTGGTCTTAGTTCTTTTGTTAGGAACCAGCAGAACTAGAAGAAGCTGCTGGAAAATAAGGGGTATTTTCGGAATCTTCATTGCTGATGTCTCAGCGACCTTCCTAACGCCAAAGTGAAGATTATTGCAACTCCGGTGCAAACGCATCTTGAGTTTATTATGCAGTAGGTTTAAATGTGCGCATTTTCTTTAAATCAACTGATTGTTTCTTAGTTCAATGCGTGATACTGGTGCGTGTCAAGAATGCAAGTCATACATGAACCAGTATATGCCGTGAATAACAGTAATATTTGACACGTGACAGCGAAAGCAGTAGAGAGTGCTTTACACGTAGGCTATTGTAGCTAATTCATGTTCAGTGGAGCTTCAACAATGCCCACGAAATTAATAACTAAAAACGAATAACATTTTGTCAAACAAAGCAAAAGTTTTAAATTTCTCAACAATGTTTGTAAAAAGCAAAGCAAGAAGATTTCACCACAATGTTTGATGGAAGGTAATGCTTGATCCAAAATTGCAATAACACCCAAAATGTACAAAGCATATTTTGGTTTGTAATGAGAATTTGCTCAAATTTTGTGCTGTCAAGTTGACATCACAAATTGTTTGGCGCTGAACCATAAGAGCATTCATCGAAAATATAAAACTTGTTACTTAACCAAAACTCTTTGTAGTACACTGTCATACAAATAGTTATCAAGAATAAGAAAGACTTACGCCATGGACAAGGTCTCGTTGCATTGGTGATAATCTAATTTGCCGACTTCTTGAATAGGGGCAATTGATATTTGCTTTGTGATATTCGGATAGCAACAGCTATTGCAGTTGTAGTCACTGCATTGATACAAATTTTCTTCTTTTGATGGCGTCGACTGCAAAGAAAGAAAACGTAAACGTTCCTCCTCAGTGTCTTACAAAGAAAGTTTCCATCAGTTTGCTTCGAAGCAACACGTTTCATTAACATATGTACCAAGCTTCTTATGGGACACAATTTTAGGTCAATCCCGACAAATTGGAAACGAGAGTTTATGTTTTTAATATAGCAATTTAATTATCTGCATGTCATTTCTATGAGTCAACAAATTCTAAAGGATGCTTAAATAGTTCACAAACTCACAGTGAGTCAGATCTAAATTGATATTTTCATACATGATCAGAATGGCTCGACTTGTTGTTACAAACGAAATTTAAAATATTTATGAAATTGTTACAGTAGTGGAAGCATTTTGTAAGTTAGTCCACAGATTCCATCAGTTAGTTCAAACATTTTCTTCATTTTCTGGCAACACAGCATGCGCATGAGGTCGCATTAGTCCAGCACCGGCTTATATTTTATACTTTTCAACTCTGGGTATGTCAGATTTGTCGGTATTTAATAGGCATTGTCTACGTTTACAGGACAATTTTACTTTAGCAACCACACAACCAATGATCGCACTGCGCCATACCTTTTGGTAGTATCCCTTTGGACAAGTAGGTTGTGATCCGAGTTGTGTCGAAGGAAAAATCAAAGAAACGACAACTACGAAAGTTAGGATATGAGTCATTCTTTGGTGTTTAGTTATTTTAAAGTTTGACCTAACACTTCCAATATATTTGCAATTGCACTAAACGTCTTTCAAGTAAATAAAATTACAGCTCATCAGCTTAAAAACTACGAAGATTATCTCTCCCGCTAGGACATGATTAAGTAATTTTAATAAACAAGTGTGTCAGCAATACTTCAATAAATGTATTGTCCGCTCTATGGCGTTTTTCTGTTGAACACAGTATTATTTACGTATTTGTAAACAGCAAAATTCTCAGTTAGTAGGGTTATTAAAAAGACAAAAGGAAAATAGCACTGATATGTAGTACGTATCACATTTGTGTCGAATTATCTTCCCTTTTTCTGTGTGCCATAACTTATACGATGTTACAATTTTTTTAACAACGTAGGCATCAGGTCAAGAAAATTGCCTGAGTCCCAAATTTATTTTTTTTATTTTCCAGAAGTAAAACCATCAAATTAAGGTTCATAAATTGAGGAAAGCGGCTGACGTAATGGCTGTGCACACAAAGGTAACGATTTTCTCGTTTTCGCTCTGCCAAACATGGCGATCCGAGCATTGGTGATTATGATCTCGTATGTGCGGAACAGTTTAATCATTAATTTGTATGTAAACAACTTCCTGCTGAGCCATAGCGTATGACCGACCTACTAGAACGTCAATTTTTTGCGCAAAAACTAGGACGCATTAACCATAAATTGAATACATTACAAATGCCTTTGAATATATTACTTCAAGTCAAAACGTGTTCTAGAAAACATTGAATGTTCCTTGTTTTGCATGAGAGAACTGGTTTATTTTAAAATTAACAAGTTGTTGGAAAGGTCAAATATAGAAAAATTAATAACTGGTTTATTTTAAAATTAGCCAGTGTTGGAACTGTCAAATGTAGATCAATTGAATTCTACCTTACATACCGCGGATGTCCCAAAAAAAGTTTAATTATTTAAACCAGCTTCTAAACAAACGTTGTTCTTGATTGCACAATTGCTTCTCTTTCCCACGTTTGTACGGCATAATCACGTTGGCTTTGGTGCGGCCTTCCTGGTTTTCAAAAGTTTTGCATAAACCAAATTTCCTTCTTTTTTCGTTTGACAAGCACTGTTTACTGCTATTGTTTCCAACGTAAAATATACCTAAATGACTTTTTTTGCCCAATACAAACTTAACTACATTACGAAAAGCACATTCGATCGTGTTAAATTAATAAAAACCCAGGTAAAACTGCAACTTATGCAAAAACGACAAGCCTAATTTTTCTTTTATTGAAATCACAATACCTAAAGGCAACGCATATTAAATGACCCTTTTCCATTTTTATATTAGAAATGTACCTAAATTATGAAATGTCTGTACAAACGTTTGACTTACATGTTTTACAGATATTAACATGATTTCTGTTATGAGATTCGCACCTGCCAAAGCACCAAAGCAAACACAAAGGATTTGTACTGACCAAACGCTCCATGTTGTGTTGACAGTTTAAACGTCCTTTGGTTAATCTAAAAGAAACTAGAGTTACTAATTATTTCTCAGGCTAATTTTCCAGCCTGTTTTCATCCCATGTTAGGGACTTTAAATGTGCACGTTACTTACTTAAGCACGTAAGCAAAAGGTTTTTAGGTTGTTTACTAAGCTCGTTCATAACCCAGGCATATGCCTTATTTAATACACTTTATACAATCTTTCCATGCATTTCCTCTTGCTGCCTCTACTAAATCAACTCCTTCACCAAACAACTGCGAAATCTTGGAAAGATTGTGGTGCGGGTGTTCGTTGAAACTGGCGGTAGCTTGCTCTTCTTCTTTCAAGTTAAACATTAACTTGTTGAAGTGGTGAACATCATAAAGTAAAGTTGGCCTAAACAATGGAAGCGTCTGCGACGAGTCAGTAAATGAAACTAGTCACCTGAAAGCAGTGGGTGTGATGACTGCGTGATATAATGTTGATAACAAACGTTTGCAACGGTGTTTGAATGGAGGGAATTTAAAATTGGGCTCGGCCTCAAATTGTTTCTAATCCACTGTTTGAAAAGTGCCTACCACTCAGCTCACATGTGTAACCACTATAGCTAATTACTGTTCAATGCAATACCTTAGTGCAAAAGGGTTTCAGATGTTTAGATGATGACCAAAATGCAACACCTGCTGCTTCAATGAAACAGTAAAGGATAAAAAAGGGTATGTTTATATTCCGTCGCAATCTCAACTCGAAATGGATGTCGTTTGAAGCGGTGGAGACCGTGCTTTGTTTAGAGCGGTGAAGACCGTGCTTTGTCATGCTTTGTTTTGTATTGATTCTTATGGATCAAATATATGGTCTATACTACTGGAGCTCATCGAAGAGCACAAGGGCGCAAAACGTCTTAGACACAACACATTAAAAAGTAGATGATACATGATACAAACAGACAGCACTAACAATGAGCAGACTCTGAAACAACGAAGCAGTATCACTTGTTTCGGCCATTCTCATACGGTAACGTTACATCTTTAGAAAAAATAACGATTTGCAAACGCATGCCATTAATGACAAGAGTGTAAGAAAAAATAAGATGAAATGCACATCGTTGAACAAAAGTATATTTATCGTTTTTTATCAAGGCATGAAACGTTTCGGATTAAAAAATAACATGATTGGATGAAGCATGCGTTCTCTGGGATGCAATGTAAAATACGACAAGCGCTTTTGTAGACAGCTACTGTTGGAGACGCCTAATACTAGACTGTGCACACATTTTTTTCACAGTTTCCAAACGTAGCTTTGCATGAAGCCGCAGCAGAGCGAGCGCTGATTAAAGGTTCTTTTGAGACATTTATTCGCGCAATAGAGGGTTCTCACTTGTCTCTATATCTCATTGTCATCCTCATGTGACGCATGAAGTTATACACCAAGATGTTTGACTTGTTCAGTAAGCGTAACACCTATGCCAGTTAGACAGAGAACTAGTCCAACACATTGTTTGCTTTTCAATGGAATTACTTCACCGAATGCTTTTTGTAAGCAAGAAATGTATGGGGGGAAATATATAGCAAAAACGACTTGTTGCCTGCTTTGCAGTTGACCGTGGGTGTTCCGTTAAATTTATTGCCAATGTCACTTCCAATTAAAAAAAATTACAGATTAAACTGCATCAATTTTAACTTCTGTGCCTACCAACAACATGTAGATTCTCTTAAATGCTGGAATGTTGCGGTGCATATGTACGTTTGCGTTTTATGCATTCGAAATGACTGATGTCCAGGATTATCATCGATCTATACAACCAAAAACAGGAATGGCTGGCGAAAATTTGTTTTTCCTACCCAAATTGAAACAATATTTGGTGAAATTGTCTCTGTACTTGGTGACATTTGTCACTGTCTGCACTAGTAACGCCAGATCATATTATTGCACTTCTTTGCGGGAAACCTGGAGTTTTCCAAGGTGACTCTTCCTTTGATGTTTTGCAAGGTTACGCCCTTCCCTGTCCAGGGATGACTCACACCGGGTTTAAAATGCACTTGCACTTCAAAACACCTTAGACTCCAGAAAACACTTTATACCTCACGTTTGGAATGGAACGTTGCACCTCTGAAATGTCATTTGTTACATCAAGTCAAAGAATTATATGTTTTGCGTTCTTCCCCTCTCCCTTATCGAGGTGCCACAATATTTTCAATAGTTTACTGAAAAATGAAGGATGAGAAAAAAAAATGTCTTATTGAGTTGGTCGAAACAATCACAGAACAAAATCAAATTTTGTGGATTTTGAGAAGAGAAATGCAAGTTCGTATAAGCGAAACGTCTGGTCCGTGATCTCTGCAAATGTTACTGGTTCAGCAGATATTGTTAATTTTGAGGAATGGGAGAATTTGCTAAAAATGTTCAAATAACTGTCATCGTGAAACATATTTGACAAAATTGAAAAAGAACCCGCATCTTCATTTTCAAAAAAAATTCGGGCGCGAAACATGTTCTCATTATTTGTCCCGAGAGCAATGTGTTATTTCAGACATTGAGAGATTTTTTCAGACTTAACGTTATCTGCGAAACCAGTCGCATTTGTAGAGATCACGCGTTAGATGTTTTGCTCATACGCAGTTGCATTTCTTTTCTCAAAAGCCACAAAATTTGATTTTCTCGTGTGATTGTTTGGACCAACGCAGAAACACATTTTTCTTTTCTCGTCTTGCATTTTTCATTTGCTAAAGGAAACGGGCAGAAACGCAAAACATATAATTATTTGACATGTTATAATAAAATGACATTTCAAAGGTGCAACGCTCCCTTCCAAACGTGAGGTATGAAGAGTTTTCTGGCGTCTGAGGTAGTGTATTTACATGGCTTTTTATGGTGCGTTTTATGGAGGTGGCTTTTTATGGTCCTTCTGCTTGTTGACTGAGTCCTGTGACGCAATAAATCTTCACCATTCCAACCCAGCGTGAGTCACCCCTGGACAAGGAAGGGCGTAACCTTGCAAAAAGTCAAAGAAATAGCCACCTTACAAGACTTCAGGCTTTCCTTACAAGACTTCAGGCTTTCCGCAAAGACGTGGAAGAAAGAACATAAAAATGTGATTCACGGTAAATCACAACAGCTTCACTTTAAATGGCGTAAAATGAATGTGGTCTAGAATGAACAGGTTTCAAACGAATGTGGTATCAAATAATCGTGGTCTCAAATGAATGGGTATAAAATGAATGTCATCCCAAATGTCGTGGTCTCAAATGAACGCAACATCGAATGCGGTCTCAAATAAATTGGTCTCAATAGTCGTGGAAATAGCCCTGGTGATATCATACATTTTTATTATCTGTTTATCACCCGAAAACGTGTAATTGGCCGGACGGTTGAGTCTTTCCTGAACGCGAGTTTTCACTCCTTACTTGGTTCACGAAGCTGATGTTGTCATTGAGAATGAAGTTGGTGTCACTGCCTTGAGCAGTGTTCTCCTGATAAAACGAACAATCCCATCAGTTCTCTAAAACAAGCGTTCAGGTTCCGTTTCATAATACTGGGTTTATTTTATGACCAACGACGCCTTTTCCGCTTGTTTTGTGCCTGGAACAACGGGGTGTTGCACACCAAAATCAAACTTCCCGATGCCTTATATGCTTTAGTCAACCAATGCCTGGGCCAGCCTAAGAAAAGAATTACTGCGCAAATTCGCTGCGCACAAACGACCGGTACGAGGCTGAATAGTGGAATGACACGCATCAAGGCACGGCATTCGTAAACACAATAAGAATGCAAACGACGCAATCACGAACGCAGGCAATTAAGAAAAGCGGCAGCGCCTTGTATAATTGTCACACAGGGCCACTTTTGTTGCGGTAGATTCGGTGCAAAAAGCTGCTACAAAGAACAGGAGATATTGTGACAAACCCGTGGTCTCGTGGTAAGTGCGCTCGCTTCGGTGCTGGCAGGTCGAAAGGTCGAGAGTTCAACCTCGGCCGGGTCTTATCAAGACCTTGTAAATTGGTACTGCAGCCTTCTTACCAGGCGCATTGTGTGCGAAAGAGCTGCAGGGAACACTTCCAGAACACAAAAACAAACCAGAAATAGTACAAACTCAGTCGTAGCGCTACAAGACCATTGTAGTTATAAAGCGCCAACAACAAACCACCATATCAAAAACAAATGAGAAATGGCCTCAGAACGGGATAGATCCTGGCAAAAAAGGGCCCAAACATCTTACTGAAGGCGTTTATAGGGGCATATAGACACACCTGAACTGAACTGACCAAAAACTGATTTCACACATTCCTCCTTCCAACATTCACATTTATCTAATACGTTTTTATCTGATACGTTAAAGAAATTAATCTTCCCACGACTCATAATTTCCTGTTACTTATGCCAATCATTGTGGAATGCATTGTGTGTAGCTACGTTGTCAATGTTTGCCTTCTTGAGTTGGCAGTTTTGTACCAAAGTTGATTGTGTAGCGGCCACAGGTTTCTTTCTGCCGCGTGGTTTTCTTGAGTGCAGTGCAGATTAGCTGATCGAACGCACCTCCTGTGGGATAACGCGATACGGCTTTTAAAACACGAGGCTCGACACGCACTGGTGTGAAAGCCACATACAGCAACCATTAATATTGTTTGCACAACATTTTGGCATTGAGGGCTGAGTTGGGGCTTAGGATTATGGAAATAGTTCCGGCTGATCTCAGGCCTGCACACAAATGTTTTTTATAACTTTCGAAGTAACGAGTTTTTCTTCGCGACTTGCATTTGTTGTTCCCACCACATGACTTCTGTGAGAGAAATGATTCTTATTTTTCTTCAGTCAATTCTAATTGCAAACACAGCTGCGTTGTTTTGTACTCTGCTCGGATGAGTCACACAAGGGACAACGGTAATAAAACTAGCACGCGATGGCGCTGCGTCGACGAGAACAATCGATTACGCCAGGGGTCTCAAGCACGCGGCCCGCATTTGACACACGAGAGCGGTATTTGCGGCCCGGCCCAGAACGTATTTTGGGAATTTTCAAATAATTAACATTTACGTTATTTGCTTGTCTCATCGGTGTTTAAAAGTGCTCGGCTAACGAGTGAACACGTTCCTTTGACATAAACGTGGAGACTGCTAGAGATGGTTTGCCTGTAACTCATGGTACCTTTAGCAGAAAATAGCAGGTTAAAGATGTTTCTAGTGAGTCTCAGGTACCACTATTGTTGTGTCAGCGTCATTATGCGAACCTCGGGTTACTCGTTCGGCCCTCGGAGCAGTTTGAGTTTGATACCCCTGATTCACGCGTTTTGTGGCTGATTTTAAGAAGGGATGGCCTACAAACCGGCTTTTCATGCCTGTAACGCTAATCTAGAGAGTTGCTTTTATGCGTATAGCGCCATCTTGGATTGTTTGGATTGTTTCGTGGTAGTTTTTTATGTTCTTGAGAAACATTACATTCCGCAGTATCATCGTTGACTAACAAGTCAAGTTTTTGCTTGTTTAAGCCAATGCTTTGGTCAGGTTATTGATATTTTGCGTGTGATAAAACCGTGTACCAGCAGCTACACAAGTACACTACGTTTTTTGATACCACGCAATTGCGCAAACCTTGTCTCACTCGGCAAATGTACCTTTCAGGCCTAAATCGGGGTTCAAAAATAAATGTCGGTCTCGTGCCGGGTCGTACAAGTTCATGTCGCGTTTACCAACCCGTGGTTTCCTTGTCGTTCACGCTCAGACATCACCTTGCAGTTCCGATTTCGCTATGTCGTTCACAGATGGCAGAGTGTCTCAGACCAGCAGTGCCCAACAGGGTAGACCTTCCCTTATCTCCACCACTGCTGACGCTTTTAATGCCGGTACTTACAACGCATCTGTAACGGCAGATGTTTCGACGTCCGTCACTCCATCTCCCAGTATGTCGGACCATGATCCTTACTCTGCAGCGGGCCCGAGTGTGCCTATGGATGTGCAACTGGAAACACGTCTAGTCGTAACACACTTCCTTCATTTCCGTGCATCTCCGTCCCCGTGGCAGGTTCGACAGAGGAGCAGAATTTTTCAAAGTAGATTTTACAACATTCAGCCGCTAAGCACGTACCGCCAGTCACACCGCTGTCACATGAACACCACGAATACACACCCGATCGTATTAAAACAGTCAAACTCTGCATTGCCGAAACAACCTCTCAGTTACTTACCTCGCACAACACTCCACATTGCATTCGCTTTCGTCATTTCTTTTTGGACATCACCACCAATTTTCTCCACATAAATTCCTTATATATTGGCCACCTGGAATCTCTCAAAATTCCTTGTAGCAACCTGTCATCTGTCCTTACCCAACTCCTCGTTCAACCATTCCCGTGGCTTCCTCCACTGGTGCACTGGTCGCAGCTACAAACTTTCCAATTTCCTAACGCTACACGCAAAGACAGACGCCTTCGACGACATCCGCCTTCTACCAGGCCTGCTACCTGTTTCATTGCATTCTGAGATGTGGTCGCTCTCATTTGGACGTTCTCATCTAGAGTCTTTTCCGCGTTTTTTAGCTTGCCCTCTGTTTTGTGTCTTTGTCCGTAAGCGCCACATTCCACCACGACCTTGCGTTTTTTCCTCCATTTTCAACCTGCATTTTTTTCTCCTCAACACCCAGGGTCTCCGGTTCGTAACCTACGATGCCGTTGACTACCCCATTCCGTCCTGACGTCACTCGCGGGCGAATGTCTGTCGGGTATACTCGGAGCGTTTTCCATTCACAGGCCTGTCCCCCTAACTTACCTCAAGCACTTCTCGTTGTGCCTACACTTCGCAAATTTTTTTAGGTAACCAAATATTCGTTCGTTTCGCCTTCTATGCCTACGCGAGTCACTTTGTTATGCTTACGGCATCCTTTTGAACAATGGTTTGAGCTTGTGGCCAGCGAAGCGATTTGTGAACGTCCTCTGAGCCTCAGGATTTCTTCTCATCATGGAGCTTGGCTGCCGCCTCCCCTGCCCAACTTGTATCATTGTTCATTTTACCGCCGTTCTGACATTGCTTCCCGCCTTTAGTAGGATTGTCTTGACCGACAAATACTCCCAATTTTTTCCATTTCTTTTGTCGTTCTTCTCTTTTCGCGTTTTTCCTCTGCAAGTCTTAGCCTGAGTCATTTCTACTCATTTTTCGCAGAAATGCGCTGTGTCGTTTTCGCTTTGTGTAATGTCACTCTTATTCGTATTTTTGTTTATTTTCCAGAAAAATTTGATGTAAGCGTTGGTCTGTGCTCACTGTTTTTCTTGTGCCGTGTCAGATTTCCGTAAGCTATCCACGTACGTTTTCGCCAGGAGGCGCACTCCTGTAGTGGTCACAGGATTCTTCCCGCAGCGCGGTTTTCGTGAATGCAACCAAGGCCTTCCAAATAAATTTTTAGGGGGCCGTGGCGCAGCGCAGATTATTTGATTCGAACGCACCTCGCTATCATTTGCATTAGCATTGGTTTGGAGACCGCTGGAAGTTTCGTTTGATGTGTTCATATCTAATTTACATAAGGTCTTTGAGTTTGTCTTTGGACTTAGATGAAGTCAGTGAAAATAAAAAAGCTTGCTTACGTAAAACTCAGTCTCACTGTGCCAAAAGTTCCTAACTGCTAGGCTGTAGCGGTTGCAAAAAATCAAACAGCTCACCACCATTGCAAGTATTTTTAGTATAGTCTACTAAGAAATTATTTAGGAAACGTTTGTCCTAAATCTGTGTTTTATTGTTTCGCTGTAGAAGAATAGAGTAACCGGCTTCCAAGGTATACAATCATTTGTAATCATATTCGTAGCAGGCGCCTGTAATGTCCAGTGTATCTTGATTCAGAATTGTCCAATGAAATACTGAACGCGTTACAGTTTATACCAAAGAGAAATCCTGGTTTAACCAATATCACTGTATCATTCATGATTGTACAGTTATTTTAGGCAATGAGTAACGGTTTTACAGCAATGTTTAGAAGTTCTTATCTCAAAATAACGCTAATCGCATTCACATTGTGAGATTTAACATTGCATGTTGTGTCTACAAATGTTTGTCCAGTTTTTCGACGATCTTCCGTAGGGAGGTTTGACTTTTCGCTTACGTTCGACTTAGGAAAAACAAAAATCTTTTATTCGTGGTATTGTTTTTATCGTCGGGTTTGTCAATGTGGTCTTGTAACGGATGGTTCACTGCCACCATGCTAGTTAGGAAAATCGCAGTCTGACTGTTCGTTAGATCAATCAACATTTTTGCTCTTTTGGTGTGAATTTAGGAAAACAGCCTAAATTTAAATCAGGAGTCACCAAACTACGACGGGCGGACCAAAATCGGCGAGCGAAGCCATTTCATCTGGTTGACAAGACATTTTGTCTGTAGGGTGCAGAGGGAAGGGAGCAAACTAGGCGACGGCCCCGGGCATCTATGTCAGGGGTGCATCCAAAGAGTGAAATTACAAAAATTAAAATGCTGTATCTAGATGAAATTTTGTATTGTGGGGCACTAACAAAACTAAACAGAACCGGAGGTAGTTTGTTTTTATGGTACGGACAAAATCAGTAGATATCGTGGATCCAGGGAATTACTGCTCCCATAGCAAAGCAAAGCGGTTCCTTTGCGACTCTGTTTGCACTACCTGGAAAAATATGACCTTTTTAGCCATTCATACTTAGCGATGCCTTGTAAGCTCTTCCTGCCATAGCGCAGTTGCGCAACAAAGCCCAAAAAACTGAATACTACCGTTAACAAAGCATTTACTGCTTAAAGGCTGTTCATTTCCTGTAATCTCACATCTATGCCTCAACTGGTGGAACTAATTTTGGATTAACACCAAAAAAATCTTCATGTACAAGCAGTTCTTTCCACTTACAGGCAACAACCCAAGGAACGCAGACATTATCATGTGACCTTTCGCCTCCATACTGGTCACTGCAAACTGCGCTATACCATCTGCATCGAATGGGACTTGACACGAAAAGGCCTATGTGACGTAACTCACAAGAAACGATTCAACATTTCCTGATGCACTACGAACATTACATTTCAGCTAGAACCAAGCTTCGACAGTTCATACAGAAACTGAAGATTAGGTTCCACTGGATGCATATTTCACAGGATATCAGAGAAATCCGCTTGTCTTCGACTGTATAAAGTCAACTAGCCGTGAACTTCAATATTTACTAAAATAACCAGAAATGGCGCGACCAAACCATGCAGTTGACAGTGAACGTTCACCATAATAAATTTTTTTTTAACTGCGTGGACGTCAGCGTTAACTGTGTTAAGCTGTACTGTTGTCTCAGTGAACTAACCTCAATGGTCTTTTGATCGATCTTTCAGTTATATACATTATCAGCTTATGGCTGAATTTTCTAGTTAAATAAAACCTAGCGAAAATTTGTGTAATTGTTCGCATGAATAGGTCTCGACAATTTATTTAACAAGAAATGGACAAACATCTTTTCAGGCCACACGAGATGTCGCCCGAATCTGAATCGCCTGTTAAAGGGAAGTTTGCCTGTAACATCTTATTACTGTACAGAAAACAAACTTGCTGAAATGTCCTCAAGCCTGAGATAGCCAGAACAAATTCAGAAAGATTACAGCCAATCAAAACTGGTTATTAAGTCAGCTGACTTGACTGAAAACAGCTATCCTAGGACACTAACCTCAAGTCACCCCAGGGACAACATCATCAAAACGTCAGCAGAAGTCACAAGACAAGCAGTAGAAATCACATGCTGCTGATCACGACCAGGAAACATTGACGGAACAAAAGGTGAAAACCCAAGCACCGACAACTACCTGAAGGTTCTGGAAGCATTTGAAGCCAGCCAATTACCAAGTGATTCAATAAGCAATAGCCAATTACAACACCTGAAGTAAAGGGGCGTTAACAAGTCACAAGACGACTTAGGGGTATAAATACAAAACCATCTGAACTGAAATTCAGTTTTTTTAAGACTCATTCCGCCTTATGGTCCAATGGCCGAGGATTGTTACATAAGTAACGATCAGGAAAAAACTGGCTAGTCCGAGTTAATCTCTGTCAGACCAGACTGCAAAAACTGGCTTGTCCGGGTTAATCCCTGTCAGTTTAAACTACAGAAAGTGGCTTGTCCGAACGAAGTTCTGTCAGACTATTTTATGAAATTCAGATCATGAGAATGAAGTTTTGCCAGTTTGTTTTGTGAGAACTAGATTGTGAAAAGTGAAGCTCTGTCAGTTTAGATTACAAATACTGTACTGCCATAGTTTTGTCAAGTAAGTTTTTCAGGCTTAAATTGTACTTATGACTAGATTCTATTTGTTTTGTTAAGTTGCCGTCGGATCAGTCGATTGAACCAACTTCTGACTAAAAACGGCAACTTTCGAAATTCTGTTTAAGGATAAATTTCCGCCTGGTTCAACAGTCCTTACCGCGCAAATCTAGACGCAAATCGATAGGAGTGAAATGCGAGTATGATGAGATCAGATCAGTACCCTAAGGCTAAAAATGAGTATGTGCATTTTTTTTAATACAATCATCCTAATATTTTATTCTTCTTGAATGAACCACGTAATAAAATACATGCTTAAATAATCGAGCAAGTTTCAATATAAAAGATTAATAAGATTAAAAAGATTTGAGTCTTATTCATATAGTAAATTGCTTGAATAGGGGAACCGATCTGAATAGATTGTTGATCTCATCGCAAATTACTAAGATGTAGAATTAAAATAGGAGAGTTATATGAGCGTTGTAACATGTCGAGAAGTGCTTGAATATTATGAAACATTGTACTGTGGTGAGTGCCACTTTTGTTTTACTTAGAAATATGTATCGTAATAAATAAAAGTTATAAAACTAAAAATGGTGTATTTCACTGGTGTGTATTTTCTGGTCTGAACCGTTGAGGAATAATTATTATTCGGGCAGTTAATAGGACCTATCAACCAGACTTAGTTTCTGCGAGGACGGACCTGGATTCAGTAATGAGAACCCATGCATAAACGATAACTACCTGATCTAAATCACATTGTTACGTCAGCCTATAGGGGTCGCATCTTGTGTAACACGCCCGACGCTGCCTGAACTTTTTCCTTCAGCTCAGGACTGTTGAGGATTTCATAAATAGTTTGCTTGAAAAAATCAAAAGAAGTGACACAGCTAAACAATTCTGTCCCCATATCTCCTCGGGGGCTCTACAAATTCAAGCAGTGTGGCGCAAAAGCACATTTTCCACAGGAGGTTGCGGGGCTATTTGCTTGCTCTGCGTCAACGTTGCCATGTGCAACCGAGTTGGTGTCCATGATGTCAGGAAGCAGTTCAGATTGAATGCAACGTACATCATCAAAAAATCCATTCGGCGGAGTGTCAACACGCACGGCAGGAGATTCGCATGCAACGCCTCTGACAAGACCATTTCCCACCGGTCTTCAGGGAAGTCTTTGTCATGAAGCAGCAGTGTGACAGTTCGCCACACAGTTTGATTCACTAGTTCACATTTACTCTTTTCCTGTGGGTAGTATGGCGCCGAAGTACTAAATTCAATTCCTCTTTCAGTAAAGAAAGCTCTCGTTGCTTTGCTGTTGAACGAAGCACCTCAGTTGCTGTGAATACACCTATGAAAACCTAGAATGCAGAACAAAGGCGATAGAGTCCATCGCTAATCTGTGGGTATGGTTCTTAACCTGTGGGGAATTCCCCACTGGTGGGGAATGGCGGAGTTGCCAAGTGGGGAATGACCGGTCGGACACTAGAACCACTGCTTCAAAATTTAACACATCACATCCAAATGTTGACTTACTTTACAAATCACAAACATTTACAGACTGTTTTAATAACAAAAACAACCAATAATTGAGGCATTGTAAGTCATTTACGTACTAAACAGTTCATGGGTTAAAATCGATTTTGTCAAAGACCGATGCTGTGGTGGGAAATGGAGAGTTGGCTAAAATGTGGGGAATGGGAGAAAAAAGGTTAAGAACCCCTGCTATAGACAATCGACAACAATGGATGTTTTCCTATTTTTACGCGGAAAGACGAAAGGGAGATGCAAACATTCATCAATCACCATGAGAAGATAAGATCTTGGACCTCTAACAGATCCTTTGAAATCGATGCTTAGACGATTCCATAGACGCACAGCTTCTACAGTATGCGTGTTTGCGATGGTTGCCTGAAGAAGATAGATTTCACGTCTGCAGGTTTGTGGCGAATGTCGTAACTCGTGTGACTCAACCCACATCTCCAACCAAGACGTTTGGCGCTTTTGATTGTTCCTCGATTACTCTGATCCAACATGAAAGATAACAATTTTTGGTCAGCGACCAAAGTAAAACATCTACCTTTTGAAAAATGACTCTTGCGACGAATAACTTTGATTACTGCTGTGGCTTCTTTTTCAAACGCAGGGTAACGTCTTTCAAAAGAACTGCACGAAATGTAAGCCACAAGGCGTACACCTTGCGATAAAATTATAGCCAAGGCAAGATCGGAAGTGTCAGTTTCAACAAAAAACGGAAGACATGGCGGATGGCACCCCAGCTAGCTTTCGCTAGTGCTTGCTTTAGCCCGTCAAAAACAATTGGAGCGCTTCTATTTAAGTGAAAACACGATGCAATCAGAAGTGGACCCGCCTTAGCGGATGAATTACGTATCCGTTTAGAATAGTAAAAGAATACAACAGACACGCGTTTAATTGACCAACAGTAGTCAGGTAGCATCGCAGCATCCCACCTCCCTTGATACCTTACTTCCATTTCACTAATATCCTCATGAAACTGTTCCCCTTGCTCATCACTCAGATCACCAAGATTTTTGGGGAAGTGTTCAAGATGACGGTTTAGGAAGTGAAGCTTGATACTCACATTAGCACCCATATCTTGTAAAGTGCTTAGTAACGTGGCCACAATCCCTTTGTAGTTGACTACGTATCTGTTTCCCAAAATATTCTTGACAGATTCCACAAAGGCACTCCAAGCACAGGATTCTTTTTCATTCATGGAATTCGGAAAGTCACGATCATTTGTTAGTACTCTTATCCGAGGGCCATAAAAAATACTAGCTTTTAATTTTTCTATTGTTGGTCCCGAAAATTTGGTGCAAATATATTTGAAACAGTCACCATCCTTGTTGAGTGCTTTTATAAATTGTTTCTGATACCCAACTTGAAAAGAAGTGGAGGTGATCTGATTTTAGATTTTTCCACCAGAGGGTGAGCTTGAACATTTTTCTCACCAGGCAAGAATTCTTCTCTTACAGCCCAATCTTGTTTTATTCAGTGCAAGGCTCAACTTCTGCTGTCCCACAAGCATATAAAGCATGGGAACTTCGTATAACCACACTGCAAACCAAGTAGAAATCCATCCATTTTTAAATCAACACATATGATGCAGTTGTGTTTGTAGCATTAAATTTTTTCCAGTACAAATTTAATTTAGCTATATGTTTCTTTGAGAGTTGTTGAATGCCCAAGTGGAATAGATCCACAAGCGTTACCATTATGCAGAATATTGCGTTTCAAACTTCTGTTGCAGCTATCAATGAAAAGTCGCCAATCGTTAGGATTATATTCAAAGATCCCGAGCTTTTTTAGAAGACCTTCAACGTTGTTACAGTACACAACCTCATTTTCTTGGGTGAATAATGGCAAGAATTCTTCATGATGTTTCCGGTAAATGGTGATGAGACTACCCGGTGTTAAAAGTGTAAGTGTATATTGTTTTTTTTTGCAACAAAACATCGGTTCGCACAGTCAATAGGTCACACAGCATTGCGTATAGTGCAGGCTAATGCGGAAACTGCAACATAATTTCAAGCACACTTCTACACACGCAACGAACATTTATTCAGGGGTGACTCGTCCCGACGGGCTGCAGCCCTCCCTGAAAAATGTAAGGCAAAAGATTCCGCCAAACGGCCTAACTAGTCTTAAGTTTGGATTTAGTTACGAAAATTCACAACACAGTCATTTTCGGTTCTTCTGGCACCATTTTGGCTCAATGCTTCTTAGGAATCCAACAAAACCAATGTCTCGATCTTTTCCAACGACGTCGCTGATGCGATGATGTTTTCAGCACACTTGCCAATTAATTTGGCGATTTCGTGGCTGTCTTCGGCACAACCCTAACGGAAAGAAACTAAGCAGTTGGCTACAAAAAAACTGGTATATCCGCCTATTGCAAAGCGTTTTTGTTATTTTTGACGATGAATATTTAAAGAAAAAAGGGAGAAAATATGATATTGACTGCTTTTTGCTTACCTGATTTTCTTGGATATTGAATTTCATAATTAGGTTTAACAATGCCTTTACTAGTACTTTGGCGATATTGGCGGCTGTTACAGAACCGTGGTGGTCTGTATTTTAGGACAGTCCCCAAGAACACTGGTTAATTAACGAAGACTGGCCAAGGCACGCCCGAAATTGCAACGAAGAATATCGAACCCGCCCGTTTCACTTGGCACGCTCAGTGTAACACACCAAAATTTGTATTCACGCATGGTTTTATTAATATTGTATCAAATAAAAAAGCTATTATGTTTAATATGCATCATATATGCGTGACAATAACATAAACGGGGGTTTTAACAGGCGTTCAGAGTATGTAATTAGTCGCAATGAGAGGAGGAGAGAGTAACTCGAATTATCATAAGACCTCCGGCATAAATCATGTCTCTAGGCTTATGAATCTTTTTTGCGGCATTATAATCCAATGGACTACCCATTTGGACTAATTCAGCTTGGAATACCCACTGCTGTTTTAGTTGTTGAGCTTGGAATACCCACTGCTCAACAGAATCTCCAGCCAGAATTGGCCACTATTTAAGGACTTCTCGCGTGACGTCACTGTCGAAATTTCCAGCGCGTCTCGAATTCTCATTGGTCAATTTTTTCTAAGGCTTCGGGACCATCGTTTCGCGGGCGTCCGAAATCATTTTGCATTGCAAATCGCCTTTATCTATCTTAACAGTAATTACCACTTTGAAATCATTAGTGAATATCACTACAAAGCGTTCTCATGCTATTGCCGGTCAATCTCCTCCTTAATGTGCGGTACAATTGTTAGTCAAAGTACAAATACACCCCAATCGAATAAATGTGCTTCTAAAATGTTCGTGTACGCTAGAATCTTTTAGTCGTTGCATTGTTCCAGTTTCATTCTCTTGCAGTTGAGTCCATTTCTTGGTATGACTTCAGTATCCCAATTTTCTTTCCAGTGATTGTTATTCCATGAGACCAACGACAAACTTCTAGGTGGTTTTCCTGACTTGTTTTCGAAGTAAATGAAGCTCCAGAACCAAGAGACGCTTCATGTTGAGGTTGCAACGCGAACTCAACACGGCATTGGATTTAAATCTGGTCGCCAAATCTCGGGCAACAGTGCAGCTCGCAACAGTAGGCTAAGCTGATGTGCTGCCTAGGGTTGGCGTTAGAAGATGTACGGCAGTAGTTGGCGGATATCATTCTTGGACTACAAAAGGTGTGACTGATTTGAAGCATTGAAATGTGGCACGGTTTAAATAAAATGCTAAGCTTTATCAACCACGTCTTAGTACTCGAGCGGAATGTTCGACGTTCAGCATGCGGGTGGTGCTGGGTTCGACTCTCGCCTTTGCAGCTTTGGTGGCAGTGGCTATGTGTCATGTCTTTGATGGGCCGGTTTAATTATTTTGTGTTCGTATTTACGCTTTAGGGTTTGGGTTTAGTTTCATTAAACTGAAGTGAATGTTTTATATGTATCAATAAGGACAACAGAAAGTTACGAATTTGATAAGTTTAGGACTGCTGGAGTGACTGGAAACGCAAATACTTATAAAAACAGTCAGGGCGACAATCCTGTATGTTTAACCAGAGATGAAATTTCGCAGCCCTCCCGGACATTTGCACCACGAGCCGCCACTGCATTTACTGGTTCATTTGTCACAAAGGATTGGTGAAAGACCATGAGGTCATCTGATCTACCAACCCTGCATTACAGCTTTCAGTACCATCTAATCATCAGTAGTCAATGAAAAGAAAAGGTGATAAAAAACAAAGAACATGAAGTTTACAGATGAGTGCATGCCTATGCACACACAGGCCCCATAACGAGATAATCAATTTCACTTGTGTGGAGAGAACAAACACAGAAATAAATGCATATTTGTTTGACAATGCAAATGTTTATATAACAAAAAAACAGCAAGTTCGAAAATTTCAAATGACAGACATATGAAGAAGTTTAACCCCATTGTAAAGGGAAGCTTTGAAGTGTCTGTTAAGTATAAAACATCTAGCAAGACATAGTGAACAAATTCAACAAATCACAAAGGACAATACAAGATGAGTTTAAACAAATTCCTTTTGTTGATTTACGCAAACAAGCCCAGAGAGTAGGAAATTTTTGAACAGATGGTTGAAATCAAAGTGAGATCGAAACTTAATATGATCAGGTATTTCTGACCATACCTTGGGTCCAGTGAGTGTGAGGGAGCATTGCCCTTGGGAAGAGTCTACCCTCGGTAAGAAGAAATTTTTTGAACATGCAATCTGGTGGGGTATTTATGGACTGTCTGAATAGATTTGAAATGTTGGTGAAGATGTGATGGAAGTTCGTTGTTGTCATAAGAGTGCATAAAATTACCAGCAGACATTTTAAATAGATTGTTAATTGTTAGAATGTTATTTTGTATGAATGTTTCATCCAAAGTGGGTTCGTTGGATGTTTTCAGAAATTTCACAGCTTTGTTTTGCAGATTCCGAAGAGGTTGAATAGTATTTTTGATGCCCTGCCTCAGTTCAAAACAGCATAATTTAGATAATGGTGCATCAATGCATTATACACAGTTTTTATTACAAGCTGGGTGGTATAATGTCTTAATTCGGATAATATCCCACATGATTTGGAGATGTGTGCGGTTAACTTAGCATTATGTGGTTTCCAATTGCGTTTGTTATCAAGGTTTCTTAGGTTATTTTTTTCACAAATTGGATGACTGTTAATAGAGATATTAAATACTGTATGGCAGTATCACCTTCAGTTAATGTAATGACACTGGTTTTGGTGTAATGAATTGACAGTTTGTTTGCCCTAATCCAGCAGTAAATATTTTGAATTTAATCTTTAACTTTTCTTTGCAAAGTTTTGACATTGGATGCAGACATATGTAAATTAGTATCATCAGCAAACATTGTAGTATTAAAATGCCTTTAGTGAGCCAAGGCTTTTGAATTCGAAATGTGTGTTGTTCTTTTCTTTATGCAAAACGGTATGATGCATAATGGTCCAATGGGGTATTAAGCGTTTTGACATATTCTTCACATATGTGGTTAATGTCTTCGTTGTCAAAAGGTATTTTGGTTATGTTTTCCTCTAGATCAAGTAGAAACTGTTCAGGATTGACGTTTTTTGGCATCTATGTTGGGTATATTATTTATGCATGCAGTGAATATAAAGAAGTTTATAAAAACATGAAAATTATCAGATATGTCAAAAAGAGCGATGCCAACATCATTGATTTTCTGTTCATCAATGATAATTGTGTAAATGTGGTCTAGCAAAGAAGGTACACAGTTAGTTGAAAAACTGGTTGGTTTATTGATCAAAAAAACACAACCACAACAAAGCAAACAATTAATGCAGTCAGTTATGGCATTACTTGAATTATATTTAATTAAATCCAAGTTGAAATCACCTCAATTTATATAATCATAATTTTTCGTTTGTAATTTAATAAGACGATTTGATAATTTACTTGAGAATTTTGAATCTTTTTACTTGGGAGTCTGTAGATTACACCAATAGTACAGCGTTTCTTTAACTGGGACTTTACTTCAATAAATAGGAATTCACAAACTTCTACTTTAAGCTCAAAGTCATTTCTATGTGTAAAAGAACAATGTTGGATTGGATATAGAGTCCTAAATCACCAGCATTAGTTGAAGAAGGGTTATGAATGAAAGTGTAGCCAGGAATTTCAATGTTGCAGAATGATACAGCTTTTAACGTAGTTTCTGATATGGCAATGAAACTTGGAGTTACGTTAGCCATAAGAAAAAATCATCTACATTTTGTTTATATTTTTGCAAGCTTCACACATTGAAATGAAAATAGGTAAGACTTTTTGATTTGATGTTGCACTGAATGTGACCAATTTGTTTAGGCGATAAGTATTTTGTTTGATATTTTGCTTCTGGTAGAGAGAATAGATCTGATTCATTAATGTTGCCAACGGTATTATATTCTAGAGAGTAAAAAAGTTCGTAAAATTCTGAGTCATTCATGTTGCTGAAAGGTAAACTACAACAAATACTGTACAAGTTACACATGCACAACTGATAGACACTGCAAGTGTTTGAGGATCAGGATCAGTTTCTATAGATATACAGCAGGCCTTTTTAGCTGTCATTGTACTGCATTATAAATATTAGTTTCTCAAGATTTAGTTGTTTAAACCGCTCACCACACCATGCTGTAAGGAGATAATTCAGATCAGTTCTTCATTTGATTTTTTTGAATATCACATTCATTTTTTTGCTAAATAGCAGAGTTGTTGTCATTTTTTCCAGCAAAAATTCTTCCATTTGAAGTCCATAGATATTTCCATTGGTTATCCTTCTTCTTCTTGTTGGCATGAAATAGCAATTGTCTGTTTTTTTGGAGTGAGGTTTTCAACAAGAAAAAAACCTTTAGTGCTTAGAGAGTCAAATTTTGTATCTTTCAATTATTTTCTTGCATTAAATAGAGCATTTCGTTTCTTCCTGGGGATGAATCTCACAATAATAGAAGGAGGCATTTCTTGTTTTTGAGTCTTCCTGTTATTTCCGGGTCCTAATCGATCCATGACATCAATACCATCTTTATCAATTCTTTCATCCACATGCTGCAATATAGATAGAACTTTCATTTCCAGTTCTTGTGGCGTTTCTTGATCATCATTCATGGCAACACCCTGAATTTCCAAATTCAGCCTACGGCCATATTGTTCCTAGACATTTATTTGATTTCCTAAATTGAATACTTGGTTTTCAGGGTGAACAGTTTGTTTTTTGAGTTTTTTATTTTCAGTTTCATGGTTTTGCATTGCAAGTTTGATTCCTTGCATCTCTTCAGTCATACATGCAAGTTGTTTCTGCATGTTATCAAGTTGATGTGGTAAGTGTTTGTGATTCTCCCTGTTAGCAATCAGGACATCCATGTCCACAGACAATTCCTCACAATGATTACATGCAGCTCCATGACCTTTGTTTCCTGCTTGCTTGTTTTTATTTGCCATATCACATCTTGGCCTGGATGATATGACTCTTTGATAAGCTTTAACCTTTTCTGTCCCGTGTTTTGCAGAGCTTTGCAGTCCTATAACTGGCCAGGAAATTGAGCTAGAGAGCTATCCAAGCAATCCACGGATTCAGCAAGTCTTTCAGTTGAAATCGAAAAAAAACTTTTTTTTCGGTTGGGGGCTTTCTGAAGGTGACGTCACTATGAGGGCATGTTTTGAAAATTTTGGCCAGATTTAGCCGGCCCTGGGCTCCGACCCATTGACCCATTTTTTGACTAAAAATGTGTTGAAAACTAGGTCAAAATCCGCGTCTATAGAGCTCTTGATTAATTTGCTAGCATATCTGCAGCCAAAGTTATGGGTCAAAAACTAATTCAAAACTTTTCAGAAAAGGCATAATTTGCCCTTTCAGGGCAAACATTGGCCAGCCATAACTCGGCAGCAGATTCAGCTAGAGAGCTGGTCAAACCCTGTAATGACTTGTGGTGTTGTGTAGTTTAGAATAAAAAAAAAAGTTTTGAAAATTTACATGGGGGGTTTAGAACCAATGGGATCATGATGGCGGTATGGTTTTTGAGTAACTATATGACGTTGTCATCCGATCCGACGCGCCAATATTTTGACTCACAGTGTTTCTGGATTCTAGGCTAAAATACGAGTCTTTAGAGCCCTTTATCAAATTTCTAGCATTTCGGGTTCAAACGTTATGCCAAAAATATTCTAAATACGCCAGAAAGCCCCCAGGGGGTTAGCGGGGATTTCCCTAATTAATATTTACCATTTTTTGCCAGAACTTATCAACTAGAAACGCTAGAATGTCCATCAAACCCTCTAAAAGCTCGTACTATAGCCTAGAAAGGATTTGAAAGTCACTCGGTATCGCGCCAGTGATTCTGCTCGATTTTCGAACTCCCACGGGACGTTGACGTCATGGATTGTTTTGACAGACCTGCCAAAACATGTCAAAACATCCTGTGGTTTTGTAAACATGGCCAGAAAGGCCGAAACCGCACCGTGAAAATTCTTTTGTTCAGCCTAAACAACAAGTCTTTCATCATTTAGAGCGGATTTGATCAGCTCTCTTGCTCGATCTGCTGGGGAGTGATAGTCATTTAGAAAAGGGGTGTATTCCGCCCCAGGTTGGGGTATGTAGGTGCAGAAATATTCACAAATTTTTGTTTTTTTGTCCATAATTTCGGCTAAAGATATGCTAGCAATCCATTCAATGCCTCAAAAACACGGATTCTGGCCTAGTTTCCAAAAATTCTTGAGCTTCAATAATGGCCCAATGGGTTGGGGTCCAGCGCCAGGTAAAAGTGGACAAAAAAACACCCCCACTGGTGGCGGTCACTCTGAGAAGCCCAAACCGGCAACGAAAATTCTTGTTTTAACTAGAAGACTTGCTGAATCGGTGGATGGTTTGGATAACTCATCTCAATCGGCTGGCGAGTTATGGAGCTGCAAAACATGTGAAAAGCGTTGTTTGTACATATGAACTTTGGTTTTATTTTGGATTAATGATGAATATTGGGTTAAAAAAATATTGCACGCTACAATGGAAAGCAGAAATGGGGAAAAAAACTTTCATTCACTCTTAGTTTACCCATGTTTCATTCACCTGAAAAAAATGTTCATTTATCCTGTGTTGCACCACACACCCGGTAACAAAGCATTGCATTAGACCTAACCTCCACAAAATAAACGTGACGAAACATGCCACTTTTTCTAGTAATTCCAAATATTCATTTGTGTAGAAAAAATTCGAATAATCTCAAATTCCGCATCTGATTTTCCATTAGCTGACGCCGCTGTCAAGTTACATCCTCGGAGATTATTCGAATTCTTGTTACTTCAATGGAAACCATAAAAAACCTACCTGAGGAAGACATTATCGAATCTGCACGATCCCCTTTGAAGATCTCGTGAATAATGCGGTCCAGGACAAGTTTTGCACCTCCCCAAATCTACGTTCAGCGTATCATCAAAACCCCTTTTACCTGAAGAAAAACACTACACAGCAAGCGAAGCTGGTAAAATTTTTCAGTATAAGCGCCTTCCTTTTGGTGGAACGAATGGTGTTTCTGCGTTTCTACGAGCCATCGATCGTTTCATGAAAACTTATAACTTGCGAAAGAACTACGCTTACATAGACGAAATAACTGCTGCCGGCGCAACTGTTGCAGACCACGATAAAAATTTGAATTGTTTGCTTGTTCCCATCATTGACTGTCGCCTGACATCAATCAGTGAAAAGTTGCAAAATCGCATGAGAACCTTAGCCATGCTTGGGTATAAAAATTTCTTTCAACAACGTCAAAGCCGATTCCTATCAACTGCAAACACTGATTGACCTTCCGCGATTACGAATCTAAAGGACCTTAAACGAGACAATGCTTTTGCCATTCATTCTCGGATATCACTAAAACGGAAATGTATAGCTATACATTTGACCATGTTAAAGCATTTCCATTGTCAGTACACTTGCTTACACTCACCGATCTGGCTTGTTATTGTTGGATCCAAAAAATAAATATGCAATTGTTTTCATAAAATATCATTTCATCATTTTGTAGTAAAACCCGCCTAAGCTCAGTTTGTCACTATAATGGGTGCATCTTAGCAGGAAAACTCGACCTGATGGAGAAAAACTGACTGCAGTTTGGAAGTCAGCGCCCGAAAATCAGGTGAAAACAATTGAAACATCTTTGACACCAAGAAAAAAATTTGTCGACAGAGGATCAATGGAATCGGAAAGCGGCGGAAAACCCCACAAGACTCCACAGTTGCATTCCCGACAACGGCATCTACCAACTTGGAATGACATTTCCAAAAAGAGTCTGGGTCCAGCTCAACCGTTGCTGGACGTTTCCGCTCCTGCTTGTACAAATAGGGTATAGTCTCCTCTGCAGCTTATGAGTGTGCCGCAGAAGAACACACGGTTGATCATGTTTTCCTCCAACGACTATTTCATCGAGGTTACCATGGACTTCACGGCCTGACGGTTCTGGACGATGAGACAGTCGAATGGCTGATCAACACTTGCCGAAGGATCTACTGGGGCCTAACAGTGGTTTGAAGTACTGGCTCAAAAAACAAGAATAACAAATGTACTAAGGCGAAATAGAAAAATGCAATCCTGAGCAGTATGTTTACTGCTTCTCACAATCGAATTCGACACTTATGCAAAGACTACACTGCCTGGATGTAGCAATGATCTAATTTGTTGATGATTCAGGAAGAATTAACTGCTGTCTCTGTACTGCACTTGTGAGGTGTACCGTGGTACATCCCTTTATGGTAAAAAGATACGAACAGGTCTGTACGCTTTCGGTAGAAAAGATAATGATCCCACAATGCCCGCCAATTGCTAATTAGGACCAGGTTTGTTTATACTTACAAAATTGAGTATGTCTGATCAGTGTTTTTTAAAGCGCTTTGTTCGACCCAAACGGTCTCTCAAAATTTCCAACGGCCTCTCAAAATACAGCAGAACTCTCTGCATAACTACCGCCAAAATACACTAACACCTCGCTTTATGAACATCTCGGTGCAGGCACGCCGGAGATTAGGGTCATGGCTGGGCATTACTCCTATCGCCCTTTAACAAGGGGGCAACGGGAACAGAAATTTTTTTTCATAACGGTATCATAGGCAATTACTTTATGGTTTATCGCTATCGCCTTGAAACAAATTTATTGCAGCTGTTCGTGCATTCCAAAAAATCATCCCGTAATTTTTGTTATTATTTGAGACGTCAGTATGTTGCCTGAATATAAACAAGCACGCATGGCAAGAATTTTTTTTCTTTTATCCGTTTCCCCCACAATCAGTTTTTTACTGCCACCCCTGCCGCCGCTCCGGTGTCCTTGTCTGTGTATTAAGATGAAGTAGTTGCGGTCTCCTAAAATGTATTAACGGTCATCACGGCCAATGCCTAATGGCAATCACCTGGATCCATACAGAATTTATTATTTAAGAGTGTTCACTTGTTCAGGTGTATTTTTAACTTAGGGCCCGCGCTGGTAACATGCTGCAGGCTCCGCGCCGTACCTTATTCCGGCACTGGGTTGCAGGTTAACCGATATGGCCTCAAAAAATTTCAAGTCAGCATTTTACATGCTGAAAACCTTCAACGATACTTTAATTTTTTAAACAAGTGTTATCTGCCTTTCAATGCATCAAATGATGGCAACTCAAAGCACCTATTTACAATTTATTCGCAAATTCCAATGCGTGAAGTTGCTGAAAGCACAATTATTTACAAGAACTATTAGCAATAATTTGGAAGTTAAAGGATATCATGACAAAAAAGATAATGAAGTCGTTGGCATTCATGCAAAATTGCAGTATTTTAAACGGGCAAGCAAGGTAATCATTGTGTGCAAGAAACGATGGCAACAAAATGTTTAACAGATTAAAAGATTAACTTTCATTGCCATACGAAATATCGTATGTTCTGATATACTGGTTTGATTTGACAAGAATTTAATACACACTACATCAGTCACAGACAATCGTTGGTTTCTTTCCATTTGTGAAAATCTTCAATCCATTTATTTTTTTCTTTTATCCACAATTGCATGTTTTCTTCATGATCTGAGTCTTGACATAGCCCTGAAAATATCCAAACGAGTATTTGAAACTTTTGTGTAAATGTGTCTGGATTGTTTTATGGTGAATGCAAAAGTCTTTTCAAAAATCATGCAAATGCTTGATAAAATATTAGGAAAGATAGTCTGCAACGTATACAATAAAATATTTTTCTGTTACAAGAACATTCGCAATTTATGTCAGTGGACACGTAATTCCTTATAAAATGTGTCAGTGTTCAATAACGATTACGTGCAAGCAAATCATGTAATGATTAAATTTGCAAATTAAAAGACGATATTCCAGAAACCTACTCCTGCTGTCAAAACCTATTATAAGGTAAACGTTTGATAGTCATATGATAGTCGCCACGTGAAACACATTCGGGTCAGTTATCAAATGAGAAGATGGATCTTTCTTTTCAGCAGCTGAGAAAAGAAACCACGAACGCAGGATACCGAGAATGAACAATATGGCTTTAACGCACTATTTGTTCCTCAGAGAAGAAGCAGAGGGCTTTTAGAAAATTGTAGCTTTTCATCTTTGATCGTCAAGATATTGTTCGAGCAAGTGTCATGATATTAACGATGGATAAGCTATTAGGTTTCAGGAACGTTTAAATAACCACACAGTGAGAGGAACAAACAGTAGTTATACAGAATGAAAAGGTCAAAATGTGTCCAGAAAAAATGACAATTACGCAAACGAAGTATGCAATGTTTCTTCATGTTGTGCTTCATCTGAGTCTTGTTCATATACAAAACTGTCACAGAAATTTCCAAAACACCTTCTCGAGATCAGGGGTGCACGACCTGTCGCCGTGCGCATGTAATTTAAAATGTCAGTTATGTCGGTTCTGGGTTGGCAAAAACTCTCAGTCTAATGTATAAGGATACTTAACAGAAAAACGGCCAAACAGGCACGTGTGGAAGAGAATAGATTCAGCGCATGGAACGAAAACAGAAGCAACAGCAAAATTAGATCATATTGTACTCCTTCGTGGCTGTAATTCATAGGAATAAGCGTGGTGGGGCTGGAAATGGCAACAACGTTGTGCACCCGTGCTGTAAATGAATTTTTAAAACAAAAAACAACTTTTGATCACGTCCTGTATCCGCAACAATGATTTAAAACAACGAAGTCGATGAAATAACGAAATGGTCACTACGCGTACTTTCAAGTTCGCTTTTTTTTCTGGAAAGTTGCAGGGGTAGATAATAATGGAAGTTTTATCGTTTTCAGAGAGATTTTGTCTACAGAACAAGATGGAACCAAGCCAACTTGGACACATAATCACGTCACCTGGTCCTTGGTAAACATCTTCGCCGGTTACCCTTGGGTGCAGGACTTAACCCGTTATTCATTTCTAGGTAATCTGATAACGTGACCAAAACATCGTAGCATGGATCTATCTATTGGGATAAATCAAAGATTTGTCTTTCTTTTTTGCGAAAACGACATATTTTGAAAGTTGAATTCCTTTTCCTGCTTTGGTTGTTAGGTATTTTCCCATGGTTCGGAGGACTGATGGTTTTTAAAAATTTAAACCGTACTGTCTAGGTATGCACTAATGATGATAAGGATTTCATAGCAGAATACCGAAGGGTTTTGAAACAAAAATACAGAGCATTACAAAATTCAATTGTCATGGTTGAAACATCTTATGCGTAAACACAGGTTCCAATCAAACTGTCGTCATCCACGGATGGACAACAAAAAATTGGTTAACGATTGTTGGAACATCGTACTGAAATAAAACTAGGAAAACAAGTCGTGGGTGGGATTACTCAAGGTTATAATGTTAGCAAATGTTAAGTTCGTCACACGAAAGGTTTTGAAAGATGTAAACCAAATAAGTTTGGCACATGCAGTTGCATTGCAGATAGGCAAAAACTGATCAGGAGGACGTTTGCGAGTGTGCCAACGATGGGCAGTATGTCTACTGTTCACTTGCAAATTTGATATATGTAGTTCCTTGAACTACCTTTAATGACTTTTGCATTTTCACTCATCCTTTCTTTATTTGTTTGTTCAAATAAATATACTACATCAACCATCATGCAAATATGTGGAGCCATAGTCACCACGTGTACAGATGGTTTCTATGGGAGGGTTGAATTTAACCGTTTCGTTTTTGAGTAGATTTGAGTTGTTATCCTGAACTGTGGTTAAGCAAGATATATTAGAACAGTTTGTAGAAACGTTCAATAACGATTGCGCAAAAATTGATCATTGCCTTGGAAAGAAATTGTCAAAACTACATTTGTGTCAGCAACAAATGCTGCAAGACTGAAAATCGCTGGAGTATGACCAGATGTATGTGCATTACTTCAGACAACATTCGTGTGAAGGACATTGGACTCTTTATCATGTTTGAGTTATTATTCTTTAAAAATATCTAATGATCAGGCGTACAGTTTGTCGGAAACGCGTGGGAATGGCATTACCACATATTTTTGGGCGTGGCAACGCGTTCCCCCACTATTTTCACAGTAATCTGGCTTGAAGATAAGCATCTGTTCTCATATTTTCTGCATGTAACGCCAGACGTAGGCCAAGCATGGGGAGCAAAGGGCCCATGTCCACCCAAAATCTCCAGTATATCCTGTGGTTTAGTGCTTGGAGGGGCCCTGTCCCAAACAAAAACTGGTTCTTGCATTAGCTGTATTCGTCAAACTTTTTGGCCTTTCCTACAATGTCGGGTTGGCTACGCTACTGACTGCAGATGTCGTACAAATGAACAAATGACCGGTTATCTTTTGCGTAGCACATTAGCAACATTGTGCAATTACTGCTAATGAGAAGTAGGACATTCGGGAGATCCGCCTATCATGTTGTGCTTTCAGAACTTCCCGAGGATTCTAACTGCTCTTATCCACAATTCAGTGGCAATCTATCACAAGAAATGATGAAACAAGCCAATAAGATTTATCCACTGCATGCTGAGACTCATCTTCTTGTAAAAAATGTTTGCTCACTTTAACAATTGCAGATAAAGTACATTCGAGAATGCTAAGCCCATGCTGTGAGCACTATGAGGTTATCACAGACAAAACTAGTGCCAACTTTCAGATGCTTGGCTTGAAAGCAGCTGGTATGCGTGTCAGTACACTTCGCGGTTATTTATAACATGAACAGTTGTTAATTGCTGGCCGACGCAAATGGGCTGTGAACAGTTAGATTTTGAATGAAATAGCACAGTTATTTTTTCAAAGTCCACACGTTTTTTCCTAGAAAATCCTAGTCATTTGTGTGTTTTTCCACAAACATGATCACCAATTTTGCGTGACCCACACATTTGAAATGCTGGAACTTATGTCAAATTCTTTGAAAAAGTTTCACCCTTGTTATTCAGCGTTGATTAAAACGCCTTAATCCATAAACTGAAACAGGCGATACATTTTCGGCATGTTGTGTGGTTCAGAATTTAAGACAGAAACATTAGCACAAATCCTTCACAAAATTTCTTTGCTTTGAGTAGTGGAACCAAAAATGCAAAATGATTTTCCATACCACTTAATCAACAAATGATCCATTTTTCATTTTTCTGGAAATTGCATTATTGCAGGCGACAGCAAACACCAGTGTACAAAAATTTCTCGAATAAACCTTACCAAAGCAGCCACTGCCACTACGAATACCATCACCAGTAAGACCTGTTTTGCATGTGCAAGTAAAAGATCCTGAAGGAACGTTAGAGCATGTGGCATCAGAATGGCAAACTGAAGGTGTGTTCTGGCATTCATCTATGTCTGCAAAAAAAAACGTTTTGAAGACTATGAACCCGAAATTCAAAGAATTAAGTTTCAGTGCAGGCGTTTCGTACCTGAAGATTTAGTAGGTAGTGTACATCAAAAATTTAAAGTGTCAAAACTACAGTATGCATTGTGTTCTCTTTTACAAAGTTCATTCGCAATTGTGAAAAAGTGAAGCAGAACAATGGTGTCTAGTCTCTAAATCAAAACAGGCGTATGTTTAAAAAATAAAAACATTTTGACGAACGAGAACATTAAATTTATTCTTTTCAAAACCGAAAACTCCTAATTTGTGCAAAGCTTACCATCGCAGGTAACACCATCTCCAGTGTATCCATCTTTGCATGAACATATATAACCTTCGCCACTATTGGTGCAAGAAGCTATCCCAGGTGCGCAATTGTGAGTCCCCATCAAGCATTCATCAACATCTGCAAAAACATAATAAAATGTTAACATAATAAAGGGAACAACTGTACAGATTCCATATACGATGATATTTGATGTTGGTAGTTCTGATCAAACAATCATTTGGATTGCTCTATCTTGGCTAACTTGTAACGTCTTGCGTTCAAATTTTAAAAGTCATATATGACCTGCAAAATACGAGATTGCAATAAACTTTTTTACAAAAATCTGATACTCACATCCCATTTTTGGTGACTGATCAATGTTTTAAATTCAGGTAATCAACGCATCAGTTTCTGCTATTTTTCACCAAGTAACGTGTGAATCAGTTCAAGATTCATCAAACAACGTATTACAGACACATCCACCTACTTGCTGACGTTTGTGCAAACAAATCTCTGGGAATTAATTTATTTCAAATGGTTTGAAGTTTTCAAAAAATCACTGCTGTTACGAAATAGCTTCGTCAATTCTTGCTGCAAACGTCTAACTCAGCAAACGCCTTTTCTTTTTTGCTGCTCGTGCTATTTGGCTGCAATTTTTTCTACACATTCACAAAAGTTTAATTGTATTCTAGGTTTTCAATTTCATAACTACAAAGTCAGTGGGAGTGCACCACCACTGGTGCACGACAAGAAACTCAAGGATTATAACCTAGTGGATAAAACGTCACAGGCAGAATGAACAAGGAATGAACATAAAAACAATCATTAGCACCAACAAGTCGAGCACAAAGCAGGAAAGACATCATGTGTGTTTTAAGTTCACTGCATGGCTGGACTGAGAATTGAACAACTGATCTGGCTTGACAAAGGGTACTCAAGTCTCAGCACTACATCGCAGACCAAAAAAAACAAAACAATTTATTTTGCAACAAATTAACGCCCGCGTCTGCGAGCATGAACTCATTTATTATCCAGGAGCAAGCCATTGACATTTTGCGGAATACCGATGCGGTAAGGAACGGAAGTGGGTTGAAAATTACATTTATATTATCATTGCGATATTACAATGAATTTTTTAACTTCTCTTCCATCAAAGCTTTTAGGAATATTAATTTTTTGGAATGTTGCGAAAGATATTTGTGATTGAAGATTTTGGTCTTCTTGAGCAATTCTGTAAACAAACTGATTCAAAAAACGTTTATCATTTATTCGAATGAAACACCTCAATCGATCAACTTACACGTCTGCGCAAGGAGTATAGTGAGCAAAAATTATTATGCAACAGGTGAGAACTGCAGAATTCCAGGGAATGTGCAAAGAAACGACAATATTAGATGGTTGCCATTGTTTTTATCTAATATATCTTGTATATTAAAATGTTACTGTGTGTTTCCTCTTCTCAACATAGAACATTCAGTGCAAATTCAACAAACTAAGATTTGCTTTTCATTTCAATAAATGAAAATTGCTGGGTCGTGGATGGGGGAAATTTCAAATTGTTATGAAAGAAACGAAAACACATTTTCAACATACCAGAAGCAGTCGTGGTTGGTGTAATGTATTCTGTAGATGCGGTTGATGTCTCCATTGTAGTGGTTTGTGGTCCTGCAAAAATAATATTTAATGACAAAAGAAAAAAGGATTTAAAATACTGCAACAAACGAAAAGTATGCAAGAGGGTATGATTGGGCACAAGCTCTTGCGTGTAATCACACTCACTGTCATTCAACGATGACTGAAGTGAAATTATAATGTTCGATTTTAATTATTGATGCATACACAAAAAAAGAATACCGGTATATTTTCAACTTCTTCGTACATTTATTAATTTGTTTGCAAACAATTTTCTACATTTGACTTTATTTCAATCAACGATTTGATTCACGTTCTTTTGCACCATGATTTGTTTTAAAAAAATGTTGTTATTTTTTACGAAATTAATGTTAACAGAACCTGATGGCAGTTCACTGAATAAACACAACTGTTATGTCAAAAACGAAACAGAACTCTGTTGTGTCAAAAAACAAGATTTGGTGTAATCGTTCATGATATCGAAAACAAACACAATCTGCACAAAATCTGTTGCAGTGAAACAATGAATGTGTGTATGTAACCTATTGCAGGCGTTTCTTAAGCCTACGGTACTGGTTCGCTGGTACTGTGCAGTTTTTACGAGTTTGAGGCGCCCAACTCAATTATTTTGCATGAGCATAGTTTCATGATTTGGAAGAACAAGCAGCGCTCGACGAAACGAATTTATCTAAAACTTTATTAACTGTCGTCATCGCGATATTAGAAAATGTTTTTGATTTCTCATGAGATTTTTAAGGATTTCTTTGAATTTCGTT
>Ga0210059_1001495_pt1 | contig 35289 bp, 18 predicted proteins | sample Ectturendosymbi2_FD_188042 | JGI IMG/M metagenome (GOLD analysis project Ga0210059, IMG submission 188042) | Ecteinascidia turbinata endosymbiont from Florida, USA - Sample 2 (SPAdes) (version 2) | ecosystem: Host-associated > Tunicates > Ascidians > Unclassified | place: Key West, Florida... | reverse complement strand
ACCCCTTAGATCCGCCCCTGAAATCAAGTTGAATTCAGGAGAGCAGCCGGGCCAGAGTATGCGCAACACCATCAATTTTTTTCTAGAATGAGGATGCGCAGCAAAATAGATCGCCAAGAGCTTGGACAACAGCGGATGCCAGCGATTGGCGGAAGCCAAGGAACGATTGCATCTACCAGGTGCAATTCGTCCCTGGGCGAAAAAAAGACTTTTGACGCGTTCTCACTTTTGCCACGAAACGAGCGCTTTTTTGCCGAAATGCAACATGGAGTCGTCAGACAAACCGCACGAGGAGTGGCGTGAAAATTTCGCGGCTCACTGCGCACTGGGCGCGAGTCGCACGAGCGCGTCGCAATAATAATAGGCGCGAGCCCTATCGCGCTATTGACACAACAACGAGGGCCGCAGTTGCGATAAGTGATGGTTTTCGCCCCGGCGCGTTTGGCAGCGGTAGGACGCAGATGGAAACATCGCGCGAGCGAGCACAATGCAGATTTCAGAGTGCCGTCGATTCGCAGCCCAATAATCTTGCGCGAGCGGTTCCCTGTCAGGCTTACGCACGAAGCGCCGCGAACGCACTGTCGGCTACGTCGCGGCAACCGAAACAACGGCGCGTGTCAATCACCGCCTCCGAGTCTTTTGAATTTCTCCGTTCTTTCGTAGCAGCTTAATTAGCTACAGGCTTCGTTGACGCCGAATATCGGTCTGTGCGGAACAGATACACCGGGGGCCCTAATATGGTCAAAATCGCCAAAGCAGTGAATGGAGCGTGGGCGAACTTGCAATTACGTAATGTGTTTACTTCGGCACGCGCGCTTAGTCGCACGCTAAAGTGACGTCGCGACAACGGGTTTGTCTTGGTGCAACAGAAAAGATCTCTTCTGTTTGCCGAGGTGATGAAACGGTGGAGACGTGCAAACACGACCAGCAAAGCGTTCGATGGCGAAGAGGAACCAGCAGCAAGGTCTGAATTTTTTAATCTAAACACGACTGGGGGTGGATGTGCCCCTTTTAACGACAAAACATGTGCAGAAATGAAAATGGACTTTTCTCCTTGATGCTAATTGCTAAGACCGCACGACTTCAATAAAAGAACAGTCCAGCATTCGTAATGAGAGTAAGCTTTTCAGAAAAGTCGTGCCTAGCGGCGCAATGGCATTAAAACTACAGATAGACCGATGCATCGGCGAACCGCCGATATTGGGTTTTACTGATATATCGGTATTGGCCAAAACGGCCGGTTTTATCGGCCATGGTATGTGTTGACAAAACGCGGTCATATTCCTCACGCATCCAGGCAACTTGCGCAAGAAAACACAATGAAGCAAGTCAAGACAGTTATCTTGCAGCAACGCTAGCAGGTGGTTTTCATAAGCAAGCAGACAAGATGAACCATGGATCACGCATCGGTCGTCGCAGCCGAAACAAAAGCGTCGTCGTTAATCAGATCAATGAAAAATCATAGCGAAATATTGAAATTGCGCCAATTCGAAAAATTTTTGCTCATAAATCCTGATTTTTGAAGTTCTTGAAAGAAAGGTAAGGCATTGAATATATTGTACTTTTGATAATGAAGCAGAAGACAAGATTTAAAATTTTAGGAAATATCGGTTATGGGTATTGGCTATCGGCCCATAAATGGCTGATATATCGGCATCGCTCCCAAAAAAGCCATATCGGTCGATCTCTAATTAGAACTAATATAACAACCGAGCAAACCAAAAATAAAGCACAGCGAATATATATTTAGGTCACGGGTTTGCACGCAACAGACAACAATAAGTGTTTTGGTATGCGGCGGCAGGGGAATCCCAAGTTACTCCAAGTGCATTTTTTGTTGATCATTACGGATTTTCACGTGATAATGCGCCTTAGGCTGAACTTTAAAAAAAGCCAGTTTGGGCCACAACAGTATAAAGATGTTCACTAAGTATTTAAGCAGCAAACCATTAAATTTCATGCTTTCGAACCAAACTAGCCGAGGGCTACGCGAGATGCAGCGGTGCACGCCGCTGCTTCTCAGTCGACTCGATCGTCAACCAAGGAAGCACGATTCCGCAAAATCACACGTTTAATATTCTTAGCGGAGGTGTTGGCGATCATACTCCAGAACCATCCAAACAGTCCCATTGCTTTTTTCAAGGTGCAAATGCCACCTCGCTATAATCGTTTCTGGGACCGGTTCAATGCAGATAAGCCGACACACAAAAAAGGCTGCTTTTAAACACTGCGGACGTCTCACTTACCGGCTGGCTGTTGATTGGCGGGCTGGTTGCCATGGTGAACAGACTGATTGTTTTCGAGGTAGCTACTGTATCTGCGACGTTGCTGCTGCTGCTGCTGACGTACAGCGACGTCATAATCGGGCGAGTGTCTGTACATCGGCAACCCGACCCTCTTCCGCATTGGGGCGCCCCGCACGTCCGAGCTGTTAATGCTCAGATTGCTGTAAAAAGAAGTAAGGGTTATGAATAGTTTGGAGTGTAAAGCTTTTTTGAATGAACTTCAAACTTCCTTTGTAAATCAATGACTGAGAACCCGTGTCTCCACGAGCCACAACTAAGCTGCCATTGTATGTGTTGGAAACATTATCACGGAAAAGCCGAAAAGAAGCATTTTTGTTGACATAAAAGCTCTGTGCCCTCCGGTCAAATACACTACCGCGGATCGATTTGTCGACTCAAAAATAGCTCGTAAGCAAAGTGACTATTCAACCAGGAAAAAAAGATGTTGCTTTGCGAGACTGCCTTCACGCTCAGCCTCGCCACAGTACCAGTGTATCACAACTAGATGATTACGTGTCTCAAGATCCGCAAGAAGCGCTTGCAACTTTGTCGCGGGTTGAAGCAAACGCGAGCGACAGCTTGCAGCGAAACACGGCTTCTGATGAGCGGCAGTGGACGCTGCAACGTCAGTGAAATGCCATGGTTGACGAATGGAAAATTTTAAAAGCCGGGCGGCAGAAAACGACCGTCTTCCTTGCTTGCACCGGACTGTTGACGCTTCTGAGTCACTTGCTGCTGCCTGCTGGGCAGTGGCTGTCGAGCCAAACAGCATTTACTTGGCCGGCTATTTTGTGCAGCGCGCAAATCTTTATCGACGCCTGGACAATCGCGCCAAATTACCGTTCGCGCAAATGACTCACGCGATTGACTCAGCGACAAACAGGGGTTCGGGCGAAGGGCGAGATACATTCCGCACGGTTGTTTTTCGCATGCGCCGACGAAACAACTCCGCGCGAGAAAGAGCGGGATCGGGGAGGAGGGGTTTGCTTTCATGTTATTTGACGTCAGTGCAGCTTCCAAAAAGGTAAACTGCACCTTCGCGAAAAGAATGCACCGACCATTAAGTGTAAAGGTAGAAGTCTCGAGACACGTGTTTATCTTCACACTGGTCTACCAACCAACCACTCCACGTCACCTCGTTGCAGGCGAGGACCGGCCGACTTGTGCGAGGGAGCTGGCGCTCGGCGAACTGTACATGCTGCCGCCGATGATGTAACCGTTTCCGTGCCTGTAACGAGCCAACAGTCGAATGCTGTGACAAGCGTTGGTGAACGTCGTGCAGGTTTGCACAACTTCGTGGATTGGCGCTGAGATTTTGTTTACCAACTTGAGGAAAAAATCAAAGCGTTAACTTAACGTTCCGATTAAAAGGTTTGTAATATCTTCAGGATCAACATGCATCAGCGTATGTTTCCTCATAAGATTGCATTCGTAAGGAATGCTGTTGAACGCATGGGGAGAACAATATTCCTGAGAAAACGTCCACTTTGGAGGCAGGGGTTTGCCTAATGAAACTTGGGGGGTTACTGCAGTCTAGGGGCATGACCACTGGCACGCTAATCAGATTTTAACGTAAATTACACGGGATACATTTGGTGGTATATCAATTATGTAACCGAGAAGAGAATTTAAGAAAAGCAGGCAAAGATAACTTAACTTTATAAGCGGATGGCATTAAAAAGTTTAAAAATATAATTAAGTCAACCTCAGAACTTGAGTTAATTCACGACGAAATAACGAACACCAGCCAAGAAACACGTCCAGTAAATAAAAACGAAAAAAGGCGAACTGGGCGTTTTTTTCCGAAAAACTCCGTTGTTGATCAGCACACAAACAAGATCAACTCGTCTCGAAAGGTTGAGAGATCAGCGTCGCTTAGTGTCGGGGATTCTAATGTTTATACTCCGCTGGCGTTTGTGGGATGGTCCGGATATCGTCACAGTGGATCTCGCACGCCACGCGTGCAATTAAGAAATACGGAAAAACATGCGCAAATGGAATGAAGTGAGCGGTGCCTTTCCGGACCAGTTAAACACCTTCGTATCGATTCTTTCTGCGGTTGGCTGCTGAAACGCTGCATCGAAGGATGAGACGCACCTACAGTCAACGCAAAAGTTTGCTCACCCCACGTCTTGCGGATTGAACTGGTTTAAGCTGGTTTGGGAAACAAACGGTTGATCCAAGCTGGTTTCGGACGAATAGTAAGGTTCGCGATACATATTTTCTGCAAACCAAGCGCCGGTCAAAAGTACAGCGCAAACGAACCAAACAATGACACCTTGTATTCGCGGAAACGCTGACAAACGACTAACACAAGATCGTCTCTCGGCGCGCGTTTCGACGCGGTGATCGAGAACAGCGCATTACACGTTCAATTCTAGTTTAAGCCACACGTGACGTTTACCTCCTTTAAAATGCTTTTACTTAAATTTGAGTAAGCCTTCAGGACTGGGGATGCGTAGTGTTACTTGAAATCGATTTCCTATCGAAAGCAATTTCCTGATTGATTACTTGTTTATCTCCTTTGAGGAGAACAGTTGTTCGAACACAGATATGTGCACGTTTTAATTATCGCGAAAAGATGAAAGCCAGGCTAGTCGGCTGATTCCTCAAAAGCTTTCAGCAAACCGAGAGCTTTTAATTGTCACCTTTAAAACACATCGTGGTCAAACCTAGAACGAGCGATTCAACGTACCGACGTTAATTTGCAAAAACGAGCCGGAATTATTGGCCATCAACGAAAAGACCAGATAAAAGAACGGATTACGGGTGCGAGTCGTAGCCAACTCAAACTGCGCTGCCATGGACACTGGGTTAACCAAACATTCGATATTAAAAACTGCGCAGTTGTTTAGGCGCGTCATGCTGCAGGAAACAGGATACTTGTGCACTCAACCATGCTAGCGGCCGAATCTGTCAGCTGTGTTGAAGGATGGCTGTCCTCGCACAGCTAATAACAGCTCAATAGAAAGGTTTTCGCCGACGTTTGCGACAACGGGGCTTTATATTCACTAGTGTAGAACTTCCTTCGTGCACAGGGTTCGAGCAGAACTATTTATATCGACGTTAAACTTCGAATCACGAATTTTGAACCGAAAGTAGGCATGTAAGACATGTATATCTATATTTACCTTGGGACGACATGAAATCCACACTGGAGGCGGCCTGTACAGGGACCACTTGTTCATTCATATCATCGCTGACCTGCGAATGCCATTATTACGGTGTTAACGCCATTTCACGCGCGCGTGGCGCTCTATTACCAGCAAATTAATAGACGAGTTAGTCACCGAGTAAGACTGCCGTTTAAAAACGATGGCCGTCAGTGACGGTGCAGAACTTAATAAGTAGCTGAATGACATTTATGCGACTGACGCAGCACTAGAAAGAAAACCTGCAATGCTACCTTCGTCAACATCACGACGTCAAAATTACAGTGTTGCGAGCGCCACGTAAACATTGCAGGACTTCCAAATATTGGGTACTTTCCTCATGGGTAAGATGGCGATCGCAGTGGCCAATACTATCTTGAAGGCGATGATAAACAATGCGTGCGACAGGCATGATGTTATCGGTGAGCTTGAGCTGTTTAACACGAATACAAACCAGCGAACACACCACAAACGGCTATCGCTAAAAATAATCTGCCCGCAGCTAGGTGGGAAAGTCGTAGTAGCAAGACATGCAGGCAACTCACGGAGTCGTGGTGTCGTCGCAGTGTCGGTCGTCTTTGGATAAGCGATGCGCTTTCGACGGCTGTGTTGCGCCTGCACAGTTAAAACGACGTTTAGTACACCGAACGAACGAGATCACGTGGAAACAGATGCTCTCTAGGTGGAGTTTGCCGCCCAAAAGATCACATTTGAATCCAGGAACGCTTCGGACACGTCGAAAGACAAAAAACAAAAGCATAATGAGAGGAAGTTTTTAGCTAGTTCGGCAGCACGTCTAGCAAATCGCAGCTTAATTTGCAGACGTCAAATCCCGCATGCGCGGCAAAGGAAGCTATAGATCCAGTTATTGCATCAGGGAAAACTACTCTTCAGTTGTTTTTTGTGCATTCGGTGGTTGAAGGTCGGGTATCACTATCCGCGGTGGTGGCATGATACGTTGGAAGTCGCAAAAGGAATGCTGAAGAGCACTGCACTGTAAACCGCGTACTTACCGAGCAGACAAGATACTATCCCTGTGGTCAACCGCCGAACGCCGCAGTGTAACGCCAATCTTTAAAGAACAGGACTTCCTGCGTCAGACAGATATTGGAAAGGGGGACAAAGCCACAGGGACGCAGCAAAGTGCGAAAACGCCGGAGGGATTAAAGCGAATGCACGCCTCGGTGCACTCGCAAACTAAACGGAATGACTGGTTTGCCCTTTGGATTGTTGTTAGTCGTTTCGACTCGCTTGGCAGAGCACCAAAACTACAACAATGCGACACTAACGATCGGCTCCGTATCTTGTGGTTGGTCTCGCGGCGTGATGCGGGAAGGTAAGCAGAAGCGGAAGCACTTGCTTGTTTCATTGCACGTTTTTTTGCCGCGAAGGCAAGATTTCGAATACCGAGGTTCTTCACCCAGGTAAGGAGTAAAGGTGGTGGTGGTGCGGTTGAGACACCTGCGCGCCATCAAAAAACACAAGAGCGGTTGATTGTGACGCAACGTACGGCTCGGACTTACAACGAATATTCGATTAGAACATGTTCTGCCCTTTTCGCTCGCATTTTTATTGCTTCTGTGGCAATCTTCGCATGGTCGTCATAGCTGCCATTTCGCATCGAGGAACTTTACACGCACGAGTTCCTTTGAAGTGCAATCGAAGCTGCGCGCAAGGCAGCGACGTTTTGAGGCGGTGAGGTCGGCAGGGCGCTTTGTGGGACCTGCTCTCTTGTAACATTAACGTCTCGTTCTGAGCTGGCCAACGCTTGCGCCGCTTTCGCTAAAACCGTTTAAATTTGTACGGTAACGCAATTAATAGCGCCAACGTTTCAAAGTCCTGCGCGAGAGGCTTCCGAAGGATTTGGCGACAGCGCGAGGTTTTCGACTAACACTTATCATTCCTACCGACCCACACATCAAGGGCATACGCGCATGATTTGTCAATCATCTCGAACCTGACATGAAACGAGAGCGGCTTTCGGACAAGACACAGGAATAATGAACAGCTGTTGAGAGGGCGACGCTTTCATTGCGCGGAACAGCCTGTGGCAACGCCACAGCTGGTGGGGTGGTTTATGTTTTTGATCGTACATTCCGCGGCGTGGCAGCTTCGTGGCGAGGATTCTTCACGCGGCTGCTTATTCGCCGCCGCGGCCCCAATCGTCACAAGTGGCTCGGCAGTGCCGACAAAGGGTCGAGTGTTTTGATAAGAAACAATAATAATAATTGTTGCGAGGTACAAATTCCTCTCTTCCAGCTACGCTGGCGAGATCGAGTGGTAGCAGATGCTTGAATGACATGTCTTCGCTGGCAAGACGTTCAAGCAAGTAGAATTTCATTTAGTCATTGACCATTAAATGCTTTTGTTTGGCTAGACGCATTTTACACGTTGAGATAAAGTAGTTTAAGTCATAAAAGAAATAATCGTTATTTATCGCTTCAATGATCACTGCTCGTCGGAAGTCCGAACGTGACGTCAAGACCCGACAACAATATATCTGGAGAACCGTGACGTGGCTGGTCAGTCAAACACAACACAGTAATGAGAAAAGACAGAACTCACGTCAGGATGCGCAGTTAGCGAAACGAGACAAGCCGTGTCAAAGTAAGGCGGGTAAGAGAACAAGCACTTCGAAAAAAAGTGTACACAACAAACTAGAAACAGGACTTACAAAGATATGCCGTATTTCGAATTGCAGTACAGAAAAAAGACCATCCACAGCACCGTGCGGCCAGCCAGCGATTTGTGCTGAAAACCCCAACATTTCTTGCTGGTCGCACGTGGCTATTGACAGTAAAAAACAAGGCTCCGTCGCAAACACAAGTTTGTGCAGATAAGCGCGAGTGGGGCAGGAAAACAAGCTTCCAACTGAAAACATGACGACAGAAGCCACATTGGGGGCAAACATCCAGTTGAGGGCGACGCCTGGTTGAACTATCAACACCCCTTATAATGCGATAGCACGCTGGGTCAGTTGTTAAGTGACCAGAGCATAAGAGCACGAGCGTCGTTGTTTTTAACCAGCTCACCTTTCAAAGAATTGCGAGTTTTAAAGTTTACTTTGACGCAGTACAGAAACGTGCTTCAAGTTTTTACCTGAAGAAGCGTGGTTCAGGACTGGGATCTTGTTAGTTAAGATAAAGTCATGTTGGCAAACACCGACACCTAACACACGACAACGTAACAATAGGCAGGTACCGCAGGGGACTGCGCAGTAAGCTGTACAACGCGGCAGTCGCATTTGTCGGCTTTCGCTTACTTTAGTGAATCCTTGTTTTGGAGATAAAATTTTCGCTTCGATTCCAGCATTCTCCACGCGTATTTGGCCGCGTCCGAGTCGTCCTACAAACAAGAAACCACTTCAGTGATTTACGAACTGAGTAAAGTCCCACAGCAACGTCCAGTACTGGGACAATGACCTTTTATCGAGGTCGCTGACATCAAAAAATAATAATAATCCGCCACGAAAGAAGTTATGCGACAAAGAAGTCGAAAGTTATTACTCAGTACAATGCCTGAAAGGTTTCAAATAACGTAACAAAACGCTGGTACAACTTCTGTGACATTTGCTCCTTCACAAATGCGTTTGATTCTTAATTCATTCTTTTTAATAACAGAGCATTTCCAATATGACCTTGTTCAAGACCAGCAAGGAGTGCTAACTGACCACACACAACAATCGCATTACAAAGGCGGCTCATTATGGCTGCGCGCCGTGCAGTCAAATGGAAAGGTTGGGCTTGCCTCCACTTGGCAAGCATCTCTGAAATCCAAGTGCGAAACAACCTGTCCATGGTTTATGATTCACTGCTACTTTGAAACCATAACAACTTGAAGCAGCTACTTGACTGATTTAAACTTCCAGTAAATTGTCAGTAACTGCGCCATCAATGCTCGAGCGACGATGTCGAAAGGATTTATAAATGTTGCAAACCTAAATGGAGGGATGCTCGCTGAGCTCTCAGCGTCAAGGACTTTGACAGCGCATCCGAAACTTCGTTTGCAGCACAATTCTTCACGAATAAACGCAAGCGATCTGTCCGCGGCAGAGGTCAAGGAACTCGATCCCGCAAAACGTTTAAACGCGAATCCTAAGCCAGAAAGAACAAGGAACAAACCAGGTGCAGGTGAATAGTCGACAGCGACGCGTCGCTTCTGATTTCCAGTGACAACGCCGTTTTCGAGTGAGCGGTATGTTCCACGACGGGCCACTCGTGGCACGCAAAGTTCATCGCGTCTTCCTGGTTGCGACTGCGCTGAGCCCGCGATTTGATGATGACGCCGGCAAACGAGCAGCCGACCTCGACGTCGTTTCCGAACTCGTTCTAGCGAAGACGCAGAAAAATCATGTCTTTTTGTACAGCGCCACAAAAACAAGCTCTTTGAACGTGATAGGGGACGTCCCTGGATCGGCACTATGTGAGCAAGTTATTATCCACAGGCGTGATTCGTCTACAGTAGCAGACTAAAAACGCTCACCTTGGCCGGCAGTAGCTCTTCACTGAAGCCGTCCAAGTGAATCGCCTTTAGTATGTAATTCAACTCCGCGTCGGCTGGCGACAAACCCCTGCAAGACAGTTGTGGGTTCCGTAGATTTTGAAACTGAAAATTACTCAGTTCGGCACCTATCAACTTCAGACATTCTGCGCAGATCGCAACCGCACGTAACATAAATGCATAGGCAGTGAGACGTGATGTTAATTGAAATTGAATATCTATATTCTTCGTGACTAAAAACACCACGTCCAGAATCTGTTCAAGATTCCCAGTTAACGCTCATTACCAAGAAGCAAAGCGCTCGGGCGTACAAAATCTGAGCATGCCATTTCAAAAACAGCTCAATAAGCAAGTTGCGTCTGAGGCTCTGATCTGAGGTCTGGCCCGACGATTAAAAGCAATTTTTAAACTCAGCCCGGTGATGGCTCAACCCCTGCAGACGTCTAGTTTGGACTTAAATACGCCCAGTAGCAACAGGTATACCAGACCATTCTTGCATTGTTGTGGGTGAAGTCTGACATTTGTTAGTTGTACTTCGATTTAACCGTTACTCCGGGCAGCGGTTGAGCCACGTTGTTATGGTGACATGGAAAGAAATACCATGCGCCACGAAAACACACATGAACGAAAGTTAAGCTCTGGCATGGGGAACCTTTGGAGTTTAACATTTCTCCAGCAAAATCGGACTTTCCTCTTCAATCTTCAAAATTGTTATATCAAACTTACTAGTTATTTCATTACTGGGGATGAAATTGTGCAGTTTCAGCAATCTTGTGCGAGTTGACATGACAGACGTTATCGGAATTTAGTGCGAGAGTCAATATGGGCAAAGTTTGCACCGGCAATCAAAGCAGCGATATAAACGCATAGGTCACGCGGTCAATAAACCCATTGAGTCACTAGGAAAGCATGCCATTCAATCTCGATTCGCGCACTGGTATGCCGCAGGTAATTCGGTAAATATTGATCGAGCCACAAAGAGCACATAAACCAGTTCAACACAAGAACAGACGAGATTAGAAAAGTTTCTCGGGGGTAATAATAATGCGTCACGAATCATTCGTTTCTGTTTCGTCCGCCGTGCATGAACGGTTGTAGCAGCTGTACACCAAAGGCAAAACAAAATCAAGGCAAGTATTTCGCGCTAGCGTATTTAGTCAGAGATGATGCACGTTTGTAAATGCATGTCTACCTGTGCTTTTTGTGTTGTTCAATAGTCTGTGAAGTCAGAGCGTCTAGCGTCGCAACATCAGGAGTAACATCCTGCGGAAGAATGCATTGCATGAAAAACTTACTGAAATGTGCACTTTAAAGCACAAGTTGTGAACTCTAACATGGAATAAGTTCCGGGATTGCAACACAATGCTGTAGAATGAAAACTGAAAACATGCAGACGCAAAGATTCTTACCAAAACGTATGAAAGTGAGACAGTCACATTCACCACGCTGTTTGCAAACGGATTTCTGCATTTCTGACAATTATGTTCACAACTGCATACTCTAGCGACGACCACAAGTATTCTGCTATTAGCAACAAAAGAAAAACTCCTACTCTTTCGGCAAGAGTGACTATGCCGGAAGACACATACGCGGAAATTTTTGCTTAGGGTGAAGTCACACCATGCACAAATTGGCTTTTTTAGTGATAGCTTACCTCACAAAATAATATGAAGTCTCTGTAGTAGTCAACATCGTGGGTAGCATCGTCGAAGTCACCAAACTCAGCTGTACAAGTGAAATAAACTGCACATTACTCAAAAGCTTCTGTGCCAAAATATTGAGTTGAAAATAAAAACCGATTTCTGAAATTTGTTCATGTCATGTCAGATCTCATTGCAGCAAAGGACCCAACCCTGCATTGTCACAATATCTTATGTATTTTCAGTATCTGACCCGCCACACAACACCAAGTCTGGGCACATGCAGTTTAAACTGGTGCACATTGCTGGCTATCCAATTTAGTCCTTATGAGAACCCATCTCCACCCCAGTCAACAAACACCTTTATACGGTCGTTTAATCCAGAGTTGACATATCTGTATGTGGTACCCATACAATAACACTTATCCAGAGTGTTAGACTGAAGCTACAACAAGCGGTGTTTTTCTCAAGTAAACCTCTATCCAAATCCAACCACACCATTATCAGACAAGGTTGTGTTTGGGTTTTGTAGCAATGAATTGATTTGATCAGAAATGATTGCCTCAAAAAATTCTACCATAGACCACTCAAATAGAATTCATTTGATGAATGCTTGTGTGTAATTCGTGGATGAACTGACCCTGGATTGATTGGTGCGGTGCAGTTTAGGGCTGATGTGAATTGAGAAAATGAGAAATACACCACAGAAGAGTTGCAAATTTCTGTGTGGTGCTTTACATTGCTGCGACTTGTATTCCTATGTGTAGGGAATTTTCTCAACATACAGTCGCTAGTAAACTGCAAGATATTTTAACATTTGGACTGCACATATGCTGGGTCACTTGTTTCAGGTTCAGGATTAGGTAAAAAAGTGAAAATTCAGTTGTGCAAACCACTGGGGCTGTGAACGGTAACAACTAAATTCACACCCGCTTTAAGTTTATGAAAGACAAACCTTATGGCAATGTACTGGGCCACGAGTTTTTTTTCTGTCATTTTTTGGTCATAGACCAAAATTTTTTTAAATGGCTGAAAAGAGTAAAGTCATTTCGGTCATAATCTCTGAAAAGGCAGGCTGGTGAATGCAGTTACAAATGCGACTTTTAATACTATTGTGGAAGAAATGACCAAAATGTCTCAGCATAAAAAAAAACCAGACTGGGCCTGAAGTTGTGATCTAAAAGTGGAAAGATACCTGAAGTTACCAAATACAACTATTATGGTATTTGAAGACAAAACTAAGATGCCTTGTCATCAGTTGCACAATAAAGCTGTTAATGGATCAGTAGTCTACTGAGATAAATGTTTTTATTATGTTACAGTGCACAACCCACCCTGGACAGCAATCACACAATCACTATCAGACTGTTTTTAAACCTCTAATCACTGTACTTGCTGCATTTCAAACTCTGACATACTTTGAAGCCAATTCAAAAAAGGCTGTTAATTTCAATTGATCAAAGCGCATGTCAATATGAATTAAGCTACAAACGCAGCAAGGTTAAGTTACATAAAGAATAAGATGACCCTTCCAGTCAAAATGTGCTGCGTAGTAAGGAGAGTGCACTGCACCAGCAGGAACACATAGTATATATAGTTGCAGTCAAAGATTTAAAGTAGAATTATATAGTATATGTAATTCTGAAGTCAAACCACGATTGAATTTCTTCGTGTCCTTAATGGTGCCCAGCCCATAAAGGACAATGAATTCCAAATGCAAAAACTCAAGCTACATTCTTAAAATAAAATGGAAGCGAAATAGTAGTACATATACACAAAGCCTAGGTTCTTGATTTTATACATTGCATAATGTCATATCAAAACGCATTTTTAACTTCACAAGAAATGCAAATGATAAAAACACAAAGAATAATACAAATTTCTGGAGTTTACTCAACATAAAAGTCACAAAAAAGAAATTTGGCAATTCAGTACCAATACACTTTAAAATTAAGCTACCTAATTTCCAGTAGCACCATATAAAAGCTGAAGAACAATTGCAACTCGTGATACAGGAAGCAATAGCCCAAATTGCCACACAAGATTTTCCTGTGCATAATTGCATTGCAGTATACTTCTTTCATACCCATGCAATCATTAGTCAATCAAATGCATTTGATAAAGTGGGAAGCTAAATAACCATTCTTTAACTTTGCCAAGTGGTAGGTTTGCATTTCACAAGAAATATACAAAAGTAATTATCTTTCTAAAACCAGCTAACACTTAAAACTTTAGTTTGGAGGCCTACATACTATAATTTTGCTCTTAGGATGTAGAATTTAAAAGCATTACTGGTGCCAACATGACAAAATGAGAAGATGAGACTAGAGCTCGACCGACGTATCGGCACACCGATATATATCAGCCGATATGACGATGTTGCCGATGTATTGTATCGGTATTGGCAAAATTCCGCTGATATATATCGGCAATATTTGCTCATAAGTGTTGCGCTGTTGCTCTGCATGGAGCATTCGGAAACCCAAGTTGCTACTTCGTCTCTGACTCTGATTGATTAACACAAATGCTCTGTCCTGTTCCTAGCGCACAGAGCCTACCCTTCATGCATATAGACCATAGTGCAATAGTCCTGATAAAACGCTCTATGACGTAACATTCGCTCGTAGGTTTTGGCGCAGTAAACACAGGATTGTCTGCGAACAAACTAGATTACGTGCTGTTGTGTTGGTTGGCTGTTTTAACAAAGTCTCTCTAAGCTAGACAGAGTGAGCAGGACCCAGGTTTGCACAGAATTCGATATTGTATGGTTCTTCATTGCAGTGAAGTGGTTGTTTTCATGCGTCGCGCATTTTTTACTTCTGGCATCCAAGCATAGGCACAGATGTCTATACAAGGAGCAAGCCCACTTATACGCAACACATGTTTGCTGTTTGTGCATTTTTTTATTTAGAGTTAGACTACTGTGAGTCCTAGAAATTGCTATGGACTGCAGTAGGCACAATGGATTAAGCCATTCTTTTGGTCAAACGGTTGAAACGGTCACGTGACAAGTACAATATGTAAAGAAACAAGGGGTTAGGTTTAGCCTACAGTTCACACAATGCAAGGAAGAAGCTGCTAACAGCTTGCCAGCACTGAAAGCATAACATTACTTATCTTTCAGACTGACCCATTTACAGATGTCACAGTCAACTGAGGCACTCACGCTGTGCAAACTTGTCACGTGACCAGTTCAGCCAATCATGTTCGGCTGGTGGCAAAATAGCTCCAGGAGTGTATCTTTTGCCTCACAAGGCATAACAGGAGTGTATATCTTGCCTCATAAAATAATTGTAACTTGTGAAATTATTTTCTTTGTTTATGTGGCCTGAAGAAAAATATGCACTGTAATGTCTTCCAGCTTTAGTTTGAAAATGTTTGGCTGAAGGCAAAATAGCCCCAGGAGTGGTTATTTTGCCTCATGAGGCAAAATAGATACTGCTTGAATGATACAAAAATATTACTGCTTGAGTAATACAAAAATATCGGTATCAGACATCGGCAATGAAAATTGAAAAACATCGGTATCGGCCCAAAAAAACCTTATCGGTCGAGCTCTAGATAAGACAAATATATCTTCATAATGCAATTGAGAATATGGCACATGCCAAAACTTTAGCAGTTCTTGACTATGCTGTAGTGGGACATACCAGGCACAAATGTCAGTACAACAAGTGATGATAAATGCATACAACCTAGGCATCTTTGCTTCAACAAAATCGGCAACAAAACTCAAAAGCCCCACAAGAAGTAAGATATAAGCACAACATGTTACTGACCTTGTAGCATGTAACTAGCAAGTTCCACAGCCTCATCCACCTTGCAGTGTAGTGTTCCATCAATCACATTGTTCTTTATTTGAAGATAGAATAAGTATCTGAATGAAAAAACAAGCAGCACACATTACTACTGTAGTTTGACAGATTTTGCAACGTTTACCAAACAAAAGGAAACTACATGTTTAATGACAAGATGCATGTGAACAATTGCACGAGAAGCAATAATTGTTAGAATCAGATATTCTCAAAGTGTCAGATTTGCTCTATGGCTGTCATTATTCATACTACAACCACAGTTATTAACACCTTTTCAGAAATTATGGAAGGACCTAATCACAGAACAAATGCTAAGCAATGTGGGTAAAAGAGACTATAAACACCTGGTAATTTCTTGTTGAAGGCGGTCAATGTTGGCAATGTAGAACATGATACTGAAGAAAAGATTCGGTTCCAGGGCATACTTGTCAACCTGCTTCTTTAAAGGCTTGTCAAGCTCTACCCATCGTAGTTTCTGCTGCTTGTTGAAGTATTTAAGGCCAAAATATCCTGTCTGTAAAGAGTACACATTGCCAGAAATATCTAACAAATGTCACAAAACTTGCAAACTTTTATATTTGAAAGACATGAATAAAAAAAACAGAGTGAACTACACACACACACATTGTGCTGCTGAGATATTTAAGGCTTCTGTGGGTAAACAATCCAATATCAGGCCATGCTATGAATTAATGAGAATAAACCCAGTTTGCAATCCATCTTTTCAATTAACCAAGATACTTTCATTCCAAAGTAACACTTATTCCATACACCAACAACAACCCATTGATCATGAACATTATGAAAATCTTTCCTGTATGTACCTTTGCAGATATTTTTTCACAATGGCAAACACACAGCACTTAAGAGTGAGTGATAACATACCTCTCTGAGTTCCAGTTTTTGAGCCACAGCATTCAGACAATCACTTCCAGTATTTTCAACTGTCAGTGTGCATTCCATAACAGAGTTGTCAAGCAAATGAACACGAATCTGCAAAACCAAATGCTGTAGTAGCAATGGCTAATACCAACTTGAAAAAACCCTATTTACTTCTTCATAATCTTTCTTTTTATTTTGGTGTTTACAATTCAACCATAAATATGCAAGCCAAAGCAAAACCACTGCAAATGAAATCATTAGGCAGAGCATGAAATGACACCAATAATAGCAGACATTCTAAATAACATCTGAATGTCAGACCAAGATTTGACACCACAAATTTTAAAATGCTGCATACAGCTTGCATTGCATCTACTCATATAGCTTGATGTATGAACATTAGCATTAACTTCACCAAAAGCATATACAGTATATGAAGCTCAACAACTCGAAGAAATTAAGCAATATATTCATTTGACATGCTTGAGCCAGCTTGTAGATTCAGTTCCATCATAGAATAATAAACATGCAGCTTGAATGTTAAAAGACATACACTGTTACACCCTCCATTTTTGATGCAACATTTATATAATGCAACTGCATCTGTCAAGTTTCATAGTAGATAGTAAAATGTGATGAACATTACATCATCATTTAGAACACCAAAGTCCAAGCCTGTCATCAATTTTCATCAGAATACAAAAATCACTCAAGTCCAGTTAGCAGCCACTGGGTCTTTGAGGCCACTGTTAAGTTTATTAGCAGCCACTGGGTCTTTGAGGCCACTGTTAAGTTTATTAGCATCCACTGGGTCTTTGAGGCCACTGTTAAGTTTATTAGCAGCCACTGGGTCTTTGAGGCCACTGTGAAGTTTATTAGCAGCCACTGGGTCTTGGAGGCCACTGTTAAGTTTATTAGCAGCCACTGGGTCTTTGAGGCCACTGTTAAGTTTATTAGCAGCCACTGGGTCTTTGAGGCCACTGTTAAGTATAACTCGCAAACAAGCAGAACAAAATGATTAAAAATCTTCACATGTATCAGGTTTTTTTAAGGCGTTTTAGGGACCCGATTCGGGTCCCTAGAATCAGAGAAAATTATCATTGGGTCCCTAAAATCAGAGAAAACCAGGTCCCTACAATCAGAGAAATCGGGTCCCTACACATCCACACCGGGTACCTAACATTTTCCTTTAAAAAAAAACCTGCATGTATCTTCATTAAACAAACAAGCTTTTAACAATTTTATTGAATTGACAAACAAACTAGTCTTATATATATACATTCTAAAGTTCAAACAAACCAGTTTTCAAACACAAAGTAAACTTTGCAGTTCCAACTTAGAGGAATTATGCCAGAAGCAATACAATATGAAAACTAAAAACTGCTGCATATAAACTTACCAAAAATGAGTTCTTATGAGAAAGTATATACCGACCAGTTCTTTTCAATTTAATTCCAAACGGCATGATGACCGTGCTAATTGCTTTATCAAGCATTGGGCATAGAAGATATATGAATAACACAGTATGTACAATTTCTGAACTTTTAAAACATAATTTCAAAATAAAGTAAGACTGCAGAATATAAAATATCAGTTTTCTGCCACTACATTAAGAAGCAGTGACAACAAATGACAATGTCAAACTTTCTACATACAAACAGTAACTCCTATCTTTGTCTTGAATGAGTATGTCAAAGTGGTGAAATAGCAAGTGATAACTTTTACCTGTCGAAAAATCCTCAAAAACACTGTTTAACCTTGACAACTGCACAAAATTTACATTTCCTTGAAAAATTTTTTGTGCTTTTAACATCTTGTTTCTTGGAGAATCCTCTTTTTTATGACTAAAGCTACACTCTTCCTCACTGTCCATGGGCTGATTTGACACACTGTAACTAAGCTTGACACTGCATTTTAGGTATAGGTCTACATTGCCTTGGTCCAACTTGCAACTTTGTTGCTGATGTGTCAAATTGCTATGGTAATCCAGATATCTTAACAATATCTTCACAGTGATTCTAATAAATCTTTCTACACAGGCATAATAATTAAGCATGAGCACCGCTTACATACCATATTTTTTGGACCATAAGGTGCACTTAAAATCCTTCAATTTTCTCAAAAATCTAAGTGTGCCTTTTAATGCAGTGTGCCTAATGTATGCATCTGGTTGCGTTTTCTCACCAAGGACTAATTTTATGTGATAAACGTTGATATTTATTTATTGCCAGTTATGATTTTTTGCAAACAGACCATTGTGTTATGCAATAAACCAACAACAATTGCAATGAGCAATGTATGTTTCAGAGAATAACTACCACATTCCACAGATTGTCTCTGTGAGGCTCCTGACAACATTGGTGCACACAGAATCAAACACACGCACAGCTTTTGTTTTATTCTATTTGTGTCTAATGGATTAGGCATGTATGACAGATTAAACTCCACTGTATTTTATCTGAGTTTTGCTTCATTTAATGTGCCTTATGTATGAAAAAAGAACAGCTAGCATTCAATTTTTGATGCTGTGTCTAATAATCCAGTGCACCTCATGGTCCGAAAAATACGATACATGAGAAGGCATCTTCTAATTGATGATGTTGTTTACAATGTGCAATGCTGCTTTTTCAAAAGTACTCAAACTAACCAAATTCTTCAACATAAGCAGAAGAACATTGCTTGCAAGGTAAGCACTAATCCCAAGTGGCCACACTGGGTAGAGCATACACAACCAAAGCTGGAAGGCTAGGTTTGATTCTTGGTACAGTCATACCAAAGACGAAACAACAGTACTATGGTTTGTTTAGCCTTGTGCTTGGCATTAATGCAATGGGTTGCAACAGAAAGTTTTTGTGTGGCACAGTCATTAGCTTGCCACCAACATGGCAGTTATTACAAATGTAGCTATGTAGCCTCCAGTTAACTGCAAGCAGCGATAAGACTCCACAGAGCACACATATGACACTCCAAAGCTATCAATTAAACTTCCATTCCCAGTCTATGTATCTGTATAGAATGAAATTTCCAGAGTAGATAACAGTCTATACACAGATAATATAAGACTTTAAATACTACCTTTTCGAAGTCTGTACATTTATGTATGAAATATATGAAGAAAAATAGCAGATTTAACAAACGAATCGCTTCAATTACGAAGTGTTTTGTGAAACTGGCGTGAATGTGCTGCACTCTGAAAAACTGTCTGGTATCCCATGCTGCTACTTGAGAAAATCAGCAGGACCCCAAGTGTAAAAAGCAACTTCTTTTCTTATAATTTTCATAACTGATAGACATTTTTTTCCTTTACTGCCATACAGTTCATTGATAATGCTAATTTGCAAGTAATGATAAATACACACTTTTGTAGAATGCCTCTGATGAAAGGTGAAGAACAAACAATTTCTTTAGTGACTTGGAGCTGGCCACAATACTATTCAAGTTGCAACACATTGATAAGATTGTTTCAAAGACCGCCTAGATATAGTTAGATATGAATGCACTACACCAAAAGTGTCATGGACTGAAATTCTTATACCATAATTACAAATATTAAATGAACTTTTAACATGTTCGCTGCCAGCGACCTAAAAGCAAGCAGATGGCATGTGTCTTAGCAACGTCATAATTCCTCAGCTGATTGCGCTAGAGAGCTGTCCAAGCTCTCAAAAAACTCGGCAAGACTTTGAGCCTGCAATGGAAAAAAATATTTTGGTTTTATTTTATTTTGGGAATAACACCATAAGTGAGGTTGGTTTTTGGCCATTTTGGGTCATGTTACCTGGCCTAGGGCCAAACTGCTAGACGGAAGTAATTCGCTCAAATTTTCATTAGAAACTAAGCTAAAATCAGAGTCTTTTGAGCCTTTGATCGACTTTCTAGCATTTCTGGTTCAAAAGTTATGACTTAAAGACAACAAAATAATTAGATTAATTAGTTATTTCGTTAATTTTAGGACAAAACTTTTGAACCCAAAATGTCAGCAAGTTATCCGAAGTATCAAAAGACTCGGATTTTACCCTAGTTTACAATAAAAACGAGCAAAATACTACCGCCTAGTGGTTTGGGCCTAGGGCCAGATGAAGTGGGCCAATAAGGCCTAAAACTATCCAACTTATGACATCACTCACAAAAAATCTAAAACCAAAACATTGTTTTTTTCATTGCAAACTCAGACCTGCCGAGACTTTTGAAGGTTTGAACAGTTCTCTAGTACAACTGGTAGTGGAGTTATACCCGCGCAAAGATTGTTTTCAAATTTATATATTGTTGAATTACAGGGCAAACACAAATTGAGTTTTCAAAATATCACCATAAATTTCACAAAATATATAATCTTTCATGAAACCAGTTGTTCATAATAATGTGAAATGCTTTAACACTTTGAAAGCCGACCTATGAATATATTGCACCTAGATTTCAGCCTAAAACCAGCGGTTGCCTTACCAACGCAATAGCTCCTCCGATGATTACGCTAGATAGCTGTTCAAGGGCTCAAACGGATCGGCTAGTCTTCTAGTCTGCACTCAAAAAAAAATTTTTGGTTGGGGATGCGGATTTTTTGTGAGTGATGTCATAAGTGATATAGATTTTGGGTCATGTTGGCTAATGTTACCTGGCTTAGGGCCCAACTGCTAGGCCAAAGTATTTCCTGAAGTTTTCATTGGAAACTAGGCTCGAGTCCAAGTATTTTGAGCCTTTGATTGACTTTCTAGCATTTTTGGTTCAAAGGTTATGATCTAAAATAAACAAATTAATCATCTAATTAGCAGATTAGTCAAACATTTTTATTGCTTTAGATCATAATTTTTGAACCCGAAAACCCAAGCAGTTCATCCAATGCAAAGTATCAAAAGACTCAGAGTGTAGCCTAGTTTCCAGTAAAAACTTAGCGAAATACTACTGGGCTATTCCATGCTTAATTTGAAACTCCATGTAAATATATGTCATGAAACCTTTTTATTTGTACTTTTTCTTAAAGAGTATAAAAAATGATGAAGATTAAAAAAAATTTTCGAAATTGCTTTAACGCTTCGAGTTATTGCGATGTTAAATTTAGTCACTAGAGGGAGATTTTCACCCGTTTTTTAGAAAATTGGTTGCCACATGAATACTAGGGAAGCTGAATGCATGAAAATTGATACCAGGGTTTTCTTTAGGTCTGGGAATCCATTTTTGAAGTCAAAAATACCCAAACATGAGTCTTTCAGGGTGTAAATTCATCTTGAAAAAAATTTCATGCACACACTTTGGGCGCAAATATGGGGATGTTGGCGAACAGCTGCAAAAATTTTTTTGCCCATGCTGCAGTATACAGCGTATATTTTGCCAAAATGAAATTTTCTTAAATTTACTTTTACTTCCAGCCAGTGTTTTTAACCTTAGCAAAAGTATATGTTTAACCACACAAAAAATGTCTTATGTAAGCTCTGACATTGCTGATTCTGTCCAGCTGACATTAACACATCACACTCCACATTCATTAATCATATTCACTACTGTGACATAATAAGTGCTCTCTCCTTTCATCCCAAGCTATTTAGTTGTCAGAAAGTAGTATGCTGGATTGCACGTAGAAATACGAAAGGGTTATTTCATTACAATTCAGCCCAAATTTCTGAAATTTGGAACCACATGGTTTAGGTTTTCGTTCCTTTTCACATATGTTTGCAGCTACAAAGTTTTAGGAAAATTGACACCAATTTTGCAAAAATTGGTTGAGCGGTTTTTGATTTATCACTGCTTTTGTATTTTTACCACTAGATGGCATTCGCATTGATGAGCAACACAAAAATGAGTATAACTCTAGATCTGCTGGTCCAATCCTAATGAAATTAGTGACTATACCATTTTTTCTAGGTTGGGCTTTCTATGCAGTTTAAATTTACCTGAAAGCAATACTTTTCATGATATTTGCGTTTTTGCACCCCTACATTTCTCGCCTAATTTGGGATGAATGCCAAAAATTTTTTTTTTGTAATTTGTTGATTTAGATAGAAAATATGGCTGTGTTTCCAGACATATTATTCTCAAGACTAAAATTTATGAACTTCTACAAAAAAATCACAAATAAATGCAGTAGAATTGGCTCTAAACAAATTTCTTTTGTCTGTTCTATGACATCACAACTGACATTCACATACTATCTGTTACAACAGTTTTGTGAATTGCTAGCTAATGACTTCATAAATATCTGTAATATGATAGAAACTGCCTTTGATTACTTGCATATGGGTTGTCTTTTAGTGTTTCTTGTGGAACTTCTGCACTTTAACAGTCTTTTATAAACAGTTAAAGGTTGATATGACCTAGCATACTCAACTGACCATCGTGAGACAGGTTAGTTTTACCAACAGTCTAACGTGTTAAAAGACTTGGTTTATATAGAAAAACATCACAACTAAGTCTTTGCATTGTGCATGTCTCGTGATATGTCAGTTTAAACTATCAACACAATCACTGGTGCACCAAAGGAGATTGATTTTGTCTCATGATGGATAACTAGAAATAGTGCATTGTAGTACACATCACAAAAATCGCTCATATTTTTTGTGTCAGAGTTGCCTATTTTTATCAGAAAATAGTCACTTTAGGTTAGGGGCTAAAAACGAACCAAGTCAAAAAATTCTATGCACTCTGAGTGCACATTTTATATTACATTGTAATCCCCCTTCCCTTAGGAGCTCTGGAACAGGGTGTGCCAGTGAACACTACTGTTGGTTTCTATGAAAAGTATATTCAATGACAATGCTGACTATAAATTTAACTTCAGCAAGCATTAAAATGCTAGTTGATATGAGAAATTTAGGGATTAAAGATAAATTAAAACCCTAATTGTTCCAATGCCCCATATTTTGCGTATACTCTTCTATCATATTTTTCAGTGGTGATACGCAACTACTAGGTGCATTGTCATAAATCCGTGGTGTCGTAAGAGAAGTGGTAACTGAAAAAGCATAGAGTTTCCATAAATTATCACAATTAGCCAATGGTTTTGGCTGTAGTGGTAATATGTAATTTATGGAAAGCCCAGACCACTATCTTCAAGTGTATTTTTATTAGTTTTATGTGTTTTTTAATATTTCATCCATGCTGGCATACAGTGTAAGCATGTGCAATTGAAATGTGTTGTATAAAGTATGAATGCATATTGCATGCACAGTAGCATTTCTGTAGTCCATTGTTTTCACTGTCCAGGATGCTTATGCTTATCCTGAAGGATGTATAACTCCATTGGTATTCATTTCTAATTGTTTTCCAGGAGGTATGTGAATTATAGGCTACTCCGCTGTGTTTTTATAGCACAATATTTTGTATTTGTGTGATATGTGCTATTGACTGATGTACTAGCACTTTGATAGAAGACATTATAAGCTAGATTGTTATGTACATCTCCTCAGTCATAATGTGTTGTTACAGCATAACCCTAATTTATGGAATACTGGATGAATGTTAGAACACAATTCAGGGAATATATTACATATATCTAACTAAAAAATTCTGACATTCCATAATTTAGAGCAGTAACAAGGGCATAGTCAGTGAAGAGTTACATCAAGCAACTTCAAAATTGATTAGAAATGTTAATTTAGAATCACTGGTAATTGGTAAATCAGCTGTAAGGCAGTATATGTGTATTGTGAAAGGTTGGTTTTTCAGCATTTCATGACTTTACACTAACCTTGATATTTTTAGTAGATATCAATAGTAAAAAAAACTATCATTTTGGCAAAATATATGCTGTATACTACAGCATGGGCAAAAAAAATTTTTGCAGCCGTTCGACAACATCCCCATATTTGTGGCCAAAGTGTGTGCATGAAATTTTTTTCAAGATGAATTTACACTCTGAAGGACTCATTTTTGGGTATTTTTTATTTCAAAAATGGATTCCCAGACCTAAAAAAAACCTAGTACCAATTTTCATGCATTCAGCTTCCCTAGTATTCATATGGCAACCAATTTTCTAAAAAGCGGGGTGAAAATCTTCCTCTAGTGGCCAAAATTTCACATCGCAATAACTCGAGAAGCGTTAAAGCAATTTCAAAATTTTTTTTTTATTCTTCATCATTTTTTATACTCTTTAAGAAAAAGTACAAATAAAAAGGTTTCATGATATATGGTTACAAAAAATCTTGAAAATTTCAAATTAAGCATGGAATGACTCTACCATCTAACAGTTTGGGCCCAAGGCCAGTTGAAGTTGGCCAGGATGGCCTAAAAGTCCTTCACTTATGATATCACTCATAAAAAATCCGCACTCCCCAAGCAAATTTTTTTTTTGAGTACAGACTAGAAGACTTGCCATGTCATTTGAGCCTTTGAACAGCTCTCCACCACTTTTGGCGCCCGAGTTACCCACACACAAAGCCATGTGCGATTCGGTTGTTTTGGCACAAGAATCCTCAAAACCGGTCGGATGTTAAAGTGTTAATGGGGTCATATGTTGAATACAATAGTAATTAGCAATTTATACAGACCTCTGACAGATATGTAACATATATACTAAACATTCAAGAAATTAACGATTTACACCAATGCACAACCATCACAACCGATAGGTCTTTTAGAATCAATCCTAATGGTACCTAAACACAAACCACAAGCTATGACTTCAAGGACTGGACATAACGGTGTTCATCATGCTGACCATAAACCTAAAATATTGCTACTTAAATCATGGCCAACTTTTGCACTGTCTACCAAAATCAAATATTTGAACAGCCACAAATCAGACACTAAGATCTTAACACTTTGAGAGCTGGCGTACGACATATTCGTACTTCGATTTCAGCTTAAAAAACAGCAGTTGTCGGTTGGCTTACCAATGCCCTAGCTCCTCCGCCGATTGCGCTAGAGAGCTGTTCAAGGGCTCAAATGCATCGGCTAGTCTAGTAGATTGCACTCGAAAAAAGGACCCAACCGCTAGGCCAAAGTGTTTCGCTGAAGTTTTCATTGGAAGCTAGGCTCGAGTCCGAGTCTTTTGAGCATTTGATCAACTTTCTAGCGTTTCTGGTTCAAAACTTATGATCTAAAATAAACAAATTAATTGATTATCTAATTAGCTAATAGGTCAAATATTTTTACTAACTTACATCATCACTTTTGAACCCGAAACCCCAGCAGGTCATCCAAAGTATCAAAAGACTCGGATTGTAGCTTAGTTTCCAGTAAAAACTTCAGCGAAATACTACCACGTAACGGTTGATGCCCAGGGCCAGGCAAAGTGGGCCAAGAAGTCCTCCACTTATGACGTCACTCACGAAAAACCTGCACTCCCCAAGCAAAAAAATGTTTTTCGAGTGCAGACTAGAAGACTTGCCGCGTCTTTTGACGCTTCGACCAGGTCCGTAACCCGAACAGGAGCAGAGATATTCCCGCGCAAAGCCACATGCGTTTAGGTGTTTTTTTCAAAAACTTCCGAAAGCAGCTGGACGCCAAAGTGTTAACTTCTCTCACTTATGAGCATGACTCACTTTTTCGTATCTGTATATTTCTCAATCCCTTATGCACTGCTTGTCCTCCAATGTCTTTCTTGTATAAATGGCTTATTTGCATTGAAATTCCAATTATGTATTTTGCAATTTGACTTTTTCAGTTTGTTGTATATTTCTATTTTGCTTATTGTGTTCATTAAAAGAAGTGTCTATGTAGCTGAATATGGCTACAGAAGCTCAACTGCTATGTAGCTGACTGCCATGTGATTCAGTACCTAGTTAGGGTTAATCAACAAAACAAAAAGCACGTTCAGACTTCCCTTATATGATAGTAGGGTGAACATTTACTAACGAAATGATCTTAGTGGTTGATCTCAATACAATGCAAAGCTTTCAGTTTTGATGTTATGATGAGAATTTTAGGTTTATAGTTAAGGGGTTAAAGTTGCATAAGTTATTCAATATACTCTGATCAATATACAGTAACTATGCTAATACAGCTCCCAATTACTAAATTTTATTAATTTGAGTTGAATGTATTGCTTTTTCAAAAAAGCTTGCATTTCTAATAATTACGTTTTCAGGCTCCAAAGCCATTAAACCCTCAACTTTAACAAGTAACATTCAACTATACCCTGATTCATGTGTCCGTGAATCATGATTTGTGACAAACTGCTCAGCTCAGCTTGCATAGCCATAGTGGGCTGCCTAATAGTTGACCTTGCATAGCTGTATTCAGCTATCTAGCAACTGCCAGCAAGCGATCTCTAATCTCTAAACCAGTGTTTTTTCAACCGGGGTTCCATGAGAAGCTGTCAGGGGTTCTGCCAAAACAGACCGAAATTGCCTGGAAAAAAATTTGCAACCGCAGGTCTATGTTTGTTGTAGCAACACTACTGTTCCACAGTTGCGTAGGGTTCCATGAGCAATGCAAACATTTGCGAAAGGTTCCGCTGCAGCATAAAGGTTGAAAAACACTGCTTTAAACAATGCTAGTGTTTTCCGTTTTGATGTAGCTACAGCCAGCTACAAGAGTTGACCTTGCATAGCTGTAGCTAGCTACCTAGCCGCTTTTAATAAAATGTGTTTTCATGTCTCATGTTTGTTTACTGCTCATATCCACACACCTCCATCGTATTTCAATGACCCATAATGCTACTTGGATTGATACTTAGCTATCTGGCATACAAACCTTGGTTAAATGTACTAATTAGTGTAACTACAGTAATCTATGCTTTTCATGTACAATTCACATGTAAATTGTAAGGCCAGGTTCAAGTAACAAAAATTTATTGTTTAAGTAATAAGCAATTTCTAACAGATTACTTAACTTAGGTAATTTAAGCAAATCAGGAATATCAACTTTTAGACCTGTACATGCAAGTACATCATAATCATGGCAATTTTGAAATCACAATGGATGGTTCAGATAAAATTAGCATCTGTTCGTTGGCCATAATTCAATTTAATGGAATGAGTTTCTAGTTCCAAAGTATAATTATGCTGACAATCAACAATTGTGACTCACAAATGACTCTGTACAAGCAAGAAATCTATTCACCTAAATGGCTTATTTTATGTGTGATGATGCATGCCATGTGTGATATTGCATATACAGCAACAGACATGGCAAACTTTTCCAAAATCAAATTAGTTAAAATATCAAGTAATGGAAAAATTACTTCATCAAATCCCCTTGTCTTCACAACAACTGGAGAGACGGCACCACAATGCACCCAGGTCAACAAAAGACTGGCTGAAAAAATAGCTCAAAAACACAGAGAGCCATATATATCTGTCATAACATACATTAAAATAGAACAAAGCTCAGATTTACCCTTTTGAGGAGCACCCTTGCTGCAATATGAGGCTTTTGCAGTAAACGGAGTGATGCTCACCTCCAGGATCTCACAGACATTGATTTCAGTTTGATTTATAGGCCCTCGATTTTGTTAAGTGGGATAATGGTGCCAATAATGTCATGGCACTAATTTTAGTAATGCAATAGCTAGATATATCATTATATGTGATGGGTCATGACATATGAATGAACTAATAATATTTATACACCTAAATACTCCACCCTTCAGTCCTCAAATTTTTAACTGTATTTTGTTTTTCATGTACCCAACACTTACTGGAATACTGTTTCCTGCTAAACTTCTTTACAATCTTTCTACCTATGCCTATTAACCTCATTCATCATTCTCTCTGCCTCATATCCCTTTCGTATTGTTGCTTATTTTTCCAACTTGTGTGCATGGTTTACCTGTTCATCGGTACATGCCTCAACTCTTCACCCATTGCTTGCCTGCCATCATCTGTGTTGTGTGTATGATTTGGCATTTATGTTTTTATGTTGCTGTTATCACTTTTAATGAAGTTATCAAAATTTTGGCTGCTAGTGTACGAATATATCATACCTAGAAATCAAGGAATATCCAGGAATATTTCGGTTGACTTAGCAACCATGTAGCTACTCAGCCGATTGTATCAGAGAGCTGTACAAATCCTCAAAAGATTCAGCAAGTCTTTAATTTAATATGGTCCACACCAGAATTTCTGTCACCCAATTTAGAGCACAACAATCAACATCATGTCAACATGGATTGGAAATCCATCCCATGATAAACGGGTACTTAGATAGTAAGTCAAAAGTCACCCTTGTAATTAGATAAAAGTAGAATTTTAGGATAAAATGACTTTATTTTACAGCCCACTAGTGATAATGCACAATTCATGTGACTCGGGATACTAAATAGGTTCCCATCCCTAGTTTAGATGCTCTTATTTCTGAGCTGGTATTCTGATTTATTAATTTTAGTCTTGAGATTCTTTACTTTCTTTTCTCTGCTCTTAGTTTAGACTTCCAACTTTTCAGTTTTCTTTATTTGCAGTGCTGAAGATTGTAATTTTACATGTAATCAATTTCCCACTAAATTTTCCAATAGATTTCTTGCTTACCTCCACTGTGGAAAAAAGTTACTTGAATATTATACTACAGTAAAACTCGTTTAATTTGTTCACTTAATTCGCCACTTTTTCATCGGTCCTAGCAGAATCCCTATCTTTTGTGTACATTTCTGTTCATCTAATTTGTTTAATTCATCACCTCTTTCTATCCCTGAGAAGCTTTTTGTTCATCTGATTCGTCATTTGCAGTTTCGCTTGAGATGTCTAAGCAGCTAGTACATGTGGGAATTCAAACAAATGTAGGATCTTTATCTGAGAATTGTTGCACCTTGCAATTTTATTTATTCATTGAATTTATACACAGGTGCGACCCGACTCCCCATTGAGAGAATGCTGAAAAGTTTATGAAAGATTTAAAAGGTGCTTGATTGAATAGAGGAATCCAGACAGAGCAGAGGAATTAATAGTTGTATTCAACCATAGCATAATGAACTTGTATTTTACTGCAAATAAGACACTGTGTATGCATATGAGTTACTATGATAAAGTATACGAGCTTCTATGACAGAGTTTTCACCTGTTTACCTGATTTGTCACTTCGCCTAATTCGTCACTTTTTATATTCTAATCCCCTTGAGGTGACGAATTAGGCAAATTCTACTGTAGTAACAGTGGAGGTTTGAATCATCACAAAAAAGATGAAAGCAGAGCATAGTCAGCTGATTCCTCGAATGCATACAAAAACTTCGGAGTTTTTAGCACATACTATTATTATTTGTATTTTTCATATAACAGATCTTTCATACCAAATTGATTTTTGAAGATATAGGTAGGCTAAGCCTATCAGACTTAGGCTAGGGATTCAGCATTGAAGATCACACTTTTAGGCCTAATGTAAGGAAACATTTCCCTGAAGATGAATTGGTTAACCCTAGGTAAAAGCAGGTTATTAGAAGTTGATAGTCTTGACCCTGTGCATGAGAATGAATGATTGGTGGTGTTGATTGGAATAAAATATACATTGATTTGCTTCTGGTTCTGCTGCACCATTACTCCCGCAGCCTAAATATTATTCATCATTGTCTGTACTCTCATCAATTATGTCTGCTGCTGTTGCATAGGTTGCACTGCTAACCTGCATACGACACATTGCATCTCATTTTGAAAACTTCAAACATATCTATAATTTTTATAGTTATTTGCCTATTATCATCATAACTATGAAAAATGGATGGATATGTCAGCAAGATTTAATCGTCATAAAAGAATGAAAGCAGAAAGCAAGCAGATTCCTCAAAAGCTCAAGCTTGCCACCACTACCACGCTAAAGTTTGTTTGGCATCTCAGTTTGTTTGGCATATCTTTTTTTGCATGTTTGTTAACGTTTTATGTTTGGGCTACCCTACTCACGTCACATTTAGATGCATGTCATTGTATTCATTGTTTGTTTGACGTTTACGTGACATTTTGATTTACACTTTTTGTTGTCTCTCGTCCTATTCTCATGACTCAACCCAACAATTTTCAACATCTAACATTAAACTGTATAGGCTATCTCATGTGCGTGCTCATTGCTTGTCTGTTACTTCCACCAGCTTTCCCTTATGTTCCGTATACGGCGGATGAATATATATAAGGAATGTAAAGAATTTCAGACCTATCTCAGTAATGCCCTCTTGCGTTCTGCGAATTGCTGAAAGATATTCTTTATTAGCAATAAAACAAGTAATTAACGAAAATAAAAAAAGGAACTGTACAATTGACAGAAATAACCTGACCAAATGTTGCTAGAAATCAAACCCCCGAAAAAAACGGATTTTTGAAATACTTTATGAAGACTCGCCTTCTCGCTCACCAGCACAGAAGAAGTGGCCGTAGCGTAGTCACTTTTTCGGACTCGACTCCGCTCCTGTTCCAAAATTTTTGAATCCTGTCAAGAAATTTTACAAATTTGAGAATCCGACTCCTGCTGAGACTCCAGCTACGATCAATGAACCAACTGTAATTTACCCATGTGTTTACTTAAGAAATGACCACACAGACTCTTGCTACCGAAAAGTGACTCCGGTTCCAGGCCCGGTTTTCACAAATTTTTGACTCCGGGTCGGGATCCGAAAGAAAAACGCATAATCCTGCCGGAGTTGACTCCGGCAATCCGGATCCGGTGCCACCTCTGTAGCATAATTAATTGATAAGCTTGAGTGCAAATGTCACCACAATCCGTGACCTTCCTGTGGTGTTTTGTCAGGGAGTTGAACGATTTTATCTACGCTTTCCCGGAAAGACACTTTTGTGGCTACGTTAGAATCATTAACATTCTGATCAGAGGTAGCCCGAGTCACATTTTCAAGCTCCTACTCCGCTGGTATTCCATAATGTTTTATTTTGGTGTCAAGCGAAATTTCTGACTTACAAAATTTATGACTTCACACTATTGCTTGTTGGCGCCACATATATGTATTGTTGTTCTCTGCGCACATCCCGTTCGTGGTGAATCACACATTCAACGCAAAGCCACCGGAGAGATTGCAACAACATTCACTCATTCCACAACGAACCGCACCGAACGCACGTTCCTTTTGTGAAGGCTGAACCCGGCACGACCTCCACATTCTGGTCACAGCACCATTTTGTTGCGATCGGAAAGCCCAAGTGGCATATGCGCAAAGGTTCGCATTGTGGCAGCAGGCAACAATAGATTTCACATGCCATGATCACTGTGTTATTGCTTGTTGGCGCCACATATATGTATTGTTGTTCTTTGTGCACATCCTGTTCGTGGTGAATCACACATTCAACGCAACGCCACCAGAGAGGTTGCAACAACACCACCTGCGTACCACACATGCACAGAGTTAATATTCTCCATATCAAATACCAGTGATAAAGTCTCGAGACTGGCCTCGGTCTCGAGACACGTCTCAAGACCTCTTTTTCGAGTCTCGGTCTCGAAGGTCTCAGGTCTCGTCTCGGTCTCGGTGTCGAAGGATTTTGGTCTCGGTCTCGAGCTCTTAGTCTCGAGACTTTGCATGAGTTTTTATTTATGAAGTCTTGCGCAAGAAACAGCTCCTTCAAATGCGGATTTTCAAAGTAATTGTTCACAATTCAGCCGTTCAACGCGGCCAGAGGCTATAAACTTTTTTTGTTGTTATGCTGCTATGGAGAAATCAATTTGCCCTCTACCCCGTTTAAAATTTTTTCTGAATTCAATAAAAACAGCGTGTGTACCATTGAAACAATAGCGCATAATTTCTGCAACGCTTGCAACGAGACGTTAGAAGTAGGCCTACTTTGCTAAGGACTGTCTTTCAACTGTTTTGCAAGCAGTTTTGTTATGGAAACCCATATTCAAAAGAAGAGAGTGCCAACAAGTTTCTCTTATGAGAAGCCAAACAAAACGAGTTCTTTTCTTCGAAGTTCTCTTCAAAGCAGTCTGTTAAAAAGCGCTGGTGACTTTTGTTTGTTCTGCGTAATGCCGACTTTGTAAAGTTCAGAAATGCCTCAGAACTCTCTTGAGAAAAAGTTTTGGTCATAAGAGTTCTGTACAGCGAGCAAGTGATGCGTCGTGGCTGATCAGCTACCTTGACGTGCTGTTGGCCATTACAACCTTTCTGCATTTTCTAACCAACCTACGGTGTTGCGAATCTCTGAGTGAGGAATTAAAAACGGAAATTCGGAGCAGTTGTGAAAAAAAAGTTTAACGTAAAAACGTGGAAATTATCAAAAACTTCAAAACAAAAAAACTTGACAATAAAGAATAGCAAATCTAGGAAATATATTTATAGCCATAAAATCAGCAGGAAGGCGGCACATCATTTCACTGCTAGTCAGATACAACGCTAATCTCGACTTTCGCTCATTCTGCTACATTGTAGCAGGTTGTCAAATTCATTTTCACTGAAGACCATACCAGCATTATGTTTGCCCTCGAAGGGCCGGTTGTAACTGTTGAACCTGTGTATAAAGGCGAATGATGGTCTTTGTCATGTTGTAACTTTGTCTCTCTTTCTTTAAAAAAGATATTCAATTTTCAGGCTCTTTTCACTGCAACATAACGAATTTTACGTCACAGTCATGCTGGTTACGCATTAACGTAGCTGATTGTGGAAGAAAACTTGAGTTGAACCGAGGAAAACTTGATCGAAACAATTTGCATGCTTCTGTACGCCAATCTGCACCCCCATCCGATTTGTTTTATTCTTTTTTTTTTTCTAAGCTGTTTACCCCAAAACTTGATGTTAGAATTCTTTCGTTTCTCTCCCACTGCCGAATCCCTGTGTAATGATAAGTAAAGGGCATTGTAGTTATTGTAGTTGGGGTGTTGTTAAAGTGTTGTGCTCAGTATTGACTGTGTGCTAACACATATTCTGTAATGTGTTATCCGCTACAGCTACGCATTTTTGTGCTCTTGCATTATTCGATTGTGCTTGTGATATGGACCACGAGTCTGCGATAAAATAAAATATACATTATTTAGTTACATACACATGCTAATTTGAATGTGCAGCAATGTATTCAGTATGTTTGCAAGTTTTTGGGGTCATGCAGACAAAAACCGCTCTTACACTGTCATAATCCATACTGTTCTAAAGAGCTAAGTAAGCTGAGGCTCAAAATTTAACCACATTTGGTCCGTGGACAACCATTTGGACACGTGTGCTACAGCATGCTGCAGCGCAACAGTGCCTGCCGAAAGCACCTCCTAATAGTTTCTCTCTGTCAGAGGAACAAAAATTTTTAATACGAAGGCCATGGTTACCTGCAAAATCTGCCGCACTTGTAAAAAAATTGACAAGACAAAAAAGCAAACCGAAGTTGCTTCAGGGCTCTATTAGCCCTGTGCACTTCGTGGTTGCCACGGAAAACAAATCAAATCCACGGTCCCAACTGTTTCACAAGTAATGACAATAAATAAAACTTTCCTGCTGAACCAAGGCCTGGCATGTGCCAACTATGCTATTTATGTAGCCATACATGCATGCATAGGCTATACCAGGGGTTCCCAAACTATCTCTGGCCATGTACCCCTTCAGCATTTGGATAGATGAGCATGTACCCCTAAACATGGGCGCCGGAAGCATTTTTTTCCAGTAATGACCAATAATGGATTTTTCAAGGTTGGGCCAAAAATATTTTGCAGGAGGGAACAGAAGGGGCAAAATTACATTTTGACCACTCGAAACTTAGAAAACAATTTTTGTGGTTTGAACAACTAGCTCAAAAGAGGAAGTAACATGAAACGCTTCAGACAAATTCACATTTATAAATAATTTGAAACGAATTATGCATAATCATATTTTTTCCCGGCTATTGCTAACCTTAAATGCACCCTTCAGATAAGCAAATGTACACGTAGGGGTAGGCCTACATGTACCCCAGTTTGGGAACCCCTGGGCTGTACAAAGAAGGCAGAAAAAATAGGAAAAGGAATGATTATAAAGGCAGCGAATAAGCATAGAAAGCAAGACCCATAATCGAGAATAAAAAACAAGACCTTTTTCAGTTTGTGAGTATTTGATTGTGATGTCCAAGATAGTTTATTATTCCTTATAGTTATAATAAGCATGACACGTGATTTTCCTCCAGTTTATATTGCTGTAATCAAATGTGAGGAGTGGAAAGAGGAAGCATTTTTATGGTCGGCCCCGGGCGACAATTAGCATCGCTAGTCGCTACGCCACTGCAGTGGAGCATGTGCCGGGATATTACCCCGCTGGTTCAAAGTGTAAACCTAATTCGTGCCGAAAAGTCTATTACTCCAATAAGCCTAAATACTTTTTCTTTGCGTCAACAGGGGAACCACGGGTAAAATCATTAAAACTTGTTTTGGATTGAGTGAGCACGTTTGGATGGATGAAACAAGTTACATTTTGGTTTTCAAATTTCAAAGTAGTGCTTTCGTTTTTTAAAATCTCAAAATTATCACCTGTTGATTCTTAAATATTTGCAGAATTCTAAATCAATTTCTTGTCGTATGAGGAAAAAGAACTAGGAAAGGTGCAGGTAACTTCTGCAGTTGACTACATCGCCTTGAACTACTGAGGCAAGCACAAGCGAAAGCTGGCATTTCGGGGCATTAACTAACAGGAAAGCAACCAGCAGCAATAGAGCTCCCTCAGTGAGTTCACTCTACTACTACTAGGTTGCACTATCATTAGATAGGGATAAGAGAATTACGATAGTTCGCTTGTTGTGACTATCACAGTGACTTGTTACTCATGGGCACCTTCTAGCGGTGACCATTTATTTACATGTGGCGCCATCTTCTGGCCGCCACATAACGTTACATAAAATTGCAAAGCTTTGTTAGTCAAAATGCGCGAAATATGTGGCGAAGAAATTTGAGTGTCAGTGCAGAACATTAGCTTGTTGAATATTAGCTACTATTTGGATTAGTGCTGCTATATATACTCGCTTACATCGAGTTGTTTAAAATAAAAAGAAATGATTCACCCCTTTTCCACGTTCTTAAATACCATGCTTCAATATTGAGTGGCAGGCCAGAACACGGGAGCTTCATCAGGGTATCACGTCCTGTCCTTAGACAGTGTTCTTAGTAGTATAGTGGATTTAACTTTTCGCATTACGACTTGCCGTTCCCTACTCGCTATTGCATTCCGTACGTGAGATCTGGTTTGTATCAACTTGTCATTCGCGTCAAGGGATTT
>Ga0210059_1001494_pt1 | contig 35289 bp, 19 predicted proteins | sample Ectturendosymbi2_FD_188042 | JGI IMG/M metagenome (GOLD analysis project Ga0210059, IMG submission 188042) | Ecteinascidia turbinata endosymbiont from Florida, USA - Sample 2 (SPAdes) (version 2) | ecosystem: Host-associated > Tunicates > Ascidians > Unclassified | place: Key West, Florida... | reverse complement strand
AATGATTGCCATCAAAGATAAAAACATCCAACCGTATTATTTTTTCAGACTATGAAGCTCGGCTTAAAAAACAAGTCTGACATCTGAACTTTACCGAAGACTGATCTGTAACAATCAAGCACGTCACTTTTCACATTGCTAAAAATAAAGAAGTTGCTATTAAGTTTGTCTGTGTTAAGATTCCGGGTGACTCACATTCAGGCAAGGTTAAGTGAACTTAAGCTTTCATGATAATCTAGGTTTGGTAAATATCGTCGAACCCATTAGAAATACAATTTACCTAAAACAATTTCTGTCTTTAGTTTGGGTGTAACCAAAACCACACGTAACAAAAAAACTTGAAATTACAGTGACGCCCAACGTGAGTTTCGTCTTAGTATAGCATCCAAACTTTTTGCAAACGTATTCAACATAGCATTTTTTCGATTCCCCTAAATACCTCTTCAAAGTTTCCTGTTCACTCAATTATTGATGGCAAAGTGACTAGGGGTTTATACCCAACCCCTTGCTTGGTTTCCAAAATAACATAAAACAAAAGCCATCCTATTCCGAAATGTAACCTAATGTGCGCAACCCAGTCAGTTCTTCTACCATCTTTACTTTGTTCCGATCCGTTAGAGACATGCATGCGTCAAAGGTGGTAGTACAAAGAGTTGAATCAGCGGGATTGCACTATGTCGTGTTGCGCGGTTACCGAAAAACATGTGTTTGTGGACGAAACAAATTTTACTTGTCCAAAAACAAATGTTTTTCTCCAAATTACTTCAAATAAATTACTGGCAAACTTTTAAACACCCTTAGGAAACCTGTAGCACAGTTTCGACTCAAAAAACACTATACCGGAACGTCGTTTCTACGCAGATGAATGTTTAACACGATGTTCAAACCGCTGGCAGACTTACAGTAATTGGCTTAACCAAAGTTCTACTGCGACAACGAGAGAGCAATGACACATATCTTTTACCAGCTACGCGTCACCGTGAACATATAGTTTATCACAATAGAAAGTTCTACACTCTAAATTTCAGTTTTTTAGACTAACTTATGATAAGTATATAATTTTAATCTTATTCATTTTCACATTTCAGATATCTCATGATTTTAGAGACTGCTTTTCGTTCGCTCTTCTTACAGACAACAGTAGAAATACTTGAAAATGGAAAATCACTTCAATACAGGTCTGTATTGCAATCAGCTAACTAAAATATTTTTACAACAAAATCGCAATACTTTATTTTTCTTCTCAAACAGCATTCTCTATTATAGATGTCTCATCACTATTTCAATCTATTGCTAACAGTCTAATGCTGGACTTACAGGTGTGTTGGTGCAGAAACAAAAACTACAGAATTCCAATGGACAATCCAAACAGCAAAAGGAATAAAGACGTCGAACTGTAAGTACTGACTCATGCACTTTAACATTCATAGAAGACTATATTCTAATCAGACTTAAATCTTTTTTCAGATATACCGCTTACTGAACTCATTTATCTGACACTAAAAACACTACCAGTCATGACTTCATTAATTTTTAATGTGCAGAGATATTTTCACTAAGTCTGCAAGCGCTTTCAAACAGTCACTATTTACTCAAGATCTCTGCTGCATTCACAATTCACAGCAAAGTCTGAAGTCACTAGCACCGATGAAAGCTTGACATATTGCTACTTTTTGCTAACTCGTGCGTTCTGTTGTCTAGACACATTTCAACACCTTTCTAAGTATTTTTCATCGAATAGCACCATGTCAATTTCAGAAAAACATAAACTCGCAAAAGACTGTTCTTTGAAAAAACTCTAGATACATTTCTATTCACAAACTTTTTGATTTACTCAACCTATCTCATGCTAGTTACAGATAACGCCACGGCAGCTGAGATTTTTTAATACTCCTAGTGCGCACCAAGAAAGCTTACACCAAGCAATGATCATAGATTGCTTCCGTGGTTTGACACGCTCATAACCACCGCGATATCGCTTCCACAGCGTCGCGTGGATAGCAGTTTTGCTTTATGTTTATCTGACTAGGAGACCGATTGACTTCTAGTAGAATAATGCATTTAATGATCTTTTCAAAACGTTTCAAATATAACTTCGCTTCTTCAGATAATTTTTTTCACACGCTCTCTCCACATATTGAATATGAACAAATATTCACACCACAATAGTTGCAATGCTAACAGCAAATTTTTGCAAATGCATGTTATGACTAAACGAACGCTGCTCACGTTACTTGTGCACTATGACAAAATACTGTAATCTTAATGCTTTGTGGCATTACAGGAAAGTAATACGCTGACGTTTGAAAATATATATATTTGCCTTTGTCACATAACCTTGTCTTCACAACAGTTTATAATTGGCGCAATATCATGACTATAAATCTTTCTACCTTTACTAACACAGTTTCTTCAGTTGCTTCAAGTTCAGATTCATACTAAATCGGCCTCACGCAATGATAAGCAGGCCACAGCATAGGTGATAAACTTCACGCTGCTTCAAAAAGTTTTTTTTCTTTCTAGCTCATTATTCGCTGTGTATGCAATGGTTCTCATTATGTCTCTATAAAATAACTATGCCACGAATCTTTACCAACTAACTAAGACGTTTTCAACCAACCAGGCAAAACACCGCTACATCTGTGTCAGAGATAATTACTGTTTGCAACAAATATGTTTTTGAAACAAGCAAATCAAATGCCTAAATGCCATTGGATGCTATAACAATAATTTTGTCAATCCACCAAGGCAACAGTATTAGCATTTATAAACTGCGCTATTCTCGCTATTCTTTGTTTTGTTGATACTTCATTCTACAGACCGCTAAAAAGGTCTTGCTTCAGACGATGTGGCATAGCCACAACGCCAAAAAGAACGCCAACCAAAAACTCAAATTCCGATAAGCAAAAAAACATTGTCTTTAGTGAAGAAGCATGACTTGTTTTCTGCTCATCGTTTCAGATAATGTCTCCAATAGATTACACAGCCAAATCTACAGATTTTACATAAATAAAACCTATAGTTTCATCAAGTAGCTAAATATTTTTGATAGCATAAATCTCAATTTTCAAATTGTTGTTTGCTTTAATTCTTCGGGTCATTTACTACTTCTTGTGAATAAGGTGACTAAACCCGATTTTTGTAGTATCTCTGAACTTTTCGCTACTAGCAATGCGTTCTTCGTTTTGGCATCTTAGTCTAAAGATTAAAAATGCATATTATTGCCATTTTTTCAGATAACTCAGGACCTCCTGAATGCATTTTGCAGTATACAGAACGTACATAGAGCGCCTCAATGGGCAATAATGAAATAACTTGTGTTATTCATAACTGGTACAAACCAAAGTTTTCTTACTAATGGATCCATGTACACCTTCGTATAAGGTTGCTAGCAGTAAGAAAATAACACACTACTTCAATACTCATTCACATTTAATCCATTTCTACCTACAACGAACATAAGCATTGTTTCTCACTAACTTTTTTTGCCTTCTCATAGACTAATAGTCTTAAGCAGAGATATTTGCTTTTCTCACGCAAAATGTTTGAGAAAACTCTCTCCTCTCATACCAGTAAGTGCCTATTTTAGTAAATTTCAGGACACAAAACAGGTTCACTAGATAGACAAGGCTCTTTACACAGGGCAAAAATTACACAATTCCATCCAGTAGTTTCAGATTCCTCAAAGATGTTTTACATCATAATTCCAATTTTTGTGTTTTAGATTCACAAATAATACCGCGATAAATAATGAATGTGGACGCATAAAAATAATATTTTCACGTCCATCGATAGGACTTCACAACCAGAATGTTTGGAAAATTAATATTTTCTTGTTTTCCGCGATTGCATACCTTTTAAGATTGTGCATCACGGCATAAACCATTTGTGAACTTTTAAAGTGCAATTCGTCACAACATAGTTGAGCAACGATAACAGATCTCTAATGCGCTGCATAGATTCGATGAAGCAGGAAGCGCCTTTCCTGCAAAATAAACGCCTCTTCATTAAGGCTTGTCTTTATGAGAAGACTAGCGACATATGGTGACGAACGCAAACATTGAAGCCTTATACCTCATAACAAATACCGGAGCCAATGCACGTCTTATATTTAACTTAATACTCAGCTTTTCATTACAGACAAATAGTGGTGCTTCTACTAACCATAACAATAGCAATAGTCATCATGCTTGAACAAAACAACTGCCTAGAAAGTGATGGACGATTCATAACTCTGACGTCTTGACGTCAAGTGCCGCAATCAACCCAAATCTTTTCAGCATCACATCTCAACAATGATCTTTTGGTGCTTGACATTAAACTCTTTTATGTCTCCAGACAATGGGACGCTTACAAGACATCATTGCTGTACAATCGCGTTGAAAACAATCTCTCCACTATGCAACTCCATAATAAGCAAATCTTATGCTTAGTCAAGGCTAACAATCTTGATCAACAGCTTATGTCACAGCTTTCATACGCCAACTAAACAGAAACAGTAGCTTTTGTCGCAAAAAGCTTTTACTACTCTTAGTAGCTTTTTTCTTTAAGAATCCAACATTCGTAGCTAAGACATCACAATCATAATTTTAGTAAATTTCGCACTAAATCATCATTATCTTTCAAGGTTTTCAAACACGTTAAACTAAATCATAAGCTTTTTCAGCTTTATTATGCTCTTTTGCCTTCTAAACGTGGTAAACAAGTAACAGCTTTCAGTCTTTCACTATAATTTTTCTACAGAATTATACAGAGCTAGAGACCTTCACCGATTCAACGATAAATACGAACCTTTCACAGTAAAATATCATAATCTTTTGCAGCTTTTTAACGTAATAAAATCGGTGGCTTTCAGTTTCGCGGTTTCGTGACTTCCGCCAAAAGCATCCTTCTAGCTTTTGACAATTTTCTTAGCGGTTTACTTCGCTTTCGATAAACAAAACGAAGCAACAGATAGTCATCTTCTACTTTTACAAACCTTTTGCCTTATAGAAATAACGTTTCATAATGAAATGGCCTACATATCAACAATTTTGTTGCGCACTTCTAAGATTATTCTTGGCCACATAAGACGGCTTGCTTTCATTTCAACATATCTGAGGTTGCTAAACATATGACTACCCTTCAATAAAACAACTTATTAGAAACTTCTTTGAGACTTACGGGTACGAGATGTCCGCTAATACGGGCTTACTGCTAGGCCGACAACGCTCTCCAGTATACCTTTACCACACATAACAGCCACACAAAAGTAGCTACAAGTGAATTTTGACGCTAGTGAATGCCTCTAAGGTGGTTAACGCATTGCAACACCCTACCATTCTATCGATTCTCAATAAAATATATTCTGTTCTAACTCTCCGTACCCATTAAGCTAAATATTTCACGCTTTTACTGTCTTTCGACACCTGTTTCTCGGTACAGGTCGGCATGGCATACACGCAACCCATCTTGTCTCCAAAACGTGATAGCTTCATTTCCCATCCTCAAGTTACCGTGCCTCGATAACTAATAACATTAACGCGTCCTCTGAAAGCTAGAACGACTGCATCGCTTCTGTGAACTTTTCAGTTTCAAAAGTAAATTTTTTTTGCTATTGTTCATTTTCCGATATTTAACAACATAGCTTAAAACCCATACATATTCCTTTTGGCTGCGACAAAGAAAAGCAGCTACTGTCGCTCCGATCATAATCATCCACATTTGCTTTGGACTCAATTGCTTTTGGAATTTGCGATGTGAGAACAGCCAAACACAGGTTAAATATTGCCTTAGTAAAGCAATCCATACATTTTAAACAGTTCACAGTTTAAAAACGCAGTTTACACCTCAGGTCAATGTAGTTCACAGATTGCCTTGACTTTTTATCATGAGCGAATTAAAAAAATTGCTTACTTTAGTTGCAACATCACTCAGCTCACTGTTGTGCTTGTGAGCGCCTCTCCAGGCGATTCTCCTTTTCACTTCCACGCGTCTACTCTTTCTGCAAATTCACCTCTGCACATAATATGAAATTCAAATAATCTCTTCACTCGGTAAGCAATACGAATATTTGGCGCGTCAATTTAAATGCACTTAGTTCTCCGATAACTTTTTTATTTTTATTTGCCATCGTCAAACGCCGCAATAGCTCAATTTTTAAAAATTAACTTTCGATTTATTTTTACGAGAGCTATTTGCAATAACAAAGCACCAAAGCTTATGCAGACCAAACCGTGACAGACGTCTAAATCCTGTAATTTTTCCGCTATTTCATCGTAAAAAAACAACAATCGCACCAAACTTCTTCGTTCAGTCTATGCGCCAAACACTGCACATTCTGACTGCATGCAGATGTTAAATTAAACTTTTAACGCGTTGATAACTAATCTAAGCCGATTTACCATTTTTGCAACAACTGCATATTTCGGGAAATACTTTAGCATTGGGCTCAGCATTCGTCTGCTAATTGACACGTTCTCCATAAGCACGCCGAACCAACAACTCTTTCATTCTTATCACCAGCAACAATTTTTAGAATTACTCCATAATAAAAAATTGCTTCATAATAACTAGCAAACATTTGCAAAATTAATTAACATTTTTTAACAAATGCTTCACAGAAAACAATGAAAATTTGGTAAAAACACTTACTACTTACCACTGTTTTAAAATACATATCTATTTTTTCACAGTTTAGGGCAACATAACAACGTTATAGCACTCCGCTACATAAAATTATTGAAACAACCCCTCCTTTACAAATTGGTAACGAACATTGTCACTTTGTAAGCAAGCAACACCTTCTTGTCAGCATTACAAATAATACCGCCCTCCGCCATAACAAGAAAACACCAGTCTTTTTCAACTGCCCTTCAAGTAAACGACCAATCCAGTTACGTAAATTTCCGAAATTCCTCTACAAAACAACAAATTTTTCAACAGTGACATCATGCACTTAAGCTGTTGAATATAGCAGATCGACATATCTCTCATGATCGATCGCCAACATGAAAGCTTAGACCACATCAACTTTAAAAATACTCGCAAAACTATCTCGTTTCACCAAAGACTTTGCAACATCCTAAATTGTGCTTTCAACTTCTTTCTTTGTATTTTTTTATTATCTTATTAATAACAGACAATATGTCATTCTTTCCATGTTCAAGTTTTTGCAGCAAACATACAGGTATTTTTCGCATCTGCTTTGAGAAAAGAATTGTCATCCGCCATCAACCCAATAGCCACACTTCGGAGGACCTAGGTTGTGAGTCATTGCAACCCATACTTGCTCAAAGGGAAGTATATATTCCTCTGTTGTTCAAAGCACATAACTGCTGCTTCTAACTGCCTGAATGTCAGAACAAATCCTCACCATAAACTCTATCTCTTTGCACATTAAGCTCACAGCCCAGATAATGCTTTTTGAAATGCGACCTACGCTCATTTCCTCATTTTCTTTTCAACTGCCTCATGATTAAATCATGGCTGGCAAACGATACTTTGAAGCCAGCTGAGAGCGCCCCTGTTCACAATTTTTAGCTAAAACGCCAGTCGTGGCATGAAGGCTAGAAGTCAGTGACCCTATCTTGCCTTCATTTTCAGAGACGACAAAAACTATTTTTCATACACGATTTCAGTGCATATCGTATGCTAACACAATGCGTTTTTGTCTCGACGCTTCAATCACTCTAAATTGTGTCTCAGTCACTAACACGCCAAACCAAATCGCATACTCAACTATTTATGTTTACCAAATCAACATCTGAACATACAAAAAGCACGTAAGGCCCATGCACCCAGGCTTTAAGATGACAATGAATCCATTCAGGCTATTCAGCTTTTTGCTCAATGTTTTTCTTCAAAAACATTCAATCCACAATCAAATTCCACACGAGAAGTCCTCACACAAATTGTCAGCTTTTTGTCAACTCAAATGTAGCTTCCACTAAGACTTTGATATACACACACGAGTTTTTATCGAGTCTCATATACTTCTTCACGATTCATTAACCTTTAAACCTTACATTGAATTAACCTACCTGATTCTCTCTAACAATTTGGGAATTGTAATACCTTATGCGGAACAACAATTAATTCCTCCAACGATCCGCCAAGGTGCGCCGCACTGTTTTAAGTTGCAGCTACGCGATATAACAATGCGCGTGCGACACCTACCGCATGTTTCCTGAAACTCATCATCTGCTAAACCTAAGTTAACAAACGCCTTTCCTTATCACAGCGGCACGTGCATCACAACGTTCATATTGTCTTGTTTTTGATCTTTTTGATAACCTAACTTTCATCTTTCGAACTATCGATTTTTGTACTATAACCATTGAGCGTCTCTGCAAAAATGGCTCTAACCACAATTTTCACAGAACGTATTCGTTACTTCAGTTGCAAAAGTCTTAAAGTTGCAATCTCCATTTTTACCTTCATCACTAGCAGCAATTCTGTTTTCATTACAGGCTGCAAGCCGAGGTGGAAGTGGAATGCAAGACTCCACGTTTCAACCACCCTGCACTACGTCCGCAAAGCGTTGTTTGGACAGCTCCAGCTGCATGTGTGCACCAGATGCACAGTCTGAACAATGCGTGCCCACACGGCGGACATCTGCTTTGTGTTTCTGACTACGCTGGTTTATACCGTTGATACTTCGAGAAACGATGCAAAAACAGTTCATCGTTGTTTTGAATGGCTCCAAGCTTTCAAACCACACTTCACCTTGGAGTACTATAGACAAACATTCTATGCATATTATTTTCAAGGCTTTAATTTTGTTCACACAGACTTTCATTAAAAACGACTGATCTGTACTGATCTGTATCGTGAAATGCCGTTCTTGCTTTCAATGCAAAAACATTCCGTCCTCTTCAACAATTTTTTGAAACGCCTTGGATGTTATTTGAAAAACTCACATACTTCCCTCACACAGTGAAGTGAAACGTTGTGGCATTGTGGCATTTCAAAAAGCACTGCTTTTACTGCAACTACTTTTCATGCATACTTATATTAACCTACATGCATTAATCGTTCACTTCTGCATTTTGTGTTGATGGAATATCGGACTGCAATCCTTCGCATTTGACACATGCAAAGTTTGCAATAAAATTTTCATTTGCGCATTCACTGTGATTACAGGAGAAAATAATGAAAAGTCATACGATGGCATATCCACTTTGCAAAAAAAGACGATATATGAAAAGCAGCAGAGTTGGTTACCCCACGACATAAACAAGCGTGGGTGCACCTGCAATCTGCGAAGAGAGCAACCCGACACAACGCGGGTCAGCATGAATCGTTTGTTGTACCAACATAAGCGTATGTGAGATAACTAATTCAGCTTTGTGCAACGATTTGCACATTTTGAAACGGGCAGAACTAAATTGTTCGAATCCGGCGAAATATCAAAATACGCCCCAGTTTCCAACATAAGACCATGGCGGAATACGAAAAATGTGTCTGAAACCACCGTTAAACCGGACTGACAGGAAATGCCCTTGAAATCCTGCCAGTAGAGGTAAAACTACTGTCGACTGCAACAGCCTCATGGTCCGGGGAACCGTCAAACACATACGAGAAACGAAGGTGATAGCACAGTCACGAAAAAAGGGGGGCTAGGGAGATCTTTCTCTGGTGCTCTTAGAAACTCCTCGCCACAGTCAATTAGCGCTCATGGCAAAGGCACAGCTATGCTGTTTCTTCTGAAGAAGACCATAAGTTACCAGACGCACCCGCAACGTTGGTAATACATTAGCGAATACTATTTTGACTCAAAATTTGACCAATTTGCCCGCCTTAGACTAATAGATAAATTAAAATAGCCCCAAGCAAGCCGCGGCGTGCACCCAGTGCACGGTCAGCACTTTTTTGGAGTGAACCGTGCCTATGTCTTCTTATACAACTACTATTAGTCTAATATTAACAGATAATTACTTATATTAATTAATACCTTTTCTACCTTAAAAATTACAATATTAAGAACTCTCTATTTTCATTATCTCCACATCCGTTCTATTTTTCAACAACTGTTGTAACTATTTGGTGATTTTCCGTCTGCACACACTAGAAACAACCAAACGAAATTTCAACAAGACTCCAATACGGTCTCACATTTTTAAATCATCTCCACTAACCATCAAACACTTGCAGAAACTATGAAAATTTTTTGATAAATTCACACAGTCTGTTCAACCTGTGTTGCACCTCCGAAATTTACTCGGTCGAAATGTTGCCTAAACAAACCTTTTCACACATTCTGATTTTTGGTCTTATTTTTTCTAACAGATATTGCGGAACTATTTCAGAATTGTTAAATTGCATTACAGCAATTACTTGTTGAACGTTTTGTCTCAACAAAACTGTCGACCCGTCCGGCTATTTTCAACAATCTTTTCATGCGGCTATTACCGCCTAATTCTTGATTTTCTCCCATCTGTACAAAATTTGTTTTCTTTGCTGCAGTAAGAATTTACCAAGAAAGAGACCTCAATACACCCGAACCGCACGAATATGTAGGTTTTGAGAAATATCACAAATAAATATTTTTTTCCTTTCACGGTCACCAAATAAAATTAGCAGAAGAATAACTATTTTACCCTACCACTGATCAACGATACACTGAAATATCGAAAATGTCCAGCATGTACAGAGATAATGCTAACATTTTTGAGTCACTGCACTCTTTCACTTTTCCTGCAGTTCACTCGCTTGCAGAATAACATTGAACAAATTAAACTTCACCTCTCCAACCGTTTCTTACTGATTCAGCAACCAACAAAAAGACCTGCAACCCATTAATATTTCTAGTTCAATTGTTTGGAAACTCTACCGCTAGTTTTATATCATCAACTGTAGTTTGTTTTGCACTCATAAGAAATAGTAGTCCACCAAACTAACGTACTCGTCAGCACTCCGCTGACAAAATGACGGCCTTAACCGTCCTGCATACAGACCGGACCTTCCCATATTTTGACATCTTAGTGGCTTGTTTTCTTACCCACTTCACTCACAACAAACCAAGCCAATATTTTTGTAAAAAATCTTGAGTTCCCATGTCGTTTCAAAAAGACAAAATTTTTCAAAGCATGCTTGCTTCACCTGCGTCTAAACAAGTTTCCTGAAGTTCATATTCAGTGACTACTGTTAGGAACTTTTGCCTCCACGTTCGCACAAAGCATCCTCGCGAACGACGCGGAGCTGCGTCTTTTCGTCTAAAACCAGACAAACGTGCAGCCAACTTATAGCTAAGCAAGCTCCTCCTACCGGTATTAAACCCCGTGTGTTTCAGCCCATTTTCTGAAACTGCTACCTTACAAAAAGGCACCAGATGTCTTAAAAACCAATGGCGCACAAGAAAACGACTTCACAGACAAGTTTTAAGTAAAGATGACCTTTGTTTTCGAAATATCTCACTATTTTTGTTCCTCGCGGAAGGTTCAACAGAATTTAGCCAATAACCAGATTTTATTTCCTCATACATCTCTAATGAAAACATTACCTGTACACCTGTCTCTTACAATTCCAGTCATAATGTGACGACGGCATCGTAACCAGACATTTCTTCTTCAATTTAATTGCCTCTGAATTTGGCTAATTCTTTTCCCGTTCAACTTTGCTTTAGGTCTGAGAATGCAGCGACTTTGTCGTGGACGGCCAGCATTATGCGATACACCTTATGTCTGCATTAATTGGCATTTTGTAATTCATGCTGCCCGCTTTTCCAAAACAATCACGTGATCAGTGCCACGCTGGTCTCTGACACCAAGCCAGCAGACCACCAGACATTCCGATATTGATTTCACACAAACCTTGCCTTCCATTTTTCACATCCGTCAAGGTGTGTTTTTAATGAGTCAAGAAAAATGATTGACAGATTGTTTTTGACGGTCTGCTCACATCATGACACAGCAAACCTTCAAGCAACCGACTGGCGCAGACTGCACACCCCCTTCCTCGTTGTCATCAGACTTAAAGTGAGATGACAAAGCGTCACAATTTTCTATGAAAACCCTCAACATTTCTCTGGAACCCTCAACATTTCTCAAAATGCTACAACACCACTGCTCTTTGGTACTTAGGTCATCGAATTCATAAAAACTCATGGTGGATAACATCTATGGAAATAGATCCTTTCTCAGCAAAGAATCAGACACTTTCAGATCTTGCAGAGTACATGTTTCGCCTGCGATGTACGCATCATCTGCTCTTATTCGAATAGAATCCTAGTGGAAAACTTATATTTTGTCTTACTTAATGCCAACAACTCCGATCTAACAATGATAAAAATTACATTTTTCCTAAACTACTAGCATGTACGTCATTTTAAAACAACCCATGGCTTACATCAGGCAGTAGAAAACTTAGGACTCGACCTGTATTTCACAAAGCTTGTTATTTGCCTCATAAGGTGACAGATCTTCAAAGAAAAGCTTAACCATCATGTTGAAGCCCGAATAGCATCTTTAAAAATACAGTTATTTACTGATGAAAAAGGAAATTCATTTCTGGTGACAATGAATGCAACTCTTCTTAAGTTTATTTTACGAAAAGCAGACCAATTCTGTTGAGACCACGTTCCGAGTCGTTTTCACCTTACATTATAAAATAACGGAAACCAAATGAAAATACTTTTGTCAATTTACACAATCTAACCAATTGCAATCAAATTTCGTATATTTTTGAGTTTCATTATTGTCTAACGAAACTTTTTATATATTACAACTAGGAAATAAACTAAAATGCCTAAACCGAAATTCCTTAAACAAGTCAATAATCAAACACGACGACCCAAGAACGACTCCCAAACCAAATTAAAGAGGAGACATCAATGCCGTATTTGTTATAACTGCAGACGGACAGAACATTTCGTTCAAGATTGTCATGGAGCAGAACTGTATCTAGGTAAGCAATTAAAAATTATATCTAAGTGGATAATCAAAAATTATGTCTAAGTGGATATTTCATAGGCTAACAGCCTTATCTTAGATACATGTTCTCGTTCTGTTGATATCATTCTCTCATGATTATTCAACCTTATTATTTTTTAACAACATTGGATGACATGACCTAACAGTTCATAATATATTTTTATTTTTCAGAAACCATCTTTCTATTTTTTAGGGATCAACGAATCTCTTATCTCTGCATCCAACAGTTTCAATGACGGAAGAGACGACCAACAAGATAACGAAAACGACATGTGAAGAAGAAAATGAAAAATGGCTTCGCGTGAATATCTTAAAATATTACAGAGAAAACACATACTATCACGCGAAAACGACAGTTCAGTGGCGAGCGACCTTCATAAGAAAATCAAACGAATTTCATATGTCTGCCTACGTTCCATAGTCTAAAATCATGAACATGAAACCACCCTTGCATTCCGAACATATGGCTTGTCACTACATAACTCACAGACACAACAACTTCAAGATTTACTAAACGCCCACCCCCAAAAACATGCAAGGAAAGAGTTTTTTTTCACCTCTTTGGCACTCAGCCGCTCACGTTTATATTAAAATATTGCAGAGAAAACACAAGCTGTCACCCTTACACAAGGCACCCTTCCGCATCATAATACGACATGACCGTTCTATGACCATTGATATTGATGGACAGAACAAACGAATTTCGTATCTCTACCTATACCCAATTATTCTCAGAGATGACGAAACCTCATCACCATCAGTTATGAAGGTAATCATTTAAGCGTTACCCCTTTAATCGCTCATTGCGCCCTTTTTTGACATAGCACTGCATTTTCACCTTTCAACTTCTTTGTTCTCCTTCCTTCCATTTATTTCTCATCCTTTCTTTAACACTGCATCTCTGCCAGAACTAGAAACCAGTGAGAGATAAATCTTTCTTGTTCTAGACAATAGAATTCTGTTCATTTTTTTGCTTAGAAACGTATTTACCATTGTTCCGGTGCGTAGGACACATATTTACCAGTGTTCTGGTGCGTAGGACACATATTTACCAGTGTTCTGGTGCGTAGGACACATATTTACCAGTGCTCCGGTGAGTAGGACACATATTTACCAGTGTTCCGGTGAGTAGGACACATATTTACCAGTGTTCCGGTGAGTAGGACACATATTTACCAGTGTTCTGGTGCGTAGGACACATATTTACCAGTGCTCCGGTGAGTAGGACACATATTTACCAGTGTTCCGGTGAGTAGGACACATATTCACCAGTGTTCCGATTAGCGTCATCCAAATTCGGAAGTTTCACTTAAACCTTCAGATAATATGGTTGGTAAGCACTTGAACTAATCAAAAAGTCGCTTTACCCAAATCTTTGTTGGTTTATTATTGTTAGTGGGCCCTATCAGTGATTCGCAAGCACTTTGACATGATCCCGAGGAAAGCACTGGAAATAAAAAAACAGAGGCTTTGCCATGATCATTGTTACTAGGCAATGCGAATAATAAATAGACGCCTTACTATTATCATTACTGGTAAACATTTGGAATAATCTACAGTTACACCCAAGTGGATAGTTGAATTATATCTTTGTGGATGATTCAGAATTATATCTTTGTGGATAATTCAGAATCATATCTTTGTAGATAATTAACAACTATATCTGTGGGAATGACTAAACATTAATTCTAAGTGATCGTTTTACCATTCTTTTTACAGCGTTTAGTTATTATTATTACAGGTAAACACTGGAAATAATTCACAGTCATTTTACCATTTTAAGCATAGAATTGCTTAAGTTGTTTTTAGTGCGTTGAAGCACATGTTTTTAAGCAGAGAATTGCTTAAGTTCTTTATTGTGCGCTGAAGCACATGTTTTTTATGCATAGAATTGCTTAAATTTTTTATAGTGCGTTGAAGCACATGTTTTTTAAGCATAGAATTGCTCAGGTTCTTCATAGTGCATCGAAGTGCAAAAGTCTCCTTGCGCGGCGGCACGCATGTCCCTCTATTGGTATTATTTATTTTCTAAACGTAATTTCGCTTAAGTTAGTTGTTTTTTTAGTGTAAGAGCTCTTCAGTTCTTTTTAGTACATTGTAACGCACAAGTTTACTTTTTTATGGTACGCTGAAACATATGCATTTTTAATAGTATTTAAGGAAACTAATGTAGTAGTACCTTTTGTTGTTGTAATTGCTATATTGGATGTTTTATTTCAACTCTTATCTCTTCCATAACAGGAACTACTTAGAAATCAAACAATAAGTCAACTCAACAATATTAGAGAAAAAAGATTGATATGAATTTAACAACAATGTCCACAACCGATGGAAACTACCCAGACTCCAGTTCTATTGTAAAAGCATCACTCCAAGATCCAACGGAAGAACTTTTCCGAGAAGACATAAAAAATGAAGCGACACAGCCGACGGGGCGTAAGCAAAATCATACAAAGGTTCATAACAATTCCTGGAATTTAGAAACACATAACAAATCGATTTTAGACACAGAATCACATGTAAAACCAAAGATGGTATTGACAGCTTAAAAAAAACAGTTCAGTCAATCCCCGCTCATCAAATCTCTTCACCTGAAGTCCAACCGGTTACTGGGAACGACCCTGCTATCTCAAAAAGTAACAAGGTCGACCAAATTCACCTCAGTATAAACCAAAATCAAAGAAAGACATAACCAACAAACCGTCGGGAAACGTACGACCCCAAACAACATGAACCACAGTTAAACAACCTTGGAAACCAAATGAATTCATTAATGAAACAGATGAAAGTTCACCAAGACAATGAAAGAAAGCTAGCGCGACAGGTAAAAAATCTTACTGAAATATTAAAAGGTCTAAACCTTAAAAAAAAGATCACATACAACTACATCTTCTGTTGATTCAAAACTTGGTTTCAGATACTACCGATGCAATAAACCTGGACTGGACACCAGATGTCGAACTGCCCTACGATTCTTCCTCTTAGGAGACGTACAGAATTCCATTATACCCAATTCAGAAAACGTAGAGGAAATTTCTGATGTCCGATCTACAAATTTGGTATCCTATAACCGATATCGATATCGCAATAACAGTGGAATTTGTTATAAAGCGTTCATAACTAAATGCATATAGGTGAATATACTATCATCAGTGGAGGTAAGATCGGGAATTATACCTGATCTCAAACATAACGAAACCACGACCAGTTGTACAACTACATGCAAATATGTAGCATAGGCCGGCATTTCCATCTGCATGTTTTTTGTTTTGTTTTTTTTTTGCATTTTATGCATGTTCTTAGCATACGTTTGAATGTCTTTTCTTTTTGCATGTTTGCATGGTTCTTTTTTGCATGTCCCTTTTATAAAAACATAACAGACAGATACTACAATCGGTCTTGATTGACTGCACTAAATCAGAAATTGCTCCGTCACTAGTAGGTGCGGAACTCGCTAATGTCAGAGCCCTAATGGCAACATTGATTACATACGTACAGTGAGATTCTTAATGAAAGATTGGGATAAAAAGAAAGCAAACCTGCTATAGCATATGCTAATGCATGCTTTTTACCTAACAACTACACAAGATATGGAGATGTTACAGACATCAGCGACAATCACTGTGACACACGAGAAGTAACACTTGCTGTAGTAGCATTAATATCCATATTGGTAGGTGCATTACAGTAGTAGCCAGTGTTATTCAATACCAGCTACAAATATATAATAACATTATAAATAAAAAATTAGAAAAACTTAAAAAAAAATTTACGAAACGATCAAATAAAGTCCAAGGACAAATTTAAAAAATTCAAGAACAAGAATGAAAATTAGCAAATACACTTGCAACTTTAGCAAAAGCAACAGCTAATATAGCACAAACACAACAGAGATTTGAAAATTTAATCTTCTCATTCAATCAACAACTACTTGAACAACAAATTATTACTACGAGAAGATCTATTGAAAATAGAAAATTAATAATGAGTAATAATGCTCAGAAAACTCAGAGGGATATCGAAGAATATAATGCCAGAAAATTGATATTACAAACATTGAAACGATTAACAACACATACCCTCACTAAAGAATGATACTATATATCACAATCAGATAAAAAAAGAAATCATTATAAACACTGAAATCTACAGACTTGTCAAACAAAATGCTGACAATTACACACAATGGAATAAAAATAATCCATTAATAATACGTGACCAAAGTCACAGAAAACAACAGAAGGCAAACATATTCCAACAACATCAAAATCATTTCGATACAGCAAGAGACATAGAAACTTTACAATAAATAGCTGAAATTACAATACGACCGATACCAATATACAACTTCACTGACCATTACGTACCAATAGAAGTACCTGGTATGGGAATAGGTGAAGGCATTGGTGACGTGATTTCAGAAGTAGCTGATATTGGATTTAAAATTATTGATAAAGGAACAGATCTTGTAGCCACTGTAGTGGATACCGGACTGAATATTTTATGTGAACCGATTAAAATTATTGTCATAATTGGCAGTATAATCGGAGAAATAATTTTTCGTTTTATTCTTGTAAAATATCGAAAATAAATTTTACCCAATCCAAACAAAAACAAAGATTTAACCAAGTTACAAAATTATGCTAATCTTGAACCCCCTATTTGAAAAGGAATGACAAAACCAAAACCTATATATAACTATCACTAATAATTATCTTTATTTTCAGAAGGTATTTATTGAAGTTTCGAAAATAATCCTACCTCTTCTAATAGCAATATTTTTACTTCTTACACTGTTACTACATTACAGAAGAGAAAGCACAGAAATTTATGAAAAGGCACACATAGAAGCACAATACATCAGTGTTGCTATGCCAAGAGACTGTGCCAACTATTTATACACATCAGTAAAACCAAATAACCCATATAATAAAAACGAAAGTTTGGTGAAATCGACGATGACAACTCATCCTCATTACCCGAAGAATAAGAAAATTCGATCCGTGATCAAATTTTCAATAGACCCAGGAGGATTGTTGTGGCAACTTTGTTCCCAAAACACAATTTCAAAGAAACCTTAACTAAACACCCCACATTGAAAAGTATATATAAAACCATAAACTCAGAACAGGACAAAACCAAGAACTTCTAACCAAGCAACCAAGACCTCGTGACATTAGAAGAAAAATTAACCGAGGCCATGATAAACTAAAGGTTACAAGAGGTTATGACCTGAAGAAACACAGGCTTAACCATAAGTCTTCTAAGGCACGAGACACGATAAACACCCACATAAAGAAAAGATTTGTCGGTAGGAACACAAAACGATAGGAAAGCGTGGTAGACATCCAACCACGTAAACCACAACAGCTGAAATAAAAAGAACAGAGAAAGATCACGTGCAGTCACGTGCAACATCCACCGACACACGAAAGCAATATGGTGACGCAAGTAGCACATGACTGATGCTTAATCACAACAAAATATAAAGAAAGAACAATAAAACGCCCACCTGCAGGAGAGTAACAAGACCGCCATAGTTACTTGTCACGTTGCTAAAAATAAAGAAGTTGCAATTAAGTTTGTCTGTGTTAAGATTCCGGGTGACTCACATTCAGGCAAGGTTAAGTGAACTTAAGCTTTCATGATAATCTAGCCTTGGTAAATATCGTCGAACCCATTAGAAATACTATTTTCCTAAAACAATTTCTGTCTTTTGTTTGGGTGTAACCAAAACCACACGTAACAAAAAAACTTGAAATTGCAGAACTGTACAACGGCAACATCGCATAACTATGATGCAACAACGTTCTTCGTAATTGCAAAACAATGAACAAGTGACTTATCAACTATCAATATTTTTTGTTCCGACATCTGCACTCAACCTCCTGTACAACTAACTGGCTTACTGTATTTGGAGTCTGAATGCAGCACAGTGATCTAAAAAAATTCAAAATGACGCATGAACATACTGAAGCAGTAAATCATTTCCCTTAAAAACGAGGAACCCTCACGGAACCCTTAAAACTCACGGAACCCCTATTGAAAAGCACTGACCCACATCTTCAGGTGCCCTGGTTAACGCTACTGTTTTTTTACGTTGCTGCATAAAAGCTTTGCTGGAAAAAAACGTTTCAGTCGCGGCGTTTTAGCTAACACTCCCAGATTCTTGCGGTTTTTCTCTTTATAAACTTTGCCGTATTTACCTGCTGATGGCATTGTAAATTCGACATCCCGCTAGCTAAACACTGCAATCTCGTTTTCTGCGTCTTTCGTTCATAACATCGACTTTTGTTCTACAAATCAACTGATCTAAAACCTTTTCTGACGGACCGCGCAATAACATGTGGTGTAAATGGCTTGACTAGCTTCATATGTTTATGATGTAACGCAAGAATAGTAGCCATCGGAGGAAAAGTGCTTTTCCACCATAAGTTACCCTTTATGACGAAACACAGGTCGCCGTTCTGCTGCGGTTGCCTCCAGACCGCACAAGAAATTACAGAATCATAGATTCCAAGCATCAACCACAGCAGAACCAGTTTTGCTGCTTAAGCACGCAAATAGTATCGTTTTCGCGACATTTGTGCAGTAGACGTGATGCACGAGTAGATATACCCATGCCAAAAGAACGCTTGTTAGGAAAAGTTTCAAGCGAAATTCAAATATATTTGCATTACATAAATCTCAAATATTTATATTCATTAGTGATTACCAAAACTGGCAGAAAGTCAAACTTGCAGAGAAATCATTAACGATACTCAAGTAACATCGGAATATAGAGTTTGTATTCCGGCCCTGCAAACGAGTATGGGAAGTATGACTAAACAAAGGAATAAAGAAAACAAAGTGACTATGAGTATTGTTAAGTTAAAGTAATAATAATTTGCCCCCGTTTTGGGGTTAAATGAACTTCGCTGAAGGAACTGTCCTGACAAGTTTCAGTACTAGAGTCATTATAAATTGAGAAGTTCTGCGTTAGCTTTTTTGGAGCTACTTCAATGCATTTATTTTCAAAATACCTGCTTCTTACCGGCCTCTGCTAAATTAGCAGTAAAATACCGGCCAGGCCGGTGAAATACCGGATGTCTGGCAACCCTAGGTGTGACCAAGTCAGTCAACAGCAGCGCAGCGCATATTTGCGCATTTTGCGAGACTAAGTCCTTGTGCAAAAACGCAAAGTGTGACGCTTACACACTTTTTTTCGGCACAAACAGTCACAATCAGTTTTGCCACAGCTGGGGATTTTTCACTAGATTTGGGGTTTTCCTGTTTCATCTGAAGTTCTGTTTTTTTTTTTTGTTGAAAATCTGGGGTTTGTTTGACTCTGGTGAAATTTTAGAAATGTATGTTGTATTACTGTATTTTCCATTCAAGAATACAGACGTTTCATAGGCGTAATGTGCAGAGCCAGTATAGTTGAGTAGGGCTAGGCTTAACCAAATTGTTTAAAAATCTAATGTTTTACAGATTAAGCACTGACTAGGCATAGGTCAGCACTCCAATCTATTGCTGACATGTCAAGGGCTGCTTATTGTGCATGATTTTGGAATGCTTTGTTTGGTTTTGAAGATGCTGTGATTGATGATCTGTTAATTGTTTCACAGGCGCGTTGGCAGAGGTATGAATGTTAAATTTTGAATTTTAATTAGTAGTCACATACTGCAAAATGATTAGGGTAAAAAAACTGTAAGACATTAAATGTATCGTGTACATGTTTCAATTTGTGCATTTAAGTGAACGTAAAAGAAAACATCAAACGTTTCTTAAAAAAGATCTAACTAACTTTGTGTTACTGTATGCACTTGATTTGCTGCTAGCCCGCTTGTAAATTGTCAGGATGTTCAAAATAGCCTTGAACTTGTTAAAAACTTGATGCAAATAATGCATAATACTTTAATTTTTTATGTGCAAGTACCGGTGGGTTAAATTTCAAGTTTGATTTTGACTTTTTTAAAATATTTTGTATGCCTGTTTTTTTTATCATTTTCTGTTTTTTTTCAAGAGGCGGTGAGGCAGCACCACACGAATCTCCACAACATTGTTTCACCATGAGCATAAGCGTACGGCATGGGGATGCAGTCACATCACCAACGCTGTAAAATGGGCCATTATTTGGGCAAAAATTTTTTAAATTTGGGCAAAGTATACAGCTACATTAACATGTAAGTGAGCTCTAGTGTCTATTTTCCAAACTAAGGCAAAATAATAACCAAATCAACGGCAAAATAATAACCAAATTGCCATTCTTTTTTGCCCCCGATGGCAAAATAGACACTGCCCTTGAGTGAACTGGAATCACGTGGCAATTCCAACAGCCTTCATCGAATTTGGGCCAACTAAAAAACTTTAATAACGTTTTGCATAAAATTAGAAACATTTGAGTAAAATAGGAGCATTTGGATTAGGTACAACAGCTTCAATTAAATTTGAGCTAATAAGAAAAGCTTCAATCAAACTTGGGTGAAAACAAAAACATTTAGATAAACTGGAAACACTTGGATGAAGTCCATCAGTCAAATCAAATTTTGCTAATTTGCAACAGCTTCATTCAATTGTGGACAACTTCAAACAGTCTTGTTCAAAGATGGGGTATAAAGAAAAACTCCATTAAAATTTTCGTACGTTTAGAAATGTCTGGGTGAATTAAAAGAGTTTTATTCAAATTTGGATAAAAACAAAATCATTTGTGTAAATTTTAACAATTTTAATGAAATTTTAGCAAATTGGGACAACTTCATTCAAATTTGGGTGAAGTTAAAAATGTTTCCGTAAATCGGAAAAATTTGGGTAAATTCCAACAGACTAAATCAACTCTGGCCAAGCAACAATAGCTCCATTCAACTTCGGACAAAGTGGAACATCTTCATTCAATTTTTGGGTAACTTCAAACAGCTTCATTCCAGTTCGAATAATATACAACCACTTCATTAAAAATTGCATACACTTAGAAACATTTGGGCTATTTCCAACAGTATTGATCATATTTGGGTAATTGAAAGAGCTTCATTCAAACTTGGGTACAATTAGGGAAAATTGGAAAAGTAAAATTCATATTTGCATATAATATAAATGTTTGAGCAAATTACAACAGCCCAAATCAAAATTCGACCAACTGATACAACTTCATTCAAATTTTGGTAGAGTTAGAAACATTTTGAAATCTGGAGCATGTAGTGGTAACACACCATTCCAACTAACCCTAATTTTGTAAACCTCAAATTGTTGATACTGTAAAGCGTACAACTAAAATGTAGCTGTAGCTGCAAAATCTTTTGCGGTAGTAATGTGGAGGGTAGATATGATACTGTGAAGTTTTCGTGTTTCAAATGTGCTTGATGGTGTGAGATTTGCAAGTGCAAATCTGTTTCCATGAAGTATTCATGAATAGAATTAACTACGTAACTGCAGCTGTAATATGTTGCGTGGTGATAATGTAACTGTGATTTTATACTGTTTAAGTTTTCATATTTTCCGTTAGTTTCGTGCAATGAATTGCATATGTTGCATCCTGCCAAATTTTATTGTTTCAATTTAATGCTGTGAAGTTTTCACCAATTGTAGCAACTGTAGTATTTATTGCACTGCATAATTCACTTATACTAATGCAGTGCAATGAAGCACTGCCATTTTTATAAATCATTCTTGTTGAGGTTATAAGGCATTTGTCATTCGAAATGTGCCTTTGTACACATTCCTTAGTAGTTGATCATATAGGCTGCAGTGTATCAGTCAAATTGCTATTTTTCCCAGCGTGCCGTGTTCAATGCACATTTAACTGTCTAAACTGGAGTGGATTTTTGGTTTTCATAATGTGACTTTAGAAGCTGTAAACGTACGAGTGTTACAGGCAAGTTTGCCTGTAACAACTCATCTTTATACAGAAAACAAACTTGCTGAAATGACCTCAAAACTGAGGCAGTCAGAACAAAGATAAAAGGTTACAACCAATCAAAACTGACCATTAGTCAGCTGACGTGACTGAAAGCGGCTATCCTAGGACACTGACCTCAAGTCACCCTAATAAAAACGTCACCAAACGTCAACAGAAGTCATGAGACAATTAGCTAAAATTAGCTGAGGTCAGACACGACCAGGAAACGATTACGACCAGAAACGTACAAACGCAACACGAACTGATGACGAGAAGGTGAAAACCCAAGCACCTACAAGCACTTGAAGGTTCCAGAAGCTTTTGAAATCAGCCAATCACCAGAGGATTCAACAAACAGCAACCAATTAGAACACCTGACATAAAGGGGTGTTGACAAACTTTGAAGCAACCATCAAGAATAAATACAGCCACATTTGCACCAAAAGTCAGTCTTTTTCAAGACTCGTTCCGCCGTTAGCCCCAGGGTGGCCTCGGTAAAACCGTTATGGGAGCCTAAGCGCCAGTAATGGTCAGGAAAAACTGGCTTGTCCGAGTTAATCTCTGTCAGACCAGACTGTAAAAACTGCTGACCTTGTCCGGGTTGATCCCTGTCAGGTCAAACTACAGAAAGCGGCTTGTCCGAACGAAGTTCTGTCAGAGTATTTTATGAAATTCAGATCATGAGAATGAAGTTTTGCCAGAGTGTTTTGTGAGAATCAGACTGCGAAAGTGAAGTTCTGCCAGTTTAATTTATGAATGTTTTACTGTACTAGTGTAGTTTTGTCGGGCAAGTTGTTCAGGATTAAACCGTGTTTATGACTAAAACCTATCTCTGTTAATTTGCTGTGCAAGTTCAAGTCCAGTCAATTGGTTTACTCTCTTCAGCCTTTGAAGGTTTTACCTTCTTCCGCTGACCACCTCGGGATGCCGTATAAAAGGTGAGCAATGCTTCTTTTTATGCCGCCATGTCCAAGCCATACTTGGTGAGAATCACTGGCATCTTCTCAACACGCGTGTACATCTTGGTGTGCACCCGTTCCTGCTCGGCATGTCGATTACATCCCTTTGCAATCCGCTTGGGTCGAACCCAGCTTAGCAGCGGCCATTAAAAACAACCTTGGTCCTTCTCCGGATCAACCCCTCGTGACTGAACTTACTTTCAACTGAAAACAGCAACATTCGGAATTTTAATTAATGATAAATTTCCGCCTGAACTATCACTCCTTGCCGCGCAGCACGAAACGCAACTCGCTAGCAGCGAAACGTGAGCATGACGATATCAGTTAAACCTCAGCAGGTTAAATGCGTACGTACCCATTGAGTGCAGTTAGTCTATCATATTATACTTGTAAGTGAAATATTCAATATGTCATTTAAACATTGTAACCGAGTGGTTACACTAAGCGAAGATTATCGAGACATACAAGTTTTAGTCTTATACATATAGTAAATCGCTTGAATAGGGGAACTGATCCGAAGAGATTGTGGATCTCCTTATCGCGAATACTAAAGAACAGAACTAAGATATGAAAGCTATGTGAGGGTTGTGACATGTCGAGAAGTGCTTAAATATTATGAAACACCGTACTTCGGTGGGTACCATTTTGTTTTATTTGAACATATATGTCGTGACGAATAAAAGCTATAAAACTTAGAATTACGTGCTTCACTGGTGTGTACATTCTCTAGTGTGAACCATAGAGAAATAATTAGTAATCGGGCAATTAATAGGGTCTGTTAACCAAACATAGCTTCTGCGAGAACGGTCCCAGATTCAGTAATGAGAACTCACGCATAAATGATATCTACTGGATCTAAAGCACATTACGATGCCACCCTATTGGGGTCGCATCTTGTGTAACATAAGTAAGTTGTAGTATTTTAAGTACAACACATTGCAGTGAAGATTGCCCAATGTGGAAGGTTAAGCTATATGCTATGTATTAAATTGCCTCCTTTCCCTCAACTTACTTGAGATTTGACCTATTTGCAGCAATGTAATACTTTAGATCGTAACCCGATATTTTACTCCTTTTCCAGATTGATTGCCATTGTGGCCAACACATATGCACACATCTATGCTAGAGAAGAACAGATCTTAGCTATTAGGATGATCGTGTTGGAAGAATAAGCTTTGAACGTATAAAAAAACATGAAACTGAAGATTCTGAACAACACCTTACACGCGTGGTGGAATGAACCGCAATTTCTGGGGGGATTTTATTGTTACTAGCAAACATTTTTCAACACAGCAAATCTTACCACTGTTCACATGTAGCTATGAGGAATATTGATTGCTAATTGAGGGCGTACGGCTTTGAACCCCGGTAATTGGTAGGCCTAATTAGGCATGCACAAACCTTGATTTGTTTTCAATGGTATATTTTAGTCTTAACGTTAAGGCTCGCTGTTTATACGTTACTTGGGAAAAACTAGATCAAATTTGGGCAAAAATTTTTTGCATCTCCAAAAATATGCACTCCCGTACACCTATAACCATGAGTGAGCGAGAATGCTTGCGATATGGAAAAAAACATAAGACGCTTGTATGGAGCAAGATAGCGTTCGTTACAAAGTTCCGTTGCTCATACGTTAAAACCTGAGCTACCAATTGCATAGAAGTATTTTTTACAATATAATTCATGTCAGATTTAATGCGTTTTGAAGAAATGGATTTGCATAGATCATTGGATTAAATTCCCAATCTATGGACAGTTCCCATTCGAAAGCAATTCTAACTGTCGTTATCTTTGCTCTGTGACGTCATTTCCGCAACAATGGACGAACTCTCACGAGAACGTCTCATTCATTGTTACGTGTCTTAGTCACAAAGCAAATATAGTGCCAACCAGATTGACGCAGTGGCGTACGTAGAAAATTTTCATGGGGGCGTTTCATTCAGTGGCATATGGTGGTCATTTGTATTTGGTGTGTGCTGTTTGTGACGACACAATTTGACGTCATATTCATGTTTCCAAACAACGTTTTGACGAAGTTTGTTGACAATATGCATATTCTTCTACACCCACTATCCTTATTTTACGTGTCATTGCACTGAAGATAAACTATCAGGGCTCCAAGTTACGATATCGGAGCAAAATAAAATCAACGATACGACACAGCAGCTCATAACTGCAAAAATATCAGGCTGCGCGTGAAAACAGGGGAGTAAAACACATTCATCACTGCGTCAGAGAAATTCATAACTGCAAAATGAGGCTGCGCTGATGTCTTGTCGAATACGAGCAGTCGAGCATACAAATTGTCCGGCTGGACATGCTGGCGCACATCCCGGCTTGCGAGATCGAATCATGCTAAACTACACAAGAATTGAGAATGCGCATACAGTGCACAAGAAAACTTTCAATTTTTGGTTATGTATAGAAGTCCAGCAAACATTTAGTTTTCCTTTTTCCCTGCTGAGACATTATCAAATTCCTGAAAGCTGCTATATTAAAAAAAGCTGTTTTTGAGCTTGTGCAAAAGTCAGGGCCGGCACTAGCAGATGCGGGGCCCAATGCAAGACCTAAGCGCGGGGCCCCTCCGAGCAGTGATTTTATGACGTCATCGTGTTCAGTCAACCGCGTTACCATCGTGGTAGAGCGCAAATATCAAGTACAGCACTAACACGAGATTTGAGCACGTTTGCTTACGTTCGAGAGGAAATTTGCTAGTTCTAACGAGAGCGTTCTTTGTTAACAAACTTATATGGAGTTCCTACTGAATTCTCAAGCGCGAGGTGTATCTGGCAAAACGAATAATCTACCCAAAAACCATGGCGCGGGGCCCCCAGAGGCGCGGGGCCCAATGCAACGGCATTGGTTGCATCGGCTTAAGGCCGGCCCTGACAACAGTTCTATCATGCCACAGAAATTGGTATTGTAGCCAGTGGCGTAATTGACGGGGGGCAAGGGTCGAGCCGCTCCCCATGGAAAGCGAAGTGTTAAAACTGGGCCCCTTTTAGTTGACATTTTGATATTCTTAATTTGTTGCTTTTTTGCGTTTTTCAGGGTGTTTTCGTTTTATATCTAGCATGGACATCCACGACATCCAGAGATTTACTATCATTTCTTAAGTTTTGGCTAGTGGGCCCCCTACGGTGACCAGTGGGTCCTCTTCAGCTAAGCTTTGCACCCCCCTGGCTCAAACCTCTAGTTACGCCACTGCCTGTAGCCATTTCGATCAGCGCTTGCGCTGATCAGCCATAGCAGACAAAATAAAGACAATTGTTTCGGATAAAGTGAACTATCGCGGAACACAATCTTAAACATGCGTAGTGGACGGAGGGTCTGCAAAAAGTGGTGAGGTGGTTTCTGGACGCAGACGATAGCCCAAATTCCCACCAAAACAATAATTATTACTTTTAGCCCATTTGCAATGTTCCTTGAAATTGGCATACAAATTTATTTCGTGGTATTTGCATTAAGTTGACAAATTAATATGCAAAAAGTATGCGAAAACATTTAATTTCCTTTGCGCAGGTAATAAAGTTTTTGTAAAATATTAAGCTAAAGAGTTTTTTTAACCCCACCCAACCACCCCCTTTGCCGTGACACAATCCTCGAACCGTTGCATTCAGTCAGCTGTCAGCATAATCGCGCCTTGTAGATCCGTTTGCGTTGCAAAGCTTTTTTTATTGCTATTTTCCACTCTTAAATTAGAAATGAAAGAAGGCTAGGTATAAAAGATAAGTCATTTGGCACTACAAAGATTGCGGAAAGGCATATATTTTCCGTGCACATCACCTCTCTTGTATTTTTATAAACATTACTTTTATGGACTGTATGCAAAATGTGATGAGTCCAAGTAACGCTGTTGAACTGGAGTTGCCCGCAGTTAGATCAATATTAAGTACGATAAAGTACAGTAAACCTCGGTTAATTCGGATCTTCGCCAAAACTGGATAAAACTGGTGGTACGGATGATTTCTAACGTTATTCTTTATAAAAATCTTCGGTTTATCCAGATTTTTTAATCCGGATCTTCGCCTATACCGGATAAAATCTGCTCTTTTCACATCTTGTAACCCGGATTTTTGTCTCTGGGAAAGATTCAGCAGCTCTCGGACGCAACACAGGCGTGTTCATGATCACAAACGACCGTGTAGAATTATCATAACAACGGCTGCAACTGCGTGGCAACATTCGATTAATCGTAGATACACTTGTGGCTTATTGCGTTACACATGGACATGGCTTATCATGTTGAACGTGACGCTCACGGCACGCCGCTGTGGCTGTACCACTGTTTCAGTCTATTGATCAGTGTTGAGTGTGCTTGTGTACAACATTATCTCTGAGTGTATTGTACTCGGCAAGATGTCTGGAGGGCATTACCTTCCAAATAGGGTGATTGCTTATGGACCAGTCGCAGAAATCTCTGCGTCAGTCCAAAATCCCAGATTTCTTTGTAGCCAAGTCATGTAAAATTATGAACTTAAGATTTCTCATAACTAACTGGACATTGACGGCTACTAGTCTGATGTACCATTGTAAATACTTCAATAACTTCGTTTTGCTTCTGCGAAAGTCTGCTGTTGGGTCATAAATGTATTCAATTTAAGTAATTTTCACCGATATCTCAGTACTTAGCTGATGTCAGGCTAGCAACAACCATCTTCGGATAATCCGGATCTTCGCCTAAACCGGATAAAATCGTCGGTCAAATCGAATCCGGATTAACCGAAGTTTACTGTAAATGTATTTGTGTATTCATTTATTCAATCATTATTTATCGATAAACACAAACTTATCTCAGGAAATTACGATCTCCATGGCCCATCCCGTCGTTGACGGTGATGAGCTCGGCGCTTCTCCATTTTTTCTGTGTAGCTTGTGGCTGACAATGAATAACCGTAACTCAGTGAGGCACGCCATCTGTTGCGATCGGCAGCAAGTGTTTCCCGTGACTGCGTGGAGAAATGTGGAAACTCGCCATGTCACGCTTGATGACGTCTTCATAGGGCAGTTTGGGTCTGCCAGTTCTAGAAGGCGCGTTATAGAACTCGCCGTAGAGGGCATCCTTGGGCGGGCGACCATCTTCCATACGATGGACGTGGCCTAGGCAGCGCAGACGTCGCTGCCTTATGATAGTAGTGAGGTCATATCCAGTGCCGTATAAGCCCAACTCTGGTCCCCCCTAGTGGTCATTTATAAATAAGTTATGTTATGCTACGTCTCGAGGCCAAATGGCCTTCAAAATAAAATATCCTAATTGCAGACACAAGTTTTGCAGAACCAAGCCCGTAGCCAGGTTTTAAGGTTGGGGGAAAATACATTTTTAGGGCGGAAATATTTTTGTCTTTATCATATGTATGAAACTAATTTTTCTGAGCACAACGATATATGTGGGGGCACAAAAAAGATTTTGGTGTAACTGCCTTTGAATGCCCTCACGTGTCTGCGGGCCCTCGGCAGAACCGTGCCTGGAAATTCTTCCATTGGGGTGTTCATGCTTGTGCAGGGGGGCTAGACATTCTTAAAATTTATTTTTAGTTCACAACCTGAACAGCATTTGCAGATTGTGCAAATTAAAAATATTTTCCGCGAATACCTATAATAGGCTCGTAGTTTGCAACAAAAATTTTTGAACGAGCTTAACAAAAGGAACTGGGTCGTAAATCATTGTTATTTAACTGACAGCAATCATTTGGAGATGTCGCAATGAAATGCAAACGTAAAGAATTGCAGGAAATCAGAATCAATCCTATCGTTCAGTTATAAAAACATTATCACCAAAGGAGCAACATGAGGCCGGTCAAAGCATGTGCTCAGCGATGAACGTTTTCTTCCATAAGCGTAAATTGATAAACTTTACCATGAGCTTCAGTGAAATATATATGCTTATAAAACGTGCGCATTGGGCTTTTCACTGGCCGAAATACGCACGCATAAACCTTGCTGATGTCTGGACCGTTAATCTTCTGGTGCATGGCACATGTTCAGATTAATAACATTTTGTATCTCAAATCGCCCATAAATGTTAACAAATGTGTGGAGGAAACGGTTAACATCCATAATCCACTAACTGCACTGCTCTGTTTTGGGATAACCCCCAAAATAGACTCTTCTTACTGCACAATCAACTACATCTGGCTGTCTGAACAGCAGGCTGCGCAAATGTGTAACTTTGGTCGAAAGCACGAAAGGTATCTTGCTGCTATGCCAGAGGTTCCCAACCTGGGGTACATTTGCCTATCCGAAGGGGTACGTTTAAGGTTAGCAATAAAAGAGAAACTTATATTACATATCATTTATTTCCGAATATTTATACATATATCAGTGAATATTTTTTTCAAAAACCGTTATATGCTTGTTCTTAAATACCTATGATTAATCATGACAAATTATTTTGTCATAAGAAATTTTAGTGATACATATTCATCTGTCGAAATACGGAAGGGGTACATGCTTATGTTTCGAGATGCTGAAGGGATACATGCTCATAGATGGGAATGCTGAAGGGGTACACGGCCAAAGAAAGGTTGGGACCCCTGTGCTATTCAGTACAAAATAAGAGAAGACTACCTGGGCTAGACATAGTAGTCTACATTTTTTACAGCAATCACTGCACAAAACACGTTGATCAAGTGGAAGTCTCGCTTCTGGACGTATACAACTAGGCATGTAGGCAGGGCCGGATAAATGAACGCGAGGCCCATTAGGGCAAAGTCGTGACCGCGAGGTCCCCGAAACGTTTAGGGCAACTGCGCAGTTCGCTCATGTCCGATCCTGTGCCTGCCATTGTTACCATTCTGTTATGAAGAAAAACCCCAGAACTTACCTTGAAAAAACTCCAGACATACAAAATGTTTTAAAAAAGTCAAAATCAAACTTGAAATGTGCGCTACCGGTACTAGTACATAAAAAACTAAGGTAATTTATGCCTTAATTGCATCGAATTTTTGACAAGTTCAAGTCCATTTTCAAACATACTGACAATTTTCAAGTAGGCTAGCAGCAAATCAAATGTATGCAGTGACATAAAAGATTAGCTAGATCTTTTCTAAAAATATTTAATGTTTTCTTTTAACTTCACTTAAATGCACAAATTGAGACATGTACATGACACATTTAAGGTCTTAAAGTTTTCTTTTCACCCTAATCATTGCAATATTTGACTACTAATTTTACACAAAAATTTTTGCATTCATACATATCAAAATATTGCGCCTGTAAATAATGAACAGATTCTCAACGACAGCATCTTCAAACCAAAAATACAAAAGCCTTCTAAAATCATGCACAAGCAGCCCTTGACATATCAGCGATAGATTAAAGTGCTGACCTATGCCTAGTCAGTGCTTTAATCTGTAAAACATTAGATTTCAAATTATTTGGTTAAACCTAACCCTACTGAACTACAGTATATTGCTACTGACTCTGTACATTTGCGCCTCCCTATATAACTACTGTATTCTTGAATGGAAAATAATTTTGGTAGCAGATTGTTGTACTCCTTGGTCTTTATTGCGTAGCAATAACATGGCAATAAATCTTCAAATGTTCACTTCAAGTTACGGTAGTAGGCGTTTTGCCGCATGTGACCAGGGCTCCCACTGAGTTTTTTCCACACAGATCTGGTTTTTGGTCGACCTAGGTGTCTAGGCTTAATTATGAAAAATCGCGTGAAATCTGTGTTTTTTGAAGTGATAAACTCATCAGCAACTTCAATATGTTCCACAATATAAAGATAACGTTACATTGCAGTGTTTACATGCGCACATCATATCGGATGAAGCAGAACGTGTTCAATCGGTTTCATATTCTCATTGTCAGGGTAATATACAGTGGTGTGTTTAAGGGAAGGCAAGAGAGGCACTTGCTTCGGACCCCTCTTTGCAACTGCTATGTGTAAAGTACCTTGCTTTCAAATGGGCCCACTAGCATATGCTACTTTGCTTCCAGATGGGCCCCCAAGAGCAACTGCAATGTGTAAATACCTTGCTTTCAAAGGGGCCCAAAGTAACTGTAATGCATAAGCACTTTTCTTTCAAAGGTCCCCCAAACTTCACTGATTTCTAGTGCTTCATATTTCAATTTTGAGGATCGAAGCTTCCTCTGGGGTGCTAAGCATTGACGGGACTAAATTTTGGGCCTTCTCCAGTTGGGGGGTATGGAGTGCGGCTGATATGGCTCTGGTCATATGAACCGGTGAGATGCAGGATGGTGGAGTTGGGGACATGATCCTTCCATGAGACACCAAGATTGGAGCGAAGGCATTTGAAATGAAATGCATTAAGCCAGTTTTCTTGTCGGCAGTATGTGCACCACGTCTCGCTGCTATATAACAGAACACTCAGGATGCAAGCGGTGTAGACCCTGATCTTTAGTTTGATTGCGAGGTGGTGATTTTTCGAAAACCGAGAACTAAGTCGCCCGAAGTTAGTCGAAGCCTTTCCAATTAGTTGGTTGATTTCGTTGTCCAGACTGTTCGAAGAATTGACAACAGATCCCAGATAAGAGAATTTTTCAACAACAAGCAGTGAACCGTTGACGAGAATGCGTGGTGGAATGGATGTTCCCAGTGACATTACGACTGTTTTCTTCAAGTTGATGCTCATACTGAAGTCATTGCAAGCCTTAGCGAAACGTTCACACAGGTTTTGCAAGTGCATCTCAGAGTGAGCAACTAGGGCAGCGTCATCGGCGTACAGCAGTTCACTAATTAGTACACGCTTGGTCTTGGTTTTAGCACGCAACCAGGAAAGGTCAAGCAGCCCGCCGGTGCTACGAGTGTGAAGCATGATTCCATCATTCTCTGGGAAAGCATGTGCAAGAAGAGCTGAAAAAAATATGCCAATGTTGGAGCCAGGACGCAACCTTGTTTGACGCCTCTGCAAATTGGAAAAGTTTTAGACATGGAGCCATCAAACTGGACTCTTGCCTTCATGTTCTCTTGGAACGCTACAAGGACGGAAAACAGCGTTTCAGGGCAGCCCAACTCTTTGAGTATGTTATACAAGCCGGACCGGGTCACCGTATCGAAGGCTTTTGTCAGGTCTATGAAAACCACATACAGCGGGCGTGATTGCTCAACGCTTTTTCATGGAACTGTCTCAGTGAAAATACCATGTCTGATGTATTTCTAGAGGGCGAAAGCCACACTGACTCTCAGGTAGAATTCTGTCAGCAATCTGATGGACTCTGAGCAAGAGGAGACGAGCAAAAACTTTCCCGGCGATACACAAAAGCGAAATGCCACGATAGTTGTTGCAATCCCTACGATCGCCCTTGTTCTTATAGAGAGTAATGATGTTGGGGTCTCTGAAATCGTCTGGAAGACATCGTCTATTCCAACATTTCGTGAATATGCAGAAAAGCACCGTTAACAGAGGTTTGCCACATTTTTCAAAATCTCGGGGAATGCAATCTTGCCCAGGAGATTTCTTGTTCTTGATACCTCTGATTGCAAGTTTCACATCTTCCATGGTGAAAGGGTTGTCCAGTTCTTGAAGAACAGGTAGCTGCTGCAGGCTGGATAATGCCGAACATCTGACATGAGCTGGTTGGGAATAGATGGAGCTACCGTGATCTACCCAACGTTCCAGTTGGGCAGCGGTGTCAACAGGCCCGTAACCAGGGGGGGCGAAGCCCCCTCTGCAAAACCTTTTGTCCCCACTGGAAAAATATGTTGGGCATAGTCGCAAACTACTGGACATAGTTTGAAAAATTTTGGTCCCTCTCAGAAAACTCTTCGCCACCCTTGGTGTCCCAAGCTGGTTACGAGCCTGGGTGTCAACCAGGAGTGCTCCGTCAGCTGTGAGTAAGGGGGACACTTTCTTCGCAAATGGGCCGATGACTTCCCGTATTCCACTGTAAAGTCCGTGAAAGTCACCGCAGTCTGCGCACTGTTGTATGCGTGTGCTCAGGTATTCCCCGTAGCGCGAGACTGCAAAATGAGTGAGATGTTGAACGGTGCGCTTTGCAGCCTGTAACTCCCTGTGAGCGAAGCGGCTGTTTCTCACTGTTACCTTCAATATGTCTGATCGTATGGCTGCAACGGCGGGTAGAAGGTCGGCGTTGTCGCGAAACCAGCCAGGCTGCGCTTTTGACTGGTGACCATAGGCCTCTAGTGCACTGGATATAATAACATCACGAGTTGTTCGTTTGGATCAGCGGGTAAGGTTGCACTGTCCAGTTCAGGAGATAGCAGCTGTTGAAAGCGCTGATTGCGGAGATAGTTGCGTGTAGAGGAGACGTCTACAAGGGGCAAGGACTTCCGTCGGGTTTGATAGAACTTTTTTGGTGTGATACAGGGGATGATCAATTCCGCAGTCTGCGCAGTGCATGCTGCGGCATTGCTTGAGGCCACGTAGCTGACGTCTTCGAATGATAATGCGATCTAATTGATGCCATCGACGAGGGCGTGGGTGCATCCAGGTTACCTTGGACCACAACGAGCCTTCTAAAAAACTGGTCGCAACGGAAAGATTGAATAATGAACACACCTCAAGCAGCCGCAGCCCGTTTTCATTAATTTTGTCTACACCAAAGCGTCGTCCTACAACGGAAGTCCATGAATCAGCATCGGCACCGATACGTCGAAGTCTCCCAATAGAGCGATATCGTGGCCGGCGGGAATGCTTGAAAGTAGATCACTGAGTTGCTGATAGAACTCGTCCTTATCTTCGTCAGACGCCAGCAACGTTGGAGCATATGCAGAAATACCGTATTTATAAGCGAATCGTCTTATACGCGAATAAATGGAACGTACACCGTTTTTGAAACTGTTGAACGTACACCGTTTTTGAAACTGTTGCGGCAGCTAGCCTTTTAATCGCGAGCCGTGGGGGAGCTAGTCCGCAGAAATTTGAGAAACGCGCCCTGACAATCTTTCGCCTAGAACCTGACCCTTATGAATCCGCGCATCAACTGGACTGTAGTTTCTTGTTACCTACAGCAACGGCTTACGGAACCGGAAGGTAGCACAATTTCTTGTTATCAGATTCAACAAACAAACAACAAACATCAGCGGCGATTGATCGTCAGCAGAGCATCAGAAAAAGCAAGAAATCATGGTTTCCATCTACAGTGGGAGGAGAAACAGGAAATAAAGCAGTCACTGTCATGTGGAGAAAACACTTTTCAGCATTGCTGAACTCATAAAAAAAACTGTGGAATTGGCAATTTTGGGCTTCAAAATATAAACTCACATAGTAATTTTGAAGGGATTGATGAGCTGATGTGCAACAACTTCAAAATTAAATCTCTGCTGCACAAGCTACCACTGAATCGCGCAGCTGGCAAAGATGGCATCTTTGCTGAACACATTTCCTGTGCTGATTCAAGTGTGTGCAACCACCTGAGTAGTCTATTCAATGTGTGTTTAATGCATGGCAAAATTCCTCAGGAATGCATGCAAACAGTCATTGTACCAATTTGCAAAAACAAGAATGGGAACATAAGTGATGCTGGGAACTATAGGCCTGTTTCCCTTGCAACTATCATCTCCAAGTTGTATGAACACTACATCTTGTCATGCATTTCCCCACTTTTGGCCACA
>Ga0210059_1001493_pt1 | contig 35291 bp, 18 predicted proteins | sample Ectturendosymbi2_FD_188042 | JGI IMG/M metagenome (GOLD analysis project Ga0210059, IMG submission 188042) | Ecteinascidia turbinata endosymbiont from Florida, USA - Sample 2 (SPAdes) (version 2) | ecosystem: Host-associated > Tunicates > Ascidians > Unclassified | place: Key West, Florida... | reverse complement strand
TGTTTCAGCCAGCTGCAAGCGTTCCATAAGAGATTTTTCAATTGCTGAAAGGTGTTCAGAAAGTCTCTTTTCTACTGATTGCAGTAGCTTGTACAGGTCCGATAATTGCAGAGCGTCGTTTCCCTCGAGCGCGTCGTTTCCCTACGAGTCATTCAAACATCCCCCCCCTAACGTAAAGACACGATGAAAATTACGTAAATGGCGATTGCATTGAAACATGCGACCTTTGTTTAAGGTTTGATAGCCACAAACGTTTTGCCAAGTTTGAAACATCTTGAAATAATTATAGAAAGTTCAGCGTTTAAATTTCAGGACACACGCATGAATGACGCCATCATGATTATTATAATGTAGCACTGCGATGACTTCCAAGTACATCAATTTATAAAATTCATGAGGGAGTGAGAGGCTGTGAAGGACCAGGGGTCATTTAGGCTGCAGACCTCCCAAGGACGAAGCTACTTGCAGTGTACAGGGAACAGCGCATAACAGTTAGTAAAAGTTTTTTGCTCTGGGAATGAAGTTTAATATGTGCAATGCGATTATATGGTTTATTGGAGCAAAATTCCTTGCAGGCAAGGTCAAGCCACCAGAAGAAAATCGTTCAAAGTTGTCACATTATAAAAATTTAATGTTTTCACATATTTAAAAATATTCGTGAATGCTTAAGACGAAATGCGCCAAAGGTTATGAACTAGTGCAGTACTGCAATGGTGTCACGAAATTTAAGCAGGTTTAGAACTAGGCGTCCAATCATGCATTGCCGAAAAGAATTTGCTGTTAATGTATGCATGGGAACGGAAATTCGTTTGCAGTTCAGTAGGCATATAGTTTGCTTTGCACCTGCAGATTAAAGGCATCCCAGTACTTCATAAAAGGGTTTGATGCGACCAATTTTAGTGAACGCAACAAAAACCAAACAATGTAAAATATTACGGAGATACTTCATGATTTGACTGTTTCCACGGTAACAGCGTTGAATAATTGAATCAATGCACCTGTTTTATGTACAACAATGAAAAGAACACAAAGTATGGTTCTAGTAGCCGAGTAATACATATTTCTTACACTCTGTGGAAAAAAGTGCCGAACACGTTGTATTTTTTATTTCTGAAGGAATTTTGACCAGATTTCTATTGCATTGTATTTTACCATTTTAGCAACTGAGTTTGAACGTGCTTTTGGTAAAGCAAATTGTCGAGTTTTGATTTGTCTTGTATCATACGGATGAACATCTGTAATGAGTTTAAAATAATTGTTAAACGTAGCAGGTAGCTGAGAGTTAGTATATTTTTTGCATGAATTTGCTCACTTCAAGATTATATATCTTTAAGATGGAGAATTTTATGCGTTTTATACATGGTAGTAACTTTGCTTGTGTGTATGTGAGCAACTCATGGCGCGGTTTAACTAAAACAACCAATAGTGGCTGTAGATGAGGTACTTGTAAGTCAAAGTTCTTCCAATACGATTACTCTTTGCATTTATTAAAAAGGATTCTGTGCTTACATATTTATTTGTGATCAACATATATTTTCTTTTGGAAATATTTAATGAGAGTTTGTTTGCAATTAGCTAATCCAAAACTTTTGTCATTTCACAATTAACCGAGTTTTGTAATTTTCCCAAATTGTTGACACTCTGAACTAAAACTGTATCACCAGCGGAAAGTTTATTTTTCATAAAATTTGAATTTGGCAAGTCGTTTATAAACATTAAGAAGATTTGCTTCCTCCTTGCAACCATTAGCCGTGTTTCCAACTTTCCATTAGAACCTAATTTATTTTGAAAGCCATTTGCGACGGCGCTTTTGGTCCGGACTGGTTTTGCGAAGTCGCCGCCCAGAAGCAAACAAGACTTGGAAAGGTTGTCCACCATCCACAAAGAGAACGTAAGCAGATGATATTAGGGTTTCGGGTAAGTTCAACTTGCAAAACGTTATAGGCGAGTGCTTGCCTGCTTGTCCAGGCTGGTAAGTTATGTTCACACGCAATCGCATTTTCCCAGATAGCTGAGAAGCGTCGATGCAGACAGCAAGATGCTGCAAAGCATCAAGTTGCGACTTTCTCTACACGGTCTTTTGAACCGTCTGGGTCTGAAATCTGTTTTGGTGCCAATCAGGCTGGCTTGTTTTTGAGACGAAAAGAGCACAACCAATTGAAATCAGAGAACCTGCTTTCTGTTTGGGAGTATAAGTGTGCTATTTGCAGACCAGGTGCGTACAAGTCGGCTGTGCGCTGAGTACAGCACATGTGCTATTACTGCTGTTGGCTATAACAAATCTGTGGAAACTACCTTGCTGAAAGTATGAGCAAAAGGCTAAGTGTTACAATTGATGGAGCATTTTCAGAAAAATCTTTCTGTCATTTTAGGTGTCTGTTGTAAAAGCTCCAGTGCCGTAAGCAGATGTCAGTTTTGTCAAAAACAAAAAAGCTTGCGGCACGCTTTCAAAAAAAGCGAAGGTGAAATCGCATTTTCTTGAGAAACTTGTATTTTAAGAAACAGCTAGCTGAAAGCTTTGATGTTTGATACAAGCTTTTATGTTAATAGGTACTAAATGGAAAGGTATATAAACCAGATACTGCAATATAGAAAGGTTATCCTTGTGCTGAACAAAGTATGACCCAAGCAATTTAAAGTTATGGAGCGTCAAATATAACTAACTGCTTGTAAAAATTATATGCTTCTTCCTTCTCTCAGCAACGACTGCGTTTCAATAAAAGTACACCCCTGACGTTACTTGCTCTTTTTACTGTTTTTCTTGATGTCTAAGCGTAGTGCCAGTTGCTGACTTAAATCAACTAAAATTGATATAAAAATGTACATCTGTGTATGCGCAGTAAAAACATTATGTGTAAACACAGGTAGACGACACATTTGATGATGTAAAAATGTGCTTCAACACAAAGTGTTTAATAATGCAATGTGTGCTGCACGAATTGTCACGAAACACATGCCTTCTTCTGAAGATATTTTGCAAGAAAAACGAAATATCATTGGAAATATTAGGTTTTTCCAGTATTTTCACCTTGTTTCGTTACGAAAGTTCTCCCTTTCATTTTTCATTGTATGTTTGCTTCAAAATAACAAAAGTGCTAATGAAAAAAGTAAGTTTTTGAGTCAAAATTTCTGTCTACAGATTTTTGGATTTTTCTGCTTGTTTCTGCTCAGAAATCCTTCAGGATGGAATGAGAAACGTGGACAACATTTATATATTTCAAGACAAGTTTTGAGAATAATGTTAAGTAGAAATGCTACTGTGCAAGCATTTAATTGTTTCAAATCAGCATCACCGCCGCCTTTTCTATAAACAAGAATCACTCTCGAAAGCTTGCATGCCGTGCTCTTATTACACTGAGTATAATGCTAACACAGCAGTCGTTCCGCTGCTTGGCGTACCTGAGCCAAAGTGACCAAATTTTCAGGAACCTCAAGTGCTGGCTGATCTCAGTGCTGTGCAACTAAAAATAAGTGTTTCCAACGGCAGGGCCGCTGAGTTTGCTCAATAAACTTAACGTTTTTTTCGGAAACCTCGGTGTCTCTGCGGTTTGGAAACTCGGCCAAACCGCCGATTTTCCAAAAAAATGGCGTTAACTTTCTTGCTGTGTTTCCAAATAACCTTTCGTGAAAAACTTATGACGTGGAGCTGACGTTGACTCACCGGAAGCCAGCAAAGCGCCAAAGAGTCACCTTCAGTCGTAATTTGCAGCTAGAAGCAGCCGGCATTCAGCGAATTCCGGAAAGAAACTTGTCTAACATACATAATATCTTATTTGGTCACAAATTGACCGTATAGCACCTGGCGTGCTGGATCGTCACGATGTTAGTGATTTCACGAAACGTTTGATTTGATTGGATTTGATTGTTTTTGAAAAGACATTCTTACCAGATATTTAAGTTCTGTTGAATGTAACGCTTATCTTGCATGACTTTATTTCCATGACAGTTCATGCAGGGCAGTTCCTGCTGTCAGTCAACAAGTTGTTGGAAATCAGAGGTCGACTGTGACCGGTGATTTGTCAAGGTGCGCACATAACATGCTTTAAATTCTTTTATGAAATTGTGCTTTCAGTATTTGAACCGTCCAAGTTAGGCTGCAACTTCGTCATTTTAACAAACAAAAATTTCCCGTCAAATTCCCAGCTAAGCGACATCTTCGAGACTTCAAACTGATAGATCAACAAAACCAAAGCTAAAGATTTGTCTAAAGCAGAACAACTCGCGATTTTTTTGAAACTGTTTGCACATTTCTTGGGGCGCTGTAAACGTTACAAGAAAAAGACCGAACGAATTATGTTGTAAGGCTTAGCCAAGCTTCCTCGTCCGGACAATGACTGTTTGTCAATAGCGATTGTCATAGCATTGCCCAGTAATATGCTATGCATTACATATTTTTAGCTGCTAGCAAGCTATGCCTTCTCATAGAAGTTGTTGTTGACATCAAAAGTAACCCGCACTAAGTTAAGCATGCTTTCATTTCATAGACATAGAAAGATTTTTACATGTTTGTATAAGAAGTTTAAAACAGTAAGTTAACCAGGGGTGAAAGGGGGGAATCTGCCCCCAGGCGTTGTCTCTGGGCGGACGCCAAATTGAAGCCAGAAGTTTATGTAGTAATTACGTCATGTCAAATGTCAGCGGATGCTACCCAGTTACGAAATCTCGTCAAGATCACCAAGGTTCGCGAAGCGAGCAGTTACGAACCTAATGTGACGTTTCAAGACGGAGCTTCTGTGTCCAGCAATCAGGGCCTGTGCTGCCACAGGCTTTTCTGTAAAAATCACTAGATTAAAAAAAATTCACTAGATCTGAAAAAACTTCACTAGATTTTAAATTTTTGCGTCGAATTTCAGAGTTTTGCTTCAGATGATTTAGTTATTTACTTTAATCCAAACAAAACTTTGCATCATTTGCAAGTTTGTTAAAATAGACCATGCTGAAGCCAGGAAAATCTCATACCAACAATCATCAGTTTTTTTTTCAAGAGTTGAAACGACACCACTCATGGAGTATTTTAAGACCAATCAACTGATCATTTTGACTGCTTATATCTACTGCAGTGTTCCTGCAAAAAAATGAAAAATCCGCCATGGCCAACATTGCAGCAATAAACAGCGCGAAAGAGAAAATGATCAGAAACTCCAATTAGAAACCTTGTTCGTTTTGTTGGTGCAAATCGTCAAAACAACGATTCACATAATGATTGTTTACGGATTGAAAAGGGCTGAAAAATTAGAAGAAAGACAAACTATTTTCTTCAAACATAGCTTGCAAAAAATCACTACATTGCACTGAAAAATCACTAGATCACTAGGCCTTGTAAAAACTCACTACATTGCACTGAAATAGCTTAGCTTGCAAAAAAATCACTGCATTGCACTGAAAAATCACTAGATCACTAGGCCAGTCTAAAAATTACTAGATCTAGTGAAAAATCACTAGGCGTGGTACCACTGATCAGGGCCGGCATGTGGTTTGACTCACGGATGCGTCACAATGCTTTCAGATAGGCAGGGTTGCGAACTTTCCGACGTCGGTCTTATTCTCTAGCTGCGTCACAACGGGACTGGAATCTAGCGTTCACAGTGCATGCAGTTGCAGCATGCTATCAGAGTAGCAGTGAAACCAACAACAGCTTAGAACAACGGATCTGATATTTAGGAAAATTTTTGAGGTTTGATTGATTGACAAACTTCCTGTTGAAATGGATTTGATGTGATTCTGAAGATAGCTATAGCGATTTTGATTTGTGGGTATTTAATTAAACGTTGACTGCTTTTACAAGAATCTACAGCAGGGGTCACCAACCTTTTTGAAATTGCGAGCTACTTCTTGGCTACCGATTAGTGCGAAGGGCTACTAGTTTGATACACACTTCTGAAATAAAATATTTGCTCAATATACCTTCAATTATTTTGATATTGATATTCGTTAATGTGAAGGCATTGACCATGCTGATGTTATTTTTAGAATTGCCCGCGGGAGACCTACATGGTCCTGCGGGCGACCTGGTGCCCGCGGGCACCACATTAGTGACCCCTGATCTAAAGTAATTGCAACTGTGCAACAGCGTTGAGTAGGCTATATTAGTGATAATTGCGAAAATATTCGGTTACTGCTACATGTGTTTTATATTAATTCGACCTATAAACTCAGCATCTCCACGAATATGATTGTCGAAATTCAAATCACTGTGGGCCACAACGGTTGATACCGCAAATACATCGTAGGATTGCTTATAAATGGATTTTTTTCTTGACAGAGATAAAGGTTCAATAGGTCAGATGGGAACCTGTTCTGAGACCCTTGTTTCAAGTTACTTGTCGCGCTATCTTGGTGTTTCCAGTCCATTTTTTGCAGCTATTTCGTACTTGATCCACGTGATTTGATTTAGTGGCTTTGCAAGTACAAGATTCTAATGGGCTCACTGTAATTGCATTGAAATACTGTAAATAGCTGTATTGGTTTGTTTTAGGTGGCTTGCACTGGTTTCGCACTGTTTAGCTTTCTCTTTAGGCGTTATAGTGAAGGCCTGATCAGAAAAAAAGCTTAGCGTCTCAGGGTCAAATGATGATTGCAATGAAGCCTCGTTATGTTTTTAACACAATCGTCGGGGTCCATAAAACATCATCGAGAGAAAAGTGAGGTCGGGTTGCATCGTCATTACAAATGAGGTCAGACAATTTTCTGAGCCTTTCCGGATAACCACGCATGCGTTGCTTTGTTTTCTTTTCCTTGGTGCTGCTCACAAATTGCTAGAACAAACCTTGCAGGTAAATTTCACAGCGGGAGTTGATTCTTTTCCTTTCTTGTCATTGATGCGCTACTTATAGCCAGGCTGGGGTGTCGGTGGTATTGGCAATATTGGCTGATTGCGATGTCGGCAAAATTTTTGTTGCCAGCGTTGGTATAGACATCGACCGACATCGGCTCCTCTTGACACAACAAGGTAAAATTGTAAAGCAGGTCACTCGATAATCCTAAAAAAATTCAGTATCTACTTTAAACCCAGGTAACCTGCGCTCGGGGTTTTCAAAAGGAACTGGCAAACCGTTGCATTAGATTAGAAAATAAGGTTTGACTCTGGCCACTTTTCTGCTGCGCTGTCAGAAGAATTTCGCACCCGTAAAAATTCTGTAATTGAAATTCACAGAGATGACCGGGAAAATTTTTGCCTAGGTTTTGCAGTTTGCTCGCTAGTTTCTCCAAATCGAATGTACCACCGCGTTTTGGAATGTCGCAGTGCAAGAATTTGAATATTCAATCGTGACCAAAATTTCAAAACACGGATAGCTTCATCGTGAAACGATTAAATTCTTACCTGCGAATAATTTCCAAGATTTAATGATATTTACGTCATTTCCGTGACGTCACAGTTGTATGAAGTTTTCAAACGTGACTAGAAGCACAACTGTACGCCGGCCCACGGCAGCTTTCGATGCCCCTGCTCCCAGCTAACTCTTCGTATCTATGCTGCCATGAACGGTATTGGTGGGGGGGCAAAAATTGATTTTGTCCGAGTGGCTTTACGTATGGGTAAATGTTTTAATGAGCTCAGCTTTAGATAAACCCTTTGCTGTCCATTCTTCCAAACACAGTTCAGATTTTTCTCGGCGCCCGATAAATTCATTTTCGTTTGATTTGACAAAAATGGATTTTTGCCGCAAAGGTCTTGCCTGTGTACTTCTGGTCGTTGCCGCGGAATGGCTTTTTTGCTGCCCCAAGCTTGTAATTTTTTGCGTGACTTTAAATCAGCCAACCGCATCTGCCACAACAAACGACCAGAACAGCACGCTGTCCATTTTCACTTATTGACAAGATGGTTTTCAGACAAAGACACTTCACGCAATGTGAGTCACAAAACTTATTGCCTCTCAGAGCGCGACAGGATTATCCATAACACGGTCAGCGACCTGATCGCGCCACTGTGAAAGGTATGTAGCAAAGGCGATTTTCTCTTTACAAGACGCAGCAAAAAGGAATGGCACAAACGCATTAACAGATCCGTGTTATCAGAACCTATCAAGACGCAATGCCTACCTATTAAGAGATTTTCATGTCAAACGTTTCTGCTCTTTTTATCTCCGAAACTGAAATGTTGACGCCGAATGGCCAATCGCGTTGACTCAACTATGATCACCAAGTTCTGAATTCAGACCGAAACACAATGCTCGGATAAACAGTACGTGTTCTGATCACGTGGGTCATATTGATAAAAGTTGGGTTTTGCTGACTACCAGCAGTATTTTAACTTGTTGCTGATTAGAGCTAGACATTCCTGCTCAAATTATCAGGAAGATGATATATCCAGGTCAGATCAAACAACTTGCGTTACGCCATGCTGAACTTTGTCTAGTTTCGGAAGAAAGTTACATTGGAAATAGAAGGATACCTTGTAAATGAGGTAAATTGAAAACACACTGGAAAAATACTTTGTGAATTCATGCCACAGCAAAACTTAACTGGGAATGTTGCAGCCAGTCAGATCAGGCACATGTTTTCCGGGAACCCCATTGGTTATTTGTCAAAGTGAGCCGTTGCAAACGCTGCCCTGCTGGTAATTTTGTCAAAGCAACCTGGATATATCGATGTTGGTAGGAGCAAGTGGTTTGGTAGAGATTCTATCAGCGACACTTAATGAGTTGCAGATGGTTGCTGTTTACTTAGCGACAGCAGATGACAACCAAAGGTCAGTGAAGCGTAAAAGGAAAAAGTTTCGCGTTTATTTGTTAATGCTTATCTTTGCGGTCAGCCAGACATATCGGTTTCCATTTAGCAAAACCTTGTCCAGCAGTTTAAATAAATCAAGAGGCGTACTTCAAAGTAAGTTATGATTACAGACAAAGTGCAGTCTTCAGAAAAGTTGGAAAAGTTTGCTATACAAATATTGGGAATAGGAGATGGCTAAAACTGATCAATTTTGACAGAGACCCAAGCCTGGCTTCACCTTTTTACAACTTGAAGTGAGTGTGAGAGTTCCTGATAATACCGTAAATTTCGACTAAGCGGCGCAAATCAGTTAGTTCTGCATGTGTCAAATGATGAAATCACTTCCGTAAAAAAGATCAACGAATGAAAAGCCAGACCTTTTTGGTGTATCGCAAATTCTAGATACGTTTTGTTGCTGCGAAGAGTGTCTGGTGTCCCTGCGGTATTATTACACTGAAGTTTCGATTCTGTGTCCGATAGTAGGGCTATGTTGGTGACTTCAAAAAAATATCTAAACCTCATCACTTTGCGGTGATTACCAGCTACGTGGTCTGTCACAATTATTAATGTAAAAAATACTCGGCGTGCACAATTCCACTTAAGCAAACATTTCGCCCAAGAGCACAGAATGTGGCAGGGCTGGAAGAAAAACTTATAGGGGTGAAAGCTGCAAGCCAAAGTTAGGTCGTAATATCGTGCTGTTTTTCACTCTGAAGTGAGTCAACCAAAGCTTAGTTGACAAATTCTGAATTTTTTCAAGAATGTTTGGTAAGCGTTGCACCAAAATAAATAATTTTCATCTACTTGTGGTAGGTGTGTTGCAAGTCTTTGAAATTATGAAAAATTTTTGACATTCGAAACTTCTTTGAAAGCAAATGAAGCAATCAATAGCATTCAGGCGTGGCTTACAAGAACAAACCAAAATTTTAAAACTTCCCTGATTTCTTGTAAGTGATAAATTTAGACTAAAGGCAATATTCATCATGCATTTCCCTGTCAACAAAATTGCGTCTTCACAAACAACAGAATTTTGTGGCACACTATATTGAAAAAGAAATGCGGTTCACTTTCAACCACTGCTTTAGTCTGCACCACGGTAGTTGCAAGAAGTAGAGGCAAGCTCGGTCACATGAAGAAATTGACTGGCTTTCTTGCCAGGATGTCAGCGTTCCGTTAGCCTTCTTGGCGTACTTTCGTAACAATCAATGTCAGTGAACAACCATGCAATCGATGGCGGAACTTCCATCACTTTTTGCATCAGCGATAGCACGAGCCGTTCGCCTCTGCACCAAAAGCATTCCTGTTTCGACCCTGCAGCTAATTAGATTAGCATTGGCTCGACCGACGCTGAGACAAATCACGATGAGGGGCAGAAAGTTGTGTCTCAGTACGACTTTTTTCGGAGGTAACGGAACGCACGGACGCTCCACGACTCACTTTCGCGCCGTCGCCCCTTTTGAGGTGAAAGCAGTTGAAAAGATAACGCGAGAAGTTGCTGCTCGCCCGCAGTGGTCGCGTGCGAAACAAACTTCGTTTGTGGCTGATCGGTTGATGGGTGCGATTAATCAGTCTGTCAGTTGTAGGCCGAGACGCAGTCTGAAAATCATTCTGGTCTCGCGAAAGCAGCAGCTCTCCTGGTGCTGTGCCGTTTCAAAGATCTCGCCAGAGGTGAAACCAAACGCGGGGCCGCGCAGGTAATTTGTTTCAATTTTGCCTGAGGTGCAGTTCGCTAAGTGACAGCAAACAGTTTATACGCGAGGTGCTGGAACAGCTGGAGAACGTCGCTGCGGCAGCCTCGCGTGCACTTTTTCGCACGCGAACGCGTCAGCGCTGCAAGAGAGTGTGAGTGATATCTCGTTGACAGCAGCGCAACGATTCTTTGACAAACGTATTGTGGCCCAAACCAAATTCTCGAGGATGTCGCGATGGTTTTCCTAACGAATTTTAACGCAGCGGGTCCACGAAATCACTTTATCGTTTAAAGAAATTGCCACCAAAGCAACTGAAATGAAAAACATGTGGAAATATTACAAAATGAGGATGAGACTTTGTCTTTCGTCTCATTGAATACCCATTTGTATAGACACCATTAGCTGAACGCAACACATCACGACTGTGGTCGATTTCCCGTCGTGTTCAGCACAGCCCCGTTGATGCGGGATCGCAGTGGGATCAATAAATTTTGCTTTGGGCCAGTGATGCCCTGTATCTATGTTCGATACGTGATGTCTTAAACAAGCCCACAGAAGGACGTTAAAGGGATCGGAATCATCATATAATACATTACACATTTTCCCTTCTCTTGAGGAGTAACCATGTTCATGGGAGAGTTTCATTTAACATGACCTATTTCACTTAATATTATTTATTTCTTCTACAGGATGCTTGAAATACAAAAATTCAGTGTGATTAAAATCTGTGATAAGCACTGAGCACATACAGCAAAAAGCATCTCTTCAAATGCCTTGATAATAGTTTTTTAAATTGCGAAAAGAATCTCTGGATACCCTGTGCATCGTGTTATAGCTTTCAGTTAAATTGTTTGCGCTATAAGTATATTGTAAACGTAAAAGTCAGCCGAAGCTAATTGGGCAAGGTGACCCAGAAATGATTTTGTAAAACTTAATTTTTAAGTCGAAACAACCAACTACATATTTTCGAAACGCTAGAAAAACGATAAACGATGAAAGTTCGTTCGTTTCATATCTCCGTATATTTTAGGAGCGTGTAACGACCAAGGAATTACATAGGACAGAATGAGTGATTCAAAAAGTCGCAACTTCAGGCATAGCATCATAAGCTGCTGCTTTTGTTTTGAATCATAAGCTTCATTTGGGAGAGTTGTTTGTCAATTTGTTTTCGTTCACAACGTTCAGGTACATTATACGCATGCTTGTTACGCGTTTCGATAATTTTTTTATGCATGCGGAAGAAAAGACTGCGCGGATTAGTTGCCAAGCAATCTAACTTCCAGGTTCTGTCACGCTGACACCGACATACGTTGTAACGTACCTCAGCTAGCTGTTGCTTTTCGTCTTATCTAAGCCAGTGGTTCTCAACATGGTCCTTTTGGACCAAGGCGGGCCACGCAGCTTTTCTAGCTAGTGGAGCACAGAGAATTCGTAGCCATAAAAATTGTAGCCACTTCACCAAAACGTAACTAAATGATTCCTACTTTGAAGAATACAAAAAACATAATTTTTTGTTTGATTGCACACATGCCTATTATTTAAAAATTCGAACATACTTTGTGTTTTCATTAAGTATTGGACTGTGAAAATCGAACACGTTGAGAGCAAAAGTAGAAATGGTCCGTTGGAATTTTTTGAAAAAAGGTCCATGAGCTGAGAAAGGGTGAGAAGCACTGATCTAAGTGACATCACAAGCAAACATTTTTGAGCAAGGGAACTAACAACTGTTTAATGCCCTGCAGAATGAAAGATCAGACCACTCGAAACAAAAGTAGTAACTATTTTCGTTTCCGACTCGAAAAGCTTGCCAGAATTTTCTATCAAATTTAACGTGTTATGATAAGCAATCCTTTTCAATATTTTTATTGACAATTTATTTAAAAACGCAAAAAATATGAAAGTAGTATCATGTTGTGAAAGTGAAGAGAAATTGTGAGGCATTTTCAAGCAGAAACCTTCAACGTGTGTAACTTTGTGATGAAGAGTTGTCAGATACGCTTGTGCCAGCAGTAACGCACATTTTATGAAAATATTGGAATTGCCATAACATTTTTATCTACATCCTTGCAAAAAGAGACCCACCTATTATTTTTGTTGTACTTAAAGCCACTTGAGTGACCTACCTCTTTATCCATAATAGAGCATTTTTTTGGAATTTTCATAGAATTTAAACAGACTCCAATTTATACAAAAAAACAACATCATCAAAGCGAAAAAGCAATTTGCGAGTATTTTGAGAATTTCATAAGCTTTATACACGTATCAAGATAGATTTTGCAATGGTTGGACTTGACATAATTGCTTTTTTACACTTTCGTTAATGAATTTGCTGTGCAGACCTGCTGCAACTACCATTTAGTGATTGCCATTTCACAGCAGTGATTACAGTGCAAATTGCCTATTCGTTCGGGATAATGGAATGCAGCTGAATCAGTAAGTGCGACTTAGTGGGTTGGCACAAACGAGTAATCGATTAACAAAAGCAAATTAGTGAGCGTGGAACAATCCGATCCACTTTCAACTACGCTTGCAGCGGACAACAGTTAGTAGCGCAGTGTTACGTTACCCGGCTCGTGTTCAGTTCTCAGCCTCTGCTCGTTCCGCAGAACGTGTATCATTTAAATCGCGCCCGTGGCTTTTTTGTTTTCCTCATAGCTGGTAGTCTTGTCGCTGTGTGTGTTCCAAGAGACGACACTGCTGTGTCCTTTTTTTATTTGAAATAGTTATTGTTCTAATCCGTCCGTCAAAACGAAGCGCTACTCGGTTGTAATCCATTCTTCGGTCACAATGAATGGTTCCCACGCATCGGCCACTGAGTGGAGGTTATGCAGTGAAGTTTCGTGTCGCCTGCAGCAAAGACTAAGCAATTAACGCCCAAAACATCACCAGCAATAAAACACTGATTTTGTTTTATAATTATGTCCTCGATCAGGTCGGCAATAGTTTTTACAACCTATTTGAAGAGATAGTTGCAGTAAGAAAGCGCTTTTTCTTCTTACACGCAAACAATAGTTTTTAGGGAAAAGAACTCAGATAGAAAGTTGTGATTAATACAATTTCTCGCAGTGACACAGCGAGTTCAATGTTTCATCACAGTGGACAAATAAAGGATAGCGGTAAGACAGCTGAAATAAAATGTAAGGAAAGTATTTGAACGCAAATTTCGTTTCTGTCTCATTAAAAGAATTGCATTTTGGGTGGATTAAACTAACCTTGCCTGAAAGCCTGATAGCATGAGACTGATGAGAATAATATTGCATTTTATTTTGCATTCGTTACAGTTAGAGAGATTCGGTTAATTTTGGTGCAAAATTCACTCACACATGTACCCAGTTCGTGTATGGTGGAGAAGACGTTATTGTAACAATCAGTCGTATGCAAATGTCCGATGCAAAGTTTTTGTTTTTACTAGGCGACGGTTAAATGCTTGAAGTCGGTGCCCGCAGTCTAAAATTTCCGATAAGCAGACTAAATTCCAACTGACGTCTTTACGAGGGGCGTTGCGCAGTCTTCCCATACGATTACCAATAGTATGCGTGGAGTTCGCTTGATACATCCCCCAGTTTTAAATATGTTTGTGCACCAACGTCTATGGCAAGTTGGCAACTTTCGAGTTCACGTTTGGATAGTCTTTGAAACTGCGCTATGAAGGTAACCCCATTTAAAATGAAACACAAGCGCTTTTTCGATCATAAGCTTCAAGTAAATTTGAACTGTGAGCCTCAGCGTAGTTCGCGAAGCCTTGAAGCGGTCTCGGTTTCACATTTTACTGAACTAAAAAGATGGTGCAAAGCACTAAACGCCTTTTACGTAACCACAAACGCCAATTGTGATGCAGTAATACTTAAAATGCTTGATTGCTGGCGTTCGAAATGGTTGTACTTGTGTGAAAAATATTGTTTTTAGTAAATCGTTTGTGTTTTTTCCATTAAAAAAAAACAGAACGTTGTTGATATAAAAAAAAACGGATTTAGTCTTACCGTGGACTCAAGATCATGAAACGCCCAGCCCACACACGTGCGGATTCAACTTCCGTTTGAAGCATCTTCGAGTTTTTTTCATCTGTTTGAACGTCGTCAGTATCTTCGCAAACAGCAAAACGTTTCCTGATACTGAAAGAGAGAATATACGTTGCACGTGTTCAGTGCTTTGTCCAACTATTCGACGCTTCGAGTTGAATGCACCGGCACTTTATCTATTCCAGTGGAGGGCAACAAGATAAATAGAAGGGGACCAACTCTCCTGGTATTGTTGGCACCATCAGTTAGATTACAATTATTGCTAAACGATGCACCCCCTTAACCTTTTGTTTCTGAATCAACGGAAGAACGTTTGAGCTGCGCTGCTACAATCGGTGCTGGAAAAATGGGCTTAAGAGCAATAACCAGGAGCTTAGTCAAATTGCTGAGCAAATGCTCACTGATACGGTAAGACAAACCAGCAGCACAATCAGACCGAATGTTGCTGCCCTATAACTCTTGCAGTTGGCCATTCATCTGACGGGTACTTACTGTCCTCATGTTAGTAGTTTCTGGATTTTGCCTGTCTCAGTGCAGCTCGGTGCTGTAGGAACAAAACAAGCAAGAAAGGGTTAAGCATTGGCTTTTGTTTGTTCTGGCGTAAAGATCCGTTAGTTTATTGTTTTAAAACATGGAAACTGGCAGCAGAGGATTACAATCAAACTTAGTAGATTTGTTTACGCAACACCTTGCTCGCTGATACGTGCTTCTTGGAATTTGAGGTAGGTTGGCCGACATGAGCGAAGTTTGAAGGTATAAGTTTCATGTTTTTTTAGTTTTGTACCGGCGATGGTTATTATATATTGTGCTGTGATCCAAGTTCACATGCGTTCGGCTGAATAGAACCTGGTTTTAATTTTTTATCTTTGTAGTTTATTTTCATCACACAACTCGCAAAAGCTGCGTGTTATTTGACAATTTCATTTCAAAAAAAGTTCAAGCCCGCGATTTTTAGAGTTCCATAACATCATGAGCTTGCGTTTGGTTGATATTTGACAGCAAGTATGCACGAGGGCCACTGCATGGTTCAATGATTTTTGAAAGTGACCAGAAAGTGACCTTGTTCATTTTTGTTTTATTTGTTCATTGTCTGTAGGCCGCGTACTCAGGAAACGATTTCCACTTTTCTCTTTATTGATGCTTTAGTGAAAAGCTAAATCCTGACAAAAAAGATCGACGAAAATAACTTAGCAGCAGACCGTGACCCGAAAACCATTCTGGAAACTCTGCGTTAACAGCACTTTGACGGGATTTGTTGACATCGCGCAAACATGTCAAGGCAGGGATAAGTGAAAGCGATTTTTCTTACTTCCAAAAATCTTATCTGCTATACCTTGGTTAATATTTGCCTGTGCGGAAGATATATTGAATACAGTCAACACGTCGCAGGAAATGCCTGGCTTCTGAAGGAGTGGATTATTTTTAACCTTGAATTTTGAGTGTTTGCGACACAACAGCACCGAAAGTAGCAATAGCGCTTATTTGCGGTAGTGCTTTTCCTCTTGGTCGAGCTCACTTGTGATGGAAGGAGTTTCGAGACCAGTCAATCAACCACTGCAGCTCGGACAGCCTGAGCAGATTAAGCCGAGTGAGTAAACGAACAGATCTGCTAAGAACGAATGAAGTTTCTGCTGACAGCTCTCATGTACGATTCTACAAATAATCACTTTTGTGCACGGCTGTCAAGTGTTTTGTTGACTTATCCTTACAAACATGATACTATGCTTACCGATCTACCCGATCGCTACGTTTATAAGTCATTGTAAACAACCTACGTTCCATGGTTCTCAGAACTTGATAAATTCAATAGTTTTGTATGCTGGCCACAGGAAACCGATTTCGTGTTCAAATGCACCGATGTTTCCTTATTTAGTGATGCTTTTAATGTTTTTATAGTGATTAAAATTTCTAATAATTATAATTTCTAATCAGTGCAATGTCTCAAAACCATAAGCATGAAATATGTTGTTTGCATCAGGTACAGCTGCCGAAAGCAAACGAAAGCTTTTGTTGTGTTAAGTGTTCCCCCAAAAGCTTTTTCGCCATCAGTTTTACTGTCACGCTTGATCGCTCACGAAAATGCAAACATGTGAAAAGGATTGATCGGCCACAATAAGGTAATTTGGATCATTGGTAGGACAAGTCTGCTTATTTTTTATAACAGTTTGTCATTGGAGAAAGCGAGACCGGAGTTGTCGCTGTAAAAAATAAACTCGCTCATTTCGTCACTGGCTCAAATAACCGTGATTATGCGAGGTCGTTTTAAAAGCGTGTGCCGCTGTCGCCAGTCACTGGCGCGTCAGTTTGGCATTTGAAATTAACACTACCACTACTCTTGACTAGCGATACTCCACTCTCGAAAGTACTGAAAGCAGCCATTTCATGCTGAGTGAACAACGGTTGTGATCGGGACACCAATGTTAAATTGTTTTTGGTCGATTAGGTGAAAGCAGTCCCATTTTGCACAAGAAGTTTTGCAACAGTAAAGCACGTGATGTGCCTACCGACACTTGTCACCAGTCACGTTACGTGTAATGCTACAGCCAGAGTGAATTGCATCAGTGGTGGGACCAAAAATGCCACCAAGAATAAGTTCAACTTAAGGGAGCGTTTAAAATAAGATTTGCCTACAAAAATCACTTTGAGAGATTAAAAAAAATCAACTTCCAACACAATTACGTGACCCGTGACCCGTGATAACTCACAGGACAATGCTTGATAACAGTTGCCAGAAAACTATTCATCTCAATAACTTCAGTTTAATTTTTCTCACCGCAAGTACCCGTCAGATAGAGTTTTATCATCAGTCTCTCCATTTGCGAGTAAATACTTCTTTAAAAGTTGTCCTCGCGGTCTGCAACTCTAACGAATAAAACAAGCAACTTCTTGTGCAACAAGGTTTGTATATCAATTTTGAGTTGAGTGGTTTTATTTATCGCTTCAGAGCACGGCAAATTCCACTTCATGGTTTTTAAGTTTTAACTGTTCTTTTTTATGGTAGATATGACCAGATATGTGCTATTCGCATTCACGACCTTTGCCTGGGTAGCGTCTAGGTTAGGGTCATCTTAACACAAAACCTACTACATCAGTTAGTATGGAGTTCGTATATTTAGTGTTGAAGTTTTCTGTAATTTTGTGTATCCTTAGTCACCTCAGTTTAAACAGGCTTCAAAGCTTTTTGAATGTTTTTGTGGTTTTAAGAATGTTGCCGCCGTTACATTCTGTAAAAACCAGTACGCAATTCCACTTGACAATGAAAACACGCTCCATGTTTATTTGCAGTATACTGTGCACTTTTGCCTTGCCGTGTTTAGCTTGAGCTCCCAAACAGACACCAACAAACATTTTCATTCAAGTTGCAAAAAGTTCAGTCTCATAAAGCTACGTTTTCATATCGTAATTGGTGAATAGTATATCAACTATGTTTCAGGAGAAGGCTCTTGGACTGCAAAGCACTCGGATTGGGTGTTGAAATTTATTAGCTTGTGCAAAAGTCACATAACTAGGGCAAAAAGGTCGACGTTTCCGTGGACTTTTTGGGGCCGGGAAAAGGTGCCCGAAATAGCAGTGCAAACACAGCCACGTTCCGCTGTTGACTCTGTCTTTTTGAAACGACTCGCGCTTTTAATTCGTAGATGTTTGATCACTCAGTCGCCGTGGAATTAGTTTTCCGGCCCGAAAGCCTGCTCGTGTGGGGTAAATATATTGTTCGCCCGAACCTCTGGTGTAGGTCTGTCTTGTCTGTGCGATCGGAGATCATCACTGGCGTTCATGCATCACTGCACAACCTTAGACGGAAGGTTGGATCGTTCCGACCTGACGGCAAAAAGTATGCTCGAAGAAAAAAGAAAATATTTCCTTGCTGCTGCCCGTTCAGATTAAGGTGAGGCAGCACAGCGTAAACTTCCTTTTCGGTCGTCACTCGTTTCAGAATCATAGACGGACGTCTTTGTTTCATTTCGGCGTTTGCTCTTTTCTGTCGATGAAAAGTGCTTGAGAAAATCGTTGTGATAGCTTTTTTATTTTACATCGGGCCGCATTAAATTTAACTATCTAGCGACATTTCTTGCCCCATGGGTTTGGTTAACCACTGTTGCTTTCTCAGCATTTTGGAATGACACGTGATCTTATGCAGAATCACTGCATTAACGCTACGTGAGAAGTTCTAGCTTTTGTAAAATATCGTAACGTCTGCGCTGCAGCAAGACGATTAAGAGAACGTTACTTGAGCATCTGCAGATATTGAATCGGGTCTAGTGTGAGCGCCACAAAAGGCAGGGTGTGGTTTTGGGAGCAATTGTTCTTGATCATGATGACGAGACATGCTTCAAGCGCTGCATTATTGGTGCATGACATGAACTTAGCGGTAAACTCAGTGTGTGTATTTGCAATTTTTATTCAGGCGGTTGGGAGGAAAAATAACTGAGGTACTTTCGTCTCAAAACGAACTGATACAAAGCAAAACAGGGGTTAGTAGATGCAACATACAGGAATGCACGTGTCGGAGAGAAGCAACGTACCTGTTAAAAGTGTAGAGTTTTCTGCACTGCGCACCAGCGGCGTATCATGGTATTTACTTTCCATTCACTTTCACAAATGATTTTAGGCAAAATGCATTTTTCAGTCGAGATATCCGATTTCAGTGTGCGGCTGGTGCTTTTGGAAAATCTACGACCAGGCATCGAGAGACGTTAGCCGGGCGCAGGTAGATTCCTACCTTAGAGCTTCGCACGGAGACTTCTGAACGTCGCGACATCGGTGGTCGTACATGCGATCAAGGATTTGCGCCGTCTCTCCAGATCTAATCCGCGCTTGCAAACTTCAGCGAGCTGTCATTTGACGCGTGTCGTCAGCACCATCTCGGGAGATTTATTCGCGCGCGCTAGATCACCCCACCACCGGGTCTTAGCCTGTTTGAAGTCGGACTTTGCGCAAAGAAAAACGACAGCTATCTTGACTGAAAAGAGAAAGCACGAAGTTTTCTTGGTAAATACCGGACAAAGGACTCCACGATATCTCTACTCTTATTAGTGGTTCTCAGCAACGTGGCGCTAGACAGGCAATTCAGGCGATCGTAGCTGGCTATCTCATCAAGTAACAATTTTGCTTCAAATTTGATGTGTACAAGGGTATGCCGGTCCTTGTGGTGGCTGAGTTAGGGTGAGACTGAATCGGACGTGTTTATGGCTGTTTTTATGATAATTCGTACGAGAACTTGCTGTAAAAGGCGCAGAAAGCTGGAAGAGTTGAGATTTTTTACTGTCAAGTATAATCTTAAAAAAATCGGATTACTTCATTTAAAGCAGCCAGAAAGAATATTTCTGAAAAAAATGCGATAAACGAAATAAAGTTCTCTTCATTAGGTTACAGATGAAAGGTTTGAAAAAAGCAAATGTAGACAATGAGACTAGTATGGGATAGTTTGTGCTTTTTTAGTTGTAACCCTACTTCTGAAAACAGTTTCTAGTTTTAAAATATTTGCAAGAGTGTCTCTTTGACCTGGTTACCCTCACATTACCAACCGTTTTGTTTTGTTCATCATGAAAGAAACTTGTTTTGAAAGATGAACTAATTTTGTTGCAAAACGTAAACCTTCCATGGTCAAATGAACGAGATGGGAAGTGTTTGAACAGTCATGGCAGACCCACGTGAGCAGCAAGCCACCGTAAGCTAGAAGGCAGAGAAGCCCTGGGTGAAAAAATCGATGCCAATGTGGCACATAATGGCCCGCTGGTGGCTTTGAAACAGGCCCATTACAAGAAACCGGAGACATTTTTTGCGCTCTGCTTGTCCGCTGGGTCTCGCACTACTTCGAAACTGTCGACGTGTTTGTAAGCATTACACAAGGGTCGGCAAAAACAGGTCAAGTGGTTTGACACTCGACGGCTGAGGTAATTTTGAGTGCGAACAGGATAAATGTTAGGCGTCTCTTTGCTTAGATTCAGAATTGTTCCACTGAGTTCTGGGTAAATTGATTTCAAGCATACATAAACGTCGATAGGCTCGTTTTGTTTTAGGGCTTTGTCTCAAAAAGTCTTTATAAGAAGCTGTGGATGCAATGGATGAAAAAATAATCGGAATGGCAGGTGCTTCAGGTAGCATTTTACAGTTTGTTGTAGCTACAAGCAAGTGTTTCTATCAAGAACCTTAATACACGTAGAGATGTTAAGAATGGTTTATGCCTAGAACTGAAAGAAAAGGATGGACGTTATCTTAAACCTTTGTTTGAAGGCGCATTTTTTGCTTGCATTGTGATAACTTGTCAGTGGATAAGTGGTTGCTGACTTTCCACTTTTTAATCTAAGATACCACTTGCTCAAGGTTAGTTAGAGACGATTCTTTCAACAAACATATCGCCTTGAAAATCACCATATAGCTGAATGAGTCATCAGCATCGAAAAATTCAGCACAGAGCCACCGACTAAAGCTCCACAGACGCCAGGAATTCACCTTGTTTGTTAACAGATTATAGATGTCGTCTGAAGTCTGGATATGTTCAGATGTCACGAAGATTCAAACCGGAATGTTAAGACGCACAGCGCCATTAGAATAATCCAGTGAAAGCAAGATTTTGTCGCATAAGGACCTGTTGTGAATAATTAATGTTGCTTAAATCTGCGATAGATAGAAACGTAGAGAGAAAAACGTTAGCCTAGATCAAGACGAAAGGGTACTTCGTCGGTTTCTTGATATGGAATATACACTTGTTATGGAAGGCTTTTCTTCACACTGGTGCAGTTGTTTTCAACCTGGGGTAGCGACTTCCAGAGGGGTCGTAAAGTAATTTGAGGGGTCGCGAGTTGATATTTTTTGCACAACTGTATTACATTTGCTTTAGTCGAGTTTAATATGGGCGTCGTTAGATTGTTGTGGGTAGCTACTGGCTATAATGGATTGCGGTACAAAAAGGTTTGAAAAGCACTGCCTAGTGAATGCAAAACACTTGCATTACTGGCCAGTCATTCCAAACAATATGAAGTGTTTGTAGCCTTGATCAAACCCGCTGGATGCACGCAGTCATCAATTTCAGTGTTTAACTCGAATTTCGTGACTGCTAGTGTAGAAATCTGAAAACGATGGCGAGGGTTCAACAGTAACCTTTTTTGGTTTCTCTGCCGTCTGTTTTGAAGAGACACAATCCAGTGGCGAATTTCCGGTGTTTGTTAAAATATTGAAGATGCTAATTAAAATCATTTCCGTGTTGCGGAGACAGCGCCGGCGCAGTCACCTTGAAGAAAAATCATGATTACCGGTTGGTTATAAGACTAGCGTCTTTTCAGATCAAGGTGCGTGCAAAGCTAACAAAGGAAGCAAACCCAGGCAACGCGGAGAGGTTCTTCGCGAGCAGTAAACAGTTTTTTGATCGCTGAAACTTTGCCCATTCGTACTCGAGCACGGAAGTACGACACTAAAATACTTCCGTGTTCTTCTTCGTCTGACACCATAACGCTTGGAATGTATCTAACGGCGATTAGCAGTCCCAGGTTTGATTGGTAACCGGTAATTTGACTGTCTCTCGGCAACTAACCGTACATCACTCTGTCTCAAAGTCGACGTTGAAAGTGCTAGCTGCAATCGATCGACAGACTGAAATGAACTTTGTTTTGACAGGCCGCTAAGCATCACTGGCAAGATCTGATCTTATATGATCTGAATATAAGATCATCACTCGATGTTGCGAATCGGATTCAAGCGCAGAGAAATATCTTTTTGTGAAAATGGGCGAAGTATTTTCTGAACTAATGCGTTGATCGTCACCACGCAGTTAATAAGGTTCGTTGGTTGACATGCAATCGCACTTCTGGTTTTAGACAGATCGTCGAAGCATTTCGTCGTACTTTGGCGTCGTGCGTCTTGCACTGTGAAACGGGCCTGGTGACAGTTAATCAGCCGAGAAAGGAATGGCGACCAACAGATCCCACCTACGCCAAAACAGTCTTTCTGGTACGGTCAGACGCCTTCTATGTTTCAAAGAAAAATTTGCAAAATGAAAAAGCTTAAAAATTTTAAGCGATGTGGTATTAACAATTTTGTCACTCACAGTTGTAACGGCAAGTGTATGGAGAAGCAATGCTTTAAAAAAACTGATGCGTTTTTGTTAAATTTTGTCCGAGCGCTTGCCACAGAGTAGAAAGGTTAGTTAATCAGGCTTGCAATTCGAGGTTAGAAGGTTACGAAAGAAGAAATTGTAGCTTGACACTCAACAAACGCCTTGTTCAACGTCTTTCGCATGTCATGTCATGTTCAGTGAATCCAGGAGAAAACGTAATTTGTGAAAAAGAATGTGTAAATGGCGAAAAAGATAGAAGACAGTTGTAGCCAGGCAGAATTAGTGCAAATTGCAGCATTTTCCTTTTTGACTTTTTGACAATGCGTGGCTTTCAGCAGACCATGTTAAGGGGTGCATGGTAAATAAGGGGTTAAAAGGTTATCTCCGGCAAAATTTTGAAATTACGCTCGAGTCGAAAAAGGTTTGAGGTTTGGTTCATTTGTGTCATCTCTCTAATGTAGCCTGAGAGCTGATGCGGCACTCAGTGGTGCAGAAACGTTTTGACTTTCGACAAATTCATTTTTCCAGGACCGTAATTTTCGTTAAATTCATCGCCGCTCGCAGTCAGGAAATCGTTAACTGTGTGTTGTATATACCCAGCTCGCTGTCAGATACCCGGCCGTGCTCAGCCACCGAGCAAGCCGCGAGTAGCACTCTGTGGCAGCGGCTCATCGCTGGTTAGTCACGTGGTCTACAGACCCCTCGGATGAGACTGTCGTGCGAAGAACGGGGTTTTAAGCAGCGTGTTCTATTCGCGCGCGGCTAACCGCGTCCCGAACAGCTATTGACTCGGCCGTAGTGTACACGGGGTAAGATAAACAAGTAAGTGATGAATACGAGTGCACCTTTTGAGTCTTAACAACTCGCTGCTGTGATTCGTTCGTTTAGAGCGGTCTTGTCTGTGGGGTTGTTAACTGATCTCAATCACCCTCACGGAACCTAACAAAACAGATGCTAAGCTGACTCGTAGGATTTCGAATCTGTGTTCCTTGTGAAAGCAACAACATTGAACAGGGCCGAAACCACTGGTATGAAGTAGGCCTCACTTGTTCCTTTGCTTCCGATGTTTTTGTTTCTACTCCCTTGCCTAAACTGAGCCATTCGCACTACTGTGCTGATGTTTGAACAATAAATTTAAACTGGATTTTAAGAACGGCACGATCCAAAGTTGAATTATATGCGACTGACATTTGAGATGTTTGCCTGTTCGCAATATTGGCCAGCTGGCGGATTTTAGAAGACAACTGAATTGTTCAGGAGAGCCATATTTGCTGGTGACAAATTTCGGCGAGTTCTTGCAAATAGGTGGATAAGTTAGATAAGTCTCGACAGATAAGTCTCGCGTAACGTGAACTCCGAGCTTTGCGCAATCCCTCATACAACAGATGATGATACTTTGTTTATTCTGTCATGTGACCTGGCAGAGTTTAGATTGGGGCCGTGCTTGGTTTATGTAAGCCAGACGTTGCACTGATGAACAGCAATATTGAAAATGTGTTTTAAGCGTTTAGTCCTGAAAACCTGCTAGTCTTTACCAATGTCACGTAGAAGGTGTTGAGGATTAAATTTTATATAGGGTAACTTTTATACAAGACGGAAACACGTACCGGTGGGTTTTCTATTCCTCTAGAAAGTAAACACATAGTTTGAAGTTGCGTGCAAACGAGCACGTTAGATGTGGTCGTGATGTTGTTTTAATCTTCAACCAAAGTTTTTTTTGCAGTTGACACAAATGCTCAGGTTTTTGTCAGTTGTCTTCGCTGAAGGCTGTTTTACTATTGCAAGCTGCGTTCGTAGCATGACAGGTTGGGTCACTTAGGGCCTAATCAGGGGTGTAGTGCTATAAAAAAGTTGCGTTCCCACCCCACCACACCCCTGATTTATCTAAAAGCCGAAATCTAACAACAAATGTCGCTCAGATGCACTCACACGCAAAAAGCACCTTTAATTCTCGCAATCCACTCAGGCAGCGCAGTAATTTACTCCACAACAGCCTGCAAACTTCGAGACTAATTACTCCTGTGCAGGGGTATAGTGCTAAAAAAATAAAAACGAAGACTGCACCAAATATTTCGAAAAAAGTGAGCATTCGCTTACAAGAATTTCCACACTAGATTTTCCTATTTCACTGTAGAGTTTTGACTAGCAGTGCGAATCTGCGTGTCGCTAGCACATCTGTGAGAACGCAGCCATGTTTTAATGTAATGTAGGGCAAAAAGGTGTGGGAACGCGTTCCCACCCCACTACACCCCTGTTCCTGTGTGAAACGAAGATAGCCGAGTTACCTTACCACAAATCCAAACAATCAGACGAAGCGTGGAGTATGCAAATATCATTGTTGATGTCACAAACAGTCATTGCACAACCATGCTAGGGTGCTATACGCGAGATAACTTGTCATTTATTCATTTATGTTTCTCCAGGCCGCAGGAACTACAACGTCCCTCAACGGCGTTTCCACACCTTTTTTTGGTGTGGAACGGGGAGTGTCCTCCCCAGGCGCCGATTTGCCATTAGGCTAAAAAGGCTTAAGCCTAGGACCCCGATTTCTGGGGGCCCCGAAATTTTGGGATTCAGGACAATTTCCAGCATTTCTGTAAGCAATTACATTTGTATTTTTGTTTTGATTCAAAGCACGTTTTTTTTACTATGCCGCTAACAAAAGATCTCATTAGAAGGATGAGCGCGAAGCATTGAAGTGAATGACGATGAGCATTCTCTTATGGCGTTGTGAATTGGTTATTGTTACTTATCATGTGTGGAACAAAACGCCTGAATCCATTTTTCAGATTATGCAAGGCCAGTGAGGTTCTCCATAAATATGTAATGTGAGTGTGGTCACCAATGCCTTTTTCGTTAGTTTAAATGTGACTGTTTTTGTTGCTGATATCGAGGGAATTCAGAGTAAAGTAATATGCTTATGAATTGGAACAACAACTTGTTCAGTGAATGTAACCAGCACTTGTAGTCAGTGGCGTTACTAGAGGTTTGAGCCAGGGGGGCAAAGATTACCTGAAGGGGGCCCACTGGTCACCGCAGAGCAGGGGTCGCCAACCTTTATGTAACGGAGAGCTACTTCTTTGGTACCGATTAACGCTAAGGGCTACTAGTTTGATACTAACTTCTGGTATAAAAATTTAGTTTTAGTTCAATTTACCTATTATATGTTATCATTAATGATGTTAATCTATGTGATGATACTCATCATCTTAATGCTATTTTCAAAACAGGCACGCGAGCGACCAACGTGGTCCTTGCGGGAGACGTGTTGGTGACCCCTGCCGTAGAGGGACACACTAGACAAAACTTAGAAAAAAGTTAAGAAATGACAGTGAATCTCTGGATGTCGTGGATGTCCATACTAGATAAAAAAAACGAAAACACCCTGAAAAATGCAAAAAACAACAAATTAAAGAATACTATATATCAAAGTGTCAACGAAATGGGGCCCTGTTTTTATATTTACCTTACCAGCGGGGGCGGCTCGCCCCCTTGCCCACGTCAGTTACGCCACTGCCGGTAGTGCTAATTTGTATGACATCGTCGCAAACCTTCCAGAAGGGCCCCCAATTTAAAAACGCCTAGGGCCCCGAAAATCAAAATTCGCCTCTGGTCCCCCGTTCCCACACCAAAAAAAGGTGTGGAAACGCCGTTCCCACGCGTTCCCACACCGCTACATCCCTGGTCCTCATTGGTTTTGAGTTATCCGACTGTGTCAGGGGTGGTGTGCATTCTTTTGGTTCAATTAACAATCGGGGGTACGTGGTTAGGCAGATGAAGCAGCAGCACCGACCACAGACAGTAGATCACGGAGAAAATGTCACGCCCTATCGATGGGTTTGAGACACTGACAGGTATTTAAAATGTGCAGGGGTCATTTGAGTTCTCAGATCGTAAAAAAACGATGGCTGTCGGCAATTTTAGCGCATCGTCAAGAGACGTTCTGCTGCAATTCGGAAAAATTGAACGCGCTTGACAGTTTTTTTGTGCTTGTAAAGCCAAAGGTTCGTGTTTTGCTGGAGTGGAGTTTCCAGGTTGAGGGTTTACAAGCAACGCCAGATGAAATAGAGATTACTGAACTTGAGGAGAAATATCCCAGCTCCAATAAGCTTTCCTACGAACTCTAACCTCCAGCTATAGTAAGTTTGCCGACATCCCCCCACTTGCTGAACAGCGTAAGCAGGAAACACTGCGAGCAACTCTGCTAATCTTTATGACCGACAAAATGTTAGCGTCATTGACAAGCAACAGTTCACGTTGCGTAACATTCATTGACTACCTCAGGACCTCCGCTATCGACTGAAAAGGATTATTTTGTGGAAAACAACAGCCCTGTGTTATACATGGCAGCTGTAGAAGAGTTAGGGATTTCTTTTGAAACAAACAAAAATCTGTGTACGTGGAAATTGTGATGACTTCCTCTTGATTGTTTATGTTTCGGTAGTGAAAATGTGAAGATTCGTAATCCAGTTATTTAAACAACTATCTCACAGACCTGAGTTTTCCAGCATGGTGTGTGTTCCGTAACGTAGCGCAATGTGTAAGTTGTAGGTGTTTTGATTTTGCTTGCAACTGCTTTGCTGTCTTGAAGCTTTTGATGTTATTGCACCGTTGCTGCACAATCTGATCAAAGGATTATACCTCCGTCAGCAAAGCCTCGCAAAATAACTGCTGTTTCCCGTTCTCATCGGGATATCACATAGCTTGCTACTGTTGCGAAAATCCGTATTGGAGACTTAATTACCAGCACCTACTATAAAGGTGAGTCGGAAAGAAAAATGACTGTGTGATAAAACTTTTTATTGTTCTGAATTCCACTGTTTGCTGTGATCGTATCTATTTTTGTTTGCAACACAAAATTCGCGTCTGGGCCAAATAATGGATTCGAACACTATTAGTTCGAATATAGTTCGAACACCAGCAAGGAAATTTCATCTCTGGTCAGTGCAATTGATTGCGTGCACTAGCTACTGTTCGAAGCTATGCAAATTTAGCAAACAACTGCGAATGTTTGAGAGGAGTGCAGTAAAAACGCCGAAATCACTGTTTAGTAATTAAGGAGTGAGCCAGCTGTCCAAAAGTGAGTGTATCTGACGACTGTTTTCTAACAAATTGAAACTCGTTAAAATAACCATAACGCGCCAGTGGAACGAAAACTTTTGGTGCTAATCAAGCAGCTGGCGAACAGCGCTGATGTTCTCAATTACGGTTAATTAATTTGATGACAGGGGCATGAGTTTGAAGAGGCATGCCAGCGGAACGTGACGTGCAATCAAGGCTGAGAGAGTCAAGCTGACAGATGTTTAGACGGTGCCGCCTTGACTGTGAATGAAAACAAAATACCATTCAAATTGCACTTGTTTGATCATCAGGCAATTGTTTGCTTGTTTTGCTTCATTCAGAAAATGCATCTGAAACCGCTAAAACATTACGAGTATCACTGGCTGTGAGATAAGCACAACTTGCAACGAAACGCGCGGGTGTCTTGGTCAGTATGCTGTTTATAGAAGATGGACGCGCAGGGCAGTTATTGACCAACTGTGGCCTGAAGTGATTGGGTGGGAGTTAACAGAGCGCAGATCAGTATAGCAATCCTGAACACAGACCGAAACGGACGGTTTGCGATGCAGTGGCATTGAGTCCGTATATTTGCTTTAAGAGGCCTTAATCTGAAAGTTATTGTCTCTGAGCAGCGTGCAATTTCAAGGACTACTATGTGTTTAAAGTGCTTCAGTGGGCGTTGAGTAAAGCTTAATTGAAGGTCACGGCGAGTTCGCTGGAAAGCCATATTACTTGCCTGATGGTGTCGTGTTTGTGGATATGAGGCTGTCTTTTCTTTTCAACCCTTAGAGAGGCAAGTCTGACCTCTCACGTTTCCGATTATCTGCTGTTTTTTTTTTTAATTCACCAGCTCAAAGTGGATAAATGTTTCAAAACCATTCAAGAGAACCAAGCAATGTTCGTAGCAGGTTATGAAGCAAATCATTTATACTCAATTCAAAAGTGGTAAGGGACTTGCTTTCTGTGGTAATAGCAGTTTTAGAATTATTTTTTCAAACAACTCGAGATTTCCCAATGCTAGCAAAACTAACCATGCAATATGATGTGCATCGATAACGATGAATAAAAGGGGTAATATAATTAGCAATCCTTTCACAGTAGCACATGACGATAATCCCAAACTTGTAGCTTGGCGACTAGAGACCTAAAAGTTTTCGTATGAACGGTATTTGCCTGCATAAATCGAAGTCTGTTTTTTGGAAGGGCAGCAGCTTCTGTCTGGCCCTCTGGTACCTGCCATTGATAATTTTGATGTGAAGGACGTTTTTCGCCCTTTCTGCTGGCTCATGAACAATTGGCATAGCTTAACTAAACTAAGCAACAACGTTCCATTCGGTTTTCACCATAGCTCATTTGTAACTACTGATGACCAAAACGTCTGCGTGGGCTCACCTTCAATATTGTCATTTTTCTGTTTCAATAGGGACCGAGTTGTTTTTGAGAGGAAACATCGATTTTAAGGAATTAATCGACCACGTAGTGTTGCGTTTTCTGCAACGTTGCGTAGTCGATGGACGAATTACAAATACGCTAGTTTGACTGATTTATGATGTGGCCTGCACCCCGTAAATCACTGTCTGATAACTAGGGACAAACTTGCAGGTGGACCACCGAAAGTACCAAGCCGTTTCACGTCCTGAATCTTACAAGTCAGCTGTCGTCGGGTGAACAGTTCTCTCTTGTCCTGAACTGATGCAGTTAAAAGCTTGAATGATGAACAAGGACGTGTAAAAGCCCTTAAGAACCCTTGACGAACACGCCAACACACTTGATGCGGTGGAACTGAAGCCCTTCTCCTGCTCTCTGAAACTGTTCAATGGCTGTCGATGGCCCGTGGGGACTCACGCGAATTTTTGGAATTCTCATCATAAGCCTTGCTTTGTATTTGCTGAAAGTAAGATACTGCTGTTTCATTGCATCAGCAAATCAGAAGTTTTGCTGTAGTTTCTTCGCTCAGCTTAGAAGTTAAAGCAGGTCAGGCAGTTCGCCAAAAGGAATATAAAGTCGCAAGTCTTCAAAAACTCTCCACAATATTTTGTAAGTCTTCGCCTTATTTAAAACATCTGAACGAGTTTTCCGAGAAGTAATGACACGTATCATCTGGGCTAATCACTGAATGTTGTTAGAGAAGCAGTTACAGTTTTCCTCTGCAAACCCTAGAAGTGCGAGCTGTTTGAGCCGTTGGACCTGAGATTTGAAACCTGATCCTATTCTTGTCGACAAAATGAAACCGCAAAAGTTGGCGTTTCTTTTATAAAAGTTGTAGAGGTTGCAACAAATTTTTCAAGACTTTGAATGTAATCATTCTTGGGCTATACTAGATACTAACGTCCCCTTACACATGTGAGCAGTAACTGCATCTGACTTCATACGTGTTGAGGAAGCAAAAAAGTCGTAATTCCTATTTGTTTCTCTGAAACAGTGTTGCAGCCAGAAGCACTCTTTTAAACGTTTAAGTTCAGCAAGTTCGTTCTTGCTCGCTACGAAAAATTACAAAAAAAATTGTGAAAAATAAAACGTATTAAATTTTGCTGAGATTTTTCATAAGGTTTTAGTGCCTTGTAACCTGCTCATATATTTGTGGAAGCCTTGGTGAATAGACAGAACTCGTTTTCGATTGAAAAGTCTACCTGATAACACAAGCCGAATTTCTCAGTGCAGTGAAAATCTATCAGCAGTTGAGCTTCGATCGAACGGAGCAATGCACGGTACTTCTTACTCTTATAGCAACATTTAGAATACGTTGTGACTTAATTCACACATGCCAAGTTTCCCAGCTTTAACACATGCCGGGGTAGAAATGTTGAAGCCACAGCAATTTTGTCGGCTTCTGGTTTTCATTGCAAAACGGCAGTAATTTGGAAAATGCTGTAGATAATAACAATTCGGCATCACGGAAGAAATAGGAAGAGGTCTGCATAGAACAGGTTAGAAGTACTCGAATTTAATTAGTGAACATTGGCACCAAATGAGAGCGTTTTGGTTCTTTACAAAGCCCAAACGCGTGGATTTGCCAATTTTCGCTGGCGCATGCAATTACTACCAGTAAATGGCGCCACTTCAAACGCCTGGCTAATTAAAATATCAATGAGTACGCTCCTTAGAAACCGGAGTGGCCAGGGTTGAGGTCCAGCGGTCTAAGTGGCCATCTGTTACCCATTGCATGGATAGATCGATTGGCGAACGGTGACCGACTACCCAGCTTGTGTGGAAATCGCCTGCTGGGTATTCGATTAGCAACGATTTTACGCCGAAACTTATCCGCTTCCAGATTAAGGATGGGCGTTTTGTTGCTGGACGTGTTTCTCGGCTCCAGCTTTGCACGAATTCGACGGTAAAGTGACCGTCACGACTCGGTGGGGCCACAGTGGTTAATTACCTTTTCAACGCTGCGGCACATGACAAAAATCTAAACATTGTCGCGGCACGATTTCACGCAATCTGCACGGTAAATACGATCAAGATATTGCACGCAATTAAATGCGGTAATATGCTTAAAGTATTGGCGGTACACATGAAATGCTCTCGCTGCACACAGGTTGAGAAACACTGACATGGATGGCACGAAGTGCATGAAACGCAAGAAAGAACCAGACATGCAAAAGGACATCAGTCAAAACCGATCAGGCTTCTTGCATTTCTCTATGGAGTGAATGCTATCGATGGTGGTCTTGCAGACACAATGGCAGAAGTGACGCATTTTGCTGTTGTGTCAAGAAGCGGCGTAATCGTCATTGCGGCATTGAGCTTCAATGACATTGACTGAAATTGTTTTCACACCTAAAGACGGTAAACAGACTGCTTGGCTCAGCAAGTATGACTTTTAATTCAGCTTTTCAGCAGCCACTGTTGTGAACACAACTGCGAACGCTTAGGCAAAGTGTGCCGGCCGTCGATGGTTGCTCTTCACAGTCGACCCTGGTTCGTTATCGTCTCACTATTGTCTCAAAGAGTTGTTTCAACCGGTGGCCAAATTACCATTTGCTGTGAAAACAGTTGCCAGTCAGTCAAACTCAAAACAATGTTCAGGAACTGTTGCATTGTTTTCGGTCGTTCGCGTGCCAAGTGGAACCAACTGGAAATTGCTGCAGGGACTATGACGTATTCAAGCGTTTGATTTCAAAACAGCAATTAGTTTCATGCGTCGGAGCTTTGTTTTCTTCGTCGCTGCTTTTGATATGTATGAGCTATCCCGGTTTCGTTTCAAAAGGTTTCAAAACTGTACAATGACCGACAACGTTCCTGCAACGGCTTCATGCGAACTGCCTACTTGTTCAGATTTGTTTCTAAGGACATTCACATTTGAAACTGTTCGAGGGTCACTTCACATTACACTTCAAAATATGGCCTCTGGGTAATGTAAAAACGAGGATAGGCTGAAAGTCCTCACAACCTGTTTGAAATTTGGCAAAATATTTACGTGGTTCCTGTGTAATGGCTCATAATTAAGTACAAGTTTCCTGGCGAACAACGACTGAAAACGGGGTCATTTGTTGATGGTGTTGGTGCTTGTATTATGGCAACTACTTCTGAGAAAACATGTCCAGCGCACCCCTACGGTGACGGCAAATTATCTCTCAAACAGACATACGATCAGGGGGCAAATTTCAACGCGCCCGTTTACTCCGCGAGTTTGTTCAATACGCATACAACCTCAGTAACAGGCAACAAGTGGTCAACAAGTATTTCTTGACAGCGGAGGCAAATCTCGAAAGAGCACATTGGTTTCGGGTGAGGCGCGAAGAATGAAAAATTGAAACTTATATCCTACTGTTTGGTTGGTATCAACACGAATGAGTAAAAATGGTTTACGAGCATCCCCTTTTACTGAGTTAACTGGTCTGCACCAAAGCAATAAAAGAGATCCGCCTAACAGAAGGCGATACGACCCACTTATGCAAACCTACCGGACGTGTTTTCGCGACGCCTTGCTTTGTTCTGACACATTACTCTTTCGTACTTTTGAAAAGGATTGGAAATCGGACAACGAAGCGCGAGAGTGCATTACCGCACGAAATCGGGCTAATCGAATTTTATTACCTCCGCGCCAACCAAAGCTGGTTGGAATTGATTGTAACGGTTTCCAAGCATTGCGCATTGCGTTGAGTTCGTGCGTGCTCCGCCATGAACTGCTCTTCATGTTGTTGCTCAAAACACGAACTGCTGACAGTGGCCACTAGGCATGATTTGGACTTTTCAAAGGTCGCTGTAAGCGCTGCTCGAGCTCAATCCTTTTTAGTCCACTGACCACTGATTAGTAGACTGTTTCAAACTCCAGAAATTTGAAATGAGGCCTGAAGGTTTCAAACGAATTTGTGGGGTTTAACTGAATATAATTTTAAATCAAAACGTGAGTCTACGTGCTGGTTGAAGCCGATATTGAAAAGCATTGCAATCACTTTTTGAAGATTTAACAAAGGTTTTACAGGGCTACAAGCAACAAAGTGTATTTCCGCTACTGAAAAACTTAAAGTCAAGTGTGTTCAATTTTCCCCAAAACAATTTTTTACCGTTGGTATACAGTTAACACACAAAGTTGCAAGTCGTCCATTTATAGAAAATACAGGGGGAGTGATACTTCTTTTTACTAAAGCTGCAGTGATAGCAAATTTTTCTTGATTCCGAAGATGCCTAAAATGTTTACCTCGCAAGAACGTAACTTCCTTGGTCGCTGTTGTTCAAAGAGATTTTAGGACATCGGGTGACATTACAGTGAGCTCCGGTAAGCTTTTTCATTTTTCCGCTCAGTTCCTATTGTCGATTTTCATTCACGGCAGACAATTTTATTTTAAGGTTTCCGAGTCGACAGTTACCTCAAACGCTTTTTAAAATGTTTCCCACGGAGACAAAAATACTTTTGCTGGAGAGTGTGGCTGGCGCTTCAAAAAATCCTCCTTTCCAAATAGGATTAGCGCCAGACTCGAATGTAGTCAGCATGATGTCGTTCGAACTCAGCGTCTTGGTTTCTCGCAAGCTATCTGTGATTCCTTTTTGCGCAGGTGTTTCGCAGCAGTCGTTATCTTTCACTGTATCCAAGTGACGTTCTGCGTCTGAATATGGAAAGTGTGTGCGAAGAGAAGGAAATCGATAAGTTGAGAAAGACCATTGAAGAATTTCGAGCCAAAGCTGAGCGGAATGGCAACCTTCCACCCCTGAGCCCTACTCACGTTTTCACATTTGCTGATACGAAGGTCTTGGGTTCAGTACCACACTCTGACAGCATCTATGCGTCGTCCGATTCTGGACACTGGAGCTCGGCGTCCAACTATTCGTCTGGGATGTCTTCGAATCGGCGTTATGGTAAAGTTTACTTTGGAAACATTTATTATTGGCAAGCGACTCGTATATTTGTCTGCAACAGTTTGCAGTTATTGCTCAGCAATGGTTCAGATAACTCAAATAGCATGATTAAGAAACAGTGGCAAATGCCGGATTGCCTGGTCAAACAAGGCAGAAACAGAAGGAAATGTTTTTGCGTGTTTACCCAATTATTATGCTATTGCCTTTTTCTTTTAGACGTTTTTCGAATATGATAGATATTCATGTAAGTTGCCACAAACTGTCAAGTAGACAACATCGAATTCTGAATTTTGACACTACGGTAATTTTAGCTGAACAACCGCAAAAGTTGAGATTTTCGTCCACGTTTTGGCTAGTTTTTTTTTTATCAAACTGATTGTTATTTCGTCTACGTTTGCAAGTGAAAGGTAACAAACACTTCCAACTAGTTTTTTTGCTGAATAAAGATGGTGATTCGACATTGCGCTAATTTTAAAAGCTATAGAATTAACCGGAAATGATTATATCGTAAATAGGTGCCTTGTCACCAGAATCCCATCAAAACGGAAAGCGGGTTTCGTCCGGAAGTCTTTCAAGCATGAGCTCTCACGCAAGCCACTCAAGCGCGTCGTCGTCCAGTTCTGGAAGCACCGCCGACAGTTCAGAAGTGCGAAAAGAGGCGAAAAAGAAAAGATGGGTAAGTATCGCAAACACCGCGTTTAGAAGCTGCTCGTCTTAAACGCCAGGAGGTGCAAATCGTGAGACCCTCGGTGCACTGGAAACCTCCATCCTGCGCTAGACCAACGGCTTTGGCCAGTTCTGCCCAATCAAGGCCACCATTTGTGGGCGTGCGATTGTTGAAAGCGATGAAAAGGTCGCGTGATGGACAAGCGTGTGTTGCGCACTATCAATCGAAAACAACAAATTGACGAAGACCGATCGGTTCCGGGGTTGGTAAACAGCAACGCATCCGAGCGAGCGTCGAATTTCAACGTGTGAGGTTCTCATGAATGGGCCTCGTGCCTCCCGGCGGCCGGCGCATCTCGCTGTTGTAGAAGGGCAAGTGACTCTCACCGTTCGCAAAGCAAAGCCGAAAATTAGCGCTTTCTCGTTGGACAAGGTCCCTTCCTGTGCATGCACACCAGGTCGCGTCAGTTGCATTTTCCTTGAATCCACGTTTTAGTCTGTTTTGTCTTTGGCGAGAAGACGCTTAATTGTAACTACCTCTTGACGGATTGCTATTTTCCGTATAGGGCATTTGAAACTATGGCGGCATCACCGATACTAGTTTCATTTCGGTTCGCAGCTACGTGAAAAACTAAAAAGTACGGCATTGTACTGATCCGCAAGCTACGTGACCATGTGCACAACATCGTGGAGTTAAACACTTTGAGAGCCGGCATACGATATATTCGTACTTCGATTTCGGCCGAAAAAACAGCAGTTTTCGGTTGCCTTACCAACGCCCTAGCTCCTCCG
>Ga0210059_1001492_pt1:0-32500 | contig 35296 bp, 15 predicted proteins | sample Ectturendosymbi2_FD_188042 | JGI IMG/M metagenome (GOLD analysis project Ga0210059, IMG submission 188042) | Ecteinascidia turbinata endosymbiont from Florida, USA - Sample 2 (SPAdes) (version 2) | ecosystem: Host-associated > Tunicates > Ascidians > Unclassified | place: Key West... | reverse complement strand
TTTGGAAATAGAGTATTTCACACATCTACTTAGAAGCCCTGAGCAGTACAAAATGACCTGCGCGTGATCAGGAGATTATGTTTCTCCAAAAAGGTGGTCAGAAACTTTAGTAGAATTTCTTTTCTCTCGAAAAAAAGTTCGTAACTATGAACACGGTTACGCAACAATGAAGTAACAACTGATTTGGTTTCTTCTGAGAACCACGAGTTAGACTGATATTTAGTAGTCGTATAGGTTTGTTTGTTAGCTGTGTCAAATAGTTGCTGATAGTTGGTTGTTGTAATATATCTTTCAGTAGCCTTATCACTATAATGTTTATATTGTCATATATGACCGCTGCTTCACCATGTTCTAAAGCTAGCAGAAGATCGCAAGCAGAAAAAAAACAACTGCGCACACTGCATAAAAACAACAACGACAGGGGCCAGAAGCAGAGCTGGTAATGAAAGGCAAGCCATTGCATGCTCCAAATTTTTTTCTTCACCTAGCCTGCAAAGCTGAGCAAAATAATTTGTGTGCATCTTGATCTCAATGCACAAAAATGAAAAAATTATAAATATCACAAAAAATTTTCCAGAAATGGTATAGCACTAAACTAATCTGGTTAGCATGCGTGGATGCACTGGACCAAATGGCTAGATACCATGCTAGTAAAACTGCACCTGGGTGGTTGCCATGTGCTGTGTTTTTCAGCATAATCGTCTGTAGTGCATAAATGCTTGCATCATTTACTGTCTAACAATTAAATTGAGACTGTCAAGGACAAATTTTCTAATTGAGATTGAGAAAGAGCTTTGCAAGCCAAAAATGTAGTGGTCTGGGCATAGCCGCAGCCAGGGGGGCCAGACGGGCCATTGCCCCCAAAAATTTTTAGAAAATATAGTCATTTTGTGCTTTGAGAGGCGTTTTTCCAAACAAAATAGTGTTATTGGCCTAAAATCAAGCATTTTGGCCCCCACAAATTTGTTGACTCCTCCCAAACTGGGGCTGGGTAACGTCTTACCCACGTTAGTGGCCAATGATATCCAGCACAGCATTGACTGCAATCAGTGTTGAAACACATCTAAGCTGGGAAAAGAAAAAATAACCAGTTTGTGTCATGCAAATATAAATTTAGTTTCTGCCAAAACTGCAAGAAGGTCTATTGTGGCAAACATGCATATGATGAAGCAACTATTGCAACAAGCAAAAATTGTGCTGATCGAGATCTAATAAAATGGTTTGATAATAATCTTCGTTTTCTGTGAGTTGATAGAAAATGTATGTTTTAGCTAGAAAAGCTATTTTTAATCTTTGAGAATACACAGGTGGACAAATCCCAAAAAAAGCCACAAAAATAGCAGAAAAGTTTCGGAAAAATTTTTCACCACAAATTCTCATACACGCTTCGCTCAAACACATGCAAACTCTCCAAAAAAACATTTCAAAACCCTTTCAAAAAATCATTCCCGCAAGCTAAAATCATTCCACAATTGTTGAAATATCACTCTCAGATTTTTTCCCTCTGCATTGCCTCAAAAATGCTAAATAGTTTTTCTAGCCAAAGACATATATCTGTCTACTACTTTTTCAGAGAAATAAACAAATAATCTTCCAAAAGGTTTAAAAAAGTACTGAAAAGGTGTTCTAAAAATACAAAATCTATTATGAAATACCAAAAGTTTCCTCAATAAATTGTTCCATTTTCATGGTTGCGACTTTCTCTAACAGCCTTTTAAAAGCATTTTCAGAGATTTTGTCTGCAGATGTCTCAGCATCTGCAGTGAAGTTGCACTGTCGAATTAACACTGTCAAATTAGACAGTGTTAATTCAACAGTTCCCCAACCAAACACCCAATGCAACAATAAACCAGCCAAACACTCCACCTGCCAAATCCAGTCCTCATCGTTTACACTTAGGCAAAACCCTCTAACATGGAAAGCCTTGGTTGGCTGCTAATTTCTCAGTTCTATCCAGCCAAATCCAGCTAGCTTGGAAAATATTGGTGGGCTAATTATTTCTCAGTTCTAATAAATCTCCAGCCAAGCCATCCAACTTGGAATGCCTTGTTTGGCTACTAATTTCTCAGTTCTAACAAATCTCCAGCCACATACCAGCTATATTTGGCTGGAAAATCGCCAAAAACTAGCCAACTCCAGCCAAAGCCCAGGCGTCAAATTTTATGCCGAAATCAGCCAAAACTCTCCAATAACCAAGCAAATTGGCTGGAAAACCACCAAAAAACAAGCCAAATTTGTTGATTCTGTTGAAAGCTGTTTTCCCAAATTTTCAGCAAAATTTGACAAGCAGACTTTCAAATTTAGCTGGAAAATAGCCAAAACCGTCAAAGCTCCATATTTATTTGGACCTTTTAGTTGGCTTCGCTTGTTCCAGTTTCATGTACGCCAAACCATTTTTTTAATGAAATCATCCAAATGCACACAGGAAAATTCCGTCAGCAGCTTTTGAAAGTTCCCTTCAAAATTTTCCTCAAAATTATTTTCATTGTCTCCAGTAAAATGGTTTGGTTTCAGAGTAAAAACAATCTTGACTTTTTCAGTCTTTGAGGTTTTGACAATCCTTCTAATCATGACTTTTGTATTTTAGAATTAAACACTGCTCGCACTTAACACTCTTTCCTTTGGTTGGTTTTCCATACATTTGTTGAATCAAAGCTTTGTCACTTTCACCAAGTATTTCATGTTTGTTTTCAGTCGAAAACCCATGTTTGTGAAAAGAATGTTTTTCATTGGAGTGCTACAATCCTAGCGCGTGACCTCATCCATGAACAGCTACAGAAAATAAATTGTATTTTCCATCACCTGGTTTTCTTTTTTCAGAATTCCAATTTTCATTGTCAAAGTGGATATATCCACGGATTTGTCCTGCACCGGGGTAAAATGCATGAGCAAGAGTCTTGCCACGTTGTCCGTTAACTTATAAGGACAATTAATTTCATTATCTTGATTATTTAAGAATGTTATCCCGCAGTTATCTTCATCAGACTCAACTCTTTTAAACCACACACACTCTGCCAAACAGAAAAAGCAGCATCAATCTGTTTGTTTGTTTCGGTCGCTCCCAAACTTGAACAAAAGTTTGTTAATGTGCATTTTAATTTTTTTGTTGTCAACAGATAAGAATGAGACTTCTTATATGTGTCTAAATTATCTGGCTGCATAAACTGCGATTGGAACTCTCATTAAATGCTTGTGGTTTTTGAACTCTAAAATTGTGCCTCTTTTAAGCACCTTTAATTTCACCGTCTCATGACTTTGACAATATTCTTTATGTTTTGATAAGCTTTCCTCAGAATAAAAATGGTTCAAACATCTCAGACAGAAAAATTTTCTTTTTGTATTTTTAGAAGTCTGACATGACAAAAGTCTTGACACATGTTTGATAAGACAAAAATGGTTATTTTCAAGAAGTAAAAGATTTATATTTGTTTTTCAATCTTCCAACTTTCAAATTCTCAAAGGAAATATATTTTTGTTCTCATAGCCAAGAACATTCACAGAAATTTCTGGATTTTGCTTTTCAAATTTCAATTTTATCAAAGTTTAGAGCTTCTGATTGTTTTTTCAACAATTTTGTCACAGATTCATTATTATGATTACAGAAATGTAATACTCGGGTAACACAGTATTTAAAACATTGATTTATTATCAGAATTCTTCATGTTTGTCAAAGCTTTCTTTGCTACAAGAAACTGTGTAAGTTGAACATAAGAACCTCCTCTCAAAGGTTTATATTTCACTGTGTGAATTCAAAGTTCTAAAACAGAACCAAAAGTCCAACCAGACCCGCTCATTTCAAAAGTTGCCAAGTTCGCAAGAACCTGTTCACACCTTTCATTCCACAACTCATCCAAATTTGTAGGCTCGAGAACAATTTCAGTTTGTGAATGAAAATTTCGCACTTCAACAATGGTTTTGTCAATAACTGCAGGAATGGCGTTTTCCATTCTTGTTCTCAGAATCATTCTGACCTTTGTTTGTGGTTTAAATTTTTCCAGAGCAACCTTCTTAACCGTCACTAAAAACGTCTTGGGGTCAGATCCTTTGCTGTCAGGCAGTTCAATTATATATTGTGTTGTGAAGCCTTTGAAGGCTGACCTTTTGGTTTCTTTGAATTTAAATTGTAAAATCTTAAGTTCTTTCTTAGAAGTGTTCAATATTTTTTGATAGATGGTGAAACTTTGAAATCATAACGAATACAAAAATTGTGAAAATCGTGTATATATCTCATTTATAGTTGATGATTTTTGATATAACAAATTCCCATAACCATCGCTATGCGGGCTTCACGATTTTATCAACTCATCTTTGTTGAGTTTCGAGTATCCCCTGAATCCTCGAGATTTTGTGAGTTGTTTGAGGTGCTTTAGGTTTTGTTTTTGCTTTTGCTCTCGCTCTTCTTGATTTAATTTTCGCATCAAATCCATTTCTTTTTTTCGCTCATCGATTGAAATATTTGCCCATATCAAATCTGAAAGCTCTTGCTTTTGAATCCTTGAATAGTTTTTAATATTATTTCTTTTAGCAACTTGTTTCAAGTATTTTACAGTTACCATATTTTGTTCTCTTTTATTATAGGGTAAAAAATCTTTTAGCTTAAAAATTATCAATGTTTTTCCCTTGCGCCCACTCAAGAAAAAGATTGTTAATCTCATGAGCACAAGCGATTCAATTTCAGTAATTAGGAACATTGATTTTCATTTCTTTCCCATTCAAATTACTGTACAAACTCTTCCACTGTAATACGAAAAATAAGTGTAACATCTTCCATAAAATTTTCCAGCCTCTGTCAAACTTGTAAAATGTTTTGTTTCATTTGTTTCAAAGTCAGTTACCTCGAGAACTTTGAATTTACGTTATTTTTCCTTACATGTTTTTCTCGTTTTGACTCAACTTCCTTTGCTTTTTCAACAAGCTCCTTATCCTGTATGATTTCCCATATTTGTGTTTTGTTTTGGTGTGTTAACCTACAACACCCGCATCTTTCCAAACTGTCATCATTGTTGGTCTTGAAATCTTGGTTGATTGCTTGATATCAGTTGAACTTGTCATATATATTATGATAAAATTTTCTTTAACTTTAATTAACTACAAACTATTTTTATATTTTTTTAACTTGTTTTTCAACAAATATGACAATTTTTGAATTTATTGCTACAACTAAAACAAGCACAATGTTAACAACTTGTGAATACAAATTTTTGCATGTTAGTAAAACAAATTTTCATGAAACAATTTCTGATTTTGCATCTTCATCTTGTCCGTTTTCAATCTGTTTCAGTAACTGTATTTCTGTTTCAAAGCCTTTGTTAGACAATGGTCTGTTTACATTTTTGATTTCTAATTGCATCAGTGTTAACCATTATTTCTTCATAATTTCTCTTATCTTCTTCTGTTGTCAATTCACCTCTTGGTTCGTTCTTAACAAGTAATTCCCAAAGACCTGGTGATCGAATGAATCTGTTATCACCAATTATTAATCATCCCCATCAAAATCAACATTTTCTGTCCCAATATAAAATTTTCTCCCTATCATTTTAGGCCAAATGTTTTGTCGGGCTTGTCGTCTTTGACTTTGGATGCAAAAATGGTAAGATAATCTGATGCAATTGGTCTAATATTCCTTGGAAGAGGAGATGCTGACAAAGCTTCAAGTTCTACCTGAGGCAATGATTCGCTTCCTTCGGTTGCGCCAAGCTCGGGTAGAAATGCCGCAATATTTTCAATAGCTGTTTGAAGTGGTACGAGTTTTGAAACAATATTTTGCGTTGCTTTTTATTGCGATTCAGTGACTTTTTGTTGTAATTCTTGTTGTGACTTTATCACTGGTTGAAACAGCTTGGAAGACAATTCAGAAAGGTCATCATATCCAAGTTTTCTGCACAAAAATCATTTTGAATATTTTTTCTTGTTTTCAAAAATTCAGAGCCAAGTGCATCTCTTCTGTTTGTGTCTTTGATTTTTAAGAAACTCATTTCAATATATGTTCAAAATTTTGGACTGTGTCCAAACTTGTTTTTGGATGGGGTTCAAATATCATTTCTCACTTTAGTTTAATGAGTTCTTTGTTATCTATCCAACTGTTGAAACGTAACTGGGTTTGTTCTTTGAACGTTTGAAACAGTGAAGACGTCTTCAGTCCAATTTGGGGTAAACACTTTCTCAAAGATTCCTTTTTTCTTGTGGATTCTTACCTGGTCACCAACAGATAATTTCGTAGGTTTCGTCGGACGTTTATCAAAGTCTGGATAGAGATTTCTAAAAATCGTTACTTCGTATTCTTTCTTACTTGCTTCAACAGGCGTCATTTTTATTGATGAATGCCTGATGCTGTTCTACGTTCGAACAAAACTGTCAAGAACATCAATGTATCTGTTTGTGTTGTTTGCCACGAAATACTTGTACATTCACTGTTTCCATGTGCGGTTCCAACGTTCAACCACCGAAGATTTCTCTTCGTTCTCAGTAGAGCACAATTGAACTCCTAAATCTTGTGCGAAAGTGGTGACATTTTTTTTATAAAACTCTTGACCTTTGTAAACCCACAGTTTCTCTGGTTTTCTGTGTGACGTTTCAAAAAGCTCTCTCATTGCGTTGGCGACAGAACTTCCTGTTTTGTCTTTCAGAGACATCATGAAACCATATTTTGAAAACCAATCAATGACAGCAAAAAGATACTTGACACTGCGGTTGAATTTCGAAAATTGTTGCATATCGACTAAATCTGCTGACCCAATTTTGTCAATACCGTTCGCAAACACTTTTCGTTTTCGGAATTTTTTGACGGCTGGTTTGTGAAGTTCGTCAGCGAGTTGTGAACTCCACATCACGTTTTCTTTTCCAACGTCTAAAGATGGGATAGACATCCCGAAGCGCTTTTTAGTTCCAACAATTGTAGAAACGACGCTACATAAACAACACCTTTTTACGAAAAGGTCAACTCATTGATATGGGTGGAAAAACTATCAACAATTTAGGAAGCAGAGCAGGACGTTATTCAGCAGTAATAAAAAAATATTTGAACGAAAAATTTCAAAGAAAAGGTGCTCCAATTGATGTGGGTGGACATTCAATACGGAATGTTAACCAAAACCCAATTCATGGAGATGAGGCGGTTCCAAAACAATGGATTCAATCATATTATTTTAAGTAGAGATGGTGGCGCATCAACTATATACACAGACTTAAACATGGATGGAAATCAAATTTCATATTGTGGCGTGCCAAAACATGACCACAATGCAGTCACAAAATCTTATTGTAACAAAGAAATTACTGAATCAAAAACAGAGATTATGTCTGCTGTTGATGCAATAGTGTTGCGATCGGAAATCCCGAGCGGCATGTGCTCAGAGCTTCGCACCGTGGCAGCAAGCAACAATAGAGATCACTCGACGAGATCACTCTATTATTGCTTGTTTGCGCCACATACATAATGGTGTTATTCTTCATGCACATCCCGTTCGTGGTGAATCACACAACCAACGCAACACCACCGGAGAGGTTGCAACAACATCCCCTCCTTTTTACAACGAACCACACCGATCGCACGTTCTTTGTGTGAAGGCTGAATTCCCGCACAACCTTCACGTCCTAGCCACAGCACCATTTTGTTGCGATCGGAAATCCCGAGCGGCATGTGCGCAGAGCTTCGCACCGTGGCAGCAAGCAACAATAGAGATCACTCGACGAGATCACTCTATTATTGCTTGTTTGCACCACATACATAATGGTGTTATTCTTCATGCACATCCCGTTCGTGGTGAATCACAAAACCAACGCAACACCACCGGAGAGGTTGCAACAATAGTAAATGATGGAATTCATTATCATCATATTATTTTGGACAGAGAAAACAGAACAAAAAGTTTGGGTTTATCACCAGATGCTCCTCATCAAAAGGTATATGCATGAACAACCAAAGAATTGTTAGATTGCCTGACCCCAACCCTCAAAATCAAATCGAAAGCGAAGCAGTTAATCTCGGAACGTTGAACACAAAAATTCGAAGTGAAATTGAGATTAACACTCAGCTAGAATCATTATAGTATCTGAGACTTGATGGTCAAAATCAGATGGTTTCAAACCTGCAACTTAACAACCGCGTTGTCGGAATGGCTGACGTTTTGGAAGAATCAGACAGTGTGAATAAGAGAGTATTGGACTCCGCAGCAAATTCTTTGGTTAAACATTTGATACTGAAAACAAGAACTACGTCGACCAATTGATATTAGCACAAATGAAAAAATACAATTTCTAAATTTCTTTTAGATACTGAGACATTAACAGTAACGTCAGAGGGTGCACAGCATGACTTGAATATGAATAACCATGTGATTTACAACCGAACCAAAATCTTACGTTGACGACTTCTTCGAAAATGGAGCATGACACAATATATCAATAAATAATTTTAAAATTACAAGCCACTCTCTCCCGCTGACCCGACAGATGTGGCGACAAAAGAATATGTTGATTTAATGTTAAATCGATTGAGAACTGAGTTGTTGACTCGTGAAATTACTTCAGTCAGGGAGCCTGAACCTGAAGAGTCAAACCCAACGTAATAAATGTAAAGCTTTGACTGTTTTGGCGATTTTTCAGCCAAATTTGACATTTGCCAACCAAATTCAAGCCAAATTTGATTGAAAAATTATCAAAAACTAGGTTGAAACGGCTATTCAACAGTATTCAACAAAGTTAAATTTGGCTTGTTTTTTAATGGTTTTCCAACGAAATTTGGCTAGTTATTCAAGAGTTTGAGCTGGGGTTTGCCTGGATTCAGCATCAAATTTGACTTCTGGGCTTTGGCTGGAGTTGGCTAGTTTTGGCGATTTTCAGCCAAATTTGGACTGGATTTGACTGGAGATTTATTAGAACTGAGAAATTAGTAGCCAACCCAAGGCTTTCCAAGTTAGTTGGCTTTGGCTGGAGATTTAGTAGAAATGAGAAATTAGTAGCCAACCAAGGCATTCCAAGTTAGCTGGGTTCGGCTGGAGATTTATGAGAACTGAGAAATTAGTAGCCAACCAGGCATTCCAAGTTAGATGGCTTTGGCTGGAGATTTATTAGAACTGAGAAATTAGTAGCCAACCTAATGCTTTTCCAAGTTAGAAGGTTTTGGCTAAATGTAAACGATGAGGGCTGGATTTGGCAGGTAGAGTGTTTGGTTGGTTTTTGGTTGGATTGGGTGTTTGGTTGGGGAACTGTTGAATTAACACTGTCAAATTTGACAGTATTAATTCGACAGTGTTGAGTTGACAGTGGTGCTGTTGAATTGATAGTCTTTAGTTGACAGTGGTGCTGTTTAATTGAAAGTGTTTAGTTGACAGTATTGAATTAACACTTGTCAAATTTGGCAGTTTTGATTCGACAGTGTCACTACACTGCAGATGCCGAGATACCTGCTGACAAAATCTCTGAAAATGCTTTTAAAAGGCTGTTAGAGAAAGTCGCAACCATGAAAATGGAACAATTTATTCAGGAAGCTTTTGGTATTTCGTAGTAGATTTTTGTATTTTTAGAACACCTTTTCAGTACTTTTTCAAACCTTTTGGAAGATTATTTGTTTATTTCTCTGTAAAAGTAGTAGACAGGAGATGTATGTCTTTGGCTAGAAAAACTATTTAGCATTTTTGAGGAAATGCAGAGGGACAAAATCTGAGAGTGATATTTCAACATGTGTGGAATGATTTTAGTTTGCGGGAATGATTTTTTGAAAGGGTTTTGAAATGTTTTTTTGGAGAGTTTGTATGTGTTTGAGCGAAGCGTGTGTGGATTTGTGGTGAAAAATGTTTCCGAAACTTTTCTGCTATTTTTGTGGCTTTTCTTGGGATTTGCCCACCTGTGTATTCTCAAAGATGAAAAATAGCTTTTCTAGACAAAACATACATTTCCTATCTACTTCTGTGTAGGCTACTTTTTCACCTGGCTGTTTTTTCACCTTACAAAAACATGGAAGTACGATTGACTGGCTTGTTTCAATGCAACATTCGAAGTAATTTGAAAAAAAACGCTCATAAACGGTTTTACAAATGAAAGGTCAAAAATGACCGCACTCGTCCTTGTAGGTAGAGAAATTTTTCAGGGCTTTTAGTGTGAATATGCACATCTTTTCGCTCAGCCATGACATTACCTTAAATAAAGAACGTGTTGTGGTGCTTTACTCTGATGACGACATGTTTTGTTGATGACTGACAGGAGTCAATAACAAGTGCATGTGGTCGACAATTGCAAACCAATCAAATGGAAGCCAAATATGGGACTTGTCAACCAAGCGTTTTCCGAAAAGCAATGAAAATGAAGTATATATGCTTTCCTTCGTAGCATTAAATCTGATAAAACTTTAAATGACAATCTATTTTCCATCACATTCACATAACAATGGAAAGTATTGTAACACGCCAAAGCAAACTTTATGCGATTAAAAACCACACAAATTTCTGAAGAGTTCGGCTGGCATTAAAGGATTTACCTTCACAACGTCCATCATCTTTCCAAGCTGTCAAATCCATTGCGGGCAAATTGGAGCAAGGAACACGCATACTGCATGATTCATCTTGCAGCATGACGTATGTGGAGACTGTTCTCATTCCTTTAAGATTGTCGCAGAACAAACGACTCATTTTGACTTTCCTTAGTTCATGAAGTTGGTCTGCAAAATGGCGAATGCTTCAGGAGGCTGCATTTTGTGAAATGGAACGATTTGCCGGTTTTTTCGTAATATAATCTTTTTCAGTTAAATACAAAACTTGGAGTGCAAGTTATACGCAGGTGAAAGGAAAGCATGAATTAAATAACTTTAGGAAACTTTATGTTCGCAAGAGTGGGTTAAATAAAATCAAGTAGATACGGAAAACAAACCATGAAAGCTGTGAAAACTTTTCACAGCATAAGATGCAGAAATAGTTATGTGAACAATCCACTAAAATTTTATTGCAGCAAAGCGAAGTCAATAATTTTTTATCATAAGCAGATTATATCGAAGCATGATAGACATCCAGAAGTTAATCCTATAACCCCTATAGCAATCGTGGGCAAACTGCGGCTCGCCGACAAGTTTTGTGTGGCTCTTCTAGCTGAGTAGCAATATCTCACATGGATTGCGATTTATCGCCTCGTATTCAAAGTTTGTTTCATTTATCAATGTGTGTACACGAATCTTTAAGGTTAGTTGCCAAGGAGTCAACACGATTTGATGTAGGTCGTTTTATGTAAAACTTGCATTCTTTACCGAATTGTATTTGAATTATTAAAACTACGAACTCATTTTGCGGCTCGCTGGTGTTTTTGATTTTCTGCAAATGTCTCTTCTACTGAACAAGCTGGCCCATCGGTGCTCTATAGAAATAGATTTGTATCTTACACATGGATCCGCCTTTCATCATTGACATGTTAATCTTTAATGACCTCTAGTGAGCCACTCATAGGTGGATTCAAATGAGTTAAGGCATAGGGGCAAAACCTATTTACTCCTTTTAAACTTTCGCTAAAAACACATTTACTACGTTTACATGTCAAGCGACGGTCCACAAAAACGAGACAAGCGGTTCTGACGTCATTATACGGTTTGGTTTACATTGTGTAGAAGTCTTTCACGTGTAGAAGACGGGTCGGTAAACATCAGCAGTGCATGCTAGTGAGCATAGGGTTGCATCAGGTTGTATGGAGCTAGAAAGCGTGCACACTGATGTACAGGTATCATGATAATGGCAGTTGCTGTGCAGAGATGGGTAATCGCTACTTTGAAAATAGCGACGCTACCGCTGTCGCTATTAGCTGAATATAATAGCGGCGCTACACCTCCCGCTACCGAACAAAAATAGTAGCGAACTATAGCTACAGCTATTCGCTACCGCTACTGTTGGTGCACTTTTTAAATTGGTGCTGTTTTACAAAAGTTGGGTTTATTTCAAATAGTCTAACCGTGAAATGCTTTTTCAAAGCTATCAATTTTGTTGGATGCTATTTTTTTAAACAACTATCATCTGAAAATAATAGTCATTGAGCTGTGACGATACAGGAATTGTCCATTTCAGATCGAATGCACATATAAACGAAGCTTAGACTGCAGACACACATACAGTTCATGTAGTTTTGTAAGTGGATTGCTGCAGGTTTATCAAACGCCTTTATCAATGCTGGTTTCTCGCTAGAGTCGAATGTAGAACTTAAGAGAATACTTAAGTAACAAAAAACATCAAAACTCCCTTTCAACAAGGTTTTACGCACGTGTAAGTTGAATCAGACCCACTACCAGGGTGGGGCAAAACGGGTGTAGGGACTGAGGTTGTAGGTTATTGTAGAGGTCCCTTCTAGTTAAGGGGTCAACCTAGTTGTTGCAGGAGCACAGGTCGGTCTCCCACCTAAGCAACCTGACGTCTTGAAGTTGCCAAGCCAAAGCAAGGCAAATTAAAAGGCTCTCACCACTTTGTCTGCTAATAACTCTCCAGTAGTACTCTAAGTTGACTGCTTCTTTCGATTATATTCAGATATACAACAAAGACTCCAATACACTTGAACGTGAAGTCAGAAACACGTAACGTAACTGCTCGATGTAGAGTCGGAATTAGAATGACGACGAACAGAAGCGTTAGGCGTTCGATTGCGCCACAGGAAACAGCGACCGACTGCAGTTATATAGGTTTGCAGGCTATCGTGTCGACGGTCGGACTGTTCGCAAACAAGTACATCGCGTTGAATCACGAATGGAATATTACTGGGAATTACGCAGTGAGAATGCGCAAAACATCAAAGCACTAATGTGTCGACTATACGGGCAATTGCAGCCGGTCCGAAGTTTTCAGCCATCATTTTAGATTTTTTAAAAAAGGTGATGTCGATCTACGTATGGTTTTAATGAAAACCCCCTGAACAAAATATTGACTACATGTATTGCAAGCTGATTTTCTTCAACACCAACTCTGCATGTTTAGCTCAGGCAATTTGCAAAAAACGGCATCATGTAATTTTTGACTTAATACATGGAAGCAAATAAAATTGCAGTGAAATTGCATTAATAAAGAAATCAACTACTTGACGCTTGATAAGGAAAATTTTTCTTAGCGCTAACTTTGCGTGTAGAATAAAAAATGAAGATTAGCAGGGTCAATTAAATTTATAATTCCGATAATAAGTTTAACGTGAAGTGCTTCATTCGTCATCTCAAAGAGAACAGTTTCCTGTAGTTTTCTGAACACGTTTATTTTTCAACAGGCGGCGGCACGAGTTTGACCAGAACCCCTGTAACATACTCGGAAATCTAAACCCTCGAGTAATTGAGAATGGTGATTTGCCAACGTCCACTTGTTATGCGAACTTAATTTTTTAGCAGTTATCACTGATGTTGAGAGAATAGCTTTGTTGCAAGTAGGAGGGTAGCTCAGCGAGACTGCTGAAGTGTGAGATTATTCCGATTTTGACAAAACGCCTAGTGTAAGAACTAATTGTGTTACTTGAGCAACAATTTGAATGCTCGCAGTACTTTCGCTTAAAACTCTTCAGTAAATCTCGCGGAATTGAGTGCAGTTACTGATTTATATGGTTTTGACGTTATTTGTGTTACCGAAACTTGTTTAGCTTCTTCTGTTTCAAATAACCTTCTACGTCTTCCCGGTTTTTGTTCTTCATTTCGTCTTGACCGGAATCGGAGGCGGAGTTTTGGCCTACGTAAAGTGTACTATTTTTGTCAGCGCAGACTGGATTTAGAATGTGGCGGCACTTAAATGCTGTGGCTCGAATGTCGAACTTCAAAAAATATCTCAATCCTCATAGCGGTATGCTACCAACCACCAGGGCTTGATGTCCAGTCTAAACAACATTACTGCGATTCATTTTGCTCTGCTTTAACCCTCTTATCGAATACCCACTTAATAGAGGTTGTCGGTGATTTTAACGACCCGTCACCCCAGAGACCTCTGCACCGACAATCGTCCTTATCTCGTGTCCTATCTTCTTTTGGCCTACAGCATTTAATAAACGAGCCTACATGTCAAGAGAATATTTTAGATTGGTTTTTAACAAATAAGCCAGAAGTAATAGTTAATAGTGGCGTTTTGCCTCCCCTCACAAGTCTAGACCACTGTTTAATTTTTGCAGAGGTACTGTACACTTTAAAATCTCCCTCCCCACAACACGTAAATCTTTAATCTGGGACTACTCAAACGCCGACGTCGAAGGACTGAATGACGCTCTTTTCTAAGTTCTCTGGTGCTTCATAATAGCTAACTCGACCGATGTTAACAATGCCTTACAAAATATTACCGACGTCATTAATCAGCATGCTAAGGCTTTCATCCTAACCAAACCGGCATATCAAAAACGAAAAACTAATCTCTGGATGACTCGGAATATTACTACTTCTCCGGAAACGTCATAGTCTATACAAGCGCTGGTGTAGATCGCAAAATCCCGTACATAAGCAACTTTACAACAAAATACGTAATCTGGTTCGGCAAAAAATCCAGATTGCCATAAATCGCACTTCCAATCACATCACCAAACGAGTGAACTCGCTTTGTCAAAGCAACCCTAACTTTTGGAAAATCGTGAATCAATACTGGCAACCTTCTAGAGATAGGTCCTTCCCTCTTTTATCTAATGGCATTGCCCTTCAGTCAGACTATGATAAAAGCAACGTGTCAATTTCTTTGGGTCCGCATCTACTCTGCCGAATGTCGACTTATAGCTTCCCCCATTCGCTCCTAAAACGGATGCACGCATCCCCCCAATATACATCGAATCGTTAGATATCTTTCATGTTCTTACGCGTCTCGATCCATCCAAATCCAAAGGTCTCCTTAATCTACCAAACCGCTTGCTTAGATTTTGTTGTGAACCTCTAACTATACCGTTTAGTCTACTCTTTAATTTTATTAACTCCACTGCACAATACCCTTCCGCTTGGAAATTAGCCACTGCCGTTCCCATCCACAAAAAGGTTCCCATTCTGACGTCGCAAATTACTATCCTCCCTTCCCTGTCTAAAATATTCGAGAGAATTATTCACCGTCACATTTACTCATACCTCGAGAGTAATAAATTGTCCGAACGTAATTCAGGTTTCCGTAAAAATCATTCCACAGTCACATCACTGTTAGAAACCACACATAAACTTTATACTGCCTATGATAGGGACTTTTCTTCAAGGATCGTCTTTATGGATATTTCCAAAACCTTTGATCGAGTTATTGAGTTATTCATTCTAAATTAATCTATAAATTGGAACAGTTAGGAATAGACGGATCCTTGCTTAATCTCTTGTCATCTTACCTGAGTGGTAGGAGCCAAATTGTGAGAATCAATGAAAGTTTTTCAAAGGCCTACTATACAAATTACGGGGTACCACAGGGCTCTGTCCTCGGTCCCTTATTGTTTCGATGTTGCTGAATCCATTGAATCCTCAATCTCATTGTTCGCAGACGACACAGCCTAATTATTCTCTTCTCGTTGTCCACTTCATCTCCATCAGGTTTTAACTCGTGATTTGCACACCTTATCCAATTGGTCAAAGTTATGGAATGTAAATTTTAATCCAGCAAATACCACAGTTTTAACCATTTCCAAACCTCATATCTCACACCCTGTTCTTACATTTAACAATAGTGACCTCAGTGAAACTAATTCATATAAATATTTAGGTCTTACATTTCATCGAACATTATCATGGCATCATCATATTTTGTCGATTGAACAAAAGACCACACTCAGACTTTACCGCATCAAACAGCTTTCACACCTTGTTCCACGCAAGGTCCTTTATACGCTTTATGTTTCTTGTGTTCTCCCAATCTTAGACTATGGAAATGTGATTTTCGGCAAATCAATTGGCTCAACTTCGGATAGCTCGCTCCTCGAGAACATATATACAAAAGCTGCCAAAATAATACTAGGTGTTGTTTTCGTACATCACGTAACGCCGCTGTCCTTTCAGATCTCAACCTCATTCCGTTATCTAACAGGAGAGAACTCCATATGCTCGTGTTCTTTTATAAAATAAAACCTGGTCTTACCTCTCCTGTTCTCCACTTGTTTTCACCGCTGACCATAGGTGAAATCTCAGCCTTCTCTGGAACTCCCTACCACAATACATCAAATTATCTCCTAGTTTTGCAGCATTTAAAAACCGCATCACCCTCTTTCACCATGGCAAGAATCGCAATATTTGGCACTTGCAAGGGTCAAATCCATCTGCTACCTCATTACCCTGTTTGTTTCGCCTTGGTCACAGCCCTTTAAACATTAACATGAAATCCTTTCGACTGTGTAATTGTGGGTCTACAGAAACACTCGAACACCTTGTCCTGTAGTGCAATTTGAACTTACAACATCGAAATTTACTTCTTCTAACACTAAAAAATACCTTGCTTAATGAAAAAATTTATAATCAGCCACAATATTCTACTATCACAAATAAAACTCTAATCCATATTCTCCTGTTTGGCCACCCGAAATCATCATTTACACCAACAGTAGTTATCTTCTCAGCATTATCTCGATTCCTGAAGAACAGTAGGCGCTTTAAATCCCATATTTAACAAAGTTGACCCGTCCACCTTCCTGTGTATCCTGTTATACAACTTGCCCTACTGTCTCGTGACAGGTTCCTTTTTTGCTCGTTTTCTGCCTTTTCTTTGTTCATTTGCTGCCATTTATCTATGTTCGTTTGTAACCATTCGTTTAGTTTATTCCATTGCTCCTGTTTATATCGAGCCCACTAACTCGCTTAGACAAGAGACATCAATCAGGCCTCGGCTTGCCGCCAATTGCCTTATTCGTCGCATTGCATGCGATCCAGTCAACGCAGTGGATATCTGTAAGTGCAAGGATTGCGTTGTTGGCGGTTGACATCGCTTAGTCCAGGGGTTCCTAAACTGGGGTACATGTACCCCTAGGGGCACATTTGCCTATCTGAAGGGGTGCATTTAAGTTTAGCAATAGAAGGGAATATATATGTTTATACATCATTGATTTCAAATTCTTTACACATATATCAGTGAATATTATATTCAAAAATCATCATGTGCTTATTCGTCAACATATTTTTATTATTTTATTTTATATCCTCTTTTTATTTATTTATTTTTTTATATCCTCTTTTTATATATTTTTATATCCTCAGCCTTTTTGTCATAAACATTTTAGAGGTAAATGCTCATCTATCGAAATGCTGAAGAGATACATGGCCAGAGAGAGTTTGGGAACCCCTGGCTTAGTCAAACTTCCGTTTTTATTCAACGTTGCTGTGAGCCTCTATACATCAATTTGTTCAGCGAAAACATAAATTTTTCACAGGTGCACAGTTTTTGTTGCTGGGCTGTGGCCGTGTAAGTACTTACGACAAATACAAATGGTAATGGAAACAAACAAGGCCATTGTTGACTGGAGTAATAATATTGTTTTGGACTGTTCTCAAACACTATATTTTTTCATGAGACTAAATTGGTTCGATTGCAAAAGAGCGAATTATGCAGTTGTTTTCAGTTTAGTTAATACACTCCGTGCCACGAAGCTCATACTAAAACTTACTGCGATTACTTTTACAAAGATAGCGCTTCCCTAAATTAATTGCAATACGAAAGAAACGTCATTACGCCTATACGAAAAAGAACGTGTGATGTAGCAAAAAAGCGACATTTCATTTCCAACGTACGTTACACGAACTTACAAGAACTTTTCCGTTCTGGTTTGAACGAAATGAAATAGGCTACGACTACATAAATTATAAACAGCAGTCTTTTGTCTATTCTAAAGTATTTCAGCGACAGAAGTCGAAGCACTTTGCAAAAAACAAACGACTGTTGAGGACAGAATCCCTTCTGATGCACACTATTTTCACAGAATACAGACAGCAAGAAAAATTTGCTTATGCGAGTTGTGAGCCCCATTATGCCGTTGCTGAGAGACATCTGATTGTTCTGCACATTTGATGGTTGGTTCTGCAGAATAATCGGTGATTTTGTGCCAAAATATTCCAGCTAATAATTCAACGATTTAAATTGCTAAATGCGTGCATTGCTATTTCTGCTTCATGCTGCGGTTACCAAGCTGAAGATGACCTGTATTGCGATTGTAAGCGCATTGTGACATTTTAAATGTTTATTGCGCAATTATGACGAGATATTAGTTTGATGATATGGAACTCAAACGTTTCTGGTGTTCAACCAAGCAAAATTACCAGAAATTATGCACAAAAGACCTCGCTATTGTTGTGCCCTTTACAACAGCATATTTGTGCGAATCTGGATTTTCCTCTTTACGTCATTTGAAAAACACGTGTCGGAACAGTTTGAACCCCTCAAACGATTGCGTGTGGCCCTGAGTAATTGTGTACCAAGGTATAAGCGGATAATTTCAGAGAAGCAGCAAGAAAAAAGTCACTAAGTTTGTTTCTAGTGGCCAGTAAGGTATGAAAGTTAAGCAGTACAACTGAGTGCTACCTGTTATGCTGTCAGTAGGCGTATAGTAATTTTGAAATGTGAATACTGCAAAATCGAATTGTTTTTGTCATTTCTTCGCTTTTTTGAAATGAGGGGTGCGAACGTCACTTTATTTCTATGAAAGGGGTGCCAGCTTCAAAGAAGGTCGGGGTCCTATGGTTTAGAGCAATGAACAATATTATAACCAGGGGTTCCCAACTTGTGGTACGCGAACCACTAGTGGTACACGAAGGTCTTCCAGGTGGTAAAGGAGTAAGGTCCATTTTTACACAAAAACCTGCATTAACAGTTTCTAGTTTACGTATCGGGCTTTCTTTCTAAATAAATAAACTTTCCTGTAGCCTGCTATTCCTATTGTATCGCAACATTATGACTTGGATGCGCTGTTAGCAAATTTACACCACGCATTGACCAATTGGTGGAAGGTAAACAAAAACAAAATCCCACTAAATTTAGTCGTGGTCTTTTATTGTTATTTTAAAGAATAATTATTCTTCCGAATAAACTAATATTCGATCAAATTAGTTGTTCTGCAAGAAGTGGTGCGCGTTGACAATCCAACGTGCCCAAGTGGCACGAGATCGTAAAAAGGTTGGGAAACGCTGTTATAAACGATAGGAGAAGTCTGATAACTTTAAGCAGTGCCGCCAACCTGCTCTTTATCAGCACTGTGGGACCTCCGAGCCAAGCATGGGATCTAGATCCATACGTCAAAACATGGCTTGGAAAAGGAAGAAGAGCAGCTCACTCAACAAGTGGTATAGCTTGTCAAAAGCCGAAAGAGGATAATTACTATGAACCTTTGTTGAAAGCTTTCAAATAATTTTCTACATTTGTTTTGTTGTGTCGTGCTATTTATCCTCTTGACTCGCGCGGAAAAACGGCGGGGGTTCATGTCACATTTAGACAACTTGAGTTGCCTTGTCAGATCCATACTTTCGGAGATAGTGGAAGTTGCCGTACGCAGCGTGTAACGCTTTTTGGTTGGTTTGAAATGGTTGTTTTCAAAATGTGCAGCACTTTTTTTTTTTTTTTTGATGTACAATACAGGGTGGGCCAGATGTAGATGTGCTCTTGATTGCTTTTTTACAGTTATGGCTGAAATTTAAGGATGGTGCTGACAAATTCTGGATCGTTCCGGTAAGAATATTATTCTACTTTCATTACAGGGCAAGTGAGTTAACTTCTTGCGGGAAGAGCGTGCGTTGCCGTATGTGTACATAACTTTCCTCGTTTGTGTGTAGATCAGGGCCTCACAAACTTATCAAATCTATTATTTCGCGACAACGCATCTAGAATGGTATAATAATACAATAATTGTACAATTAACACAATTTTTTCTGTTTTCACTGGAACAAATCATTTTGTAGCTGGAGCCAAAAACGTTTAGATACAACAGTCAAATCTGGAGCCAAACGACTTTAGTCGCCAGGAGCTGGAGCCAGAGCCTGAGTTCAGGTTCCACAGCCTTGTCGTTAGCACAATGTGCGACAGCCATGACTACACAACTCATTTCTGCTTCTATTCGTGCTAAACACGCCATTGCTCCTATTTTCCAATTAGTGATGTTTTGGGCTCTCAAGCGAATAGCCCAAATTCTGCACCTCGAAACTGCGAACTTTATGACAAACCATAGACCGAAATCTGACCTCTGGAACTCACATCATTTGGTACGTACTTTTTGTTTGTTTTAGAAGAATTAGCGCACAGTTTCAGTTCGCCAATCGGCGTTGACGTAGTTGTAGTTGGATGTCAGTCGTGCCTTTGAGCTGTGTATTTGAATAACCGCAGTTGTGTGTTTCTCTAATTGTTAATCGCTTTTCGCGCACTCGGCTGACCGGCTGTGAAGTCAGTTTGCTCCACTGCGCTGGTAGAATGCTTAGTTTCGCGTCTGTTGTGTTTCAGAAACCTTATTCCACCATCAGTCGCTGTCGACGTTTTCGGTTTAAATTTTGACAAGGGTTTTCGCTGAACATCTTCTGTTCCGTAGCCAGGGGCGTAACAAGGGGGCAAGGGGGCACAATGCCCCTGAAGCTGAATCACTGGGGGGTGCCGAAAAGTCCCAACAATGTCGCAAGTACTTTCTTCAATGCAGTACATTTACTCCCAAAAGATCTTAGGTTCGAACATGGGGCGCCAAACTTCTTTCTTGTCCCGGGCACCATCAAACCTAGGTATGCCCCTGTCTCTAATCAGATACTCTAGGGAATACGAGGCTGCAGTTCTGATGATTCGCGGATTTTGTGAGGTGTCAGATTAGGCGAAAGGTTGTCTGACATGTGTTGAAAAACTGTTAATGCTAACTCTCCACAGCTCACAACTAAGACTGGCGCTGTAACACGGATGCTCCTCCAGCAACAATGAGAGCTTCCTGATTGTGTCTTTCAACATTTTGTTTCTTAAATTGATTTTGTTGTGTTTCGCTTCTTCATCTAAGCCCAATCGTTATCAAACACAGATAAAACTAAAACGCTCAAGACTTCCTGGATTCGGAAAGCAACAGTAGCAAGCTAGAAAAGAATGTAAATGTCAAGGCTAACCTTCTTCAGAACCGAAGTAAAGTACTCATTTTGAAACAATTTGTTTTCTGCAAAGGTTAGTATTTCCATGCAGAGCAGCTTTGTTCTTTGATTAAAACCACAAATATTCAAAATTGATTTCTCACCTGCAGTAAACTGGTCTGGATTTTCGAACCAAAACCGATCTCCTTTTCTGAGTTCGCCGAACTGAAATGCAAATAAACAAGCAAAAGTCGGTCCGAGGGTACCTTCTGCCACTGGTTTCTCGGATAGGCCTCCCACGTAAAGATCAATATCGTCGACATGTCTGAAAATCAAGGGAAGCAAAATCAACAATCTGGGCCTCTGCAGTTATTACATATTTCTGATCAATAAGACCGGTCAAATGTAAAACTGCTCACACGCAGGCTTGCCTGGTGAAAGCAGCAGACAACCCATGAGTAGCAGCACTCCGTAAATACCGGAAATACCATCAGGATACGTAATGTTTCCTCAGAAAATTCTCAACATGCTATGAGATATTCTGGAAGCGACAGCAGACAGTGTGTTTGAATTCGTCCGACCCTACCATGCCCGTGCGTATTCTCAACAAGATTTTGATGTACGACAATCAAGTGCAAGCACGTGTCCACGAAGACACCGGGGTGTGAATGAATGTTAAAGTCCTGTTTTCCATTACGGTGGACAGTGATCTGGATATCTTACTGTCTTGTGGTCTGAGTGAACAAGCACAAGATATCACTGGCATCTCTTTTGTACACTTGAACTCTGGCTCTTTGCTGGCTGGGTAGTTTAAGGTGATAAATAACAATGCTGCACGAGTGATCCCTTCAAATTGCTAAAAACTACACCAAAATGATAATCAATAGGAATAAACTGTCAGGTTCAACAACTCAATTCTTATGGAAAGCCGTTCAAATTTAACTGGGATTTCACCAGATTTAATTGGGCTTCCTCACAAAATTAATTTTTCACTTTTTCATATGACTGCAAAAATCTTTGTTTCAAGCACAATGTCGCCTTTTCCGCTTCTATCAGTTATGTGGCAAGCGTCTCTTCGCACAAATAAAAAATCGCACAGCAAGCTCAGCAGGTTAGAAAGCAAGTTGGCCTCACCGGTACAAATTTTTCAGTTTATTTACTGTGGACACAGTCATAGTGTCTGAGTAGTCGTCCCATTCCACTGCCTTTGGCAATCCGCATAATTCGCGAACGTAGTTGTACGGAGGCAAACCATGCTCCCTGCCGCGCTGGATGTTCATGGCGAACAAGTCTTGTCCAGGTTCCGTTGAGGATTCCCGCATCCGACTGACCAATAGAATTAATTATTACATTGTCGAGTTCATTCTAGCCTTTGTCTCAAATGAGACAGTAGGTGCTGCTTTATACTTTTGCAATGCATCAAAATGCGAAAACGCAATTAAAATCAGATTAGGTAAACGATAAAGCAGAATAAAAGTAGCTTCAAGACTATACGTCTCACCATTTACCAATAGCTTTCAAAAGTATCTCCGACTTTACTTTGCAGTAAAACGTCAAAAAAGACGTGAACAAGAAAACTGAATTTGCATTTGCGCAAAGTCGCTAACGTTGTTTTCTACAAAATGCATTTTTTCAGTTTTTCGCTTTAGCTCTGTGTAGAGCAGCTGTTGCAGTGATTTCTTAGAGAGGAACTAGATAATGCAGACAATCTCACTTGCGCAAATCCGTGACGACGTTGGTGTCTATCTCCAGTGCAGGATCGAAGGATAATCCTCGCAAAAGTGCGTCGGACGACTGGTTAAATTGTGCTTCCTGACTGAAAAAGGTCTCGAACATTCGCAGATCTGGGGCTTGCTTTGTGATGTAGTCAGATGCACGTCGCGAAAAATGCTGGCGAACTTGGCTATGGCCGTACCTGAGACAATAAAAACATGCACTAGCCCACGCCACCTCTTGAAAAGTTAGGAATGTGATTCTACAAGACAGTTGCAATTACAATTAATGCAACCGAATTGTTAATGAGCATGCTGGAGCCATTCCCTTTGCAACGAGGATTTTGTATTTACAAAATGAATATTAACCCCAATTTCAAAAGGCACTAAGCCCTGTATTCGTTTAAAACCCTCTAAGGACTGCAAATCGTTAGTCTTTGTTCAGTCATAACTTGCCAGCCGATAGAGCTAGAGAGCTGTTCGAACCCTCTGAAGAAGCAGAAAGTCTCCTAGGTTCGATTTTAAAAAAATCGCGCACTTTTGGGTTTGAACATTTTTTGTTGTGACGTCGCGGGGGAGATTATGGGATTTCTGGGTGATGTCATCTGGACCTCAGAAAAAAGCTCAAGTGGCAATTTATCCAGCTTTTCTTTCAAAATAAGCTAGATAAAAATCCGCATCTTTAGAGCCTTTGATTAGCTTTCTAGCGTCAGTGATTTGCACGTTCTGGCCAATAAACGATATTTTAGCAAAATTGAAAAAAATTAGGTCGAGCCCCTGGTATTCGACGGGGCCATTTCAGAGATTCAACAGAGGTCCTCTGAATTACACAAATTTTGCAAAGGTGTCGTTATATTTTATTGATAACTATTTGTCACAATAGAATAATCTTCAGTTCCATGGATTAACGTAACGTAACATGACTGCCCTTGTCATAAGTAATCAAAGGTACAGGATAACGGCAGGGCCAGCCCGAAACAATTCTGCGCTCTAGGCGTGCTTAAATATTTTCAAAATAATGCAATACTTTTTCAAATATTCGGAACATGAAAACCAAGAAAAAAGCGGATTTTGCGCCCCTGAACGATGCCTTCTAGGCGGCTACGTAGTTGGCTTTAGTGGAAGAGCCGGCCCTGCATAGATCTTGGCTCAAGCATGACTAAAAGCGCAGTTACGATCACAGCAATCTAATCATGACACACTTTACTGTTTTATTAAAGCACTTAACTTCTGTGATGCAACAATTCAATCCTAACCTTGTTTGAAGCGTATCTCACTGCACGTGTTGTGCTGCGTTAGTGGCAAATCTAGCAAGAGATAAGGCCCCGTGCTTTTGAGGACCCCACAGTTCTTTCTGTTAAATTTATTCTTTATTATATGCACAGAATTTTTCAGTCCAAGAAGGCAGTATTTTGGTAAACTGGCCATAAGCAATCAAGCGAAGGTTTGCAATTTATTGCTTACACATTAGAGTCTAAAGTCTAATGATTAGACTATACTGTGAATTGAAAATTAACGTATATTACAGTCATTTGCAAAACTATCGGACCACTCAATCAACGAGGCCAAATTGCTGCACTACCAGATATTGCTTGATTGTACTTTTATGATTGGCATCATTTTTCATATTATTACACCACATCAACCTGTTCTATTATATATAGATATATCTATAGTTGCGTCACTTTTTGGTACTTTCAAAGTGATTTGGAATCTCTTCACTAGCTATTGGGTAGTAGGTCTACATTTGACAGGGTGGACCATTCACAACTGGCAACCCTGATAGAGACCAGTTAGGCCACTCGGTTAGGCAGGTAAGCTAACATTGTAAATTCCAATTTCGCAATCACTGCGCCGATTTAAAGTCATAAATTCATATTTTTTTCTGTGTTCAGGAAGTTATGAAACGAAGTTTAAAACAAAAATCACACCCCTACGAAGTTTATAGCAAAAGTTATAAAGTCATAAAAAGCCATACTTTCTATGTAAGTCCATGAAGTCATATTTTGCAAATTTTCAACCTAATTCAATAAGGAAACCAAACAATCTCAAAATATCAGATGAAGCTACTATATCGCTAGGCCCAAGCTGCATCTTGCAAATTGAACCCACTTGGGCACCCTGCAGATGTTAGCAAAGACGTAGGTGAACCAAGCTATTTGGATGAAATGTAATGTACTGCTTAAAAACGCATGTTCTTGCTACTCCAAAGAAATAAACCAATGTCTATGCATGTTTTCGATTTACTTCAAATCAAACTACATGTTTTGCTCATGTTCTGAGCTGTTTATTTTAGTGGGACTTCAACAAACCATGGGCCACTATCTCTTATGCCTCTTTTCACTGGTAATGCTTCTTTCCCCAGTAGTTGTATGTTCTAGCTCAGTTTTTTTCGTGCTATTTGCTGCAGGCAACACGCTACCTTAATCCTGCACTGACAAATAAACATTGCGGCCAGACTTATTTCCTTCATCAACTTATAGCAAGGAAAAAATCGAAGTTATCTAGATACTATGCTTATGCCATATAGCTACAATATGCTTTCGGGTAGGTTCTATTTGAATAAGAGCTGATGATGCCTACCTTGTAGGCGAAATATATACTCTGTACGCTCTTAGTGTCTGGTTCTTTGCCGGGAATGGATTCCATTCGATAGACAGTTATCTAAATATTATGCGTGCTGCAAATATAAGGAGGATGTCATCGTCCGTGTCGAGGAACTTCGTAAGTGCGTAACATTGTCCAGTAATTTCCATTGTTTTTGCTGTTAGCAAGTATAACTTTCACCATAGTTTACTTATACCGGTAAGTGGATTTTAAGAGTGGTGTTCCACAACACATCACTTTCACACATTGCACGCTGCGTAGACATGCACTCGTATCAAAACAGCTGCCTCTAATACTCGCTTAAGCTCCCAAATTCTTTTTATGTGGATCACGTGTGAGGGTGCCTTCTCAATCATCCCATTTTTATGCCGCTCTATGAAGAAACGGACTCATTAACCTAAGTTCTTTATCCTTCTGAAGTTAGTTGGCTATCTCTGGGAAAGGTGGCAGATTGTGCTTTTGCTTTATGTGCAGAACTACCTACGTTTATGGAAGACGACAACCATCGGCATTTAAAACACTTCGAGGGGTCAAGTTTTTTTCTCATCTTGGCTTATTCGGCCAAAATCTTAATCACCTGAAATGTTTTGCAAGAATTGTAAAGTTATTTTGAGTACTACGTTGCTGACCGACGGCAATATCCAGCACTGATAAAGCAGCCATTTGGTTCTATCACTACAACAGCAGACATAAACAATCATCACATGTATGACATCACTGAGCTTCAGGCAAGCGAAATTCGTAAGCGCATCTTCAGCACAACAAATTTTCGTACGTTTCGGCGCCACCAAATGGAATATTACCTCCAATATCATTAAACCTACGCTCGAGGTTCTCTCGCCGTTCCCAACAGCACATCTATGCGAGCATGCGTTTTCTCTAATGGCGGATGTCAAAATAGAGAGAGGAACAGGCTTTCTTGTGAAAATAACATGAGGATTGTCGTTTCTGAAACAAAGCCACGAACCTCCCAGATTGTTGCCACAAACAAAAAAAATGGCAAAACAATGTTTTCTTAAGTTTACAAGGCATTGTTGCTTGAATTTTTTTTCAGTAACATATTTTTGTTTCTTGTTGCTGTTTTCCTTTCCTGTTATCACTGTGCAACACACTGGGGTTTGAAACAAGCTGGGATATAACGCAGGTTTTCGGTGGGTTTGTCAAGGTTCAAAAGCACTGATCTAGGCTCCTCTAAGCACTCTCTACATCGCAGCCAAATCTTGTAACTATGTCAGTTTTTAATGTTTTTTCTGGACGCAGATTTTAGCATCAAAATTTGGGACATTTCCCGAAAAATCGGAACGAATGGAAACCCTAGGTAAACCCAACTGAAATTTTGAATTTTGGCCGTTGTTTCTTGAATTTTCTGCACGTCTTTCACTTTTTTGCGCTATACATGTTATTAAATAATTACTATTCAACTGTTTTCACTACGATCCTTTAACAAATACCTGTTAATAAAGCAAATATTTACAAAAGCGTAACTTTTTTGAAAAAACAGTTAACCAATAAAAACCTACCAGTTTTGGCACATTTTTTGCAAAGCCATCATTGACACAAACCTAGTTTGATTCTCACAATTGCAAAAGTAGGTGGGCACAAGCGAAGTGGCACAAATCTTAAAAGGAACGCTGTCACTAACAAATGGAAGAAACGTTACAAACTTAACGACAGAGAGTTTTTCACAAATTTTGAAACGACAAATCTTTTCGAACAGCAGCTCTTCTAAATATTACGCCTGCACAAAATTTTAGCAATGTGCCTGTGGCTAGACCAGGCCTTCGCGGCCGCTGTGCCGCAAGACGATGCCACAGGTGTGCTGCACAAATAAAATATCGTAGTGAATCAAACCAATTCTTGCTTCGTAGTCCATATACTTATAGTTACGGTAGATGTTTAGTTAAGCTTTCGAAAAAATTTTAAGTGTGCTGCTGAACACTGAAACAATTTTAACTGTAGCGCATTTGAAAATGCTGTACGGCACTAAGTAAGACAACAGCTTTACTCGCTGTGGCGATCGCAAATTCTTCAATTAGCGTGAAGACCACTTTAAAAAAAGCTTTTTCAATGCACAGACGTGCCGCAGTACACCACGACATGGTTGATCGACGGATCAACCGTTTAACATCTTTAATTTTTTTTCGTTTGCAAAAACCTTCGCTTCCTTGAGCAGGGCGTAGCTATTAAGAAGAAGGAAACTTCGGAATGCTGCTTCTGTTTTGAAATGCATGATAAATAACAGGAGCATGCAGTATTTTAAACATCATCGGAACACTTCCACTTTCTGATAAGAGCTTTCAACGTTGCTTGTCTTTTTTGTGGCCTGGATTTTTGACAGACCTCAAGGCATGTGCTTTGTTTGCGTAGCGGTTAATCCACGACGGACACTAGCAAACCAAGTATCGATTTTAGTGTTGAATGGCCTTGTCCTATGATTTCTTGTAAACAATTGAGAGAATGATGCCACCCAAGGGGTGTAATGCCAAAAAAAGAAGTGTGGGAACGCACTCGCAAACTAGTTATTTTAAGTAAAACAAGTGTGGGGACGCCAAAGAACAAGTATGGGGACTCACCCATAAAACTAGCCATTATCAGTGATTACACAATTATGCTAAGGTGCTACGCAAAAGAACGCTTCTCATTTGTTCATTTATGCTGGAGCTATACGCAGGAAATCTGAGAAAAATACACATCTTCAAGTCAGGATACTATGAAAAAAGTGTGGGAAAGCTTTCACGCACCTACAAAAGTGTGGGAAAGCCATTCCCAGACGTTCCCGTCCCACTGGATCCCTGATGCCACCAGTATTGAAACGGATTCCGACAAACATTCATCACGAAATTTAAAAAATACAAACTCAAAACAATAAAAAATTCTGATAAAATTCTTTTTCGTGTCTGCAGTGTGAGGAAATCACTTTTTAAACACATGTATACAATACATGTTACCCGATAGAGCATGGTCAGTTTTTCAGAATTCTTTTACCATTTTCCAAGTTTTTGCGTAGACCGCAGCGCGTATTTCATGACTGCTTTTCAAAAAACATTCAATAAATGCGAAAGCACGACGCTGCGTTTAAGCTTGGATATAGCCCTGCACCCTTCCCGTTTCTTTTTTACTGCCTGCCTGCTAAAAGAGACATACTAACTTTGCGACCTATTCACAATATACTTGACATGGGAGCAAATAGAGATGTAATCATTTCACAGGGGAACCAATCTTTTGTATGGGTTCAAAAAATTGCAGTTTTACCTCCGAATGGGGAAAAAATTACAGCAAACAAAATTTCTAGAGGAGTGTTCTGTTCTGTGCTCAGCTGTACATAAACATGTGGATATCAAACGATAAGTTCTGAAAACGTTACCTCAGGACCGCTGTTGCAAACTCGTTGTAAACGCCGGTTTTGATAGAATCGTTGTAGCCGTCGTAGAAACCATTTTTTAGGATCAGGATGTCTGTTTCCTTCATCAGGTTGACCCCAAGCAGGGGGGGAAGGAACTCCCTGTTAATAAGCGGAGAAATTGGCAACAAACAAACACCGTAAGCTGATAAGCCCTGCCGCGAAATGAAGACCGATCCGGTGCATAACCAGTCATCGTGAATACAGCTTGATGCTTGCAGTTAGAGCTTGAACGCTCTGCCCAAAATGAAATGCGAAAATAAAGTCAACGAAAGGTAAAATGTGACCTTCCAGGAATAAGAACCCTTAGATAATGTTCTTCCCGCTCTTTGGTACAAGACATTAACAGTGTTACGAATGCTAAAGTTCAGCACTGCTATGGATGCACGCAGTACTGTAGGTGTTCTCTATCTGATCAAAAGTTACAAGTCGGAGTTATTTAATCACCTACGTTACTGCATAATAATGCCCGTGGCATGATAGTAATCGTGAGGTCGATTCCCATTAAAGCCAAGTACTGCAGGGGTTTCTCTAGCAAATTGCAGCGATCCTTAATTATAGGAGCCGATAAAACTACACCTGAGATAAACAAACATCTATCGTCAAAAGTCATCGATTAAAATTTACTTTGCAGCTGAACACCGAAATTTGCTAATGAAATCAAAGAAAGTGAAACGTAGTTTTCTAGTAAACAGTTACACTTCATTTTTGAAAGTTTTCATGCTTGAATGAACATATTTTTAAAATTTTAATTTTGCCACTGTACACCTTTCTAAACATTTCTTCTCACTCTCGTGTAGTTTGTTTAGAGGCGACGAGAAAACAAGGACCCCCACGAAAGGGTCAACCCTTTACCAGGTTATGGGGCCCCTTCTTTATCGAATTCAAACATAGCATAGATAGCGTGACTGTAGTGAGTCAAGCACCTCGAATACTAGCTTCACCTGTAAATTATGTTCTGATGGATGGCTATGATGATTTTCCTCGTTTCACTGAAGATAGTTTCCGAATCCCAGTCAGGGTTTAATCTCTTTAACTTTCTGGCAATTCGATTGTGTTCTCTGGCGAAAAGCAAGTTTATAGATGCAAGGCCGACGTTTTCATTAACCTGTCCATCACCTGAATAAAAAATCCGTTATTTTAAGCTGCTTCTTTTGCAGTAAATTAAGCAAGCAAGTGAAGTACGGTAGGTATGGTCCAAAATTTGTTTCCAATTAGTTTAGTTTGATAGGGTGGTTTGTTGTTGGCGCTTTACAACTACAATGGTCTTGTAGCGCCAGGACTGAGTTGTACAATTTCTGCTTCATTTCACTCGGTTTGTTTTCGCGGTCTGGGTGTGTTCCCTGCAGCTCTTCCGTACACCGTGCGCCTGGTAAGAAGGCTACAGCACCAATTTACAACGTCTTGGTAAGACCCAAGACCGAAGCGCACGCACTTATCACTAGACCACGGGCTGGTCTCTTGTTTCCAATTGAGGAAATGGAAATGTGATTAAGTGGACTTTTGGTAATTTTAAGATAATTTTTGCCAAAAGCAAGTGCTTAAAATACGTGATGATCATCACCTTTCATTGACAAGTTGCTTATAGGCTAAGCTGTCACTTACTTGGGATATGCGATGAAAACAATGCTTCGACGGGCGCAAGATTGTAACGTAATATTTCTAAAAACCGGTCTTACAAAAACGTCGCCTTAAAATCGATTGCTCTCAAACCAAAATAGTTCCGATTGTCAAAATCTTTTTTTGCTGTGCATAGTCCAACTTTGACAGAAAAAATGAGGCCAGAATTCACGTTATACCAGCGAAATCAGTTTTGCGAAGTTACAGGGACCAAAAATTAATGACAAGCAACTATTTTTGGTATGAGTTAAACCGTAGTCTTTTCTAAATTAGTGTCTGTTTAACAAGTAGTTGTTGACTTCTCGATTTAAAAAATCAATACAGACATTTCGCATCATCCTTTGAGGAGTCGATTTTTCATAAAGCGATTGATAATTGGAAAGTGTGAGGGTTTCTGAAAGAGATTTATTTATTGTCGATTTTTCAAAGATATTATGAGATATGTTACGGATCGAGAAAAAGCGATGCTCATCATATACTGTACCAGCTGCAAAGCAGATAGATTCATTGGTACTTCCGTTATTCGGACATTCGAACATCAGCGCTGTGTTTGATGGAAGGCTCGACAATGTGGGAAGAGTGTTCTTGCGCATCGGGCAGCGACTTGTCGGGTCGGCGATCAGGCGCAATTCGCCGCTGTCTGTAAATGTTTCACAAAAATAAAGTCGTTGCAAATGTTGTCAAACAACAGCAACCGAAGAGCAAAAACGAAAAAGCATCAGCATGCAAAGTTAGGTTTTCCGTTTGTGCCTGCAAGCATTCAAACATTTTGTTGTTGAAAGCCGCCGCTGAGAAACAAACTTACCAGTAGAATTACCGCCAATGCTGCCAATTCAGAATTTAGATTGAAACGAAACCTTTGACCATAAATGATGTCTTTCTCAGATACCTGAGACAGAAGTGGCCAATTGTATAAAAACGTTATATAAGCTATAGTGGCGTAGCAAAGAGGGGCCCTGGGGGCTGCGGGCCCCCGGCGGAACCTTCTGGGAGTGGCAGTTTGTTGATTAAAAATTAGTTTTCAAAAGCAATTTCAACTCAATTTTCAGTTTTTGTGCTTAGAACCCCTAGCCTAAAAAATTGGAAATGTGGTTGTGGAGTGAGTAAATTGATAAAATGATTAGTCAAAGGTCTGCATCAAATCCAAGGTGCTAAACTACCCTTGTGTTTGTTTTAAAATCAGGGCTTTCAAACCAACTTACTTGGGGGTAACCGCAGTCTCTCCATTTTCCTGCCTAGGCAAGGCAATTTTTCCCCACACCAGTTAACAGTCCTTTGGACAAAGGACAGAGATGACATTCAACCACATTGTAGCAAACATTACTGTTGCGGTAGTTGGAGGATAAAATTTTCCTTCCACTTAAAATCTTATTAAAAAGGCCCTGTTTCAAATATCGATAAACAGTCAAAGGTATCTTAATACTTTTTCTCCTAATGTTCGATCCTTAGCAACGCTCCTACGGCACACCATCACATCACCTGACACCCACCGGCATTCTTAAGAAGAATTTCTGGGCACGTCTCGTGCTGCTGTTTAATATTCAGTAGGTGTACACGTTCAAAACAGACCACCAGGGCCTATGAGAGGGGGGTCCAGCAGGTACGTTGTTCCGTGTCCCGACAGCTACGGAGGAGCCCGAGACTGAAGGAACATTTGAGTATTTGTTACTAACAAACTCGGAATAATGTAGCGAAATTAATCCCGGTGTTATAACTGGCTTGGCCTAACGGATTTGGTAAACTAGTGTGATGTATTTTAATGTGAATTGCTGGCAGTGTATTTTCCTGATATGATGCATTGATAATTACTAGCAGTAATTATTTTTGTTGAACTTGAATGTTTGTCTACGTTGTCGAATTTAAGACATTCGCTATTACTGTCCCAGTCTGTCCATTGAACTGAATTTTCTATTATGTCTTTCAATTTCAAACATTTTCAAACAAATGTTTAATAAAAACTCTCTCCAAGAAACCAAGAGTTTCAAACTATGAGATACTTCAAGTGAAATAGTTAAAGGCCACAAAGATGGCGGCAAGTAAATCAGTCACAGTTTATTGACGGGGAAACTAGTTTCGCGTTTTCCAACGCATCATCAGTCCTGTAAATGTAAGACAAATCTTACAGGCGAAATGTTGACACTTGAAAACAAGTAAAGAAAAACACACGAACTGTTACTAGTTACAACGACATTACTAAAAATTATTTTGAAGCTAAAAGGCTGA
>Ga0210059_1001491_pt1 | contig 35306 bp, 26 predicted proteins | sample Ectturendosymbi2_FD_188042 | JGI IMG/M metagenome (GOLD analysis project Ga0210059, IMG submission 188042) | Ecteinascidia turbinata endosymbiont from Florida, USA - Sample 2 (SPAdes) (version 2) | ecosystem: Host-associated > Tunicates > Ascidians > Unclassified | place: Key West, Florida... | reverse complement strand
CAAAATCTGAAACTTAAATCTAACTTCACGTTCATTCGTGAAAGACCATTTGCTATTCCTTCTTTTCACCAAAAGTGCCGCCCCCCCGAAAAGTACCGCCCCGGAGCATTGCCCCCCGCCCTCCCCCAAGTCGGGCCCCTGGTGGAGGACGTATTCTTTCAATCTCCCCTTGTTGGCCCCTGCCTACACACCCACACAGAGTTTTAAAAGGCCTCATGTTGAAGCCTGAACGCGGCCCGAGCCTGAAATCACAAGCCCGAACCCGGATCGAGACCGACATTTATTTTTGAAGCCCGATTCACGCCTGAAAACCAAATTTACCGAGGGGTTTAAGATATGCGCAACTGCAGAGTAACAAAAAACGTTGTTTGCAGGTGTAGTTGCAGGTACACGGTTTATAACACCGAAAATAGCAACCACCGTGACCAAAACATTGGCATTATCTGGCACAAACGCAGGATGTTAGCCAACGATAATACTGCGGAAGATAACGTTTCTCAAGAAAAATAGGAACAATCACGAAACTATCTACGATGCCGCTATAGGCAAAAAAGAAACTTTCTAAGATAGCTCTATGGATATGAAAAGCCGGCTTGTAGGCTTCTTAAAACAAGCCAAGAATCGCGTGAGTGATTGATCTTTTCGACGCAACACCATCGCGTGCTAATTTCCTCACCGCTGTCGCCTTCTCAGCAACAGGGTGAGACTAATCCCAGCAGAGAATAAAAGAACGCAGCTCTGTTTGCAAACAGAATCACCTGAAGAAAAATCACAATCACTTCACTCACAGAAGTTACCGCGGTGAGCACAACAAATCTACGTCGCGAAAGAAAAAAGTCGTTAGTCTCAATGTTATAAAAAAGTTTTTTTTATGCAGGCCCGAAGTATTTTTACAAACTTAAGCCCGAGTCCGGCCCGACCCGAAAAGCCCGGCCAGACTTATAGCTCTGCACCAGCTCAAAAGTTTCATTCTAAGAGTTCTACTTACATAACGACACAAAAATATATTTGAGATTAAATCAAAGTGCACAATGGTGAATTGGCAAAAAAGAACCAAGTTTCGCCTAACCGGACTGAGTTAACGGAAAATAATTGCGGCTTTTCTGTTCTTTAAAAGCAGTATTTTGTTCATTTTTGGACCTTATTTGAACTTGGACCTTGCATTAAAGATTTTTTTGGGACTATGCTTGGACTTGGACATGGTTTCAAAATTTCAGAATTGGATCAGGATCGCAAATATGACAGTCCGCTCATCTCTGGCTGGGCCACACGGGGTTTTCCTTTCGCATTTGTGTTTCACTTTCAAAACGAAATTGAAATTGCAAATAAACTGAAATGAAGTTTAATATGAAACTGAAAACGAAATTGAAAATGAAATTGAAATCGAAAAGGAATTGAAAATAAAAATAAATGAAATCGAAAATTGAAAATGAAAGCGGAATACAAAATAAAAATAAAGCCACAAAAATTGAACTTCCCATTTAACAGCGATGGGCCACCATTCTGCGCTGCACTTTGCATAGCACGTCATACGGCTAATACTAGACCACGCGAAAAACAGCAAACGCTGCACAATGCCCTCCTGGTTCAATCACACACTTTCTGCTTGATTTTGGAGCCTGCTTTTACAGTATATGTGCTGAGGACGACTTGCTTTTGACCCATCATGTTCGGAAAGCGAGTATGAAAATGATGAATAACATCAATTGAGATGCACTAAAATAGCGCTGAAAGTACATTTTCGGTGCGTGGCGTCTCGCGCGAACCGTTGCACCAAGTACAGGGCTGATTGTTTTGTGACAGGGCCGCAACCAGCTAATATTTTCGGGGGGGCCATACGCGTTGCCAGGGGGTGCCCAGGGGGCAATGCTCCCCAAATTTTTAGCATATCAAGTCATTTTGTGCTTTGAGAGGCAGGCGGTATCCTAAATAAAATACTGCTACTCGCCTAAAATAAAAATTTTGCCCCCCCAAATCTCGGATTGGCTACGCCACTGTTGGCTGGGGGGAAATGCTTGTAACTTGTTGTTATACTATTTTCGGGAAGGCAAAATGATTGTAACTTATTGTTCCTAGCAACTAAACATGTTTTTAAAAATTTCAATCTTAGACTACTGAAATGTGGTTTTCGCCAATTGCTCAACTTCAGACAGCTTGCTCCTAGAGCACATACATACAAAGGCTGCCAAATTAATACTCGGTTGTTTTCTTACATCAGGTAACGCCGTTGTCCTGTCTGATCTCAACCATTCCACTATCTAATAGGAGAGAACTCCATATGCTCTTGTTCTTTTATAATATAAAAACTGGTCTTACCTCTCCTGTTCTCCACTCGTTTTTACCGATGACCCTCGGAGAAATCTCAGCCTACTCATTGCGCCATGTCAATAATTTTCAGCTTCCTCTCTCCAAACGTTCGCTAGTACATAATTAACTTTTTTACAAAACTCCCTCACTCTGAAACTCCCTACTAGAACACATCAAATTATCTTCTAGTATTGCAGCATTTAAAAACCGCATCACCCACTTTTACCATGGCAAGAAATGCAATACTTGGCACTTACACGGGTCAAATCCATCCGCTACCTCATTACGCTGTACGTTTCGCCTTGGTCACAGCCCTTTCAAACATTAACATGAAGTCTTTTCGTCAATGTAGCTGTGGTCCCACGGAAACGCTCGAACACCTTCTCCTGCAGTACAAGTTGTTCTTGCACCATCGCAACTTATGTCTAACGCTATAAAGTACCTTGCTCAACGAAAAAATTTATAATTAGCCACAAAATTCCTCTGACTAATAAAACGTTAATCCATATTGTCCTGTTTGGCCATCTGAAATTATCATTTAAACGAGTGGTCTTCAACGTGGGCGAAAGCGCCCCCAGGGGCGATTTTTTGCTTTGTGGAAGCGATTTTGTGACTTACGAAATTTGGGGGACGATTTCAGTTTCCATGGGCATGGGCGCAATTTGGTGGGGTGGGGGACACGGGGGACGTGTCCCTCCCACTTTTTCAGACAGGGGGACATAATATGCTATGTCCCCCCACTTTTTCTCCTTAGGTTTTGTATTTGGAGAGGTTTCAAATATAAAAGTGATGTTTGTCACGTTTTGTGTGAAGAACTTTTCAAGTTAGATAGTAGGCCACACATAGCCAAGTTAATGTTGAAACAGAGTTTGGTGTGGTATCACTGATTCTGTTAGATTATAAATTTAAGCTTCGACAAATTAATGTTTAGCATTTTTCAAGTTTCTAGAGACCGTGAAAGATGTTTAACTGCTTCTGTCCGACATTTTACCCTGTGTGGTATACTGTTAGAAAGGTTATTTTCTTGTAACAGTGTTAGAAACAGGGCCGGTTTTAAGCCGATTTGACCGATTTCTTCTGATCGGGCCCCGCGCTCCGCCTACTAACCAACCAAACTTGCACCTTCTATCGAAGCTTCCTGTGTGTAGCGCTGGTGCGGGGCCCAGTGTTTTTTATGTTATTTTGAGAGACCAAGACGAGTATCAAATTTTTACGACGGTCTCTCAAAATACAGTATAAACTCTCTTTATAATCACCATCATAGTACACCAAAAGCTTGATTCAGAAACATCTCGATATTCAGACGATATAGTTGCGGTCTCTGAAAAAGTCTTTACAGTGAGCAAGGTCAAAACTTAAGAAAACTCTGGAGGGGGCCACAGTATTTTGTAAGTGTGGGATCCATTGCCAACTAAAATCCAAGTATGAAACGTCACATCTGCATCGACACGAGGAGTATATTGGTTTCGCACCAGTGGCGGATCCAGGGTGGGGGCAGTTTGGGGCAACTGTCCCCAGCAAACCTCTGTGGCGCCCCCTTGAATGGCGCCCCTTTGCCATAAATGCGCATCTTTTTGGTGCCCATAGAAGTAGAACAGATTAAAAAATACTCTAAAATAAACAATGTTTTTCGCTTAGTTAAGCCTCAGGATTTACGTGCCGGACTTTACTCAACCTCTTATCGAAGAGCGTGAACAATACTATTGTTTCGTAATAGTTCCAATGTTTCGTTATTTCTTCTTTGCCGCGTGAGAGCTGCCCAGCCTTCACGGCGTCACAAACGCAGTCGCGTTCGCTCAACATAGTTCTCGACATGCTGCTGTGCTGAATGAAGATGGTCTGTTTTTTTTACAAGTTCATTCTTTACTGCCTGATGACCGCCCTGAAAGGAAAAGGAAAGGCGGCAGTAAAAATAGGAATGCAGTATGGAAAACTTGTTACTGACTCAAGATTTTGCAAGCCTCCAAAATGAAATCGAAAAACCGGTTTCAGGGCTATTGCCAGTGCAGTTCGTGAGTCCGCAGTTTGTCTGCATCGTAGTTTTGCAACATGAGGTTGAGCGGATGAGTTTCTTGACGGAACTGATCTCCAGATTGACAGGGGCGTAACGAGGTTAGATGGCGCCCGGGGCAAGATGCAAGTTTGGCGCCCCCATTTTCGAACCTGAGGTCTTCCGGAAACCAATGTACTGTATTGAAGAATGTACGTGTGACATTGTTGGGCTTTTTGGCGCCCTCGCAATCATTTGGCGCCCCCACAGTATTTCAGCGCCCCCAGAGTGATTTGGCCCCGGGTAATTGCGCCCCCCTTGCCTCATCGTTACGCCCCTGTTGATTGAACCATAATGCAACGTGTAAAAAGCTACATATGTTAACGTTAGCAAACAACTTGCCGCTATGTGACAAAATGCATTGAACATGCTTGATTAGCTCAAAGATTATGGCCTACGTAACTATGCAATTGTGCAACTCCTCGCTTCATATACATGGACAACGCAGAGGAGTATTGAATTACTGTTTGGAGTGTAACGAGGTTAGATGGCGCCCGGGGCAAGATGCAAGTTTGGCGCCCCCATGTTCGAACCTGAGGTCTTTCGGAAGCAAATGTACTGCATTGAAGTACTTGTGACATTGTTAGGACTTTTCGGCGCCTTAATAGTGATTCGGCGCCCGAGAAATTGTGCTCCTTCACCCCCGTCGTTACGCCCCTTACTGCTCGCAGCGACGCGCCTCAACAAATCATGGTACACAGCTCTGACCAGAGGCATGCGGGAACCTTGGGATTTAGGGGAAAGAAACTTTTCAATTCTCCCTAATATTTGCGCCACTTTGAAGAAAACGAATAGGAAAGTTTTGCAAGGTGATGGTTCTGCTTAAGAAACTTGCTCAAACATATCGGGAAGTTTTTCCTGAATTTTTTAATCTTGTCCAAATCTCCCCCGCTTCGTACGCCTGTAGCTCTAACGCAGAAACTTTCGCAAAAGGCTAGCTATCTTCAGCTTAGTGCACTGAATAATTGGTTTTACGTGGTCGTAATAATTTTTGCTCAACAATATTTGCAGTCCAAAATTGAGGGAATGACGGGGCCTTTTGCCCCCACCTGGCTACAAGTCAGCCAACAGTTACTGATGACTGTGTGGTTTTGGACGTTTTGTTGCAATTGCAAACCCGTAGACAACTCACGCTGACCATGAAAAGACAAATTTGGCATGGTTAGCGAAATCTGCAACCGACAAAAAAATGCTTAGCTTAGTGGTTGTTAGATCATTCCGCTTGTATCATATAAAATTTGAGCAAGAAGCAATCTTCTGGTGAAATCTTTAATTTTTTTACTGGTGACTTTGGTGTTGGCGAAGGTTCGTGGTTTTAAATGGTAATAGGCTGATTCTCCTCTGTGTTTTATGCCCTGGCTGGGTAGAAGCAAATCCATCGCCAGATCAACAGCATTGGGGATGGCTTTGAGCTTCTTCGGGGCCTTCGTAATAATATACCTTGAATTGAAAAATGACTTCATTGGGAGACTAGAGCTTGACTTTGGAGGTATTGATTGTGTATTTGGGGGATCAGCTCGCTTGCTTCCACCCGTGTTGAAAAGTGTCACAACTTTTTTTAATAACCTGGTCTAGTTGGATTGATGTTTTTTTCTTCACATCAGCAATCCAATGTCGAAAAATGTAAAACGGTATTTAAAGACTTGATTGAAAATCTACCTTTTTAAGAGGCGTTAAATGTATTTTAGGGCAATATGCTTCAAGACCCAGTGTAAATCTCTTATGCGATTATGAGATAGTTGTTTACGATAGCCAGCAAAGCTACCTAAAGTGGGAGTAGTGTCCTGACAAATGCCTTTCATTAACGTGTTGTTTTTGAATTGTCGCTTCAGCAATAAGTTTTTCGTGGACATGTAAATGCACAAGCTTCGCTTGGAAACGTGATCGTCATTGAGCTTTTTATTTGAGTCCTATCGTGGGACATGAGTTGTCACTTCCAAGTCTAAGAACTGTTCTGCTTCTAACCAGGTCGGGAATGCGTTTCAGACACTGTTTTTCACTGATTTCGCTAGGGATAGCCAAAACAGTGGCAAACGCTTGCGCGCAGCATGCTTTTATACCTTTAAGTACATTTTGTAGATATACGAGATATGTGTAGCTTGTGAAAAATGAGGCCCACTGATTGGTACCCGTTTCAAACGTTTTCTGAATTAATGATATGAAGCACTTTCAAACTGTGGTTATTCCCTGAAAAATCGCATAGTTCGACCAACCAAAATAGCCACTTTTGGCTTACAAAAAGTAACCTTTTATGTGTGACACACAACGATTGCTGCAGACAACCTTTGGTATTTAAGCAAGTGAAGACCTTTTTGGCGCCCCACTATTTGACTGCCCCCCCAAACGCTTGGTCTGGATCCGCCACTGTTTCGCACCAAGCTGTCCTCCCCACATTTTTCAACCAAATTGCGCCCATATCCATGGGGACGATTTCTTGAGGTTAAAATATACTAAAATTTTGAATTGATTCAAAAAAACAATATTTGTTACTTTGGAATCAAAGTATTTGATGCATTTTTCACTCCATGGTTCGTAACAAAGGTTATAAAACACACGATATCGGCTGGTGACGTAACAATCAAACCAGCATCGTTCTGTGTAACGCTTCACTGCACCAACCTGTGGTTTTTCGCTGAGACATTTCGGTCATTTTTTGCTGAGACATTTTAGTCACTGAAACATTTCGGTAAATTTGTCTCACAGTTGTATTAAAACTCGTCGTAACAGTGTTTTTTAGACTATATTTTCAGACATTCTGACCGAATGACTTATTTCGGTCATTTCAAAACCATTTCGGTCTATGCCTGAAAAACAAACAGGCACCAACCATTCATTACCACGAAGGTTGTCACTGGTTGGGAGCAAATCATTTCGGTTCTCACGAAGATTGTGAGTGTACAGGTATTTTGTTGAGTCTAAGGTTCAAAATAAGATAAAAGAGAAACTGTTGCACTGAGTAGTTTGCTAGGATGGTTGACCCACCGTTGCATGATCACGTCACGAAAAGGACATCATGCTGTAACATTTGCCAGCCTGTATACGTCAGCACGCGGGGCTTTTGGACGTTTCTCATATAGTATGCGTTAATTGTTTTTATTACACTGATATTGGTTGAAAGCGACCAATACTGATATAGCTATCGGAAAATACCCACACGGTCAAACTCCAGTTTTTCAAGAGGAAAACCTTCAGCTTCTTTGAAAATACAAAAAATGGCCCAACAATCATAACATTGCTACCACTAAATCATCGCATCGACTTTTGCGGCGATAGCGAATATTAATTGCAAGTTGCCGTCAAGTTTTGCTTTGTTAATTTTCGTCGTTAACTGTCACAAATCCCCCCAACCGTGTGTGTTATCAATAGCAAAATTACCTTGAAACAAGCCTTCACGGCCTTCGGCAGAGCATTGTCAAACCATTATTTGGTAGGCAAAAAGTTTCACAGTCCGTTATCATATGCTTTATAATCTTTACCTTGAGTAAAACAATGTACCTAAGTGAGTTCTGTTGTAAAAACATTGGAACTATGATTATTGCGAGACCACTTAGGCTACGTAGCAATTAATGGCAAGTAAAAGTAGTTACAGCTAACCGTAAGTTACAAAACGTGCTTGTATTTTTCAGTCAGTTCGATTGGTTTGCTGTGCGCGTAGATATAGCTGTAATGCGTTCATCTGACTTGTGACAGACTATAAGTCATTCTGTTGTTGAGATCACGCCGAAAGTAACATTGCATAGAGAGTTGTTAGGCCCAATACCTTTTTGCCAACAAACTAGCATAAGCGAATGCGCTTCCACCATCCAGGAACGTCTCATGGACATACAAACCGACGATGAAGCCCGTGTTGTATTTCATACACACGGATGGTCAGACTTTTGGACAAAGAGTAGCGAACATTTTCCAGAACTTTGGGGAAAAGTGAAACTATTATTACTGACGTTTCCCACGACGTGTGATGCAAAGCAAGGTTTCAGTCAAGTAGGTTCTGCACATGTGTAACAAATACCGCAATCGTCTTGACACGAATAAGACCATTGGAAACGCCATACGACTTGGAGCTGACCAGCTTCCAACCTGCTTTGAAAAAGCTTGCAGATAAATACCATCGCAAGGTTCGCATTACTCGGAACCAGCTGTTTTTTGGGAATGAATAACACTATTCTGCAAATGCATTTGCATTCGTTTTGTTTGTTCGTTTCATTTTGTGCTAACTAGATTGTATAACATTAGCACTGAAAATATTTTCAAAACAAAAGAATATTTTCAGGCAACGCAAAAATTATAGGTTGGGGGCGATTTTCAAGCAAAGTTCCCGTAGTGGGGCGATTTTACAAAAAAGGTTGAAGACCACTGCTAAACCAACAGCAGTTATCTTTTTTTTTGTTAATTTTGGTGACGGCAATTGGCGACAGGCCGAAGCCTGAATTGTGCTTTTTGCCGGGGTGGTTGAGGTGGACACTTTTGCCCAAGGAGCGCTACGGCAATTCACTCAGTGGTTGTGGATCGAACACCCAACCTTCCAATTGGGAGGCGGACACTTTACCACTGAGCTAAGACTTCTGAAAAAGTGTTTCTCTAACGAAGTCTTTCTCAAATGAAATTAGAAAAAAACAAGAAAGTAACCATAAACAAATATATGAGAAAAGTATAAAATTGTATTTTTTGCCCTATATGTTGAATTCGTGTTTTTGTCAATCGGTGGGTTCTGAGCTTGCTGATTGGCATTGAATTGATTTCAGATCTATTTAATTGTTAAGGGTTCGGTTCGGGTTTCCGGTAAATTAATGGGCAATTTACGTTAAAGTTAGTTAAGTAATGACATATTTTTGCTGTAGCTTTTTTTCGTAAGCACTTTAGTGTTTTCGAAGCTATTGTATACAGGCTTAGTATTAAGCAATTATTTGTGACTTTTTTAAAAGTAGAATGACAGGTTTGTCTTTGAACTGCATCAACTGTGCTCTATTCAAAACGAAACAGACTGATTTTGGTTGTATTTCACTACTGCCCTATTGAGAGTCATTAGAATACCTGACCGAAACGTATACTCGACACCTTTGCATGTCATATGATATAGGAATGAATTCCATATATAAAAATTATTGCTGGTTCATCTGCTATGAAATTGAAGTTTGCACTTGGAATTCTAAATGTCAATTCAGTTCTGAAGCATTGACAGAATGGGTGGTTAAATGTTCGTTGGGGTGCGACCTATGCTAGGGGTTGCTCCCGGGGACAGATTTAGGCAGCGCGGGGCCCTGGGCCATTTTAGCTTTTGGGCCCCAGCGCAGGTGTGACCTATTTGACCGTTTGTATGAAAAACGTGAAAGTGTGCCCCTCGTATGTGTAGTGCCCCCTCAAAAATCTGTCTTTTGCTGTTGCCGACTTCGGTTCTATAATTGCCTTAGATCAGCGTGGTTTAAACTCTGGCACGCGGGCCGCATGCGGTCCGCAGACAGTTATTGTGCGGCCCGCGAACGCTTTCTGTATGCCGTATATTACACAAAGTCATACATACATTGTATTAGCCACACAGCCTTTGCAAGTCACACATCATTGAAGTGCAGGTCACTACGCAGGGGGTAGCAAAATATTTTTACAATTTATGACGTTACAAAACTAACCTCTAGGCTAGGCTAACACTACAGTACTCTGTGACCACAAAACATGCATTTATTTTTTATCTTTGTTGCAAGCATAGATTCTGTAATTAATCTTCGAGTTAGATTAGAAGATGTGCATTGTGTATTTTTCAGGGATGGCATTTTAACAATTAATGAGTGTTAAAAGAGAAGTGTCAGAGGAAAACAGAAAGTTCAATTCTAAATGGGAGAGTTTTTCTTCGCCAATAACAATGGCAAACCACAGTGTCTTGTGAGGTTACAAATAATATCCGTCCCGAAAGAGTTTTTTTTTACGAGGAAACATACGGGATATACCACGGAAATTCTAGGAAAGCAATTTTGAAATAATTGAAGGATAGCCAGGCCCGCAACCGGGGGGGCAAACGGGCAATTGCCCCCGCTTAAGAGACTTTCACTGAAGATGTGCTCCCCATGTTCGTAATATGTGAAAGTGCTTTCTCAATTATGAAGCGAATCAAAACTTGCGTTAGGCGTACAGCAAAAATTATGTCTATTAGAACAGCAAACGAGTCTTTTGATCGCAATGGAATTCCTCTCTTTGCGGCCCGCAAATTTGTCCTCAAACTGTAATGTGGCCCTTCATGCTCGCAGTCTTGGACCACCTGCCTTAGATCAAGGGTCTCCAAACTACATCCCGCGAGTCAAATCCGGTCCGCGACGCCATTTCATCCGGCTCGCGAAGAGATTTTGTCAATTATAAAAATAATGTATTTACGATTTGTCAAAATGTAACATATCCCGAGAAATATCACATTACGTAAGATGCCCTGCCCTCGGACTGTTATGTAATAGCTCAAGTGACAGTCGGACAAAAACGTTTGGAAACCCCTGATATAGAACTTCAACAAGCAGTCTCTGTTTGCGGGAAATCTAGTTAAAAACAACCAACATAGAATTCAATACTGACAAAATTGCTTGTCATCGGAGTTTTGTAGTGTCTGGCGGTCTTGCGTTGTTGCGAGCTTTTTGTCAGTGAAAATTGCACGTAAGTACCGTTTTTTTCTTTTTCATTCTTTTTTTGTAACCGCTTTCATACAGACGGCATACATCTCTCTCACGCCCAGATGCACAATATTGTCGTGTTGCTACTGTACTGATAAGAGTCTAGAGTAGACATCTGCATTTCCGCCAATTTCAAGGTAAATTGTGAAGTTATGCCTCTGCGCAGTTTCGCATATTTTCAGTTAATGTTGAGTCGTCATAAGAAAGAGTTGCGCGGGGCCGCAAAAGCGCGGGGCCCTAGGCCATGGCCTATTTGGCCTATGCGTAAATCCGTCACTGGTCGCTACAAATTCCTTTTGGCTTCGGGCATGGGTAGTTCCAGACTATAAAAGAAGTAGCGTGACCTATTACGTAGGACACATGCATGGTTGCACAAATGGTAGTCCATTATCCCAACAATAAAAATGGCCTTGATTTTTGTAATTTTAAAGAATCTTTTTCTGAAACATTTCACCTGAAATGCACGAATCCATCACTTTGAAGCATCAAGCAAAAAGAGCTGTTTTTACAAGCACCGCACACTTCGGAAACCAGACTGTTTTTGAGTATAGAATATTCAATTCGTCACGGATCACTAGACAGTCTTGAACGGGTCAGCGAGCACTGAAACTGCTCGGGCTTACTACTGATGCGTAATTAGAGACGGCATGAGCTCATTTTCTCCTAGCTGCGACAGTAGTTCGTTTAAATATCCTTTCACCAAATCGCATCCACTGCTCTGGTGTATGGGCGATGATTTTTTATTCAAGTTTTGTTTCTTTTTACTGCTGGAAGCTTGCACAGAAGTCAGTTTATTGTTGACAACACATTTTTATAACAGTGAATTGAAAGGTACAGCAACAGGTGTGAGATAATTTGCCATCTTATGCGTCGAGAATGAAGAAAACATACAAAGTTGACATTTGAACAATTAAACTTTGAACGACAAATTAATCAGGCCTCGCTTCAAAAGTATACATAAATAACGTGTAGAAAAACTAAAAATCTGTTTTAATTAATATCTGCAAATTCCTTGTGGTCTTTGCCGGCGTATGTTTTTGCAATAACATCCGACAGTCACATCCAAACTCATCAAGCCCCCGTTGCGGACTCTCTGGCGAATTGTTCGAACTAAGGGAGTGATGCGGAATCCCGGCAAGTACCGGCGAGTGAGTGGGTTTCTGCATGGTCCCCTTCCACATTCCACAAAAGTGAATTGCTCCATTTCTAAGTTCCTCGTTCCCGCGCAGTGATACTGTCGTCCTGGCGCGAAACCTGATCCTTCCCATTGGCCGCAGTAAACAGCACGTGGACACCTGCAACAAATGATTTTGAGCCAACTGACGAAACAGTTACCTGTGGAGCAATCTTTTCTGGAGTTCGAAAGAAAAAGAAAGAGACAAAGCAAAAAATGCAGACTGAAAGGGAGCTGCACACAAAGGGACACGCTATTTTATCAATGCTTGTATTCCTGGAGAGACACCAAAATTTTAAATGATGTAACATTCGCAGAATCGTTGCGTGCCTTTGCTTGCCTGTAGCCCTGGCGTTACGTTTTTCCCTAATTGTATTAATTGCGGTGACTAGGCCTCGAGTAATTGGCGGGCCGCGTTTTTTGTGTAATTCCGCATACCTTGAGGAATGTTGTTTTTTCCGAGTGGTTGGAACGTTGAAGTGTGTCAGTATACGAATTGAGGACTGAGAGGTGGTGCATTAGTTTTTGGAAGACGTATAGGTCTTTGCAGCATAAGGCAATTTATAATACAGGACATAAGGTCCTCACAGCATAAGGTTGGGTTTCATAATTTTCGCTAATCACGTTTTGTTGACACGTTTGTTGGCCAAATTTGTGGGCTCGTCGAATTGAAGTAACGTGAATTAACGAATTTTGTGGCTGCCTGTTTTCTTGATGTGGACCTGTCAGTCAGGAAGCTACAAATGATGTGTGATCTACTTCCAAAATATACTTCTTTCTGTTTGCCAGCCGCAAAATTAAGCGTTAAAATGACATTTAAAGCAGAATAAGCAAATGTTTTCGAAATATAGTCGTGAAATAAAACCGTTAAGAATACTTCGGAACAGAACTACCACCAGAAAGGCAAACTGTGGATGTTCGTTTCACTCCGTTTGCAAAGTTACTCATAAATTTCAAGTAAAGTAAAAATGATCAGGACGAAATGTCATTCACTTGAGAAATTTTCCAAATTATGAAATACGTAGCAGGTAACAAATGATTTTGTCACCATAAAATGAAAATAAGAACCGATGCGATGACTGTTGCGAAACATTTCAGCCAAGTTAACATTGCATAATGTTGTTCTTACTCTTTTAAGCCAATGCGTTTTCCTCCAAATGTCATCGTGGGCAGTGTTAAAGCCCAACAGAGAATGACTGCTACAGAGACCTGGGAAAACAAAAAAGACATATGTAAAAGAGTTTTAATTAAACTAATACTACAGTGTGCAAGCGGTTTGCAGGATTGCAAGTGTCACAAGCATCTTTAAATTCTCCAGTGGATACTAAGAGGTTAAAAGTATATCAAAACCAGATTAATCTCGGAAAGTTCTACCTGGGTTGCTCCTCACCATGCAGTTACAGAGCTCAAACGCGAAGATGATTTTCGGTTTCTTTTTAAGTAGGTTAAGGTGATTGTGGAGAGAAGCAAGTTGCAATGCCATAAAAAGGTTAACGTGCTTTTCTACACAGTTTTCAAATGTTTACAAGCCAGAAGGCGATTCTGTTATGTGCACGTCACTGCTTATGGCCGCGCGATTTCTTGGCATGTTTCATCAAGTTTCTTAGCACGCTGACGCAAATGCATTTATTATACATAAATAAATCACTGCTGTTTAGAAGAGCCTTTGCTTGTGAGAAATTGAACAGAAGCTTTGTGAAAGCACAAATTGCGCTTGACTGATGTTTTCTGGTGCTATACCGTTGTATGCGGAACTACGGACTCCTAAGGTGCGCATAAGTACAGAAACATTCATTTAATTAACTCCCTTTCGTCAGTCAGCCTTCGGATCGTGTTTTGTCCAAATCTTGTCATTAGTTTGATTTTATACTGTGGAATGGTCAAAGGTAATTTATTTGTGGCAACCTTTCGAGGGCTACTTGGCCTTGAGCTGATCGTGTTTTGATGTTCCGATTTGCTGCAGAAAAACGTTTTTTGCGATTCATGCGTCAAGAATAAAAGTGTTTTAAAAGAATCTTTAGTAGGCAACCTGGCAATAGATGAAAATATACACGAGTTCTTCAGATTTTTGGTTCCATGAAACAATGGAATTAATCGAATTGATCGTTTTTTTTCATGGCTATAGACCCTATCCCTGGGAGCTGCAGAACCACCCGCAGAATAATATGCTACTGATGGTGTCCGTGAGTAATTGCTGATTTTTCAGAAACAACGAAAATAGGCAAGAAGCATATAAATCTTATATTGTGTATTATTTTGGCAAATGATCTCAATTGCTCTGACAAAACATGCAATCAACCGGACGTATGACCACGTGAGTGTATACAACATGTTTAAACTCGTCAGTTTCCAATTTTGAAATTTTGAACAGAAAACTCCCAAGACGTTTTTGGACACGAGATCACAAAATTGATTTTTGGTTTGCGCGACGCCTAGTGGCTTAGTCTGAGAAAAGCTCATCTGTTTCACGTATTTAACAAATAACTTATTTGCTTGTTTGGAGTGCGGGAATTTGCTTGTTTGGAGTGCGGGAAACAACTTGTTGTTGTGTTTGTGAAGAAGTATCAATGCTTTCGAAACAGTTGGGCCTTCTAACACCACTGTTGTTCTATCGAAGTTGAAAATTAGCCATTTTCTCAGCAAACATTTTAATTAAATTGAGGCCAACAACATCTTCATGATTTATTTTAAATAAATGGACTTTAAAGGTGTTCAAGTAAAATCGCAGATGGCCCATTTTCAGTCTTTTTGTCAAAGCATTATTACGCACAAAAATAAACATAACTTTATTTTCAACATTTGATAACAAGTACTCTTACCTCCTTCATTCTTTTTCTTTATAATGAATAAAGTTAAATTTGAAGCAACAAGCTTCGATACAAATGCTCTTCCGAATTCAAACGTAAATGTCTTTTATACTACCTCAAGGCTGTATCTTTTATATACAATCAAATGGAATTTTTTTACCAGCTTTTTTCCATTTCACCTCAAGTTTCGCATTGTTCTTTGCCAACGTCCCCTTTTGTTTCAGCGATTGGATGTTCCAAGACAGCCGTTGATGTAATCAGCGATTCGTGGAGTTTATATTAAACAAGCAGGATTTATATTTAAACTTAAATAAACGAACTAAGTGAATAGACATACACTGTACGTTATTAGCAATTCAAAAAGGTTAATATTTTATAACAAATGCACTGCTTTTGTTTTACTAAGCTGTCCCTGGCTTAGCAACAATAGACGTTTTCACCAGCACAGTAACAGTTAGCCAGGAAAGGCTTAAATATATTAATCTGAGGGTTTGCCAATAACTGCAAGATCTCTGGCTTACATAGATACTTAGTAAAAATTGTGGGCGTGAGTAAGTTCGGTTGAATACTTTGCAGCACTTGCTACAGCAGCATGAAACATAACTGATGTGCGATTGATTCAGATCACGAGTTCAACCCATGTCATCAAAACAAGGTGCATCAAATCTCAAGATGCCTGTACGGTCCTGAAGTTATTTTAGACCGCTGTGACTATGATCGGGTTTTAGAGTTGCTGGTTAAAATTGCAGAGTATACGCTAAACCAATCGCCATGCTTTCTTAATCGAGTAAGTTTTGCTCTTTCGCATTGCGTTGTTAAATCAGGACAACATTTCCGTGAAAATACAATTGCATTGATTGCTGCAATTAATGATGTCCAGAGCTTGATGGCTGCGGTAACTTTTCCTTTTCTTGCTAAGACAAATGCAAGTAGGAAACATCTGCCACTCTTGAACGCTTCTCTCATGGTTCAGCGCGATTGGCGAAGCACCTGGCGTCACTGACCCGTGCAACCATAAAATCGAATCACGTAAGCAGAAGGCTTGGAGATAGATTGTAGTGTTTCGTTGCAGTTTCTTTCCAGTTGCGATTGCGGGGGAAGCGGAAACAGGCTGTAAAAAAGCATGCAGGAATTGGAATGCAAGTTGCAGGCACTGCAAAGGACTGTGGATTACTTATTAAATTTTCATCACTCCGGTCCGACTCCATTTTCTCCGCTTCTGCGTCTCCTCCTCCTCCTCTTCCAATTTCAAACAGTTGAAGTTCGCCCCTCCTCAGACCCAGTAAAGCTCAAAATATGACAAAAACATGTGCGCATGTTGACCAAAAAGTGACACTCCTCGTGGATAAAAGGTTTGTGGACTGACCCTTCACTTACAGCCTACCGAATCCGCTTTGCAAACTCCGTGACTCGCGGTTTTGGCCAGCTCTATTATTACGACGCACTTCTAAAGTCTATGTGTGCAGTTCAGCGTGCAATGCAATACATTACCACTTTCTAAAAGTGCCGAAAAGCTTGATTGAGACAGAACAATAAAAGTATTTGTCCTGAAGCATTGTTTATAAAAACTTATGCATTGTGTGTTCTTATTGAAATTGTTCCCTGCACGAAGTTTGTTTTCCTAAAAAAATGATGCAATAGCAAATCAAACGTTTCTGGTGAATACAACAAAATATTGAGTTTTTTTGGAAACAAATGCATATTGCGTAAACAGTGAGCATAGGTAGAAGATTCAGTTTTAATTTAAACAAAAGTCACACAATTTGGTTGTTGCCTGCGTTTGTTTCAGAGTAAACATGCAATGGGGTATGATTTTTTCAGCTTAAAGCCTTTTGTGTTAAGCTTTGTGATTTAGAGGATAGTGTATGCTAATCGATATCTTCATAAGTTTTATTCCGGATATTTTACCTGTAATAACTTCAACTTTAACTAACAATGAGCCCTTGATACTTTCACACAAACATTACCAGATTTTCCTGTGAACAGGAAAGGCACTGCTCTACAATGCGGACAAAAAAAACGGTGAAAATTCGCACATTTTCTCATTATTACTTTTCCTAAGCTTTCTTCAAAAACCTCTTTGATATAATCCATAGCTGTTTTTTTCATATTTACAGTAAAGGAGTCGCTTCAAAATTCATCTGTTGAGACAAAGCTCGTTAAGTTTTGTAATGCTTTTCCTTTAAATAAATGGTATAATTTCAAAATCTCTGAACGCTTAAGCAACTTTTCACCATTCCTAAACAGAACTTTCAAATAAATTTTTAAAATTTTCAGTCAAAAAGATTCTCCAAGAAATTTTCTCCCTTTTCCCTGTTTCTTCAAAGATTTATCGAACAAAAAGAATCCAAGAGGAAATACCTCATCTCATATATCACGGGAGAAAATTCCTGGCGTTCAACACCAACACAAATACAATGGTTTAGGTTAGGTTAATTCCACACAGTTTCCGGGAGGTTTGTTTTCAAATAATCGAGAACAACGTAAGTAAGTTTTTTCAGAAAGTACCAAGAATTTCCTAAGTCTCACGAAGTTGCTGTTTCTGTTCCTTAATTTGCTCAAAGATTTTCAGACGTCTGTCGAGGTGGGCCCGGGTCTTTGATGTTGTGTTAGTTATGTTCGCCTCCTCTGTCAAAACAATAATCTTGCGAAATTTTTGCTCATCTTTGAATTATAGGTTTTTGTTTATCTAAGAATAAAAAGCATGCTGCACATCCATAAAACTATTTACATGACATCAGCCTTTCACAGCACTTAGTATCAATGGAATGTGTCTGATGCTGTTTTGCACGGACAAATATTTTCAGTGAAATAAACTTTTTTCGTTTATAAAGTTTCATTCAAATAGTTATACTTTGTGAAGATGACAAAAAGTACCAGATTCCTTTGAAGCTAATGCGAAAAAGTTAGTCACGTACATAAATTTCAGTCATGTCATGCTGTATTGCTATCGAAAACATGTAATTCCAGCTTTTCCTTCTTCCAACATAGTTCATCGGCTATAGAACTTTAATTGCCGCACCTCCAATAACCTCTAGGCGTTTTATGCTTTTATTCTATGACTTCATTATAAAAAAAACTATGACGCTTTTATGGCGACACAAGAACGAATTGATGACATTCTTCCGTACGACTACTGCCCTCTAGTGCAGGGCTTCTCAATTTTTTTTCTGCGGCTACATTTTAAAAATTTTTTTATGCGACCCTATCTTGGGTAGCCTAGACTTTAATGATACGTGTAAGCGTCCCATTAGAAATCTGAAGAGGCATTTTTGTCCATGGCGAAATCTTGCTATCGTAACTATACAATAATAAAACCACCACATGATGGAAACAGTAAGGCGAATGAAAATAAATAGGAGATTTCAAGCACTACTAAGGGATGGATGCACTTGATAATTTTTACACATATCATCCACTTGTAGTTGGATACGGTTAGCCAACGCAGGAAGAAAGACATTCTCAACATTTTTCAAAAAGGATCGGTATTTGGTCTTGATGATTATCGATAACACATATGTTGTATAAACGGTTAATAGCATTTGAACGGCTAGATCAGAAATGACTGTATTCATTTCTTTATCACAAAATCACAAACTCTATTTTGAAAAGCCCAGTTGCAAACTTTTTGTACACAGCTTTACTTTAGTCTAAAACTACTCAGTGTATTCTCAAAGCAGTTAACCTAGCCTAGACCTAGAGTTCGGCATGCCTTCGTTTTGGAATGAATGCAACAAGGCCAGTATTGGTCAGTACTTTAAAACAATCATGACGTAACAACGCATAACCTGTTGTGCTTGGCTGAGTATTATCATTTGATAGCTCAGGCAAACAACTGACAGCATGAAACGCGAAATTGCCCCTAAAAATGCAGTAGAAATATATTCACTGCAGGCTTACTTTTCATGGGCGTTCGCAAGAGATTTTCTAGGGGGGGCAAGGTCGACATGTTGTTTATTTTTTTTCAGATTGCTGACCATACAATGTAAAAAGACGTTCACAAAACGTTTTATCCTTACTGTACCAGTAGCGCAACCAGAATGAGACCGAAGAGACCATGCCGCCCGAAACAAACTTGCTAATATTTTTCGCTGGTGCATTACATCCATTTCAACTGTTCGAAAATAAACGGAAGGACCAGTCGGACGTACGTCAGGTGGCTGACCCCTCCCAAACAAAATTCCTGGATGCGCCACTGTTCTGCGCCACATGGAAATTGCCCCATGTTACGACAAAAGTCACAAAACTCCTCTTCGTTGCAGTAGCGTAGCCAGCCCAAAAATATTTTGGGGCGTAAACATTGTGAAACTAGGGGAGCAACAGCATTTGGTTTTGGGACACCGCGTCTGGAAGCACAAAACAAGTTAAGCTAGAAATTTGTTTGGGGGTATGGCCTCTTTGTCCCCCTAGTTAAGCCTATGCTTCGTTGGCAGCAATAGCGAGGTCCATTACGAAAATATGGTTGCCATAATATATTAATTGTGATACTGGTAACTAGCTTAAACACTAGTGATTTTTGGTTACAGAAAAACTCAAGAGTATGTGGGCTACTTTAACTTTCCGAGCCCCAGCACGTCTCAGGCCCGGGTACGATGTGCCTCTAGTACCCCCTCTCGTAGGCCCTGTTTGTAAGAACATACTGAAAAATGCCGCATAGCGCTTGTTTGTTGTCGCGAAAAGTAGCCATTGACATTGTCAGGAATTTCACTTCTGCAGATATGGCAATCCTACAACAGAACACCTGCAGATTTTCCAAGCAGAATGCTTCTTTTCAAAAAAGCATTGCCTTGGTTTTTAACTATATCGCAAATGATGACTTCATTTTACCTACCAAGACATCTCAGCGTCACTTAGAAACAAGAGCTGCAAATGCCTGGGATCTCGTCCAAACCGACCAATCAGGGGTGGATATCATGTTAGGGGGGACGAATGAGGCGCTCGTCTCTGGGCCATATATTTCTGAGATGCCGCGGGGGGGACCTTCGAGAGTTCCGCGCAACTTAGGTTTCACATTGTTTTGTCAAAAGCAACTATAGAGCCACATTATAAGCCTTGAAGCAAGTCATACGTTTTTCAAGACAACGCAAAAGTTATGTGCAAATGTGCCAAAGAGCCCCTCAATAGCTTTAATGAGTAGAAAAAGAACAAATTAAAATCAAATGACTTCAAACAACCTACAATGTGAAATGGACTTCCACGCAGAAATAAATTCCCACACAAAATGAAAAAATTTGCTTCCCGCTAATAAAGTTTCTGTATAGCAAGTGCAAAATATAGGGGCTCCTTTTTGATATATCTTGAACAAATGTAAGAGCCACGGGGCCCTTTTTAAGACCACGTATTGTACACATGAACTGACACACATTTCGCGATGTTTTGGGACCCCTTTCTGAGAGTTTGCTTCGGGCGTCAAAATTCTAATATACACCCCTGCGATCAGTCGTCCTTTCAGTAAAACCTTCGGCCTACTTTGCTGATTTTTTCACGGTGAACGCTCATCTTACGGAAACCGGACAAGGGTTCACACTAACAATGGATTTTTCAAACTTGTAGAAGCCTTGCTACAGATTCATTCATGCTTGTTTTCACACAGTATCAAGCTACGTGGTGTGGCAGTCCTCTTCCAAAGAATAGACCACTACACATTTAGGACAATTCCGCAAGAGCACTGGTCCACAGGAATGTCCATGGCACGCCCAAGTTAACAATTAAGAAACCTGGACCCGCCAGTCTAGCTCGACACCGCTTAGTTTATCACAACAAAAGTGTATTCACTCATGGTTTTATTAGTATAACTTTAAGCATTGCGATATACCTTACAACAGGGGTTTATAATATACTTTAACATATACAAGCTTTATTGCAAGTAATCAAGGGTTAATGCGCAGTTCTATCATGGCATAGAGGAGAGAGAGTAACCCATATCATTAAGCAGTCGCACTACGACTTGCTTAAAGCAATTGGCTATAACTTCGGTGATTCCGTTAGTCTAGCCGTTCTAGGATAGTAGCCAGCTACAAGCGTATTCTGGTTCACGAATTTACGAGACCCCACAAGTTCGCCAACTATCTATCCTTCAATTTGGTGTATTTCAGTTTGGTAAGCCCACTACTGGTCTAAGGGTAAAGCTTGGTAAGCCCACTGCTCGATTGAACTGAGCAGCGACACAGGTATATATCAATTTTATCGTGTATTTTCATTGGTCGATTCCTATCTTGCGGTCACGCATGGAGCGCGTACGTCTTGCGCAATTGGGCGTTCGTGACGTCACTTTTCTAGGAGTGAAAGTCATTCGGAATCGTTAGTAATTTCGATTACAGTTTTTATCATGGTTTGGACTACGTTTTTCAGTGCTATGTTATAAGATTTTTGGTTACTCTCTCCTAGTAGCATCATTGTACAGTAAATGCGCAAGTACAATTTCTACAATAAATAATGTCTTCAGTGTCCAACTTCGTCTGGCTTGCCGTAAATTCGTCATTGAGCTTCTGAATTATGTTCTTCGATTATTTTCCTTTAGTGATCAGCGTCTCCTTTTGTTGTTGTTTCAGGATCACAAGACGTTTCATGTTGAGAAAAAACGAATTCAACAGTGGCTTACCGCTCTCAGCAGTCACTGTCTCGCTGCATTACCTGCCAACGTGCTAACATGTCTGTTTTCAACAGTCACATGCAGCAAAACGCCTGCTACCGTAACTTGAAGTGAACCTTTGATGATTTTGCCGTCCTTTGTTACGCAATAAAGACCAACAGTAGAACAATCCGCTCGCGAGTTTTGCAACCTGTCTCTGTAACCAAAGGATCGGACATGAGTGAACTGCAAGCTCACCAGCGCATGACACCACCAGACAGTGAACGTGGCTCTTGTGCAGTGTGAGTATCACACCGGTAAATAAACTGCCATTGCAAGAATTACATCAATCAATCGGAATTAAGCTGTTGACTTTCGGTTTTCTAGAAATTGTTGGTTCTTAGTCCCAACTTCCAGGGGGGGTAAATGCCCGTTGTGCTCCCCCCGTGGACGCCCATGCTAATTTTCTTGTTCTGGTGAAGTTCACAAAAACTTTATATCTGATTTATCAAACCATTTGTTTCGCGAACCCAAAATCACATCTTGCAACCGCAAATGGGGTCGTTTGCGAAACCCATAGTTTGAGAACCCCTGTTATAAACGAAAGCTTATATGACGGTGTCTTTTCGGACATCCTAAAAATCGCTAGAGTAGTACCGATTTTTGAGTCGGGAGATAGCGAAATTCTCACTAATTACAGGTCGACACTTAAAAGCACTAGTGTTTCTGTATGCTTTCGAGGAATCAGTCGACTGCCATCTGCTTTCGTCTTTTTGCTATGATTCAAACTTGCACATATCTCTATTCAAGTATGTACTTTCCGCGATGGGTGTAAGCAAGGAATCGATCAGCAAATTTTTAATAGGAAATCGATTTCACGTAAAATTACGCATCCTCAGTACGTGAAATCGATTTCCTATTAAAAATTTGCTGATCGATTCCTTGCTTACACCCATCGTGGAAAGTACATACTTAATTACAGATCGATATCAATTCTAACATACTTTTCAAAATTTTTGGAAAGGTGCTGTAGGCCCATACGTAAGATTGAACGATTATCTTACCAAAAACCACTTGTTGAGTCAGCAACAATACGGTTTTCGCAACAACCATTCCACATCCCTGGATATTACAGACTTGAACGAAAACCTTCTTCAGAGCCTCGATAATAACATATCATGTGCGGTTTTCTTAGATCTAAGAAAAGCATTTGACTCAGTGATTCACTCCATTTTGCTAACAAAACTTGAACATTACGACGTAAGAAGAAATGCGCTCAAACTAATGCAGTTTTATCCAGGGACGGATTTAGGGAGCGCGGGGGCCTAGGCCATCTTACTTTTTGGCGACCCACGCAGGTGTAGCGGGTGTATCCTATTTGGGTTGCTTGTCTTAAAAGCGTGAAAGCATGTCCCTCTTATGTGTTGTGTCCAGGGCCGGATTAAATGAACGTGAGACCCCGGGCAAAGGGGTGAACGCGAGGCCCCCTGAGCACTTAGCTCAACTGCGTAGCTTTTCAAATGCACTCGTTCCAACTTTGTAGAAGCACCGGTCGAAACTGCTGCGATTTGGCAGCCTACACTTCAGAGACAACTGGGGGTGGCCATGTAAGGCCCTGGTTGCCGGTCATGAAAATGTTACATTTATGAATTTGCATTATAGAGCGGTGGAGAAACATGCGGTAATTATATTCAAAATGACTGTCTAATTTACTTGCAGCCATTTTGAATACAATTGTGGTTGATTTGTTCAAACAGAAAGTTGTATAAAAATGATCTTTTTACTACCGTGACACTACACAACCATCTTTTTGTCAGACTCTCTGACTATCTTCACTGCACAAATCATCCATTCACATATGTGTTGAGGAAGGATATGTCTACACACTCTCGCAGATCGAAACGTACACCATTTAGAAAAAATGTTCTCAACGAAATATCACGCAAAAGCAACTTGAACAGTACTACTTAATTGAAGTTTTGCGATGGGAGCTTTACAGTAGTTACACCTATTAAAAATGTTCCGTGATCTAGTCTAGTGGACCACAACGCTTTGTTTAATCCAAGACTGATACCTTCACGATCAAAAGCCATTCGCAACTAATTGATACATCGGGGCACTATACAGTAATTGCAAAGGCATTAGATTGCGAAGAATACTTAGAAATGATCTTAATGAAGTGACCCTGGTCTCTGTCGCTCTGTGAATGTGTTCTTTTTGAAAAAAGTCAGCTACGAAAAGTTTCATGACGTCGCATTTTTTGTACACGAAATCGTTGATGATTGGTCCGTATCTCCAAGAATCTCGTGCTTCACGTTTATTGGAGACAGCATACTAAGTTTTTATTTATTGGTTTTTGTAGATGCGCACAACACGTGCGGAATTACGCATATCGACGAACCAGATCGTGCTCAATCGGTTTCACAGAACATTGTCGGGGTTATGTATATAATGTTATTGCCTCTAATGCCAATTGAAGAAGCTGGTGAAACAAGTGTTAGGACTGATTGCTTAAATTTCGATGTTTTCCTACGCATACAAATTAAAAAACAATTTTCAGTTAGAGGAAGAAGGCATTAGGATTATATTTTTGTGGAATTTTAAATCCCGCTGCAGGTCAAGATTGCACAAAATTTCCTAGTCTAATAACAAACGTACTGCTACAATTAGTGAGAGATATCGTCAACGGAATATACTGCCCGCGTTATGAAAACGTCGTGAGCAAGTAAAAAGGTCGTCTAAACCAGCGCTCTTCAACCTTCGCGCACGGTGCACCCTGGGGCGCAACAAAATATGCGTGGGGTGCACCACTGCGAAAGGGTTCACAAGGGTGCATCACAAACTTGTCACACTAAACAGATACTTTTTACAAAAGCTTTCTGTTAGCAAAAATAAACCATTAACCAACCAATGACTTTCAGGATTTAACCTTGCCTTTGCACATTCTAAAGTGTTTAAAAATCTTCTTTAAGTTTCTTCTTTGCAAAGTACCTGCGAAAGTCTGCACTATTGTTTTTCCACTCAGCTGGATTCTCAGAAAACGAAGCCAGCTCTCCAACAGAAAAAGAATTTCATTCATGGTCCTCCATAGTTATTCCCCCCCAGGTTAGTGTCGTACGAAAAATCTTTACCACCTCTAAGCTTCATACTATTAAAATTTGCTGTCTTCTGTTCTCCCTCATATTTTTCCTTTGCACACATCTTCCTGGAACAGATCACTCTCTTCGCGACTCACATCATGCATTGCCGAAGCAGTGTTCTCTACTGCGGACGGAGAATCGAGCTTATCACATGTAAAAAATGCATTGATTTTTTTGTTTTTTCTTATTTGCTCTTCTTTTTTTTAATTCTTTCCTTGCAAACCATTTCATACAGACGGCCAGCATCTCTCTCGCGCCCAGCCATGTTCCTCAGTATCAAGCCTTTCACACAGCGCTTCCTTACTAGCAATCTTTCACTGACAAAAAGCTCGCAACAACGCAAGACCGCCAGACGCAGAAATCCGATGAAAATGCAGAAATCCGATGAAAAACAGTATTGTCGTTCTTATATTGCATAACAAACAAGATTATCGTGTTGTTACTTTACTGATAAGAGTCTAGAGACGTTTGCATTTTCGCTCGTTTCAAAGTAAATTGCGAAGTTATGCCTCTGCGCAGTTTCGCAAATTTTAAATTGGTAATAAGCCGTCATAGGAAGGAGTTGCGCGGGGCCCTAAAAGCGCGGGGCCATAGGTCATGGCCTATGCGTAAATCCGTCACTGGTCTTATTTCTCCAAAGAAGACAGTACGTTCAAGGGGAAATACTAAATCATCTTTAATTTCAATTATTTCTGGGATCGCCCAGGGCTCGATTTTACGCCCATTGTTTTTAAAAATATTTACAAACGACTTGCCAAATTCAAATTTTATGAAAACTATACTTTTCGCTGACGATACAGTTTTAGTTCAAAGAACAACAATCTGGGAAAATTACAAAACTTAGTTAATCGTGAAATGACAAAAGGAATGGATTGGCTAACCACAAACAAACTCTCACTAATTATTTCCAAAACAAAATATATGTTGATCACAAACAAACATGTAAGCACAGGATCCTTCGTAGTAAATGTAAACAGTAATCAGATTGAAAGAACTTTGACTAAAAAGTACCTTGGTGTAATATAGATGAAAAACTGACTTGAAAAAAGCATTATAAACAGTTGTGTTGTATTGTATCCAAATATGTCGGTGTAATGCATAAAGTTAAACATTATGTGAATCACAGCTTAAGAAACTCACGAGCACAGTATGGGATTATGGCCTGGGGAAGAACAGCGTCATGTCATGCACAACCAATATCGGTTGTTTCAAACCACACCATGAGACGCTTAAACACAAATAAACTTTGACTAACAAAGTTACTGCCATTTATAAATTGCAAAAAATTATCCAACTAAAAGATATATACAATCTTGAAGTGAGCAAATTCATGTACAAATATACTAACTCCCAGCTACCTGCTACGTTTAACAATTACTTTAATCTCATTACAGATGTTCATCCATATAACACAAGGCAAATTAAAACTCGACAATTTGCTTTACCAAAAGCACGTTCAAAGTCAGGTGCTAAAATGGTAAAATATAGTACAATAGAAATGTGGTCAACAATTCCTTCGGAAATAAAAAATAAAACGTGTTTGGCACTTTTTTCGGCTGAGTATAAGAAATATGTATTACTCGGCTACTAAAAACATACTTTTTGTTCTTATTCATTGGTGTACATAAAACAAATGGATTGATTTAATTACTTAACGCTGTTACACTGGAAACTGTCAAATCATGAAGCATCTCCGTTGTATATTACATCGTTTGGTTTTTGTTGCGGTCACAGAAATTGGTCGCATCAAACCAGTGTATGAAATTGTGGGATGCATTGTCTATAGATACTGTTGCATTCTCCGCTGGCGTTGCGCTGAATGCGCGGTTCACCACGAACGGAATGTGCGCGAAGATCAACACCATATATATTTGGCGCGGACAAGTAATAATTGAAGAGTGATCTTGTCAGGTGGTCTCTATTGTTGCTTGCTGCCACGGTGCGAAGCTTTGCGTACTTGCCGCTCGGGATTTCCGATTGCAACAAAATGGTGCTGTGACCAGGATGTGAAGGTCGTGCCAGGTGCAGCCTTGGGATGGGTGTGGTTCGTTGTAAAAAGGAGGGGAAGTTGTTGCAACCTTATCGCTGGTGTTGCGCTGAATGCGCGGTTCGCCACGGACGGGATGTGCGCGAAGAACAACACCGTATACATGTGGCGCAAACAAGCAATAATAGAGTGATCTCCTCGGGTGATCTCTGTGGTTGCTCGCTGCCACGGTGCGAAGCTTTGCGCATATGCCGCTCGGGCCTTCCGATCGCAACAATATAGAACAAGCGAATTTCCGTTCCCATGCATGCATTGACAGCGAGTTCTTTTCGGTAAAGCATGATTGCGTGACTGGTTCTCAACCTGCTTAAATCTCGTGACACTATTGCGATGCTGCAGCGATCTACAGACTTTGACGCATTTCCTCTGTAGCATTCACGAATATTTTTGAATGTGTAAAAACAGTAAATGTTTATTGTGACAACTAAAAACCATTTTCCTCTGGTGGCATGTCCTTGTCTGCAACGCATTTTACTTATGTTAACCGTATAATCGCATTGCACGTATTACCTTCATACCCAGAGGAAAAGACTTTTACTAACTATGATACACTGTTCCGTTTACACTATGAGCATCTTTGTCCTTGGGAGGTCTGCAGCCTAAATAACCCCTGGTCCTTCGCAGCCTCCCACTCCCTCATGCATTTTATAAATCGATGAACTTGGAAGTCATCAGGGGCCTTGTCTTCGACTGGGATCGACTAGAAATTTCTTGATAACTCGCGATCAACCGGTCGGTAACGAAATCACAATTACAAAGTGTCGTAAAATGCAACGTTTTTCCTGTAAATGAATTTGTATTTACCACACATTTGGCATCGAGAGCCGTAATATTTATGTACTTTCTTGAAAAATGTCCTTTTTGGGTATCTTGTAAATTAAATGCAAAATCAGGCGCGATCGACCAACTGAGATTCGGCGATCGACCGGTCGGCCGCGATCGACTTGTTGGCCACCCCTGCTGTATAAAAGCAGTAAATGTTTAATGTGAAAAATTTAAACCGTTTTCTTCTGGTGGCTTGTCCTTGCCTGCAACGCATTTTACTTCATTTACCATATAACAGCTTTGCACATATTGCACTTTATACCCAAAGCAAAAGACGTTTGCTAACTGTTATACGCTTTTCCCTTTACACTGTAAGCAGCTTCGTTTATGGGAGGTCTGCAGCCTAGATGACCCTTGGTCCTTCGCAGCCTCCAACTCCCTCATGCATTCTATACATCGATGTACTTGGAAGCTATTGCAGTTCTTCATTATAATAATCATGATGGCGTCATTCATGCGTGTGTCTTGAAAGCTTGTATTTCATCAAAGTACAGTAAATGCATTAGCGCTATCAAGCGTATACTCTATACTACCGCAATGTATATATCCTCGTCTTCTTTCGTGTATTTGTGTTTTTTTCTCTTTACTGCGATGCATGTTAAAAGTCTAGCGCTTTGCGTGTGGGAGCGCACACATTACACAATACAATATTCCAATCATGATAGCATCATTCTTGCGTGTGTTTTAAAAGCTTGTGTTTCATCAAAGTACAGTAAATGCATTAGCGTCATCAAGCGTATATTCTCTGCTACCGCCATGTATGTATCCTCGTCTTTCTTCATGTAATTGTGTATTTCTTGTTACTGCGATGCATGTTTCAAGTCTAGCGCTTTGCGTGTGGGAGTGAAGACGTTACACAATACAATACAGAGAACATCATAAAAGTTGTAGAATTTTCTGTTCTCTGCGCTCCGCCATGTTCCTAGTAATAATCCATTGGCGCGTCATAATCGTATTGATCCGCGACAGACGCTTGAATCAGAGGTGGCCGAAGCCATTTTTTCAGACTCCAATTCCACTCCTGTTCCAAAATTTTTGAATCTGCGTCCGGCAATTTTTCAAATTTGAGAATCCGACTCCTGTTCAGACTCCAGCTACAATCATTGATCCAACCGTAATTTACCCATGTTTTTACTTAAGAAATGACCACACAGACTCCTGCTACTGTCGAAATTGAAAAATGACTCCGGATCCGTGTCCAAAGAAAAGCGCAGAATCCTGTTGGTGTCGACTCCGGTACCCATGATCCATGGCCACCTCTGGCTTGAACTACATGATGTGGTCTACGCGGAGAAATATCTTGGGGCTGCATGAGACTTTTCAGCGGCGTAGAGCTTGAGGCAGGAAGCTGCTTGGCTGCTACGATTGATATCTAACTGAGCTCTTCATTTTTAAGTGATAAGAGTTGTAAGCTTGTATACGGGTGTAAGCAAGTGTGCTGAGACAAGTGCAGCGGATTACATGAAGCTCTGTTATCAAGTGTGCTTGAGAAACAGTTTTCGGTGAGTCGAACGCTGTAACTTTCATTGTTTCTTAATGGCCAGTCAGTTGTGAGTAGACTGTCGTACTTGCTTGCTTGGACAGTAACTGACGTTGCTGGGCCGAATCGTAGTTGGCGGCTCTGTGTTCTTGACTGCTGGTGCGCCTGCTGTATGTGTGTTGCAGATTCGCTCTGCACCCGAGGAGCTATGATTGTCCCTTTACTGTTTCGCAATTCACCTGAGTCAGTGCGTTGTGAATATAATCTTGACCACCATTGGCAGTTGTGGCGTATTTGTCAACAAGACTGGAGTTCGCGCGAGCAGTTTACCCCCCTCCTGTAACGGCGGTCCTGGTGCCCAACCCTTACAAAGGTAAAAAAGCACTATATATATGCATAATGGATGGAGCATTTACCAAACTAAGTAAGTACGGTAAGACCACGTTTCTTGCCTTCCCACGCCAGGCCTGCTTTATATGCAATGGTATAGTAGTGGGAAAAAGAACATTACTACGTCAGAAGTCGCAACAAACCAATTATTATATCAGAATTGCAACTAAACTTGCAAAAGCACATCAATATTAGTTGTTGTAGCTTCAATAAATATTGATAAAAGAAAAAAAGCTGTGCTGCAAGAAAACTTTGACGTAACGATGAATATTGACCTAATGATAAATTTTGACATTTTTTTTGACCTAAAACTTTGGAGTCGCTCATGGTATCAACGTTAAATTTGGTTTGTGGACATTTTATATCCTTCAAAAACGGAAAATACATTTTGACTTTTGGTTGCCCTAGTAATCATAGTTAGCGTTTTTATAGCGTTTCTATGTTTTGTAGATAAACCCTCGTACTGGTTTTGTTTCTGTGAAGTCTTGGTGAAAATATGTCATTGAAGGTTTCCAGAAAACATCATGTGTTTTATCTTGGCATCAGTTCAGTTGCTGTTTGAGCATTATACTAAAATTTGCAACATTACCGAATGATGAGGAAGTTTTTGTCACGAAGTTTGGTTGTAAATGAGGTTTCAATAGCCATTAGAGTTCGAGAATCATTGTAACACCCCTGGAAAGATCGAAAATGGAAAATTATTGTCCACCAACTAAATAGATTCTAGTCTACTGACGTACCCGGTCTCTAACCAGACACACTTGATTGCGTTTAGGAATACACCAGAGTTTCATTCTGTCACCTGCTGGACTGCCAAAATTTTCATTACACTTGACGTTGAACAAGGTCTATAGGGCGGTTTGTGTCCGCTTTTTAAAACCTGAATGTCGCCTAAAATTCGCTCACAGTTAATGCAGCATAATGTGCGTTCAAAATATTATTACATAAAACTGTTACAACTTTCAAAGTATGGGCTGCGATCCATGGAGAAAAACACGACCTATTACCAGGGAACCGCTGGTTTACAATTTCAAGCCAAACCATGAAATGACAGATCATCCGTAAAAGTCTTGATAAGTTGCTTGTGAGTAAAGGATTCTGTGATGCGCAAGACCACGAATGATTTGCACACTGGCCTACAACTTAAACGACATGCAACTGTTTTCTGGTTCCAAAGATTTATTGAGACACAAAGTTGACAAGATCAATAAACGGCCACAGTTCGCTTCTTGTATCCTCCTCTCAGCTGTGGAAATGTCACGTTCCAGTTACATTTATGCAGCGGTCCGGATGCACGAACTGGGCCGGTAAGAGGTGTTGCATTACTGCACTGAACGTTCCGGTCCAAGAGACACCGTTGTTTTTTAAGCACCGCACGTCGATTGGAGCAAAGTCGTACAAGTCTTTTAATCTTTGGACAGCTTCCTTGTTCCAATCAATTTGTTGATACCCGACCGCAGATGTCGCTGTGGAGAATCCTTCCAGAAAGATAGTTTTTCTTGTTCTTGACGAACTAAACAAGTACAGGTGATTAAAGTTTTAATTAAATTGTGAAACTGTCGTTACAGCAAAAACTTGTTGTGGTGTTTTTGATGAAGTATACGAAGACAGACCAACCTTCGTACACTTTTATCAAAAACATCAGCAAGAACCACCTCCGTCGTTTCCCAGCCACTTCTGTGATTTCTTTGCAACGGGTTAAGAAGAAAATTGGTTAATGATGACGTTTGAGTTCTGTTGCAACCACTTCCCTTGGCAAACTTTTGCCTTTTCACTCTGTTCTTCCCTAGAATTCTCCCATTACACATGTAGTGTGGCTTGAACAAAGACGTATTTCTAAATTTCTTCTAAATTGTAGCACCAATCCTTTTTTAAAGTAGAGCAAACATTTGGTAACCATTTTTTAAAGAGGTAGAAAATAATGGCCTGGATAAGTGAGGATTGCGATGTACTTAATAACAGCTATTTTAAGCTGGACTCGTTCTGTTCTGATTCATATTTCCCACGATGAAGAGGATGGGGATACAATGGAAATATTTTAAATTAAGCCAGTGTGAAAGTTTTAAATTTTTATTTGAAAACAACAGTTTTAAATTAAGCCAGTGTGAAAAGAAACCACATCAACGAAAAACCACCGATAACATGGAGAAAAAGTAGTAAACGCCACGTGAAGGTATTTGTCGTCTGCACTGAAATTGTACTGGCGAGTCAACTGACACAAGCACTTGCGAATGGAAAAGTAAAATCAGTCAAATTCGAGAGTAATTAAACGTTAGTTTGTCGGCTAAAATACTGTTGATATGTTGATGTGAGTTCTCGAGCAAGAAAATAAATGTCTGCTTTTTATTTTTTTATAGTTAACGATTGAAAACATTGGAAACAGACATAAGATTGCCGCAAAATATGATCCTGTTTTTCATAGGTATACGGGAGTGCATATTTTTGGGAATGCAAAAATGTTTTGCCCAAATTTGCCCTTGTTTTTCTCAAATAACCTATAAATAACAGGCCTTAATGTTTACACTAAAATTTGCAGTAGGCTACCATTGCAAAATTCAAGGTGTCTGCATGCCAAAATACCGTTCGCCAAATATCAGTAACAAATCAATACATGCGCGAATCACGTTGCCTCAATTCTTCTTGTACAAATTAAATTCAAGGCGCTAACACATTCCCAGGCAAGTTCATTGATGTAGCCTAGCTAGCTCCATCTCGTGGATGAACCGCAAACTGGCGGATTTCTCAATTCCTCACGAACAAAGCAGTGAGTTTGAAATTACTATTGTTTATACTCCTCTTCAATACCAAATCGTACAAATGACGAAGCAAATAAAGGAAAATCTGAAGAATGTCCCACTATGGGGAATCAAAGCCTTATCCCTTGGACTAGCAATGAATTTTCTAAATGATCATATGTTAACAATGTTAATACTTATTGTGTTGCAAATGCTTGTTTATTTTACATGGACAACGAAAAGACCCGGAGGTCATCAAAGTCAACTGACCATGGGTCAGTCATTATATGCTTACTCAGCTGTAACAGCAGCGATACACAAAGGACAGACGCAACTTTAGAAAATTAGCAACGACAAAAGAGAAAAATATTCATTGATGGTAAACTGATGCTTCAAGAAAAAAGCAACAACAACAAAGACCAAATAGATACAGAACATCCAATACACAGAACATTTACAAGGCACGTAGGGCAGTGGTTCTTAACCTTTCTGCGCACTTGTACCCCCTGAGCTTTCAAAAAATTTTCTCGTACCCTTGTCTGAAATCAAATAGTAAATCAATGTCATTGCAACGAAAATAACGACACAATGAATTTACAAAGTACACCAACAATCACACTTAGTCAATTGCTCTTTTGTTGTTTGTCTATGATCATGCTGCAGCGAGGCTTTTTGTTTGAGATAGCCACTAGCATGTCATCACCGGACTCAACGATTTCCGGCCTTGGTTTTGATGTGCAGGAGAGTCGAGAAACCACTTTCACATGAGTAGTTTGTTGCAAATGCCACAAGGACTTTCAAAGCTGTCTTTACTAAGTTGGGAAAGTGCTGTGTTGCGTGCACCAAAAGGTATCTAACTGCATTGAATGGAACTTCATTTAGATATTTTTTGTGGATTTATTTCAACTAGATCTGCATTCCATCATCGCCATCCATAGATTGTAGTTTAAAAATGGGTCCTGCATCCAACCCTGTGAAATAGAAACCTCTCCTGGCTGAAAGCAACCGTGCAAGGACTGCCGTAACGCCTGGAATTTTTTTCAATGACAATGGGCAGTGTAGTCCAATTACAGGCCCGCGGGCCGCATGTGGTCTACCACAGCGTTTTCAATGGCCCGCAGACGCATTTTGGAAAAACCTTCAAATCTGAAATTGGTATGGTATGGTTTAATCATGCATTTTTGCGACTCAAATCACGAAATAACACAAATGCAGCAAGAGGAAATACAATAACATCAAAGATCACTAGTTGAGTATATAGTGATGAAAAAATATTAAAAATAAGAAATTTCATGTTTCGCAGCTTAGTAATCGTGTTCTAACATGTTGAATCACAAAGGGTTGGCGAAAAACAATCTGGGTCAAGTTCTCAGCCAGCCCTGCTGCTAACACAAACCAAATTTTAATTGAAGACGTTTTACAAGCAGTAATAAAAGTAATAAAAAGCGTCAAATCAACGTCAGGTAAAATAAGCATAAAAACAACAACAAAAACAGTGGGGAAAAGCATGCCTATGTACAGGGGGTGGGGTGAGTTACTATAGAGGTAGATAGGAGGGAAAATAGTGGCATCAGCGCAATACTACAAAATGTGATAAGCATGTAAAACGAAGATCAACAGGAAGTCTGGCAAGACAGCAGGACTTTCTTTTATATTTTTTGCCAAGTGAATAAGGCGAAAACGATTTCAATTTGTTGAAAAGCGTGTGAGGCTACATTTGTCTCACTGAATTGCTTGCACTGGATAAAGTGATTTGCACAAGAACAACGAATACTACCGTTTCTGTGCACCATTTTGTTTCATTTATTTATTTTACGATCAAATTAGAAAGTACTGCCCGCCGCTATCCTCCGCTGGGGCACCTGCCTGGGTAACCTCCGTGTTTTTCGGGGCCCCGGCGTTCGTTGTCTTGAGTACATCTAGCGCAGTGAACTCAGTACCAACAAATAAATCTGTCTGTCTAAACGCATCCATGTCAAAGTGGTCCGCGAGTCAAATTATTTGCCAATCCCTGCAATAGGTAATTTTAGTTGGAACAACCATAACATCTTTTAATAAAATTGTGCAATACTACCGGTGTTAGAGACTGTAAACGGCTTCTGGAAACTTGCCAGCAAAATGTGTGAGAGTACATTTTCTATGATGAAGCAATCAAATCTAAAAACAGAAATCGAATGGGAAGTGAAACACTGCATGATAGTGTCAGAGAAGCCTCAGCCACAGGCATCATACTGATAGAGATTTGTAATAAATTGCGATTTGCTATTGTTTCAGTGACTCACTCATTTGTCTTACCTTTTTAATTTCAACTGTTCTGAATCTGTTGTTTCATAGGCTACATCATTTTATTGCAAGTGGCCCGTGAGTTGTCGCGTTTTTGTAAAATGGCCCGTAGGTCAAAAGTAGTTGGACCACGCTGAAAATGGGTAACGATATTTTTCCATTGGAAACTTCATCAAGTTGTGGAAAGTTAGCATAGTTGCCTCATCCAATGCGACTAATTCAGATTGAAAGTTTATTAGTAAAGGAAGATATCCTTTCCCTAGCTGTGATCATTTTCATGTTTGTTCCCTAAATGGAAGTGTTCAAGTTGTTAAGGCAGGGTCACCAAAGTGGCGCCCGTGGGCACCAGGTCGCTCGCAAGGACCATGTAGGTCGTACGCGGGCCTGTTCTAAAAATGATATTAGCATGATCAATGTCTTCACATTAACGAATATTAATACTAAAAGAATTGAAGGTAAATTGTGCAAAATTTTTATTTCAGAAGTGTATATCAAACTACTGTAGTAGCACTTTGCATTAATCGGTACACAAGAAGTAGCTCACAGTGTGCAAAAGGTTGATGGCCCCTGTGTTCAGGTGGCTGAATATATCTGCAAGGTAGCCTGTACCAGGGACATAACTACAGGGTGACCCAAAAAGATGTGTACCCATGAAAATTTCAATTGTGACTTTGATTAAAAAGCTATCTATTTCAAATTACAACCACACATTATTCAGTTTATGGAAGACCATTCACCAGAGTTTCAACTATTTCTGTCGATTTTTAGTCAATTTATGGCTTTCCCAAGATGTGTTCCAAATGTCCACCATTTCGTTGCAAGCAAACCTGTACTCGTCTGGCAAAGTTGT